>Ga0224528_1000443_pt1 | contig 32078 bp, 19 predicted proteins | sample CBST25metaG_2_FD_179888 | JGI IMG/M metagenome (GOLD analysis project Ga0224528, IMG submission 179888) | Peat soil microbial communities from Stordalen Mire, Sweden - C.B.S.T25 | ecosystem: Environmental > Terrestrial > Soil > Wetlands > Peat | place: Sweden: Norrbotten County, Stordalen Mire...
TGACGCGCATCTGGGACGCGATTCCGGCTCTGCGAGCGACGGACACACTTCATACTTCACTTGTATGTGCCTGAAAGCGACTTTTTCAGGAACGACTAAATAGGTTCGGCCTCAAGACGGGTACTTTTTGATGCGGAGTTGAGTTTGGCTTACTTGAAGGGTGAGCAAGCGTCGATTCGAGCTGTTGACCGATGCGCAGTGGTCTCTGATTGAGCCGCTGTTGCCTGAGCCCAAGCGCCGCCGGGATAATCGCGGTCGGCCCTGGGCGTCGAACCGGGACTGCCTGGAAGGCATTCTCTGGGTGTTGTGGACGGGGGCGGCTTGGCGGTTTCTGCCCGACAAATATCCATCTCCGACGACCTGCTGGAGGCGTTTGAAGCAGTGGGAAGAACAAGATGTTTGGCTTGACGCCTGGCGTACATTGCTCGGCGCATTGGATGGAGAAGGATTGCTGCGATGGGACGAGGCCTTTCTGGACGGCAGCTTTGCGCCGGCTAAAAAGGGGGCGCCGCAGTCGGTAAAACCAAACGCGGCAAGGGAACGAAGTGGATGGTACTGGTCGACGGTCAAGGTCTTCCGTTGGGAGTTCGGCTTGAAAGTGCCTCTCCGGGAGAAGCTACGCTTGCGGAAGCCACACTGAAAGAAGTCCGCGTCCCCCGAGCCAAAGGTCGCCCGCGTCAGAAGCCGGAACGGATAATCGCCGACCGTGCCTACGACTCGGACCCACTGCGCGAGAGGTTGAAGAAGCGAGGCATCGAACTGATCGCCCCATATCGGAAGAACAACAAGCAACGGCGCTACGAAGACGGGCGGAAATTGCGCCGATACAAACGTCGATGGATCATCGAGCGTACCAACGCCTGGTTCGACCAATTTCGACGACTGTTGGTCAGACACGAGCATCTCCTTGCTACCTATCGCGCCTTCTTCTACCTCGCTTGCCTCTGGATCACACTCAGACGGTGTTTATGAAACAGCCTCTAGGTCCTCTCATTCGAAGTATCGCTATCGCCACGGTGTTTGCAGCAAAGATCGTAACGGCTAACAGTTGGCCTCTGACGACAACAAATCAGGCTGTTTCGCCCGACCAACTCGACCATGCGATCGCGTCCGCTGCCGACTATCTCGATCGCGCATGTTCTCCGGACGGGATGTTTGTTTATCGAGTGGACGCCGTCTCCGGCAAAAAAAAGCTCCTCGTATAACATTGTGCGGCACGGCGGCGCCATGTACGCGCTCGGCATGTTAAACGATTGGCGCGCAGATCCTCTGGCGGCGCGCACTCTCGGTCATGCTGCGCAGTTTCTGCAAAGCCACTACATTGGCCCGGGCGCGCGTTCCGACCAGTTGGCCGTCTGGAACCGTCCTCTACCAAATACAACGAAGGCCGAGCTTGGAGCCACGGCCCTGGGTGTAGTCGGCTTGGTCGCAGCATCGCGCGTTCAGCCGGGCTCAGTTCCCCGCGATGAGCTAGAGCAACTGGGAGCGTTCCTGCTTTTTCTCGAGAGAGAAGATGGAAGCTTCGTCGACAGGTACGATCGAAAGACAGGACCCGATGTGCATTGGCAAAGCCTCTATTATCCTGGCGAGGCCGCCCTGGCGCTTATCTCGTTGCATGAGTTCGACCACTCACGAAAGTGGCTCATCGCGGCAGATAAAGCCCTGTCGTATCTGGCGCAAAGCCGCGCCGGAAGCCGCGCTGTGCCGCCGGATCACTGGGCTCTGATTGCCACGGCAAAGCTTTTGCCCTACTGCGAACAAGAAGGCTGTGGTAAGTCGCGTGACATCCTTGTCCGGCACGCGGTGCAGGTGTGTAAGGAGCTGTTGAGCGAACAGGAGATTGATCCTGACGATCCAGAGATCGATGGCGCATTCGATGAAGATGGAGGCACTGCTCCGACCGCGACTTGCATCGAAGGTCTTTTGGCGGCACTTGAGTTTCTGCCAAGTGGCTATGACGAGTTGCGTAATCAGATTCGTGCTGCGAGTGGACGCGGCGTAGCCTTTTTGTTGGGTGCTCAGATCAAGTCGGGAGCGTATGACGGAGGGCTTCCTCGGGATCACGCATCTGGAACGCCGGAGACGATTCCGATTCGTATTGACTATGTTCAGCACGCGCTGTGTGCATGGATAAGGTACAGGAAAATGCTCAAACATCAATGATCGGCAGAATTCTCGGGACCAGTTTCCAGAATTATCAGGTTTGTCAGGCCGTTTATATATCTGATAATCCTCTATCACTCACAATGATGGGAACGGTCCGGGCATTCCTTCCGCCAGACGTCAAGGCGCATCCACCGCTGGAACATCGGCGACGATGACGGAGCCGCCGTCAGCCTAACGAGTGCGCGAGGGGATGGGAATAAGTTCTGAAGTTACGGAATCAGGAGCGGCATCGCCGTTGCCGGATTTCGGCGACCAAGCCGTGCGCCTACGCCTTGGACCGTCCGCGCTCAGGATGTTTCTCCGGATTGCGGAGCCTTGGCAGCTGTCAGGCGAAGAGACGCGGCAATTGCTCTGCCTGACGTGCGCGGCGAGCCTCGACAAAGGTGATCCGAATCGGCTCAGCAAAGACCAGCTGCGGTGCATCTCCTGCCTCATTAGTATCTACGAAGCCCTGCACCGCGTACACGGCGATCCGCTGGCTGACGAGTGGGTCCAGCTTCCCAACTCCAATGCAATCTTCGGTGAGGAAACCCCATTGACATACGTGATCAAGGGAGGCACCGAAGCGCTTCAGAAGCTCCGCAAGTACGTCGAGGGCCGTGCACAGGGGCGCTGAGATGTCAGTGCAACGCGCCTTCGGCGCAGCGAGCCTCGGTCTGGAATGGAACGACCTACGCCCAGATTCGAGGGCAAATTTACTATAGGGCGGCAAGCAGGTAGCCTTCTATGCGGCAGGTGTCGCCGGATAATAAAGTCTCATCCTGGATAAAAGAGTGTCATCCTCATGCGCTTTTGCTGGGGTTTGGGGCTGCACACGGCACGCTCCAGAGCTACTTCAGGATGATTCCATTTTTCAGGCGTCACAAACGCCCTTCGTGAACAAAGGGATTAAATGTGCCTCAGGATGAGACTTTATTATCCAGTGACAGCAGGAGCCGCGCACTTCCAACACTAGGACTGGCACTTTTGTTGTTCAATATCAGTCGACCTCGGCGGTGGCTAATTCAACCTAACAAAGGAAATTAAATCGCGTCACGCACCCTTGCCGAAAACTCACGATGAATCGGGAGACGTAGCGTGCAACATAGGATGGAATCGATAGCGGCAGGTGTGTGCAATTAGAAGGACGATGAGCTGCGCGAAGCCATCGAGCGGGCGAGGGTCAGCCGAAAGACTTCAGGCTTTGCCGAGGATTCCTCTGCGTTAGGGTTCGGAAAGAGGTCAAGAGCTCAGCGAAACTGGTGATTGGGATTTGTAGGGGTTCTGTTGTGAAGACCGATTTTGCATTCCCTCAGCGGCTAAAGCCCTCCTGATATTCAGGGACTTGCGGCACGGATAAATCCGTGCCCTTTCAAAACTACGGTTTTTTCATCAATCTGTGGTACGGGCTGAAGCCCGTGCCCTTCTCGGATCGAGTTCGACCGCCGCTTGTTTTGCTCGCGCCTTTCACGGCTCGAGTTTTCTGCTGCATGTAAAACTCTTTGGCCTCCACTGCTTTTTATCCACGCCGATTCGGAAAGAGCGGGAGGATCTTGTTCCGCATCGAATTGACTCTGGTGCGAGATCTTGAGTTGCGATGATTACGCCGCAAGTGCTCACCTATGGATGACGAAGTGGAGGCTGCGAGCGCGGGTACTGCTATTTGTATTTGCGTAGGACGCCGAGTACGCGACCCTGAATGGCTACCTGTGCAGCAGGAACGTAGATGGGCTCCATCTCGACGTTGGCGGGCTGCAGGCGCACCACGCTGCCCTCAGAATAAAAACGCTTGAGGGTGGTTTCTGCGCCGTGCACCAGGGCGACGACGATCTCTCCCTGGCGGGCGGTGCGGGTGCGCTCGACTAAAACATAGTCACCGCTGATGATATGCTCGTCGCGCATCGAATCGCCGCGCACTTCGAGAGCAAAAACGTCGCGGTTGCCAACCACATCGTGGAGCGAAATGCTCTCGGAGGTTTCCGACGTCTCGACCGGCAACCCGGCAGCGATGCGGCCGGCGAGTGGCAGGCGGTCGCTTGAACGGGTTCGCGAGCCCGGCGGCAGTACATCGATCGATCGACTGCGATTGTGGACGCGATCGAGGAGACCCTTCTTTTCAAGATTGGTAATGTGCTTGTGTACGGTGGCCAGGCTCTTGAGCCCCATGCCGCGTGCAATCTCTTCAAACGATGGGGAATAGCCGTTGCGGGTCACGAACGACTCAAGGAAATCGATTACTTCTTTTTGCCTGCGAGTAACAGCCATGGGCACAATCAAGCGAATGAATTCTCGCTACCCCTTTCCAGGTTTTTGACTCTCAAGGACGGTCCGATCACGCGAATGACTATAGCATATTGGCGAAATAAAGGCGAAGAGTATTCTGTAGTCAATAGAAAATTTTGATAGCTGGCGGACCAAGCTGGTTACAAGGTGCGATTTTGAGACCATTGCGCCTGGAGCTAGTGCTGCGGCGGGATCCGCGTTAATGTGTTCTTGGAGGACGAGGCGATCTATCCGCCCCGCCGCAATAAGCGGCGTATGATCGCAGCAGAATCTATTCCTTTCAAGCGGTTGGCTGGTCAGCTGCTGGGTGTGCAGGATTGCCCCGAAGCGCGCTGAGCACTGATGAGCGACCGGAAAGAACCGGTGAGATGCGGGTCGGGAAAGCGGTAATCACGGCGGCGGGAAGAGCGCAACGCAATCTTCCAATGCAGACACTTTTTGATCAGCAGGGAACTGAGCGATCGGTTCTCAGCCTGGTCGTCAGGGAAGCGGTGCGGGCGGGGATTGAAGACATCTGCATCGTGGTTTGGCCTGGCGACGAAGAGCCCTATGCCAAGCTTCTGGCGGACGAAGCCGCACGCCTGACCTTCGTAAGTCAAACAGAAGCCAGAGGTTATGCGCACGCAATTTGGTGTGCGCGGGCGTTTGTTCAGGATGAGCCATTTCTTCATTTTGTTGGCGATCATATCTATGTGAGCCCGGAATCGTGCGGAAGCGCCCAGCAACTGGTGGAGACGGCCGTGGCCGAGGATTGCGCGATCTCGGGAGTGCAGGTTACCCACGAGAGCTTGCTGCCGCGGTACGGGACCGTTGGCGGACTTCAGATTGCAGGCAAGCCGGGGCTTTATCGCGTCGACAATGTGCTCGAGAAACCGTCTCCCACGCAAGCCGAACAGTACTTGATTGTCCCCGGCCTTCGCCGTGCACACTACCTATGTTTCTACGGGATGCACGTGTTGACTCCCGCCATCTTTGACATTCTCTCGACGATGCTGGAAGGTGCACAGAATGAGCGCGTTAGCCTGTCGAACGCGCTCTCGCGGTTGGCCCAGCGCGAACAGTATCTCGCCTTGATTCAAAAGGGGCGGCGCTTCGATGTGGGCGTGAAGTATGGCCTGTTTACGGCCCAGCTTGCGCTGGCGCTGAGCGGCCAGGATCGGGACGAAGTGCTCACCGAACTGATCGATGTATTGGCTGTGCGCGGAATGTTTTCAGAACAGGGAGCGGGCGCTTGAGCGTGCTTTGGTCGATTATCACAGCGACAGAACCTGAAGTCCGCAACCGCTCTCTCGATTTATTCTGCCGGGATGCGAGCGCCGAGCAATTGCTTGCCGAGGTAAGAGAGCTCGAACATCTCAGGCAGACAGGCGAGAACCTGTATGAGCGGGTTCGTGCGCTGTTTTTTCTTTACGCCATTCACCGCTTCCATCTGCCGACGAAACTAGCTGCACATAGCCGCGGATTTATTCCATTCCATGGCTACGAAAAGCTTCTTCGCCGACGCTACGAAGAGGCGATCTCGGTGTTTCTCGCGACCAGGGAATTGGACGGTGCGAACGACGCTATCTGCAGCGCGCTGGCCGCAGGTTACCGTGGCTTGGCGTTTCAAACCTTGGCGGACCAGGTACGACACAGTGTTCGATCGGTAAAAGGGAATCAGTGGATGTTCCGCACCGGCCATCCTGCCGATTATGCGCTACGCATTCGTCCCGAATTGCTGGTGCGGGATGCGGGTGAGCCGTTCCCGATTTTGCATGAATCGACCCCTGTGCGGATGGACCTGAGTCACAGCGGCTGGAGCGATATCTTCTTTCTCGGCATGGATCTTCCCGAGTGGGCGCGGGTAGTTAACGTATCAATTGATCTGGCCGTACATGGGTCAAGTAAACCGATTCCCAAACCGCCCGTGGAAGCGTATCTACGCGTGATTGACCAGCCCATCATTCGATTGGTCAGTGTGGATCTGGATGCCAGCGTGGAAATTCATGATCTGCAGGAAATCTTCGATTTTGGGCGCGATTACCTTGGTCTGCTCAAGGCTGCGGTGATCGCATCGGGATTAGTACCGCCGGGACTGGAATCATCGGGACAACCGCTATCGCAACTGCTGCGACAGTTATTCGGACGAGATGGCTTGGGGATTGAGATTGTCAGCCACGTAAACAACATTCCCAAGGGCTCGCGTCTCGCCGTCTCGACGAACCTGCTTGCGTCGCTGATTTCAGTCTGCATGCGAGCCACGGGGCAGTCGACAACGCTGACGGGACAATTGACAGAGGCGGAGCGGCGCCTTGTAGCGGCACGCGCGATTCTAGGGGAATGGCTTGGAGGATCCGGTGGAGGCTGGCAGGATTCGGGCGGTGTGTGGCCGGGCATCAAGCTGATCGAAGGCGTGAGGGCGGTTGAAGGTGATGCGGAGTTTGGCATAAGCCGCGGCCGTCTGTTGCCGAATCACCGCATCTTTTCGCAGACCGAGATAAGTGCGGAGACACGTCAGAGGCTGCAGAATAGCTTGGTGCTGGTACATGGCGGCATGGCGCAGGATGTGGGCCCGTTGCTGGAGATGGTTACCGAACGATACCTGCTTCGTTCGGAGGCGGAATGGGCGGGACGTCAGCAAGCCGGCAAATTGCTGGATGAAATCATCGAACATTTGCGAGGGGGCGACGTGCGGGCGGTCGGGCGCGCAACGCAGCACAACTTTGACGGACCGCTGCAAACCATCATTCCATGGGCAAGTAATTTCTATACAGAAACGCTGATCGAAGAAGTTCGCAAGAGATTCGGTTCAGATTTTTGGGGTTTCTGGATGCTGGGCGGAATGTCGGGCGGAGGCATGGGTTTCATCTTCGATCCGGCGCGCAAGCCGGAAGCACAGGAACATCTGGGTGAGTTGATGCGCGATGTCAGCCGGCGACTAGCCGGAGGCGTGCCCTTCGCCATGGAACCGGTGGTCTACGATTTCGAGATCAACGAACGCGGCACGTATTCTGAACTTCTGTGCGGTGACTCAGCAATTCTGCCCGACAAGTATTACGACCTCATTCTTCCTTCGATCTTGAAAAAGGAACTGCGGAGTTTGTCAGTTACGGAGCGCTCCGATCTTGAACGATTTAGTTCCTCCTGGCATAACGGGGCAGGGGCATTGGGTCGAGCGCAAAGCTTTTTGGACCGTCTGCTTCCCCATGACAAGGGCGGAAACGGCAAAAGCGAAACGCTGAACTCTTTGCTCGAACAGAACGGCTTCGATTCGATTCAACATGAGAATATCCAATCTCAGATGCGCGCTGGGTACATCGGACTCGCTCAGAATCGGTTGCCGGTCTCCATTCGGATCGAGGACGTTTCGCCACAGCAGATCTTCGACGCAGCACAAGGAGTGGACGAGAGGTTTCGGCGGATCGGGGAAGAGGCACTGGCGGCGGGCGCAGTCGCTGTTGTGACGCTCGCAGGCGGTGCCGGCAGCCGATGGACGAAAGGTGCAGGCGTGGTGAAAGCGCTCAGTCCTTTCTGTCGCCTTGATGGGAAACACAGGACATTTCAGGAAGTTCACCTGGCGAAGAGTCGGCGGATCAGCCGCGTTTTCGGCCATGCCGTGCCGCATGTCATCACCACGAGTTACTTGACGCACGAACCGACGAAGCAACATCTCGCCAGCGAACACAATTACGGATATGAAGGACCGCTGTACCTTTCGCGCGGACGCGCGGTGGGGCAGCGCCTGGTGCCCATGGTGAGGGATCTGCGTTTCGCGTGGGAAGAGACTTCGCAGCAGATACTTGATGCCCAGGCGCAGAAGGTACGTGAAAGCGGGCGGGCGGCGCTGGTGTCGTGGGCGCAGCAAACGGGAGAGGGGAGCAACTACACTGACAACCTTCCTTTGCAGTGCCTTCATCCCGTAGGACATTGGTACGAAGTTCCGAACTTGTTTCGCAACGATGTGTTGAAGAATATGCTTGAAGTGGAACCTGCGCTTCGGTATCTCATGGTCCATAACGTTGACACCGTTGGTGTGAACCTTGATGCGGCGATCCTGGGTCGTCATATCGCGCAGGGTGCGACGATGACGGTCGAAGTGATCAATCGGAGGCTCGAGGATCGCGGAGGTGGGTTGGCGTCTCTCGACGGGCATGTGCGCCTGGTGGAAGGGATGGCGCTTCCGCATGAGGAAATCGAATTTCAGCTTTCCTATTACAATTCCAACACATTCTGGATCGACATTGACGCACTCTTGCGAGTGTTTGGTCTGGACCGCGCGGCGCTGAGTAACTCAGCTCGAGTGTCTGCGGCAGTTCGTGCAGTTGCTTCGCGCATGCCGACCTATATCACGTTGAAGGATGTGAAGAAGCGCTGGGGCAAAGGACAAGAAGACGTCTACCCGGTAGCTCAATTTGAGAAGCTGTGGGTCGATATGACGGCGTTGCCGGAAGTGGCGTGCGAGTATGTTGTGGTGTCACGGATGCGCGGCCAGCAACTGAAGGAGCCCGCGCAATTGGACGGTTGGCTGCGAGATGGATCGGCTGCTTTTGTTAGCGCGCTGTGCGATTTTGGATAACTGGATTGGTACTGTCGATGTGCTGGGAGTTATGCCCAATTCGTTAAGAGCGTTCTCATTCCTCGCAGAGGACACTCGGCAAACTTCGAGGAAATTTATTCAATCGAAAGCTAAGAGATAACCGTGGCAGGGTCGGACGACTGCCACGGCGTTGAGAGAAGAAGCCTGTTGTTGTCGGTAGACCGACGAGGCTTGGTTGAGGTTACCTCACGAATGTGATGATGGCGGCCTGCGTGCTTTCGAGGGGTACTGCGAACGCACCGTCAACCTGGTCGAGGGTGGTGTATGTGGCAGCACCCTGGATGACGCCGTTGGTCGATCCGTCGAAGGTTTGCCCGCACAGGGTGACTTTGGTTGTGGATGTATAGGCGGGCGCGGAAAGATAGCAGACTTGCGCCTTGGTGTATGTTCCCTGGGGATGCACAGTCACAGCCCCGCTCTGGGACTCGTCAAGGCTGATGAGGGTCATTCGTTCGGTGCCAGTCGAATCGGTAGTATCGAAGGCGCTTACTGCGGTGGATGTGCCGGAAGTCACAGTGACGGGAAAGACTTGTGCGGCATGTCCGGTTCCCATTTGAAAGGCCAGGGCGCCATAGTAGAGAGGCATCACCTGTACCAGGGAGTAGAGGTTGGGTGTGCCGTCGGCTATCGATATCTGGGCGATGTTAAATCCGTTGTTCACATCCCAATTGCCAAAGATATTCACGCCGTCGGCTCCCAGCGAGGCGTAGGTATAGAGAGATTTGAGTCCCCAGAGGGCGGACTGAAACTGGCCTGAGATAGCGGTATTGGGCATCCAATCGGAGTTCCATTCTGCGACGCGAAAGGGCATACCGAGTTGGTGCGCTTGCGCAATCAAGGGCTGGGTGGTGGATGGAACCGGATAGGCGGCCGGCAGCAGGAGCGCATCGGCAGCGGGGGATTGGCCCTCGATGTATTGATGCTGGCTAAAGGCGGTGATATTGTTGGCGACAGCGGTGGAGAGAATGGCCTCATTCCACTGCATCGGGCCCCAACTACAGGCCCATGTGGAGCAACTGGGCCCCATGATCGGCAACTGCGGCGACGTGACCGCTCGAATACCGACAGCCCATTGGTTGAAGTTGGCGACGAACTGCGCCTCGGTAAGTCCGTAGCCATCCGGTTCGTTGCCGATTTCCAGTCCCAATAGCGCGCTTTGGGGCATCGCGACGTAATAGGTGGACGCGATGGTTTGGGCTTGCTGCAGCGTTGCGTTCTTGAGGTTAATGCCGAGGTAGAACAGGGCGCCGTTGTACTCGTTCAGTTCCTTGAAGGCCTGAGTGGATTGGGGGCTGGTAAATGTATCGGTGGAATTGCCGCCGATGCGAATGACCATGGGCCCGGAGCCCCACGCGGCAAAGTTGGCAACCAGCTGGCGGTAAATCGGATCGACGCCGGAGGCTTGATCGCCCATCAGCAGTTGGGCACTGTAGCCGATCTCGGGCGACGCCCATTCGTGCGCGAGACCGAGAAACCGGGGCGAAACCGGGAGGCCGTCTGCATCAGTCGCCTCGGCCTCAGCCAGAATGGGGAGCGCGGTGGAAGGCACCGTAACCGCAATAGTTGTAGTGCATTCGACTTTCTTACCCCAGGACTTTACGTGCAAATTATGTTTTCCAGGTGTGGCTACAACATGGGTATCAATCGAAGTTCCCTCAACGACAGAGGACGTGGACAGCGAATCGAGCGAGTAGCCCATGGTTGTTACTTTGACGCCGTCACATGTCTTCGCACTTGCTGAGAGCAAGAACGGAGAAGAAACACTTTCTCGGTTAGTTGGACTGGTTACGGTTGGGTTCGCTATCGCGGGTAAAGTTGAGATTATTAACAATGAAAACGCTACTAAAAGTCTATTAGTAAAGGTCACTTAATCCTCTTCTTAACGACTAATTCCATCTATTGAAAGACCTAGACACATTTCAAGGAACACGCAGGCAAAAAGCTCCCCACTCGTTCTGGCGCAGGGAATTCTTACGCAGCGCGATATTAAGGAATTAATGCTTTTGAATCTAAGACCATCGTAACAGCGGGTTCGATAGGAAATGTTGTGACCTTCAGCACAAGGCGGATGGAAACGTCGGCGTCAGATAAATATCTGAGATAGAAACGTCGCTCTCTTATGGCAGAAGAATTGGTCCACGGCTTAGAACCAGCGATTCATGTATGGTTCAAATCTAATGCTGAGAGGAACTTCGAAGCGCGCGTCATTTATGAACGCAAGCGCGCGATCTCGCCGATCGGTGTTTTGGGCAGACTTGTAAACGTGGCCAATGGCAGTGACTAAAGTGTTATTCAGGGCCGGTCCAATTCTGCCAGATCACTACTATTACCCAATCGACTTTGCGATCTGCGCTACAGCTGTCCTGTTGAGATCTCGCTTTACGCGCTCACGAACTTCAGCGAGCTCGAAGAGGACTGCAGGAATCTTCGGAAAAGACATTGCTCTCAGGGGCAAACGCGATTCTTTTGTCGAAGAGTCTGAGGTATGGGACCATCGACCGCTACTGAACGCGGAAGGGAAAGCGCGGACGGAATCTCGTCTTTGAACATGCAGGAGATCTGACGCGTAATGCGAAGGTACCAATCGGAAGGGAGGTCCTGACCGTCCGCGTCGAGCGTTAACCAATAGCCAGGGGTTGGCGCATCCTGGCGCCGCGAAACAGCCTTGAAAATGGCAGTGCCCTCGTTGACCTCGTCAAACATTGCAATCTTGACGAATTTTGCATGCGCTGCTTTGGCGTTATAAGCCTGCTTCCATAGGAAATTTCCGCCCAAGCGCGGGATCTCATTGCCGGACTTATCGCGATTCAAGTTGTGCCATGAGAATCCAGGAAAAATTACCGGCATGTATTGCTGATTATTGGCGGTCGTTCTCTGCATATCTGGTTCAAGGTGCGTCGCCTTCCAGGCATCTGCATCCTTGATCGATGAATAGCGACCTACTGTCCATGGCTGCACGATATCGAGCGCCGCATAGACCCGAGCCCAGGCGGGGTCGGAAACGCTATCCGCGGTGAGGGTTCCCCACCCAGCAGGAACGCCACCTATGACCACCGCGCCAGCTTGTTCTTTGAACCAGCTGATTATTTGCAGCGCGAGGGCCGCATTATCGAGATGATACCCGTCGTTAAACCCGAGGCCCCAAATGGAAACGACCGGCTTCCCGTCGACATGGAAGTAGGCAGGGTCGGATGTCAGGTGGAGATCGTTCGAGAGATAGCGCCAGTCCTCCTTTAGGCGGCTGAATAAACCTTCAGGTGTATCTCCGCTGACATCGTATTCGATAAGGAAGTTCCGATGGTGTTTTTCAGCGGCATTGCGCACGTTCTTCAACACCACATCGCCTTCCCCGCGTTGGCCCGGGATCGCGTCAGTAAAGCGCTGCAGGAGAAGCCCGTCGATACCGTACTGTTCCATCCACGACAAATGGGTTTCGACGGTGGCCGCAGGATAGGAGGAGAAAAACCGGGCTGGCCGGCCGTGCACTGATTCAGTTGTTATGGGACAGACAGAGGACGCCGGCAATTCACTTGTGTCCGGATATAAATCAACGGCGATGGTGTCCGCAGTGGGTGCTCCACGCGACCAGTGATTCCAGGTGTGCTGTGGCGATCCGTCGTCGGGGCAGCGAAACCAGCCCTGATAGCCTACAAACACTTTGCCATTGAGAGAGGTTTGCGCAGGACAGAAAGCGACAGCCAAGATGACTACGCAAAGGATCGATTTTCCTTTCATCTGTCTCCTCGTAGTCCTTTGAAAACGGCAATTGTCTCAATGCGGCAATCGAGGTTCTCAGGTTTCCGTGCATCGATTCAGTCGGAAGAAACAACCGAGTTGGAAAGTACGGTAGTTCTGGACCGAAGGCCGAGTACCGCACCCCAATTCAAGACGACCAGCAGGCCGTCAGTAGCAAGGCTGGCCCATGCAGCGCCACGCCATCCAAAGTGGGGAATGAGGTAAAGGTTGACGCAGAAATTAAAAACCGAGACGGTGGCCTGGGTGCCGAGACGAATTCTCTGATCTCCAGATGCAGTCAGTGCATCGCCGGCGCTGATGTGCAAGGCGCGAAAGATTGGAATCAGGCACAACCAGCGCAAGGCTTCCACGCTCTGCGCGAAGCCGGGCTCGACCAAATGAGGAATGATTGGAGCCGCCAGGAACATAACGGCGGCGCAAAGAACGGCAATGGGGACGGTGTGTCTAATAATCCGAATTGCATATCCGGCGGTATTGTTTAGGCCATCAACGCCCAGGCGGAAGAAGCGCGGAAACGCGGCAGCCTGGATGGAATTGAAGGGCATGGTTCCGATGTCGACGATCCGATAGGCCATGGTATAGACGCCGTTGGCAGCGTTGAGACCGAAGTGACCCAACATGACCTTATCGATATCGTTGTAGATCGCTCCTGTCGAGTAGGAGAGCGCGAAGACAAATCCTTCCCCGAGCCGGTCTCTGAGAAGCCGCAAAGAGAAGACGGGAAGACCGAAGCGGCGCGTCACCAGCACGGCGGCGAGTAATGCTGCGACGCAGGAGATGATCAGGGTAGCGACCACCCAGTGGCTGGCAGTGGTGCGGTGCAAGACCATCAACATGGTCCCGGCCAAAACCATCCGCAGGAGATTGGTTAGCAGACTAAGGGCTGCTGTAACTTTCATCATTTCGAAAGCCTGAAACACTCTGCCCGCTGCCTGCGTAAATTGAGCGAACAAACAATCGGATATGGCTAAACAAACCACCATGGCCGCTGAGAAAGAGTGTGCGATGCGGGGTCCGCCCCAGCCCAGGAGAAAGACGAAGGTGGTGCCCAGGAAAACATTCGCCATGATGACATTGCCCCAGTATCGGGCAAAGTTAGAAGGGTTGGGGCATACATAGCGAAGAAATACGGAGTACATTCCGAGCGTGCTGTACTGGCTTAAGATCGAGACCGTGGCAACGGCGCCGACGAAGATTCCATATTGCACGCTTCCCAGCAGACGGGCGAGAAATAGGAAGTAGACTCCTTGACACACGACGGAGAAACCCTGGCCGAAAAACATCCAGCCGGCATTGCGCGCGAGGTCGCTCGAGCGAAGGCGGCGCCACTCCAGGAGAAGCTTATTCACAGGCTTCCTGCATCCGGATCCGTTTTGCGGGATCAGCCAATCGGAGCGAGGCCAGCATAAACATCACCTCGGCTAAACGTCTGCTTTGTAGTTTCTCGGTGACGCTTTCGAACAAATAGACGGCCAAAATCCGGATCGGGATGAGGCAGGCGCAGCATTTCACGAGCTCTGCCCGAAACTGCGAACAGCGGCTCGAAACAATTCTGTAGACAGCCAGACTTGGCAATATCTTCTCCTGCAGTTTGACCGTGATGCGACAGAGGAAAGTCATTATCGAAGTGGCAGCGAAACTCGCGATCGCGGCTACCTGAACGCTTCCGCATTCGTTCTTCGGAATTGGCCGTTTCGAAATGCTCGACTATTCCATCGCTTAAAGATGCAATTTAAGTTAAGCCGACGCGAGATGCCAGACTGAACATTGGCAATGCAGGTCAGGCCGCATCGGCATTCTACTCATTCTGCGCCTGCGGTAGAGCGAAATGCTGGGGCGCGGTATATTCGGGTCGCAAAGAGGGGAACGACTGAATCGAACCCTGGAGTGAGGAGTGGCGAAGAGTGGAATCGTGGACAAAATCCTGCATGCGCTGCAGGAAGACCGACGTATCGAAGCGACGAGCATGATGTTGAATGTCGGCCGGAGTAAAAGTATGCTCGATGCTTTCGAAGTGGAGGATGGCGTCGATCACGGAGTTGACCTGCTGCTCGGGAAAGAACACGCCGGTATCCGAGTGCGCGTCATCAGAGTTGACCCGGACCGTCTCGAGTGAGCCGCCATGGCCGTAGGCGATAACAGGGCGACCGAATGACTGCGCTTCCACAGGTGCGATTCCGAAGTCTTCATCGGCTGCGAAAAGGAAGGCCCGGCAATTGGCATAGAGGGCGCTGCGTTGGGAATCAGACACGCGGCCCAGAAATTCGACAGTCTTGCCTGCGATTGTCTGGAGTTGATTTTTGTTTCTGCCGGTTCCGGCGATGACCAGGCGCCTGCCCAGCGCATTGCACGCGCGAATAATCAGATCAATGCGTTTGCTCTCGGTAAGACGGCCGAGATAGAGATAGTAGTCATCGGTTCGATCAGCGATGTACCCATGATGAGTATCAACGGGGGGATGGATAACGACAGACTGACGCCGGTAGTACTTCCATATCCGCTGCTGAATATGTTGCGAATTCGCGATGAAATGGTCGACCCGCTGAGCAGCACCGAAATCCGAGGTCCGGGCATAGTCTGCGATGCAGGCAAAGAGAGGGCGAGCGGCTCGCGGCAGGCTAGCGTGGAAAGCGGGGCCACCATCCCAGATAAACCTTCCCGGCGTGTGGCAGTAACTAATATGCACAGTATCGATGGGGGTCACGATGGCCTTGATGGGAGGCGAATCAGATGAAATCACCACATCGTATGGCGAGAAATCAAAAGAGCCCACGGCGGCTGGATAAAGAGGGAGAAGCGCGCGGTTGACTTTGTGAGCCAGGGGAATGCGATTTAAGAACGAGCAGTGAAGACGCGACCGAGATACATCGGGTGGCAATGAATCCTTGCCGGCGAAAAGGCAGAAAATGTCGGCATCTGGATAAAGGCGCAATAGTGAAGAAACAACCTTCTCGCCGCCCCCGTTAAGCAGAAACCAGTAATGCAGGATGGCCACTTTCATGCAAGTCTCCTTCCTGATTGCTCGAGCATTGCGTTATCGACAAACGCCTTGAAGCGCTGTTGAAAGATAGATGTATCGAATTGTCGAGCGTGCTTCTGAATCTCCGTGGGCGAAAACTCTGCTTCTCGCTGTTCGAAATTGCGGATGGCCTGGACGACCGCCTCCACACTTTGTTCGGGGAAGAATATCCCTGTATTGCAACCCGGTTCCCGGTCGGCCCGGACGGTCTCAAGAGACCCGCCGTGACCGTAGGCAACTACCGGACGGCCAAAAGACTGCGCCTCAACTGGAACGATCCCGAAATCTTCGTCCGCGGCGAAAAGGAAGGCACGGCAGTTTGCATAGAGCGGCCCAAGCTCGGCATCTGCGACACGACCGAGGAATTCGATGGTCGGCCCGGCGATAGCTTTGAGACGTTTTTCTTCGCGGCCGGCCCCTGCAATCAGCAGTCGGCGCCCAAGCTGGTTGCAAGCCCTGATCAGCAGGTCTGTCCGCTTCTCTTTCCCGAGGCGTCCGACGGAAAGATAATATCCATCGTGTCGACTCGACAGATAGCCGGCCCGCGTTTCTACGGGTGGGTAAATGACGGGGCAACTTCTGCGAAAATACTGGAATGTTCTGTTGGCGATATAACGTGAATTGGCAACGACGTGATCCATGCGCTGCATCGCGCTGAACTCCCACATCCTCACACGAGACGCAGCGACTACGTAGGCGGCACGGGCTAATCCTGATGTTCGCGCCTGGTGATTCGAGTAGAGGTCCCACCACGCGCGCGGAGGAGTGTGACAGTAGCAAATGTGCAAGGCGCCCTGCGAAGCATTAGCCCCCATAATGACCGGGCCACCGGAACTGATAATGAGGTCGTAGTTTCTGATATCAAAGCTTTCGATAACCCATGGGAAAAAGGGGAACAAGTAAAAATGAAACCGGGAGGCTCCGGGAATTTTATTCAGCACGCTCGTCTGCATCGTACGTCCGGAGATGTTGGCGGGTAATCGCCTGGTATCGGAAAACAGCGTGAACAGATCCGCGTTCGGATACATGCCGGCGATAACATCCATTACCTTCTCGCCGCCTCCGGGTAAGAGGAACCATGGGTGCAGGATCGCAACTCTCATTGGTGCTGCCCTCCGGCAATTGCGGTTCTGACAAGACTGTCGGCGACGCGCCGATACTGGGTGGTAATGGCGTGCCAGGTAAAGCGGCGTCGGAACGAGGCCAACCCATCCCTTCCAGTTCTGACTCGAAAATCGGAATCCTGAATCAGCGCCTGAAGAGCGTCGGCTAGTTCGGCGGGAGAATTGGGCGAAACGAGAATGACACCGCCGTCAGCGGCAATTTCAGGGATGCCTCCGACACGGCTTGCGACCACGGGAACTGCGCAGCCCATAGCCTCGATGTTCACATTGCCGAAGGGCTCCTCATAGATTGACGGACAGCACAAAATATCGGCCTGCCGATATTCTTCGGCGATCTGGGTACCTGGCCGGGAACCAACAAACTGCACGGTGGCGGGACTCGATTCCAGCAGTGTTCGAAGATAGGAAGAACTCCCGCCAACTGCGGCTTCGGCATTACCAACGACACGGCATTCAGCCACAATTCGTCTTTCCTCCAAGATCCGCATCGCATCGATTAGTACGTGAACACCCTTCTCGGGTACGATGCGCCCAACGTACAGAATGATGGGCTTCAAGCCGAGGGAAAATTGCGCCTTTCGCGGATAGAACAGCGACTCGTCTGCGCCGTTATGAATTGCGTAAGTATTTCGCAGCCACGGAAAGAGCTGTAAAGCTTCTTTCTGCATCGACGCGCTGACGAAGATGTAGGCATCGGCGATGAACCTGCGAAAGTGGGGACGGCGCGCAAAGAATTCCAGAGAGCTGTGCATATGACAAACGAGCTTCGCGCCCCGACGATGAATGAGCGGTTCCAGGGCTACGCAAAAGTCGGGTTGCCCGTGGCACCAAACGATGTCATCGGGATCCAATTGCGCGAGAAAGGGCTGAAAGATCCGCCTTAGAAGAGGCACCTTAACGCGGAGAGGCAGATAACCACGCCCCCGAATTTTGCTATAGGAACGAAGTGCCGGGAGAATCACGATTCGATTGCTCTCAATGTTCCAGCTATCGTCGGCTCCGCGACAGACGATGGTTGAAGAATCGTCGAAGGGGAGGATATTGGCAATGCTGCGACTGACCGCACCCCCGGCGACGTCGGCGGAAAACAACTCGCGTTCGGTGAGAATGTGGTAGATCACACGTTCGCCTTCGCGGAGCCGGTTGCCCCTTCGTTTCCGAACTAAAGCTCCGTTAGCGAACATGTCGGCCGATAACGGGCACTGCTGTCTAGATTGCGCAGGCTGCTGCGCATCGAGCTTCATAGCCAACTCGCCCAAGTACTCAAATTCAGGAACAGCGAACAAGAGCTTTGGATGATGGATTCCTTTCACTCCGGAGGTGTGTTCCCGCCGGCTAGTTTCCCGCTTTCGTTTGCCGCATTCGATGAATTCATAACTTATAGGTCATCGCGGCAAATGGCATAGCATAGTTGAGCTTAATCAAGCGTCCGAAGCGAAGCCTCACAGTTTCAAGTTCTCTGAAAATCGCGGACATCTCAATAGTTGACCACCGCCACGGATATAGCTGATTACTGCCATGCTCCGCCACCGATTTGTTATAAATTCATTGTGATTATGATAGAAACAGGCAATGATGACGGTATGGGAGCTTCAATGGGAGCTTCAGTTGGCAGCCAGGCGACACTGTTTCAGTATTTTCAAATCAAAATAATTTCCGCGATACAACTGAGAGCGCGGAAAGGGTATCTTCTAATTGAGATAGTGCAGAGGCCCGATGCGGACAGATTACTCACGGTTGTATCCTACGATCGACGGGGCTGAACGGTAATCTGGAAACCCGCACGTGCCAAGTGAAATGCCAGTTCAGTTTTCACTTATGGTTCGCGCAACATCGGGTAGTTTCTGTGAATGGTCATCGCCGGTACACTGATTGATATTGCCCCCATTGATCGTGTGGCAGAACCGGGCGACAGTGCAGAATCATGGTTTCAACGTTGCGCTCATATCACCGTCCAAGAAGATGTGAGCGTTTCGAAACCGTAGTCTTACTAACGGCAATTCGAAACACGTACGCTCCTTATCGTCGCGCGCGATTGGAAACGCAATGGTTTTATCAACGCTTCCCGTCCTGAGGCCAAGGGCCTTTTGTGCTACCCGGCGGAACTGCTCGGGGCTTGCAAGGGCGCCTTGCGCGCGTGAAGGCCTGGGGCTTCCAGAACCCGATCGAGTAGAGAACGGTGCTGATACTAAGTCTCCTTGATTTCGTTAAGCAGTTTGGCGAACGGAAAACTTCCGTCTGACATGCGGGAAAAACTGGAGATGGAATGAGAATCATATCCGAAAAGCGTCGCAAGATTTCGATTGCTGTGTGCGATCCGTGCCCCATGATCTTCCTGGGGCTGCAAAGCATATTTCGCGGAGATGCAAGAATCTCCGTCGCGAGTGAGTGCACGAATCTGCGTTTTCTATCTGAGAAGGTGGCGGACGGGGAGGCGGATGTTGCATTGGTGGATTGGGCCATGATCAATTGGCACGATCAGGGTTGCATGAAGATGGTGCAGGAGATCAGGATGAACTCGCTCCTGATTCTATTAGGAATGAACGAGAGTACGCAGGAGCGAAAAGTCGCACTGGAATTTGGAGTGCGCGGCATCATCAGCAAGCGAAGTAATGCGAATCAAATCCGGAAAGCCCTCTGCAGAGTGGCCGACGGGGGCATCTGGTTGGAACGAGCGGCCGCTGAAACGCTGCTCAATCATGTCTTTTCTCCATCAAGAGCTCCGCATGACGAACAGGGAAGGATAGAGTTGCTGACGCGTCGCGAGCGGGAAGTAATCGCGCTGGTCTGCAGGAGCCTTAGGAATAAGCAAATCGCTGCAATGCTTCGGATTTCGGAATCTACGGTGTGGCATCATCTCACCTCGATTTTCGGCAAAATGCAAGTTGGGGATCGCGTTTCGTTGGTCACCTTTGCATTTCGTCACAACCTGAGTACCTATATCGACAAGGCTGTATCTTCTCCAGTGGCAAGGCCGATTCCGCTCGCGCCTCCCACAAAGACGGCGAGTACTCGGCTGTTGGCCCGCGATCCGGACGACGACTTGCGGACTGAACTTACAGCCTGATTCCCGGCACCTGTTCAGTGGGGCGCCGCCAAGAGCGAAGTTAGCGTTCGCCCCAAACCGAGGTTTAGCGGTTGCTGAATAGTAGAACTCTGCCATACCTTCCTCTCGGTCTGCCATTGATGTCTGACGGCTCACCGGAGACACTAGCAGCATAACGATCTCGGGCCGATTTCTCCGAGGTCACCATGCATTGATGGAAGGGGGTCCGCATGTCTGCAGAGGCGCCGCAATTGATGAGCGTGTACACCCACTTCGCGACGGAACATGCAGCAGAGAAAGCCTATCGCCCGCCTCACCGAACGCCAGAGGTGCTGCCGATAATTTATAGAAGCATCCGTGCGCTAGTTCCGCTTCTCGCAATGGCATCGGATTCGACGGCAGCTCTGTCGACCCATCAAGACTGGGTACGCGCAGCAAGCAGCAGGACCTTTGCGCTCCCTCCAATTCTCATGCTCGTAGTTCTCATGATTGTCTGGAACTGCGTCTTCCGATCGCGCAAGACGGAGGGACGAGACGTGCCTCGCGGGGAGTTTCTTTTGTGGCAATTGTGGATGGTCATCGCCGGCACATTTGCATGTACAGCGATTCTCTGGGTGACCCGAATCGTATTTCCAAGCGCTGGATCGAGCTTGATTTCTCCCAGTGCATTTGCGTTTCATTGTGCAGCAATCGGTGTCGGTTGCGTGTTGGCTGCGGCACTGTCGTATACGATCGCCTACCAGTTGTCACCACCACAGCTCTTTCTGGTAGTAGGAAGCAGACGTAGAGCCATTACTGTTTATCGAAAACTGCGATCGCAAGGAAACTGCCGCGGGAGTATTCTGGGTTTCGTAGATCCCGACGATTCGCACGCCCAATATCTTCCTTGTGACTATCTGGGCTCGCTGGAAGAGCTAGAGGGCATCCTCGTTCGGAATCCCGTGGATATGGTTTACATTGCGCTTCCGCTCAAGTCCTTTTACGACGCGGCACAGGAAGCGATCAGGATTTGCGAGCGTATCGGAGTGGAATACACCGTTCAGCCTGATATTTTCGAGACGCGGAATTATCGGCCAAGCAAGCTAACATTTCGCGAAGTAAGAGGTTCGGTGTACCACTTGGTGCATGAAGACTATCGCCTTCTTCTCAAGCAGGCAATTGACGTTGTATTCGCGCTCATGCTCCTGGCAATCTTGTCTCCGTTAATGATTATTATCGCGACCGCGATCAAGCTGACGAGTCCGGGACCTGCGCTTTTTGTGCAGGAGAGATACGGGCGCAATAGAAGGCGATTTCGGATGTATAAGTTCCGATCGATGGTGTCGAATGCAGAAACACTCATGACCCACGTGGAAGAACTGAACGAGGCAAAAGGCCCAATCTTCAAGATCAAGAAAGATCCTCGGATCACGAAGGTCGGCCGGCTTTTGAGAAAGACCTCACTCGATGAGCTGCCTCAGCTCTTGAATGTTATTAAGGGCGATATGTCGCTGGTCGGTCCTCGTCCCATGTCTTTGCGCGACGTTCATCGCTTTTCAAAAGCGAGCTTGATGCGACGCTTCAGCGTGACACCGGGGCTCACGGGATTGTGGCAGGTCAGCGGTCGCAGCAACACGGATTTCGACGACTGGATCAAGCTCGACCTTCAGTATATTGACGAGTGGTCATTGGGACTAGACTTGAAAATCCTCCTTCGTACGGTGCCGGCCGTCTTGACCGGCACGGGAGCTGCCTGAGAACAAGTCAAGGATGATCGACAGAGGGAACGCTCATGGGCATTCATTGCGTGTCAGTTTATGTTCAATGATAAAAGAGTTGCGATTGTTCACGACAGCATCTTCCCACACAGCGATGCCAAGGATGCTCTCGATGTGCTGACGAACATGTTGCCGAACGCGGATATTTTCTGCGTGGCAGATGGCACGTTTTCTGACCGAGTGAAGGCGCAGCCCGGTGGCGTCGCGTGGATGAAACACATAGCCGCGAGAAGGACATTGTCTGCCGGGAACGTGGCACTGCGTTCGCTGGCGGTTCGGGCAATGGACCTAAGGGCGTATGACATCATCGTTAGCAATTGCGCCGGATTAGCCAAAGGGGCGCGACAGCGGGACAGTGCCGTGCATATTTGCTATTGTCACGCGGCCGCATCCTGGTCGGCCGAGGCACGCTTAGATCAGAAGAGGATGACCGAGCGTTTGCTGCTAAGTCCGGTTTTCGCGGGCTTGCGCTGGATCGATGCGCGGCTGGCGACGCAACCAGATTATTTCATTGCGGCGTCACGTGCCGTTGCCGCGCGGGTGAAGACGGTCTATGGCCGCAATGCCCTGGTCATTTATCCACCGGTCGATACCGCACAATACTATCGCAGCGGAGGACAGGGAAAATATATCCTTGCCATTTCTCCTCTGGTCGAAGAGATTCGGCTGGATACGCTGGTTGCGGCCTGCAACGTCATCGCGAAAGAGCTATGGATTGTAGGCGAAGGTCCTGACCGAAAGCGGCTCGAATCCATCGCCGGACCCACGGTACAGTTTGTGGGAAATCCCGAGGGGGACGCAGTTAGAGATCTTCTTGCACATTGTGCAGCGGTCTTCTGCCCAGGGGTTGGCGAAGGATTCGACACACTGCCGATCAAGGCCAATGCATCGGGACGTCCGGCAATTTCGTTCATGACGGCGAATGCGGGAGAAACCCTTATGGATGGACATACCGGAATTCTCTGCCGGGATAGCTCAGCAGCGGGGGTGGCTGATGCGATCGAGCGGTGCGGTTCCGTTGACTGGGACCAGGAAGCATTGATGGCACATGCCCGGTCTTTCGATGTGTCTGCCTTCCGCACAAGATTCTTTACGCTGCTTGCGGATGTGTGTGGCAACTACCCGGCGCGGGTTTTAGCATGAGAGCGCGTATAGATTTGCTTCATGCATGCCGATGTCAATCTTCAACATGCCTAATCGTTCAGGCCCAAACTGTACTGAAATAGGGAGTGCTAGTTGCCAATCCGAGTCGGTGAGGATACACTAAAATCGCTGAGAGTTAGAACCGGCGATGCAAGACGACTCTTTGGCTTCGCTACTTCCCTGACATACTATTTGTTCCTCTCGTGCTTCTCTTGGCCTGAATGCTTCTTTAGTAAGCGAATGTTCCGCGGCAAGTTTATGCCTCTCTCTCTACGTTTGACGAAGGCTGAGAGTTGGGTCAAATCAACAAAGTTGGACTTGACCGGCGCGTGATGAATTCCGCATGAGGACTACGAATGCCAATGAGGAGCATCAAAGTAGGGGAGGAATTTCAGCGTGTTCGAGATCAGGAAGTTGGATTTCGAACTGCGATTCCGAACTCATCTGCTCACATGTCCGACAAACTTCACATTAGCCTTGGGTTCCAGGATTCTCGCGTTGCGTCGGGCGATGACGTGACTCCGGTGCGACAACGCAACGACCGATTCGGCTTCTTTAGGCGGGTAAGCCTGCTTGTGGGACAGAAGATGTCTTGGTCGCCGAGTTTGCTTGCCGGCGAATTCCGACGCTACCTTCTCAGCATTGGGAAGAGGCGTGAAGTACTTCGTTTGCTCAAGCACCGGCCATTCTCTGAAATCGTTCAAAACGAACCCAGATTTGCCTTTAAGTATCTCGCTCCAGACTACCTGGCCCGAAGCTTCACAGTTAAGGAACGGGTGTCGTGCTTTTTACATCACTATAGGCGAATATATGCCGCGTTCCCAGAATCCCTCTTAAGGCAGATCCTGCAAGGAGTTTTCACACTCTGTGAAATCAATAAGGACGGCCATCACTTCTCGCTGTCGATTGGCGTGCCTGAACTAATGGGAGATAGGGAGGGAGAATTGTCTCTTGCTATCCAGGTGGATGGTAGAAACGTGTTTATTCTTTCTTTCACTATCGTTCCGGGGTGGGTGGTGAAATCGGAAAGTGCGGAAGTTTTGTTGATTACGCGGATGCAGGGCATGAAAGGATGTCGTTCGCAAATCGGACTTCTTCGCAGCGCCTTAAACGAACACTCTCCGGAGAAATTGCTTTTCGCTGCTTTGCAGGGCATTGCAGATGCGTTTGGAATCGACAGAGTCGTCGGAGTTTGCGTCTCAAATCAGAGATCGTTCAAGAGAGAAAGCGCAGGCGCCTTAATGAGGAAATATGACCATTTCTTCGCCGGACTAGGAATGGTAAAAGCTACAGCGGGCTTCTATTCCGCAGCTGTTCCCATAGACGAGCGACCGATAGCGTCGTATAAAGGGCGATACAGGTCGCACGTAAGGAAACGACGGGCATTCCGACAGCATATTCACTTGGCTTGTGCCGCAGCCCTCTTGGAAGCAACTAAGATAACCGCTCCTTCTTCTTCGGCTGCAGTAAGCTCGACCGAGGGCCAAGGGAAAATTGATCCATTGACTAAGGATGTTCAAACGGACGCAGGTTTGGCGGCACATTCAGATTTTCTCAATCACTCCGTAACCGGTGGGGCGACGTGAGAAGTGAAGATCAGATCCGTCATATCGGCAAGAGTTTTCTGTGGGCTCGAATGCGAGAATTTCATGAAATACTTCCTGGCGATTTGAATTCTGGTCGTAATTCTTTTCGACAATTTCTCTCTTGGAAACGCAGAAGCACTAAGAAGTACAAGGGACCGTGGCAGGGTCGGACGACTGCCACGGCGTTGAGAGAAGAAGCCTGTTGTTGTCGGTAGACCGACGAGGCTTGGTTGAGGTTACCTCACGAATGTGATGATGGCGGCCTGCGTGCTTTCGAGGGGTACTGCGAACGCACCGTCAACCTGGTCGAGGGTGGTGTATGTGGCAGCACCCTGGATGACGCCGTTGGTCGATCCGTCGAAGGTTTGCCCGCACAGGGTGACTTTGGTTGTGGATGTATAGGCGGGCGCGGAAAGATAGCAGACTTGCGCCTTGGTGTATGTTCCCTGGGGATGCACAGTCACAGCCCCGCTCTGGGACTCGTCAAGGCTGATGAGGGTCATTCGTTCGGTGCCAGTCGAATCGGTAGTATCGAAGGCGCTTACTGCGGTGGATGTGCCGGAAGTCACAGTGACGGGAAAGACTTGTGCGGCATGTCCGGTTCCCATTTGAAAGGCCAGGGCGCCATAGTAGAGAGGCATCACCTGTACCAGGGAGTAGAGGTTGGGTGTGCCGTCGGCTATCGATATCTGGGCGATGTTAAATCCGTTGTTCACATCCCAATTGCCAAAGATATTCACGCCGTCGGCTCCCAGCGAGGCGTAGGTATAGAGAGATTTGAGTCCCCAGAGGGCGGACTGAAACTGGCCTGAGATAGCGGTATTGGGCATCCAATCGGAGTTCCATTCTGCGACGCGAAAGGGCATACCGAGTTGGTGCGCTTGCGCAATCAAGGGCTGGGTGGTGGATGGAACCGGATAGGCGGCCGGCAGCAGGAGCGCATCGGCAGCGGGGGATTGGCCCTCGATGTATTGATGCTGGCTAAAGGCGGTGATATTGTTGGCGACAGCGGTGGAGAGAATGGCCTCATTCCACTGCATCGGGCCCCAACTACAGGCCCATGTGGAGCAACTGGGCCCCATGATCGGCAACTGCGGCGACGTGACCGCTCGAATACCGACAGCCCATTGGTTGAAGTTGGCGACGAACTGCGCCTCGGTAAGTCCGTAGCCATCCGGTTCGTTGCCGATTTCCAGTCCCAATAGCGCGCTTTGGGGCATCGCGACGTAATAGGTGGACGCGATGGTTTGGGCTTGCTGCAGCGTTGCGTTCTTGAGGTTAATGCCGAGGTAGAACAGGGCGCCGTTGTACTCGTTCAGTTCCTTGAAGGCCTGAGTGGATTGGGGGCTGGTAAATGTATCGGTGGAATTGCCGCCGATGCGAATGACCATGGGCCCGGAGCCCCACGCGGCAAAGTTGGCAACCAGCTGGCGGTAAATCGGATCGACGCCGGAGGCTTGATCGCCCATCAGCAGTTGGGCACTGTAGCCGATCTCGGGCGACGCCCATTCGTGCGCGAGACCGAGAAACCGGGGCGAAACCGGGAGGCCGTCTGCATCAGTCGCCTCGGCCTCAGCCAGAATGGGGAGCGCGGTGGAAGGCACCGTAACCGCAATAGTTGTAGTGCATTCGACTTTCTTACCCCAGGACTTTACGTGCAAATTATGTTTTCCAGGTGTGGCTACAACATGGGTATCAATCGAAGTTCCCTCAACGACAGAGGACGTGGACAGCGAATCGAGCGAGTAGCCCATGGTTGTTACTTTGACGCCGTCACATGTCTTCGCACTTGCTGAGAGCAAGAACGGAGAAGAAACACTTTCTCGGTTAGTTGGACTGGTTACGGTTGGGTTCGCTATCGCGGGTAAAGTTGAGATTATTAACAATGAAAACGCTACTAAAAGTCTATTAGTAAAGGTCACTTAATCCTCTTCTTAACGACTAATTCCATCTATTGAAAGACCTAGACACATTTCAAGGAACACGCAGGCAAAAAGCTCCCCACTCGTTCTGGCGCAGGGAATTCTTACGCAGCGCGATATTAAGGAATTAATGCTTTTGAATCTAAGACCATCGTAACAGCGGGTTCGATAGGAAATGTTGTGACCTTCAGCACAAGGCGGATGGAAACGTCGGCGTCAGATAAATATCTGAGATAGAAACGTCGCTCTCTTATGGCAGAAGAATTGGTCCACGGCTTAGAACCAGCGATTCATGTATGGTTCAAATCTAATGCTGAGAGGAACTTCGAAGCGCGCGTCATTTATGAACGCAAGCGCGCGATCTCGCCGATCGGTGTTTTGGGCAGACTTGTAAACGTGGCCAATGGCAGTGACTAAAGTGTTATTCAGGGCCGGTCCAATTCTGCCAGATCACTACTATTACCCAATCGACTTTGCGATCTGCGCTACAGCTGTCCTGTTGAGATCTCGCTTTACGCGCTCACGAACTTCAGCGAGCTCGAAGAGGACTGCAGGAATCTTCGGAAAAGACATTGCTCTCAGGGGCAAACGCGATTCTTTTGTCGAAGAGTCTGAGGTATGGGACCATCGACCGCTACTGAACGCGGAAGGGAAAGCGCGGACGGAATCTCGTCTTTGAACATGCAGGAGATCTGACGCGTAATGCGAAGGTACCAATCGGAAGGGAGGTCCTGACCGTCCGCGTCGAGCGTTAACCAATAGCCAGGGGTTGGCGCATCCTGGCGCCGCGAAACAGCCTTGAAAATGGCAGTGCCCTCGTTGACCTCGTCAAACATTGCAATCTTGACGAATTTTGCATGCGCTGCTTTGGCGTTATAAGCCTGCTTCCATAGGAAATTTCCGCCCAAGCGCGGGATCTCATTGCCGGACTTATCGCGATTCAAGTTGTGCCATGAGAATCCAGGAAAAATTACCGGCATGTATTGCTGATTATTGGCGGTCGTTCTCTGCATATCTGGTTCAAGGTGCGTCGCCTTCCAGGCATCTGCATCCTTGATCGATGAATAGCGACCTACTGTCCATGGCTGCACGATATCGAGCGCCGCATAGACCCGAGCCCAGGCGGGGTCGGAAACGCTATCCGCGGTGAGGGTTCCCCACCCAGCAGGAACGCCACCTATGACCACCGCGCCAGCTTGTTCTTTGAACCAGCTGATTATTTGCAGCGCGAGGGCCGCATTATCGAGATGATACCCGTCGTTAAACCCGAGGCCCCAAATGGAAACGACCGGCTTCCCGTCGACATGGAAGTAGGCAGGGTCGGATGTCAGGTGGAGATCGTTCGAGAGATAGCGCCAGTCCTCCTTTAGGCGGCTGAATAAACCTTCAGGTGTATCTCCGCTGACATCGTATTCGATAAGGAAGTTCCGATGGTGTTTTTCAGCGGCATTGCGCACGTTCTTCAACACCACATCGCCTTCCCCGCGTTGGCCCGGGATCGCGTCAGTAAAGCGCTGCAGGAGAAGCCCGTCGATACCGTACTGTTCCATCCACGACAAATGGGTTTCGACGGTGGCCGCAGGATAGGAGGAGAAAAACCGGGCTGGCCGGCCGTGCACTGATTCAGTTGTTATGGGACAGACAGAGGACGCCGGCAATTCACTTGTGTCCGGATATAAATCAACGGCGATGGTGTCCGCAGTGGGTGCTCCACGCGACCAGTGATTCCAGGTGTGCTGTGGCGATCCGTCGTCGGGGCAGCGAAACCAGCCCTGATAGCCTACAAACACTTTGCCATTGAGAGAGGTTTGCGCAGGACAGAAAGCGACAGCCAAGATGACTACGCAAAGGATCGATTTTCCTTTCATCTGTCTCCTCGTAGTCCTTTGAAAACGGCAATTGTCTCAATGCGGCAATCGAGGTTCTCAGGTTTCCGTGCATCGATTCAGTCGGAAGAAACAACCGAGTTGGAAAGTACGGTAGTTCTGGACCGAAGGCCGAGTACCGCACCCCAATTCAAGACGACCAGCAGGCCGTCAGTAGCAAGGCTGGCCCATGCAGCGCCACGCCATCCAAAGTGGGGAATGAGGTAAAGGTTGACGCAGAAATTAAAAACCGAGACGGTGGCCTGGGTGCCGAGACGAATTCTCTGATCTCCAGATGCAGTCAGTGCATCGCCGGCGCTGATGTGCAAGGCGCGAAAGATTGGAATCAGGCACAACCAGCGCAAGGCTTCCACGCTCTGCGCGAAGCCGGGCTCGACCAAATGAGGAATGATTGGAGCCGCCAGGAACATAACGGCGGCGCAAAGAACGGCAATGGGGACGGTGTGTCTAATAATCCGAATTGCATATCCGGCGGTATTGTTTAGGCCATCAACGCCCAGGCGGAAGAAGCGCGGAAACGCGGCAGCCTGGATGGAATTGAAGGGCATGGTTCCGATGTCGACGATCCGATAGGCCATGGTATAGACGCCGTTGGCAGCGTTGAGACCGAAGTGACCCAACATGACCTTATCGATATCGTTGTAGATCGCTCCTGTCGAGTAGGAGAGCGCGAAGACAAATCCTTCCCCGAGCCGGTCTCTGAGAAGCCGCAAAGAGAAGACGGGAAGACCGAAGCGGCGCGTCACCAGCACGGCGGCGAGTAATGCTGCGACGCAGGAGATGATCAGGGTAGCGACCACCCAGTGGCTGGCAGTGGTGCGGTGCAAGACCATCAACATGGTCCCGGCCAAAACCATCCGCAGGAGATTGGTTAGCAGACTAAGGGCTGCTGTAACTTTCATCATTTCGAAAGCCTGAAACACTCTGCCCGCTGCCTGCGTAAATTGAGCGAACAAACAATCGGATATGGCTAAACAAACCACCATGGCCGCTGAGAAAGAGTGTGCGATGCGGGGTCCGCCCCAGCCCAGGAGAAAGACGAAGGTGGTGCCCAGGAAAACATTCGCCATGATGACATTGCCCCAGTATCGGGCAAAGTTAGAAGGGTTGGGGCATACATAGCGAAGAAATACGGAGTACATTCCGAGCGTGCTGTACTGGCTTAAGATCGAGACCGTGGCAACGGCGCCGACGAAGATTCCATATTGCACGCTTCCCAGCAGACGGGCGAGAAATAGGAAGTAGACTCCTTGACACACGACGGAGAAACCCTGGCCGAAAAACATCCAGCCGGCATTGCGCGCGAGGTCGCTCGAGCGAAGGCGGCGCCACTCCAGGAGAAGCTTATTCACAGGCTTCCTGCATCCGGATCCGTTTTGCGGGATCAGCCAATCGGAGCGAGGCCAGCATAAACATCACCTCGGCTAAACGTCTGCTTTGTAGTTTCTCGGTGACGCTTTCGAACAAATAGACGGCCAAAATCCGGATCGGGATGAGGCAGGCGCAGCATTTCACGAGCTCTGCCCGAAACTGCGAACAGCGGCTCGAAACAATTCTGTAGACAGCCAGACTTGGCAATATCTTCTCCTGCAGTTTGACCGTGATGCGACAGAGGAAAGTCATTATCGAAGTGGCAGCGAAACTCGCGATCGCGGCTACCTGAACGCTTCCGCATTCGTTCTTCGGAATTGGCCGTTTCGAAATGCTCGACTATTCCATCGCTTAAAGATGCAATTTAAGTTAAGCCGACGCGAGATGCCAGACTGAACATTGGCAATGCAGGTCAGGCCGCATCGGCATTCTACTCATTCTGCGCCTGCGGTAGAGCGAAATGCTGGGGCGCGGTATATTCGGGTCGCAAAGAGGGGAACGACTGAATCGAACCCTGGAGTGAGGAGTGGCGAAGAGTGGAATCGTGGACAAAATCCTGCATGCGCTGCAGGAAGACCGACGTATCGAAGCGACGAGCATGATGTTGAATGTCGGCCGGAGTAAAAGTATGCTCGATGCTTTCGAAGTGGAGGATGGCGTCGATCACGGAGTTGACCTGCTGCTCGGGAAAGAACACGCCGGTATCCGAGTGCGCGTCATCAGAGTTGACCCGGACCGTCTCGAGTGAGCCGCCATGGCCGTAGGCGATAACAGGGCGACCGAATGACTGCGCTTCCACAGGTGCGATTCCGAAGTCTTCATCGGCTGCGAAAAGGAAGGCCCGGCAATTGGCATAGAGGGCGCTGCGTTGGGAATCAGACACGCGGCCCAGAAATTCGACAGTCTTGCCTGCGATTGTCTGGAGTTGATTTTTGTTTCTGCCGGTTCCGGCGATGACCAGGCGCCTGCCCAGCGCATTGCACGCGCGAATAATCAGATCAATGCGTTTGCTCTCGGTAAGACGGCCGAGATAGAGATAGTAGTCATCGGTTCGATCAGCGATGTACCCATGATGAGTATCAACGGGGGGATGGATAACGACAGACTGACGCCGGTAGTACTTCCATATCCGCTGCTGAATATGTTGCGAATTCGCGATGAAATGGTCGACCCGCTGAGCAGCACCGAAATCCGAGGTCCGGGCATAGTCTGCGATGCAGGCAAAGAGAGGGCGAGCGGCTCGCGGCAGGCTAGCGTGGAAAGCGGGGCCACCATCCCAGATAAACCTTCCCGGCGTGTGGCAGTAACTAATATGCACAGTATCGATGGGGGTCACGATGGCCTTGATGGGAGGCGAATCAGATGAAATCACCACATCGTATGGCGAGAAATCAAAAGAGCCCACGGCGGCTGGATAAAGAGGGAGAAGCGCGCGGTTGACTTTGTGAGCCAGGGGAATGCGATTTAAGAACGAGCAGTGAAGACGCGACCGAGATACATCGGGTGGCAATGAATCCTTGCCGGCGAAAAGGCAGAAAATGTCGGCATCTGGATAAAGGCGCAATAGTGAAGAAACAACCTTCTCGCCGCCCCCGTTAAGCAGAAACCAGTAATGCAGGATGGCCACTTTCATGCAAGTCTCCTTCCTGATTGCTCGAGCATTGCGTTATCGACAAACGCCTTGAAGCGCTGTTGAAAGATAGATGTATCGAATTGTCGAGCGTGCTTCTGAATCTCCGTGGGCGAAAACTCTGCTTCTCGCTGTTCGAAATTGCGGATGGCCTGGACGACCGCCTCCACACTTTGTTCGGGGAAGAATATCCCTGTATTGCAACCCGGTTCCCGGTCGGCCCGGACGGTCTCAAGAGACCCGCCGTGACCGTAGGCAACTACCGGACGGCCAAAAGACTGCGCCTCAACTGGAACGATCCCGAAATCTTCGTCCGCGGCGAAAAGGAAGGCACGGCAGTTTGCATAGAGCGGCCCAAGCTCGGCATCTGCGACACGACCGAGGAATTCGATGGTCGGCCCGGCGATAGCTTTGAGACGTTTTTCTTCGCGGCCGGCCCCTGCAATCAGCAGTCGGCGCCCAAGCTGGTTGCAAGCCCTGATCAGCAGGTCTGTCCGCTTCTCTTTCCCGAGGCGTCCGACGGAAAGATAATATCCATCGTGTCGACTCGACAGATAGCCGGCCCGCGTTTCTACGGGTGGGTAAATGACGGGGCAACTTCTGCGAAAATACTGGAATGTTCTGTTGGCGATATAACGTGAATTGGCAACGACGTGATCCATGCGCTGCATCGCGCTGAACTCCCACATCCTCACACGAGACGCAGCGACTACGTAGGCGGCACGGGCTAATCCTGATGTTCGCGCCTGGTGATTCGAGTAGAGGTCCCACCACGCGCGCGGAGGAGTGTGACAGTAGCAAATGTGCAAGGCGCCCTGCGAAGCATTAGCCCCC
>Ga0224528_1000446_pt1 | contig 31994 bp, 27 predicted proteins | sample CBST25metaG_2_FD_179888 | JGI IMG/M metagenome (GOLD analysis project Ga0224528, IMG submission 179888) | Peat soil microbial communities from Stordalen Mire, Sweden - C.B.S.T25 | ecosystem: Environmental > Terrestrial > Soil > Wetlands > Peat | place: Sweden: Norrbotten County, Stordalen Mire...
ACCTGCCGCATGCAGGGACGCAGCGCGCTGGCCTATCTCGGCAGCGCGGTGGTCTGCCATCGGCGCGGAGCCCCGGCCCCATCCCTCTTGACCAATTCCCGGTAAGGGACGTGAACTGTTACTGGCGCAGGCTCCTTTCCTTAGTGGTAGTCACGATAATCGACGAGGATTGCATCCTCGCCTTCAGCGGAATTCTTGAAGCCCTCGAACGTCTACTTGAAGATCGGCCCCAGCGACCCCGGATTATCTCCCAGTGCCGGGTCGACGCGAAAATCCCAGACCGACTGGTTGATGTCCGAGGCGGAGAGAATCTCGACCAGCGCGTATTCGCCGATGGCCAGCGGTTGCTCCGGCGTGAGTTTGAGCCAGTGCTTGCCGGCGAGGACTTCGACCTTGGCGGGAATCACGTTTTCGTCCTGGGTGACCGTGCCGGTGGGGCTCACATGGACAGCGCCCACAATGCGCACCGCCTTGCGCTCGTCCACGCGCACGATGGCGAAACCGGAAGACGGCGAGTGCGCGCCATGTTTGCGGTTGATCACTTCCTTGGCGCCTCCGGTTTCGACCGTCAAGGCGTGGGAGAGGACCTTTTCCGCCTTGTCCTGGGCATTCAGTGAGAGGTAGATGGCCGGATCGTTCACGTGCAGATGGACCTTGGCGTGAGCCCCATCTAGTTCGAGATTGGCTTTGGCGCCGGCCAGGGGGTTGAGCGTGCCCAGCCCGTGACGATTCTTGGCGTTGATGGTCAGATCGACAGGCGCAAGTTCGACCAGTTCAGGCGTGCCTTCAAAGGTATCCAGCACAAAGACGGCGTCCTCGTCGGGCAATTCCAGCCCCTTGGCGACCTCGGGTTGGCGGTCCTTTTGCTCCTCGCGCTCGGCGGATTCTTCCTTGTCGATGTCCTCGGCTTCCTTCATTGCCGGAGAAACACCTTCCTCAGTCTGGTTGGCGTGGTCCCGCTCCCACTTGCGCGTGGCATCCCAATCCACCAGATCCGCGGGCAGTTCCTCCCATTCGCCACTGCGCTCCACGGAGATGTAGCGCACCCGGTCGCCGACAATCTCGTATTTGCGCACCACCTGGTAGGTTCCGTCTTTGAGGATAAGGCGATGGTTGGTGGCTAAGCCGGGCAAATCCGGCTTCAGCGGCAGGGGCTTTTGGGGGTGCTCCTGGGCCAGCGCCGGCCCCGCCAGCAGCAGAACCGCCAGGCAGCAGCCCGCAAGCAACCGGCGCAAATGAGATAAATGGATCATCGCCGATAGTTTAGACGAAGCGATCGGGAAGAAGGGCTCCTGTCGCATTGAGAAAATGGAGTTGCCTCCTCATGCGGATATGCCGAGGGGCGCTCTTCCCGTGCACCGGAAATCATGACTTCGCACTGAGTCGGAGCCCGGTCAGACGGGTTATTTCGCTCCGCATTTCGTCTTCGTTCGAGGCGTTCTTCATTGCAATTTCAAGTTCCCTCAACTTGGCGCCTACCAGGAACCTGTACCAGAATCCCTGCAGAATGTGGTAGACAAACCCCCGCCGGCCATCCAGAAATCCCAACTGAAACACATATCTGAAAAAGAAATAGGCAAGCGCGGATAACTCAAACGGCATCCGGTTGTAGAGTTTCTCCTTCAGAAATCGCTTGACCCTGGCCTGCCGGGCCGTCGATTCGGAGGTAAGTGAAAGCTGTGGGCCAAACAAGTGAAGGCGATTGTTCAGGACGTCCAGAGCCTCGCGGCTTGCATACCGGTTGTGCTTGTTTGTAAAGAAGGTCAAGTCGAAGAGATTGTGGTCCGCAAATCCGCCCTCGAAAGTCACTGTGCGGCCATCCGACAGATACATGTGCTCGTCCATCCAGCGGTCCTCGATGCGCGCCTTCCCTCTGCGCCAAATGCGCAGCAGCACCATCGGGTATCTTCCCCCGTGACGAATGAATTTATCTTGAAAAATTGTCTTGCGGTTCAGATTGACGCCTGTAACATCGGCGGGCAAATGGGGAAGCTTTACCACGATCTCCTGAGCGAGGTCGTCTTCAATGACCTCATCGGCATCCAGGCGCATCACCCATTCGGCGGTAATGGGAGCATTTTTGAGTGCCCATTCAAATTGCTTTGCATAGTTCTGAAATGGATGTTCAAGGACCTGGGCGCCGTGTTCCCGCGCGATTTCGACCGTTCCATCTGTCGAATAGGAGTCAATAACAAATATCTCCCGTGCAAACCCCTCGATGTGCTTCAGGGCGCGCGCCAGGTGGATGGATTCGTTGTAAGTCAGGATAACGACCGCAATGCCGATCTTTTCGCCCAATGCAATCACTCCGTGTTCTTCCCTTTACCATACAACAGCGGGATAACCCCGCCGTAGCATCAGTTATCAACGCGAAGTTGCGCCGGGCCCTCCAAGTTTTGCGCCTGTAACTCGTCCTCGCCGGGATAGATTGCTATGGACGCGACCGACTGGATCGCCGGGTGCATCTCAGGATATTGATCCGGCATGAAACGAAATCCTGGTGCTTTCCCATCCATTCCGCACAAAACGCGGAATGGATGGGGCACTCAGTCGCAGTGCTTTCATGCCGGATCAATAAGATCGCCCCGCGTGCGTGGGGTTGGCGACTCATCCGGGTTACGCGAAAAGGCCAGTTGAGTGTTGCCGTATCGCCGGTGTGCTCTATTTGGGCGGCCAGATGCGGAATTGACCACCGGTATGCATCAGGCTCATCAGGTAGAGCAGGCCGTCGTAGTAGCGGGCCTGGCCAGAGGGAACAGGGCTCTTCCAAAGAGCCTCGGTGAATTGCTTGGCGCGGACGCGGTTGGTGGCAGCCAAACCGGCGACGGCGTTGGTGCCGACCAGGCCGGCAGCGTGGTCTTCGTGCGTTTGGCCGGGAATCGAGCCCAGGGCCTTGCCGTCCAGGGTGTAAACGGGTCCGTAGGTGTCGATGCCCTGGGCGGCGAAGAAGCTCTGAATGCGGTCGCTCAGCTGCTGCTCGGCCGGAGCTTTCTGCCACCAGGACCAATCCACCGACCAATTGCTCGCGGTGCGCCAGGCGTCGTATCCGAAGTTGGCGGATTGCGAGAACCGGTTGAGGCGGAGTGAGCCGTCGAAGTTGGCGTAGTCGGGCGCGAGGCCGGTCTGGGGGTTGGTGACTTTGACGAAGAAAGTACGGCTGGCTTCGGCAGCGCGGGCCCAGAAGGCGCGGTCTTCGGCCGGTCCCCAGCGCGCCCACAACTCATAAAAGGCGGGCAGGTGGTAGGAGGGATCGGTGAAGGGATGGGGCATGACGCCGGGGACAAAGAGAATCATGGCGTTCTGTTCGTCCACCTCCGGGCCGATGCTGCGCGGACCGAATTTTGTGGGGCCGGTGAGGACCTCGCGGTGGCGCATGGCAGAGAGCAGCTGCTCGGCCTGGGCCTGGTAGTCGTAGATGCCCTGGCCGCCCGGCCAGCGATTGCCGGCAAAGAGAAGCGCCATGGCGAAGTACTCTTCGCCGTCGGGCGCGGGAGTCTCTTCGTTACGCGAGCCGTCCACCTTGCACGACCAGGAGAAGTAACCATAGGAGGGGTGCCGGGGATCGGCGATGTACATGTAGGTCTTGGCCCAGTTCCAAATGGCGTCGAAGTCGGCTTTCTTGTCCAACTGCACGGCGATCATCATGCCGTAGGACATTCCCTCCGTTCGGACGTCGTGGTTGGCCCAGTCGGTGACGTACATCAGCGGGCCATTGGCGTTGGAACCGGCGGCGAAGGCGATGGACTGTGTTTGAGGATCGCCGTGGAAGAGCTGTTGGTAGGCGGCGTCGATTTTGGCCTGGATTTGGCGGGGAGAGTGGCCGTTCTCGGCGAGGAGGTTGCGGTATTTGCCGGTGGCGTAGGCGCCGGTGCCGTTCTGAGAAGAGGATTGGGCCAGCAAGACGGGGACCCCAACCGCCAACAGGAAAGCGGTCAGAAGCAGGTATGGTTTGAGGCGGATCAGAAACATCGGGCAGCTCTCCATTTGAGGTACAACTGAAGCGATTTACTCGGCGCTTCAGCAGTATCACGCCGGAGTGCCGGAAATGGCAAACCCACAAATGAAACGCCACCACCCTGCGCTGAAGCAACCGGGGTTCATCAACTCGTACACCGAGCGCCTCGAGGGGCTTCGGAAGTTCCGGATAGGGTACGCGGAGTTTCAAAAAGTGTGGGGTTGAGAAGTGCGGGCTCGACTTCGAAACTTCCTGTGTTGTACCGGCTGTACCGAAATATCGAGGTAAAATCACAAGCCGGAAAGTTCTCTTAAGCTATTGATTCTATGTGATATTTAATGGTCGGGGAGAGAGGATTCGAACCTCCGACCCCCTGGTCCCGAACCAGGTGCTCTACCAGGCTGAGCCACTCCCCGAACATGGGTTGCAACAGTGCATCTTTGGGGCGCTGCCTGGCGCGTAATGCTCCCTCGTTTGCACTATAAGAAGTGTAGCAGAATCCCGGCCGCCGCGGGATGGGACAAGAGGAGCTGTGCAGGGCAAGCGCATGAATCCAATTTGTTGACCAGAGGGGTTCTGATTTTCAACGCGCCGGAGGTGCAACGGTGGTTAGCTCCGCGCTTCAGCGTATCCAATTGCCCAGGTATTGAGATCGAGACCTGGAAAAGCTCAGCCCGCTCCACTCAAGCGCTTGTCTTTTGCACCTCGCATGGTTTTTACTGACCACAGGCCCCAGATCCCAGCCCCCTTATGAAGATTTTTCTCGGCATTCTCGCCCTCGTTCTGGTTGCCCTCTCCGTCTTCGCCGACTACAAATGGCGCCGCTGGATGGCCGCCCGCCGCCGCGACCGCCAATAGCTCACTTGCCCCTGCGCAACTTTTCCCGGTTTTCTCCCGTTACAATGGCAGCAAGGGAGCCGTCCAACTACCATGTCACTTCTTTTTGCCCTTGCCCCTCGTGTCCCTGCTCGCGTTCAGCGGACCAGTCTCTTTCTCAGCCTTGCTGCCGCCGCCCTCTTGGCCGTGACCGCGACCGGCGTCCACGCCCAGTTCGGCGCATCGCAACCCGGAACCCAGGTGCACGACGCCACAGCCCTCCGTCCGCCCGCCGGCGCTCGTGTCGCGCTGGTCGAGTTCGAGGACATGGAGTGCCCGGACTGCGCCCGCGCCAACCCTCTCCTGAAGGAGGCCGCCGCCAAGTACAAGATTCCCTGGCTGCGTCACGATTTTCCCCTCCCCATGCACAACTGGAGCTTTGATGCAGCCGTCAACGGCCGCTGGTTCGATACCCGCTCGAAGGCCCTTGGCGACGAGTACCGCGACCAGGTCTTCGCCAACCAGAGCTCCATCGTCAGCCCCGCCCTTCTGCGCCAGTTCACGGAGAAGTTCGCCCAGAGCCACAAGATCGCCCTGCCCTTCGCCATCGATCCGCAGGGCAAGCTCGCCGCAGAGGTCAAGACGGACTACGCCCTCGGCCAGCGCATCGGCATTGAGCACACCCCCACCATCTGGGTGGTCACCGCCAACTCCAAGGGCGCGCCCTTCGTCGAGGTCCTCGACCGCAGCAAGCTCTACCAGATGCTCGATCAGGCCCTCGCCGACACCCGCGCCGCCGCGCCAGCCGCCGTCAAAAAGAAGCCCACCAAGTAGCGGTTCCTCTTCGCAAACGAAAGCGGCGCAACCCACCGGGGGCTGCGCCGCTTTTGTTTCCTGGATGTTTGTGCGGTTTACACGCTTATCTACAACTCGTACTCCCGCCATTCCCACAGAATTGTCATTCTGAGCGAAGCGAAGAATCTGCAGTTCGGGCTCTCGGCGATCTTCCCCAGCCCCTTCAGTCCCCCGTCTGTATCTGTACCAACACCGGTTCCGGCGCTCCAACCCCATCCATCCCCGGTGAAACCGTCCGCGTCTGCGGCGACCGCCAATGGTCGATGTAGCTGATCCTGTGCACGCAGCCGATGGTGCAATTGGGCGAGCAACTCTTGGCCGTCAAATACTCCCGCTTCACATCCGCCGTGGTGTACCCGCTCAGCGGCACGCCAGGGTACCCTCTCTGCTGCGAGCAGTAGTGCACCAGCCCGTTCTCGCAGATGTAGAGATACCGCGACCCCGCCCGGCACCGCCAGTCATTCGGACGGCCTTCCACAATTGCCTGCTGAAACTGGTCGAAGCGCGAGTAGTTGGTCTTCTTCCGGTGACTCATCTGGAAGTAGACCTTGGCCTCGTCTTCCTTCAGCGGCTTCAGTTGCCCGCTGCCGTCGTGGATAATCCCGATCGTCGATTCAAAGCCCAGTTCCAGCGCCCGCTGGCCAATCGCCAGCGCATCGGTCGGGTCGAAGCCACCGCCCACCACCGAATTGATATTTACGTGGAACTCGGCGTACTGCGCCAGCATCTCCAGCTTCTTGTCCAGAACCTTCAGGCTCTTCATGGACACATCGTCCGGCTGCAGGTTGTCGATGGAAATTTGCAGATGGTCGAGCCCGGCCCGGTTCAGCCGCTCGATCCGTTCCACGTTGAGCAGATAGCCGTTGGTAATCATCCCGGCAATCGCCCCGGTCCGCCGCATTCGCCGGATAATCTCGTCCAGGTGCGGGTGCGTCAGCGGTTCGCCGCCAGAGAGGCCGATCATCGCCGTCCCCAGCCGTCCCAGGTGGTCGATCCGCCGGTACATCTCCTCGAGCGCCACCGGCTCCGACACCTTGTCGTACTCGTTGCAGTAGCCGCAGCTCAGGTTGCAGAAGCGTGCCGGCACAATCTGCGCCAGCACCGGGTGCCCCGTATGCGCCAGAGCCCTCGCCACCATCGCCAACTCGCGCACCTTGCGCGTCGCCGCAATCCAGCGCCCGCGTACCGTCTTTTTCCGGGGAATTGCCATCTTCTCTATTGAATCACACTCCGCCTTGGCGCTTCCATCGCCCTTGAACTCCCAAAGATTGCCGGCAGAAAACACCAAGGGCGCCAACCGGCAGTCCCGGCGGCGCCCTTCATGCTGCTTGGATCGAATTCCCTCAGATATGATCGCCGAATCCCAGCGCCTTCATCTCTTCCTTCTGCTGCTTCAACGCGTCCCTCTCTCGCTTCATCATCTGCTGTTGCTGCTCGTCGAAGGTCCGCGGAACAATGATCGTCTGCACCACAATCATGTCTTTCAATTGCTTCTCGCTCAGATTGAAATTGAATTGTTGCGGAATCGCCTTGCCCAGTTCGTTCGTCCGCTGCTTCAGCTCGTCCAACTGCTTCGGGTCGAGCTTGAACTTGAAGTCTTCGAGTTTGAAGTTCTTGCGAAAATCTTCGGCCTGCTGCGGAGCGATTTCGAAGTGCATTGCCCCGTCCTCTTCAGCCAACTGTTCTGCAAACTTCGGGTCCAGTTCAGCCACCAGTGGGCAATCGCCGCCTGGGATCAATTCTTCCATCTCCAACTTGCTGTGGCGTTTCGAGTCCACCTGTAACGTCAGGGTCTGCTGCTTCCGGTCGCGCAGCACCGTCACCTGCACCGGTTTGCCCTCGTTGGCGCGCATGCTGCGGTCCCAATCGGCCAGCGTTTTGATGGCCTCCGGCCCCACCTTCAAAATCACGTCGAAGGCCTTCATTCCCGCCGCGGCCGCTTCGCTCTTGCGCGCTACCTGCTTCACCATCAATCCGTTGGGAACGCCCAGGTATTCCGCCATCTGCGAGGTCAGCGGCTCCACCAGCGCGCCCACATTCAGGCTGCTGCCGAAAAACGGCATGTGGAACCCCGGCGGCAGCGGCGCGTCGCCCCCGCCCGGCAAAATCCCCATTCCCGGCGCCTGCGCAAAGACATCGCCACCCTTGCCCAGCTTGTTCCAGACGTCGTGCTCCATCGCCCGGCGGTCCACCAGTTCCACGCCCAGCGTCTGGATGTTGCCGTCGCGGCTGATCTCGATGTTGATCTTGCGCCCCGCGGGAACTTCCCGGAGCATGCGCCGCAACTGCTCGGCTCCCTCCACGGCTTGCCCGTTCAGCTTCAGCACCACGTCGTTGACCTTCAGCCCAATCTGCCCGGCCGGTGCGTCATGGTCAATCAGTGTGATGATGGCGCCGCGCACTTCCTTCAGCTTCAGCGCCTGCGCCTTTTCCTGGTCCACGTCCGTCAGGTCCACGCCCAGATAGCCCTGCGAACTGGAGTGCAGCAGCGGGCTGGCCCCCTCCAGAAGCTGTACAATCTGCCGCCCCTGCGCCGGAGCCACAGGCGGCGTCATCGCTACCCACGCCCCCATTCCCAGAATCGCGGCAAATCCAAAACTGCGGTACGGCCTCGTCAAGTGCTTCATCTCTACCTCTCCTGGCCTTGCCTTGCTCCGGCCCGCACTCTCTTGACGGCACAGTCGCCGGAACGTGAGTCACATCTACTGAATTTCAGGAACCCGGCTCAGGACCTGCCGGGAAACATTCCGGATATGGGGATTCTGGTCGGTATTGGCCACCGAATGCAGCACCTGGCGCACGCTGGTGTCGGCTTCCACCGGCTCCAGGATGTTGATCGCCGCGGTGCGAATCCGCGCATCCCCGTCGTTCAGCAGCGCTTCCAGCACCGCATCCCGCACCCGCACATCCTCACCCACATAGGGCTCCAGCCCCTTCAGCGCCTTCTCCCGCACTCCCTCGTTCTTGTCGTAGCGCAGAGCCACCATCAGCGCATCGCGAATTCCAGCCGCCTTGCAAGCGTGTCCGGCGCGGCACTCCGCCGCCAACAGCCCCACCGAGTCGTCCCGCACCCCTGCCGACGTCGAATTCTCCGACGCCAGCATCAACAGCTGCCGGATCGCCGGATCGTTCAGCGAACCCTGAATCCGTTGCGGCACCACCTGGTTGTAACGCACTTCGACCATCTGACTGTTGGGCTGGCGCACAATGCTGGAAATGTTGGCGACTTCCGCCGGCCCGGCCTCTGCTTGTTGTTGGGTCGCCGCGGCCTGCGCCGTCTGTATCGTTTGCGCCGTGCGGGCCGCTCGGGACTGGGCAATTCTGTAGCCGCCCAGGCTGCCCGCTCCCGCGCCCACCACCAGCAGCAGGCACGCCGCCACCGGCGCCGCCTGCATACTCGCAAAATTGTTCGTCATCCGCTGGCTCAGACGTTCGTACCAGCGCTTGGGGGGCAGTGCGTCCAGAGCCTCTTCCAGCCGCAGCCGCGAGCGAGCCACCAGGTTGGCGTCCGGCTCCAGAACCGGGTGCGCATTGGCCAGCACTTTCAGCGCCAGCAACTGCTCCCGATCCTCCTGGCACTCCGGGCAGCCCATCAGGTGCCGCTCCAGTTCGTGCGCTTGCTCGTCCGGCAGCTCTCCGTAGGCCGCCGCCACGATCCGCTCGTGTGCAACTTCGCAATTCATCGCTTACGTCCTTCCAGCCTCTAAAAAACCTCTGACGCTCGGAAAATCTGCATCCCTTCAAGGGATTGCTGCGAACGCTCGGCTTAGCGCAATCCCGCCAACTGGGTTCTCAACTTCTTGGTCGCCCGGAAGAGCGTATTCTTGGCAGTCTCTTCCGTGGTGTTCAGCATCTCTCCGATGGTGCGCAGGCGGAGCCCCTGGTAGTGCTTCAATTCAAAAACCATCCGCTCCCGCGGCGTCAGCTTGGTCAGAGCCTCTTGTATCCGCTCCCCCAGAACCTTCCGGTCCAGCTCCTTGGCGGGATTCGAAAACGACCGCCCGTCCGGCACCGAGGCCAGCAGGTCGATCTCGTCCCCGGAGCGGTCCAGAATCACCGCCCGGTCTTCCCGCCGCGTCTTGCGCCTGCGCAACTGGTCCAGGCAGAGATTGGTCACAATCCGGTAAATCCAGGTATAAAACGAGCACTCGAACCGGAAATTCCCGATGTACCGGAAGGCCTTCAAGAACGCCTCCTGGTAAATGTCCTCGGCGTCGTGCTCCGAGCCCGTCAGGTGCAGCGCCAGCCGCAGAACCTGCTGCTCATACTGCCGCACCAGCGCATCGAACGCTGTCCGCGAGCCCGCCTGCGCCTCGCGGATAAGCTCCATCTCCGGCGCACGCGCCTGCATTCGCTCTTCCGCGCTCTTCTGTCCGTTCATTGCCCTGGTCGCAGCCATTCCTGGGGAGGATTGTATCCTCCTTGCTCCCGGCCAAGCCAAGGAGTCTGCAATCGGGACCGGGGAAATCGAGCAAATCGCCGCATCCGTCGCCATTGAGTCTCCGCTCCAGGGGATTGAGGTTTCTGCATTCGAGTAGACGTTGCCAGCGCCAAATTGTGAGCGATCCCGCCGCTGCCCGGTACACTGAAAAGCGATGAACGGAAATCTCTTCGAATCGCCCGCCCCTTCCACCTCCTCCGAATGGTTCACCGCCCACTGCGACGGAGGCTCCCGCGGCAACCCCGGCCCTTCCGGCTTCGGCGCCGTCGTTGAAGACCCCGGCGGCCGCGTTGTTGCCCAGCTCAGCGAGTTCCTCGGCATCCAAACCAACAACTACGCCGAGTATTCCGGTCTTCTTGCAGTGTTGAACTGGGCCATCGAGAACGGTACGAAGTACCTGCGCGTCATCTCCGACTCTGAATTGATGGTCAAGCAGATCCAGGGCAAGTATTCGGTCAAGAGCCCCGTCCTTCGCCCGCTCTATGAAGAAGCCCGCAAGATGGTTCGCCGCATCGAGCACTTTGAAATCCGCCACACCTTGCGCGGCGGCAACAAGGAAGCCGACGAACTGGCCAACCAGGCCATGGACCGCGGAATGGGCCGCCCGGCCGGCCAGCCGGTCACCGCTCCTGCCGCCCGTCCCTATGGCAGGCTGGTTACTCCTCCTGCCCCGCGCCCCAGTCCGCCTGCCGCCGCCAAACCCGCCCGCCAGGTCCTCGAAGGCTATGTGAAAGACGGCGTCGTCCACCTCCTCGGCGGCGAACTCCCCGACGGCATCTTCGTCAAAATCGTTCGAGAATAGCTCCACGCAAGCCGTGGCTAACTAGCTGGATTCTCGTGGTCCTACTCCACCGCCTGTTCCACATCTCTCAATCCCGCGCTTTTTTCTGGCGCGGACCTGCCGAAGGCGTTTGGCCCCACCGCAGGTGGTTCTCGTCAAGCTTCCGGCAGTCTACTTTGCGACCACCGGCAGCACCAGCGCGGAAGGATGCGCCGCATCATGGTAAACGGTGTTGGTAGCCTTCACCATCGTCGCGTCGGTGCTGGCCTCCTTGCCGGTATTCAGGTTGCGGTCGAAGCGCGGAAAGTTGCTGCTGCTCACTTCCACGCGGATGCGGTGCCCTTTCAGGAACACGTTGCTGGTAGACCAGAGGTCGATCTTGTACTCGTAGATCTGGCCGGGAACCAGCGGCTTGGCTGCGACAGTGGTTTCGCGGTAGCGCGCCCGCAGAATGCCCTCGGTTAGGTTCTGCGCATAGCCGTTGGGCCACACGTCCACCAGCTTGGCGGTAAAGTCGGTGTCCACCGCCGAAGAAGCGGCGTAGAGGTCCAGCGTCACCGGCCCGGTCGCTTCCGTATCCTCGGCCAGCGGCGGCGTGGAGTAGACCAGCACATCCTTGCGGCCCTCCACTTCGGCTTGGTCCCTCGGTCCCGCCGGAAGATGGTAGCCGTCGCAGCAGAGCGGTCCGCCTACGGTGGGAACCGGGTTGGCTGGATCGTCGACAAAGCTGTCCTTCGCCTCCGTGCTCGGAGCAGCCAGCGAAAGCGAACCGTCGCCGGAAGCGCTGTTGGCCTGGCCTGCCGAGTGCAGAAAGTAACTCGTCGACTTGGCGCGCTCCAGCGGCCACGCGGCCTCGTCGCGCCACTTGTTTTCGCCCATCACGAAGATTCTCACCGGATTGGTGGAGGCAAAGCGGTTCTGTTTGCCCTGCAGCAGGTAGTCGTACCACTCCAGCGTCACAGCGTTCTCGTCGTACTCTTCGGCTGCCGGGCCGAAATCGACCGTCCCGATCTTGCGGCCTCCTCCGGCATGGCCGCCGATGGTCACCAGCAGCCGCTGCCCATTGCGGGCTGCCTCGTTGCCGGCGTGCGCCTTCATTCCCAGGTAGTTCTTGAGCGAGCCGCCCTGGAAGATGTCGTACCAGGCTGCTACGGTGAGCGCCGGAACCTGAATCGAGGCGTATTGTTCGTCAATCGCCCATTGCTTCCAATAGCTGTCATATGCCGGGTGATCGAGCCAATCCAGAAAGTAGGGAGCCAGGGCGCCGGTCAGCCCCGCGCCGTCCACCGGAGAGCCAAGGTTGAAGACCGGGAACTGCTTCAGCGGCAGAACCGTGCTGCCAACCAGGGCGTTGCTCGCATCCCGCAGCGCGCGGCTGGCCGTATCCTGCGCCAGTCCCGAGGTCCAGGACTCGTTGAACCACTGCTCGAAAGCGCCGCCCTGGTAGGTCCAATTCTCGTGGTAATTCGAGGCCGTCACCACCGGGCAGATCCCCGCCAGATGCGGCGGATGGCCAATGGCTGCCAGCATTTGCGTCGCGCCCACGTAGGAGCCGCCAAACATGCCTACCTTACCGTTCGAGTGCGCTAGCGCGGCCGCCCACTCCACCGCGTCGTACCCGTCGTTCGTCTCGTGCTTGAAGGTGTACCACTCGCCCTCGGAGGCGTACCGCCCGCGCACATCCTGCACCACCACCATGTAGCCGCGCGCCACAGCCTGGCGGGCAAAGTCCGCGGCGCCGCTCTTGTTGTAGGGCGTGCGCTGTAACAGCACGGGGAAGTTCCCCTCGCCGGCCGGGCGGTAAATGTCGGCCCGGAGGGTTACGCCGTCGCGCGTCTTCATGGTCACATCGCGCTCGATTTGAACGCCGGTTGCAGTTGGAGCGGCCGGCTGGCTTCCGGCGAAAATGCCCGGCAATAACACGACGGCAAATGAAAGCAGGCAAAGATACTTCTTCATCATGGAACGTCTATCCTCTGGCCGGAAAAGCCCACACCATTCTATAGACATTGCGGGCAGCGGAAGCCCTTCCGCGCACTTTGTCGCATCCTTTCTTACCAGCTTCCTCGTATACTTGAGCTAGCGTATGTCTAATCACCTCGACCAAATTGTAGCTTCGACCAGAGCCACCGTAGCGGCAGCCAAAGTGCGGGTCCCGGTTGCGAAACTGGAGCGAATCGCCGCCCTGCACCGGACGCGCGGCTGGGCTCGGGTATTGCGCACCCGGTCCGCGAATGGCCCGGCCGTCATTGCGGAAATCAAGAAAGCCTCGCCCTCGAAGGGGCTGATTCGGGAGAACTTCTACGTTCCTTCGCTGGCCCACGGCTACTATGCCGGGGGCGCCGCGGCTCTCTCCGTCCTGACCGACGCGCCCTTCTTTCAGGGCAGCCTGCGCAATCTGGAGCTGGCTTCTGTAGCGGTTCCGCTTCCATGTCTGCGCAAGGATTTCACGGTGGACGAGTACCAGATCGTCGAGGCGCGCGCACATCGCGGCGACGCGATTCTGCTGATTGTCGCGGTGCTCACCGACGACGAACTCAAGCGCTTTTCGCAGCTAGCGCACGGCCTGACGCTCGATGTACTGGTCGAGGTGCATACCGGCGACGAACTGGACCGCGCGCTTTCGGTACTGGGTGAGAGTGGCGCCGACGCCATTGGCGTGAACAACCGCAATCTCAAGTCCTTTGAAGTGCGCCTCGAAACCTCGCTCGAACTGGTGGAGCGGATTCCCTCCGGCGTGTTGCGGGTTACAGAGAGCGGCATCGCAACGCCCGAAGACCTGACCCGTCTGCAAGCGGCGGGTTTCGACGCATTCCTGATCGGCGAAAGCCTGATGCGCCAGCCCGATCCCGGCAAGGCCCTCGCCGCATTGATCTCCGGAGTCAACGTGATGCCATGAGCCTGTGGATCAAAATCTGTGGCAATACCTCGCTGGAAGACGCTCAGTTGGCCGTCGAGGCGGGGGCCGACGCGGTGGGCTTTGTCTTTGCGCCCAGCCCGCGTCAGGTGACGGCTGTACAGGCCGCTGCCATTACGAGGAAACTGCCGCCCTCCATCGAGAAGATCGGTGTCTTTGTGGATGCCCCGCTCGACCAGATTTACTCAGTTGTGCGCGAGTGCGGGCTTACAGGAGTGCAACTGCACTTCGATGCAGCGCCCGAGCTGCCGGAGAAGCTTCGCAAGCACCTTGGGCCGCAGATCAGAATTCTACGCGTAGTGCACTTTGGCGCGTCCGCCGCGGATTTGCTCGCGGAGCAGATCGCCCAACACGCCAGCAACCCGCACGTGGACGCGGTTCTGGTGGACTCGCGCACCGCCAAGGCTGTGGGCGGCACCGGAGCGGCGTTTGATTGGGTCTCTGCCCGAAGCACCGTTTTCCTGGACGCGGAAGAGTGCAAGCTCATCGCAGCGGGCGGCTTGAATCCCACCAATGTGGCCAAGGCCATCGCCACGCTGCGCCCCTGGGGCGTCGATGCAGTTTCCGGTGTGGAAGCCGCGCCCGGCCGCAAGGACCCGAAAAAGCTCAAGGACTTCGTGAAACGGGCGCGGGCGGCAGAACACAAGTAGGATCGTTGCTCTGAATCCAATCCAGAGATAAAGCGTACTTCTAGCCGCAAAATGCCCTATTGCGCATAATGCTCTATGTGGCATAATGCTCACATGAGCTGGTCGGTCGACTTCCACCCGGTCTTCAAAGCAGAGGTTTTAGAGCTGCCGAGAGCGGTGCGAATTGAGCTGGTTGCGTCTCTCGCACCGTTGAGGGAGCTTGGGCCAGCTTTGGGACGGCCTGATGTCGACACGCTCAAGGATTCGCGCTACGCGAACATGAAGGAACTCCGCTTCAAAGCAGATGGAGGCGTCTGGCGCGTTGCCTTCGTCTTTGACCCGCAACGCAACGCGGTTTTGCTTGTCGCCGGAGACAAATCGGGCGTGAGCGAGAAGACGTTTTACAAGCGGTTGATCGGCAAGGCCGACAAGCGATACAAGGAACACCTCGAAACTCTAGAGTCAAAGGAGTAGACGCTATGTATAGACCCATTCCGCTCGAGGAAGTGATAGCTGCCCTGCCGATAGAAGAGCAGGAGGCGATTGCAAAAAGGGGAGCCGAGTTGGTGGCCAAGGTGAGACGGCGCATGACTCTCGCTGAACTGCGCAAGGGACGCAAGATCAGCCAGGCGACCGTTGCAGACGCTCTGGGAATTGGCCAGATGCAGATTTCGCGTCTGGAGAAGCGCAAGGACCCGCGCTTGTCCACGATGCAGCGCACCGTGGCAGCCATGGGAGGCCAGCTTACAATGATTGCGACCTTCCCGGACCAGGAGCCGGTCATTCTCACTGCTCCGCTCAAGGAAAAGCCGCGTCGGGTGAAGACAGCCTGATTCCTGATTGAGGAGGTTTCTCTCCTGTATCTCAGAATCGAGATGTGGGGGATCTCCGCGTGGTCAAATACGCGCCGTAGCGCGGCGCCTCGCTGATCGCCTAGTACACTGGAATGTTCCCCATTCTTCGGCAAGCCCGCAGGAGGCCTCCATGGCATCGATCATTCTTCCATCCGTTCCCTCAGAGTCGCGCCCCGGCCGCTTCGGCATTTATGGCGGGCGCTATGTGCCGGAAACGCTGATGGCGGCCCTGGTCGAGCTGGAACATGAGCACGGCGTGGCCAAGGCGGATGCGGCGTTTCAGGCCGAACTGGCCGATCTGCTCCACAACTACGCCGGCCGTCCCACGCCGCTCTACTTCTGCAAGCGCCTGACCGAAGAGCTGGGCGGAGCCAAAATCTACCTCAAGCGCGAAGACCTGCTCCACACCGGCGCGCACAAGATCAACAACGCGCTCGGCCAGGGTCTACTGGCCAAGCGGATGGGCAAAAAGCGCATCATCGCCGAAACCGGCGCGGGTCAGCATGGTGTGGCCACAGCCACCGTTTGCGCCCTGCTGGGCATGGAGTGCGTGGTCTACATGGGCGACGTGGACATGGCCCGCCAGGAGCTCAATGTCCTGCGCATGAGGCTGCTGGGCGCTGAGGTCCGCGGCGTCTCGTCCGGCTCCAAAACCCTCAAGGACGCCATCAGTGAGGCCATGCGCGACTGGGTCACCAACGTCCGCACCACCTACTACCTGCTCGGCAGCGCCCTCGGCGCGCACCCTTATCCGACCATGGTGCGCGACTTCCAGCGCATCATCAGCATTGAGATGAAGCAGCAGATCCTCGAAAAAGAAGGCCGCCTGCCCACCGCTGTCATCGCCTGCGTAGGCGGCGGCTCCAACGCCATCGGCGCCTTCTACGAGTTCATTCCCGACAGAAATGTGCGCCTCATTGGCGTCGAGGCCGGAGGGCGCGGCCCCGCTCTGGGCGACAACGCGGCCCGCTTCGAGGGCGGCGTTCCAGGAGTCTTGCAGGGAACCTTCTCCTACGTCCTTCAGGATGAAAACGGACAAATTGCTCTCACGCATTCGGTTTCCGCGGGCCTGGACTATGCTTCCATCGGGCCGGAGCACGCGGCGTTGCACGATTCGGGACGCGCGGAGTACGTCTCGCAAAACGATACGGCAACGCTGGCGGCGGTGGTGAAATTGTCGCGTACCGAGGGCATTTTGCCGGCTTTGGAGAGCGCGCATGCCGTTGCCGAGGCACTACGCATTGCTCCCGACATGGATCCCCGTGACATACTGGTGGTGAACCTCTCTGGACGCGGCGACAAGGATATGGGCATTCTGACCCACGAATTGAATCTCCAGGGAGCGTGAGAACGATGGCCATCAGCTTCCATCACAAACCCGGACTGGTCGTCTATTTGACGGCCGGAGACCCCAGCCTTGAGGCCACGCGCGCCATTGCGCTCCAGGCCATCGACGCCGGGGCGGACGTGATCGAGCTGGGCGTGCCCTTTAGCGATCCCCTGGCCGATGGCCCGGTCATTCAGAGAGCGATGGATCGCGCTCTGGCGCTTGGAACCAGTCTCAAAAACGTGCTGGCGCTTGCCGGCGAAATTCGCGCCGCTCGACCCGCTGCCGGGCTTGTGATCTTCAGCTATTTCAATCCGATTCTGCGCTATGGACTGCCGAAGTTTGCCGATGAAGCCGCAGCCGCCGGCGTAGACGGGGTTTTGGTCACTGACGTCATCGTCGAAGAGGCGGACGAGTATCTGGCCGAGATGAAGCGCGTTGGACTTGCGCCCATCTTCCTGGCTGCTCCCACCAGCCCCGACGAGCGTCTCGAAGCTATCGCCACCCACTCCGAAGGTTTCGTCTACGCAATTTCCCGCGTGGGCATCACCGGCAAGCAGCAGAGCATGAGCGCCGACGCCTCCTCGCTGGTGGCGCGCATCCGGCGATGGACCAAGCTGCCGGTGGCTGTGGGGTTCGGCATCTCCAACGCGGAACATGTGGCCCAGGTGGGCCAGTTCGCGGATGCTGCGGTCATTGGCAGCGCTATCGTCGAGTTGATTGAACGCTCGACCACGGAAGCAGCGCCCGGCGCGGTGGCTCGATTTATCAAGGGTCTTCGCTTGCCTCAGGCGGCGCTGGCCCGGTAAAAAACACCCCCGCTTGCGGCGCACGCGCCGCGTGAATGGATTCAACTCTGAGTCCGCTGCTACCGATCCCGCTTCAACGGGTTCGGTCACGGATGCAACACGAGGATGGAATGACGCTGGAAGAATTGCGAGACCAAATTGATGCTCTGGACCGCCAGCTTGTTGAATTGCTGAGCGAGCGGGCCCGCGCCGCGCTGATGATCGGTCGCCTCAAGGCGGCCACATCGCTGCCGGTTTATGAGCCGGGGCGCGAAAAGGTGATCTACACCAACGTGCGCGAGGCCAACAAAGGGCCCCTGCCAGACATCGAGCTCACGCATATCTACGAGCGCATCATCGACGTGATGCGGTCCTTGCAGAGGAACGAGTTGGCTTTGCAGAAGAATGTCCCGGCCATTGAGCCGGGCCAAGGCACTGGCGCTGAAGCGCCCGAGACAGGGAAGAAGCAATGATCGTAGCCATGCAGGAGAAGGCCACCGAGGAACAGATCGACACCGTCATCAACGCGATGGAAGATTCCGGGGTCGATGTGCATCGCACCACCGGCGCGTCGCAAACCATTCTGGCCGGCGTGGGACCCACCGCCAATGTGGATCTGAGAAAATTCGAACTGCTGCCGGGGGTGCTCTATGTGCACCGCATCAGCTCACCGTACAAGCTGGCCGGCCGCGGCTTCCGCCCCGAGGGCACCGTCGTCGAGTTTCCCAACGGCGTGAAGGTCGGCGGCGAACAGGTTGTAGTCATGGCCGGACCATGTTCGATCGAAAACCACGACCAGATCTTTATTACCGCGGCGCGCGTTAAGGCTGCCGGCGCCAGCTTCCTCCGCGGAGGCGCTTTCAAACCCCGCAGCTCGCCGTACGCCTTCCAGGGCATGGGTATTCCAGGGCTGCAATTGATGCACGATGCAGCCGAAGCCAACGGGCTGCTGACGGTCAGCGAAGTCATGGAGATTTCGCAAATCGAGCCCATGCTGCCCTACGTCGATTGCTTCCAGGTCGGTGCGCGCAACATGCAGAACTTCAACCTGCTGCGCGAACTGGGAACGGTGCGCAAGCCGGTGCTGCTCAAGCGCGGCATCGCCGCCACTATCGAGGAACTGTTGCTATCGGCTGAGTACATCATGGCCGGCGGCAACTACGATGTGATCCTCTGCGAGCGCGGCATCCGGACCTACGAAACCGCCACCCGGAATACCATGGACATCTCGGCCATTCCAGTCGTGAAAAAGCTCTCCCACCTGCCCATCGTCGCCGACCCTTCGCACGGCACCGGACGCCGCGACCTGGTGGCGCCGATGGCGCGGGCCGCCGTGGCCGCGGGCGCGGACGCTATCCTGGTCGAGGTCCATCCTAACGCCGACAAGGCTGCCTCCGACGCCGCGCAGACCTTGTATCTTGAGCAATTCGACGAACTCATGGGCCAGTTGCGGATCATTGCCTCGGCAGTGGGTAGAACCCTGTAACGTGGTTCGCGGAGTTAGTGGCGTAGTTCTTGCTAACTCCGCGAACCACGCTAACTCTGCGAGCTGTCATCCTGAGCGAAGTCGAAGGATCTGCGGTTGCATTTGCTCGGCTCCGTGTTAACCCAATAGGTCGCATCAATACCTCCACGAACCAACTCGAGGACTCCAACCATGATCGAGCGCATCGCCATTCTGGGCACGGGCCTGCTGGGCACATCGGTAGGTTTGGCGTTGCGTGCGGCTGGCTTTCAAGGGTCCATCGTGGGCTGGAACAGAGGCGCCGAGGGAGCGCAGGCTGCCCTCTCCATGGGCGCCATCGATTCCATCGGCACAGACCCCTTGCGGGTTGCGTGCCAAAGCCAGGTCGTCCTGTTGGCCGTGCCCATCTACGCCACACTCGACTACATGGAGCGCCTCGCCCCCCTGCTCGGCTCGGAGCACCTGGTCACCGACGTGGGCAGCACCAAAGGGCAGATCACCGCGGCTGCCGGGCGCCTCTTCAACACGCCGGAACGGGCGGCGTTTCTGCCCGGCCACCCCATGGCGGGCAAGGAGCGCGGCGGCGCGACCCTTGGCGATGCAAACCTCTTTCGCGGCGCGGTCTGGCTTTTTACCGACGATCCCTCCTGGCTGCGCTCGCCTCATTCGGCAGAGCTGGTGAAGGGCTGGCGAGAGTGGGTTTCGGCCATGGGGTCGAAGACCCTCGATCTGGAGCCCGCGCGCCACGATGAGTTGGTCGCCTGGGTTAGTCATCTGCCTCAGTTTGTGGCCACGGCCTTGAGCGCATTGCTTGAAGAGGAAGTCGGCGCAGCGCCTGAACTGAAGGACGTGGGCGGCCGCGCGCTGCGCGAGATGACTCGCCTGGGCGCCAGTCCTTACTCCATGTGGCGCGACATTGCCTATACCAACACAGAGGCCGTCGAAACCGCCTTGGCGGCGCTGGAACAGCGTCTCGCTCACTTGCGCGAAAACCTCCGTACCCCCGCCCTGCGCGACGAGTTTGAGCAGGCCAATCGCTTCCGCCGGGAGTAGTGCGCAACGCTTATAGATGAGTCGCAAGGTGAATCGGGGCCGCAATGCTTTGAACATGACCCCGCTGAAGCCAAAAATCGCGTTGCAACGCTACGCGTAAGACACTGCACTCGCAGTTGTGTGCGCCGTGAAAGCCGTTCAGTGCATGCAAGACTTTCCGCACTTGCATCACCGCAGAATTGCGTTGTCGATCAGCCGCGTTGCTCCAACGTACGCCGCAACGGCAAAGAGCGAGCCCGGAGCCGCATTCTCGATCGCTTCGAGAGTGTCCCAATTCACCAGCTCAATGTAGTCCACACGAATCGCCGGCTCGCCGGCAAATGCCTTTCGCGCAGCTTCGATCAGCTCTTTGGAGCGCCGTTCTCCGCCGCCCACCAGCGCCTCTACACCGCGAACCGCCCGGCTGAGCGTCAGCGCCTGCGTGTGCTCGGCGGGACTCAGATAGCGATTGCGTGAGCTCAGAGCCAGACCGTCCTTCTCGCGAACGATGGGGCAAACCACAATCTCCGCCGCCATGCGCAGGTCCGTAACCATGCGCCGCAGCACTGCCACCTGTGCAGCGTCTTTCTGCCCGAAGAAGGCGCGGTCCGGTTCGGCCGCAATCAACAGCTTCGAAACTACAGTAGAAACGCCGCGAAAGTGTCCGGGCCTTGAGGCTCCGTCCAGGCGTCCGCTCAGTCCTTCCACTTCCACAAAAGTGGCTGCGCCGCTCGGATAAAGTTCCTCGACCGCCGGTGCAAAAACCACCGCAGCGCCATTGGATTCCGCTAGCGCGCAGTCGGCTTCCAGGGTGCGCGGATAAACGGCATAGTCCTCGTTCGGCCCAAACTGTGTCGGGTTCACGAAGACGCTCACGGCCACAGCATTGCATGAGGCAGCCGCGGCTCTGATCAGCGAGGCATGGCCGGCGTGCAGCGCGCCCATCGTTGGTACCAGGCCCACAGTGCCGCCCTTGCGGGCTTCGCGGGACCACTGGCGAAGTTCGTTGACAGTGCGAAGAATTTTCATCAAGCTTTCCGGAGTGCGCCTGGAGTTTGAGGAATGTCGAGGGCCTGGCGCACGGCCTCCGGCAGGTGGTAACTCTCCTCATCGGAGGGGAAGGTGTGGCGTTCCACGTCTTCGCGATAGCGTTCGATAGCGGTGCGCATCAGCCCCGCCGCGTCCGCATAGCGGCGCACAAATTTGGCTGGCGCAGCGAATGTCAGGTTCACCAGGTCGTGGAAGACCAGGATTTGGCCGTCGCAGTCCGGACCGGCGCCAATCCCGATAGTCGGGATCGGCAGTTCGGCAGTAATGGCAGCGGCCACTTCCCGCGGAACGCCTTCCAGCACAATGATTCCCGCCCCCGCTTCGGCCAAGGCCATGGCGTCGGTTTTGAGCGCGAGAACAGTTTCGGCGGTGCGCGCCTGCACGCGGTATCCGCCCATGCGGTGCACGCTTTGCGGGGTCAGGCCCAGATGCCCCACGACCGGGATTTCGGCTTCCGTGAGTGCGCGGACCAACTCCACGCGCGGGCCTTCAATCTTCACCGCCTCGGCGCCCGCTTCCTTGATGAAGCGTATGGCGTTGGACAGCCCCTCGGCGACCGTGCCGTGGTAGCTTCCGAAGGGCATATCGGCGACCACCAGCGCCCGGCGCACTGCCCGGTGCACAGCGCGCGTGTGGTGCAGCATCTCGTCTACGGTGATGGCCAAAGTATTTTCGTGGCCCAGAACCACCATGGCCAGCGAATCGCCCACCAGAATCAGGTCGATCCCTGCCTCGTCGGCCAGCCGCGAAGTCGGGTAGTCATAGGCCGTGAGCGCAGAGATGGGTTTGCCCTGGCGCTTCATTTCGGCCAGAGCGGGCATCGTAACTTTTGTGATGGGGACGCCGTTGGACGACGAATTCTCGTTGGCGGGGAAGTTGGTCATGCTCATGATCTTGTCTCCAGTGCCGCTCCGCATACTCAGGATGCGACCCGAACAAGGGAGAGTATACGCCCGACGCCAGGGACGACTGCAACGCCAACGTTCCATTTTGCCGTGAATGGGTGGGAAAGCACGATGAATTCGTTTCATGCCGGATCAATAAATCCAGTGTCGCTCTCGCCCCGGCAACTCATGCCGCGGATGACCTGGCTTACACTCACTCTGTATGCTCAACCGAGGCTATGCCTACACCACAATCATCAGCAGCCAATACCATGGACAAACCCTGCTCCTCCATCTGGCAAGCCTTTACCCTCACTCAACCGCACTAGCCTGGCAACAAATATTGAACAACGGCGAAGTCACCCTCAACGGCGTCACCGCCACCGGAAGCGAATCGGTCGCTTCAGGTCAAACCCTTGTCTGGAATCGTCCACCCTGGATCGAACCAGACACCCCTCAGCACTTCGAAGTCCTGTTCGATGACCCGTATCTGTTGGCCGTCAACAAACCCAGCGGGCTGCCTACCCTCCCCGGCGCCGGCTTTCTTGAAAACACACTCCTGCGCCTGGTGCAAAAACAATTCTCCACCGCAAACCCTGTGCACCGACTGGGCCGAGGCACTTCCGGCATCGTCCTCTTTGCCAAAACACCGCAGGCGGCCTCGAATCTAACCGCAAACTGGAACACGCCCAAAATTCAAAAAACCTACCGGGCGCTGGCTCAAAACATTGCTGAGCACGATACCTACGAAATCCTCACCCCCATCGGCCTTGTACCGCACCCGCGCCTCGGTTCCGTTTGGGCCGCCAACCCTAGTGGCAAACCGTCCAAGTCATTGGCAAAGGTGATCTCGCGCGGCACAAGCACCACAACGTTTGAGGTAAGCCTATATTCGGGCCGCCCGCATCAAATCAGAATCCATCTGGCATCCATTGGGCATCCCCTGGTGGGCGATCCTCTGTACGGCTTAAACGGGCAGCCTCTTGAGAATCTCCCCGGCCTCCCCGGCGACGGAGGATATCTTCTGCACGCTCAATTTCTGAAATTCGAGCACCCCATCACCGCAGAACAAATCGATCTTGAGGCCGCTTTGCCGCCCGGCTTCTCATTGCAGCCGTAGGTTCTTGAAAGTACCGGTATTCACAAACGAGCTCCGCCGGCCCGTCGCGGAGTGCCACCCTGGGCCCGAGCGCTGGGCTAGTTCTGTCCCCTGAAAGTCTCCAACTGGGCCAACAGCTCATCGCGCAGCGCATGGAGTTCGTCCAAACGGGCGATTTGATCGGTTTTCGGATCATGGCCCTGCGCGGCGAGGATCTCCGCAACCAGCGTGTGGAGTTGCTCATGGATGGTCTGGAGGGCTTGAAAGCCGGGGCGTTCGCCACGTCCAGCCTGGTACTCCGCGTCCAACCACAAGCCCAAACGGCACTGGTGCAGATCCAGCCCTGGCGGGCTGGGACGCTTGCCTTTAAGGAAGGCCTCGCAGCCCGCAATCCAGGCGCGATGTTCAATGGCGGCGTAGAGGAGCGGACGATTGTCGTAGCTGATGGGTGGAATGTCAGCGCAACGAGGATCGGGACGCCATTCCGCCAGCCAACGCTGCAAATCGCCTGCCGGCATGGGTCGCGCAATGCCAAAGCCCTGGGCCAGTTCGCAGCCTAGCTGGAGCAGCATCAAGCCCTGCTCCGGAGTCTCGACGCCCTCGGCAATTACCTTGCGGCTGAAGGCGCTGGCCAGCCCCAGGATGCCTTCCAGAATGGTGAGGTTCTCGACATCGTCCAGCATATCGCGCACAAAACTCTGATCGATCTTCAGCCCGTTGGCGGGCAGGCGCTTGAGATAGGTGAGCGAAGAGTAGCCGGTGCCGAAGTCGTCCAGGGCAAGCGATACGCCGAGATTGCGGCAGCCTTTCAGAATCCGCGAAACCTGGGCCATGTCTCGTAATGCGCTGTCTTCCAGAATCTCCAGTTCCAGGCTGGACGGCTTGACCTTCGGATGTGCCGCTAGAATCGCGCCGAGGCGCTCGACAAAGTCAGCCTGCTGCAACTGCTGCGCGCCGACATTTACACTGACCGGAATGTCGAGGCCGATTTGCCGCCAGGCTTCGATCTGGGAGAGCGCGGTTTCAATAACCCACTCGCCGATTGCGATGGCCAGCGGATGGTCTTCGATCACCGGAAGAAACATCGCCGGCAGCAACAAACCGGATTTTGGATCCAGCCACCGGATAAGGGCCTCCGCCCCCACCAGGGCGCCGGTGCGCAAATTCACCACCGGCTGGTAATAGAGTGCGAACTCCTTCGCCGCCAACGCCTGGCGGATGCGCTCCAGATTCTCAAAGTGGCCGCGGACGCGGCGGTCCCGGTTGGAGTCGAAGACCTGGATGCGGTTGCGGCCTCCGAGCTTGGCTTCATACATAGCCTGATCGGCTTGCCGCAGCAGTTGGTCCGCGTCCGTTTCCTCCGGTTGAGGATAAAACGTGACGCCGACCGAGGCCGAGACGCGCAAGATCAGTTCGCCAACCTGGGCGGGTTCGGCAGCCGCCTCGAGCAGACGGGCAAGTACGGGGACACTGGCTCCGGTATCCGGCAGATTGAGCAGGACAGCCACAAACTCATCCCCGCCGAGGCGGGCCAGCGTATCGCCTTCGCGGAGGGCGTGCTTCATCCGATCGGCCAGAACCGTCAATAGCTGGTCCCCAGCCGCATGACCATGGTGATCGTTCACTGCTTTGAATCCGTCCAGGTCCAGATAGGCAACGGCCAGCAATTCATTGCGTCGAAGCGCCTGCGCCATGGCCTGGTGCATCCGATCGGCGAGCAGAACGCGGTTGGGCAGTCCGGTGAGCACATCGTAATGAGCGATATGCTCGAGCTTGCGCTCGTTCTCCTTGAGCTTGGTGATGTCGGAGAAGAGCGCCACATATTGCAGAACCTTGCCGCTCTCGTCCCGAACGGCGCTGATCGTCAGCATCTCGGCGTAGATTGCACCGTTCTTGGAGCGATCCCACACTTCGCCGGACCACTGGCCGGTTTCGAGCAAGGTTCGCCACATGGAGTCGTAGAAATCCTTACCCTGCAGGCCCGACCTGAACAAGCGGGGGGTCTGGCCAATCGCCTCTTCGCGGGCATAGCCGGTGATGTGCGTGAAAGCGTCGTTGACTTCGAGGATGTCGCCGCCCGGTGTGGTGATCATGATGCCTTCCCGGGCGTGCGTGAAGACGCTGGAGGAGAGACGGAGCCGGTCTTCGGTTTCCTTCTGCCGCGTGATGTTCTCAGAGAAGTTGATGAGACCGCCGATCGAACCATCGGCTGCCCGCCAGGGCCGTATCTCCCACTTCAGCCACAGCACAGTGCCGTCCGCTCTTTCCAGACGTTCGCGATCGGCGGTTGTGGTTTCGCCGTCGAGTCCCCGGCGATGCGCTTCCCTCCAATGCTCCGGAATTTCGGGGAGAATTTCGTAGATTTTGTGGCCGATGACCTCCCGATCCAGAACTCCGTAGTTCTCACGCCAGCGGCGGCTCACCGCCAGAATGCGGAATCCGCGGTCATAGATACTCAGTGCGGCTGGAGCGTGCTCAATAAAGAGCCGGAATTTCTCCTCGTTCTCGCGCAGGGTGGCTTCTACCCGCTTCTGAACAGTGATATCCACTGAGAAGACGACAATGCCACCAACCGTGCCCTCGGCTGTCCGCCAGGGGACAACCTCCCACCGCACCCAGCTTTCCTTGCCTGCAGAGCGCTCAATGCGATCTTCCGTGGCTCCCGTCGCTTCTCCCGCCAGGCCGCGGCGATGCGCTTCCTTCCAGCTCTCAGGAGTGTAAGGAGAGGACTCGTAGTGGTTGTGCCCGATGATCTCCTGCCCGGCAAGACCGCGTTCCTCGACCCAGCGGCGGCTGGCGGCCAGGTAGCGCATCTCGCGGTCGAACATGGCCATGCCCGCCGGAGTGTGGTCAATGAAAAGTTGGAGCAGATCCTTGCTCTGGCGCAGGGCCGCTTCAATCTGCTTGCGCCCGGTAATGTCCTGGACGGTGCCGTGCATCTTCAGGAGACGTCCCTGGGAGTCGAACTCCAACCGCCCAAGTCCATGCACCCAGCGCTCGGCCTGGTCGCTTTGGCGGATGATACGGTACTCCTTATCGAAAGGCGTGCCCCGGCCGGCCACTTGTTCGGCGAAATAGGCAGACATCGTCGCCCTGTCCTCGGGGTGGATCAGGTCGGACCACCCCTCGACCGTGCGCTCATAGTCCTTCCCGATTCCGAAGATCTGGTCCATGACATCCGAACTCGACCAGAGTCTTGTCCGGAAATCCAGAACATAGCTGCCGAGGCCGGCAATCCGCTGCGACTCGCGCAGCGATTCTTCGCTCTCCCGCAGTTTCTCGGTCGCTTGCACTTGTTCGGTGATATCGCGGGCGATTCCGAAAAGTCCGATGACCTGCCCGTTGTCGTCCTTGATCGGGTATTTGCGGTTGTCGATCCAGCATCTTCTGCCGTCGATGGATTGAGAGTCCTGTATTTCATGGGTGACGGACGCTCCCTGGAAGACCTGCTTTTCGAGCGGGTAGTAGGCGTCGGCAAAATTCTCGGGAAACACGTCGTAGTCGGTCAGGCCAAGCAAAGTGGGGCCAAACCGGAGATGATCGAGGCCGGTAATCATGTTCCGGCTCGCGCCTGTGTAGACGTGGTTCCGGTCCTTGAAGAAGATGAAATCGTCGGTGTTCTCCAGCATGGCCCTGAAGTTGGCCGGCAGTGGCTGATCCTGCGGACCCTTCCAGAGGCTCTTCGCATCTTGCAGGAGCAGGTCGAGAATCACTTCGCCGTTGGGGCCGGTCTGCCTGGCATATTGACCGCGGATGCAGCGGATCCGGCCGTCGGCATCTCGGATGCGAAGGTTGCAACTGCCGGAGATGACTTGCGCTGGCCCTGGATGATCGCGGCAGAACAGAAGGTCGGCAATGTCGGAGTCGCCAGGGTGAATCCGGTCTTGCAAGCGCACGCGGTGGGTAAGGAACTCCTCCGGCTTGTAGCCGAGCAAAGCCTCGCTGCCGTCGCTGACTGCCAATACAGGCAACTGCTCGGTAAGCGCCAGCCGGAAAGTGGCCTCAAGCAGGGAAACTTCCATCTTTGCCGCTGACCTCTCTGCTTACCTTGATCTGCGCCGCAACCAGCGATGATAGCGCAGGAATATACGCCAGGGCACCAGAAAAACCAAATCCCTGGTGAGAAAACAGAACGGGTTGATGGAGCGGTTTACATCTCTTGCGTTTGCGCCGCTGCGGTGGAGAAGCCGCCCACGCATCAAGATCCGCCTCGGCTGTCTTCCGCCACCGTCCCCTGTACAGTGTGATGGTCTACGATTCTGCGCAAGGCCTTGAATTCCGGACCTGTTTTTCCACAGCTCATCCCCTCTTCTTGGCATACGAACCAAGTCAGGTACGGGTTATCCACGTATTTTTTTGTTGCGGCGGTAGTCCCGGTCTGCTTATCCACGGATACTCTTGGCATAATCGCAGCAAGAGCGGTTCCTCAGTAACTGTTCCAAGAGCCGAGTCCGGGGGGAGGAAGGTCCAGAACTCGCGCCAAAAGCGGTTCTCCAGGTAGAGAGCCGCGCAAGCATCTGAGTTCGGGGCCCGACGATTTGCCGGACTACCCATGGGAGCACCGAAGAGTGACCAGCTATAGTCGTCAGGACGTCTTGCGGATTCTGCAGATTGGCCCCCGCCAACTGCAGGGTTGGGAGCGCGCTGGACTCATTGCCCAGCAGCAGAGCTACACCTTCCAGGATCTCGGGCAGTTGCGCACCTTGCGCATACTGCGCGATGAGGACGTTTCGGCAGCCTCCATCCGCCATTCGATCCTGGCGATGAAGGCCGTGGCCGGGATGGAGAATCCGCTTCTTGAAGCCAGTCTGGTGCGAACCGGTACCCGGCTTGCCTTCCGGCATCACGGGTTGATGATGGACCCCATCCGCCGGCAGTTCCTCTTCGACTTTGAGCGCGTGGACCGGGAGCGCGTCGTGACGGAGCCGGCGCCTCTGCGTACGGTGGGAACGCCCAACCCGCGTGGCGTGCAGGATCTGTTTCTGGCGGCGGTCGAAGCCGAGGAAGCGGGCGAAAAGCAGCGCGCCACCGGCCTCTACGAGCGGATCATCGCCCAGGAGCCGGGTTACGCGCCTGCCTACATCAATATGGGGACCATCTACTTTCATCAGCACCAGTTTGGCCGGGCTGAGGAGCTTTACCGGCAGGCGACCGAGGCCGACTCGAGCTACGTCCTGGCGTTTTTCGACCTGGGCAACGTGCTGGACGAGCTGCAGCGGTTCGACGAGTCGATCGAGGCTTACCGCCGGGCCATTGCGCTGGCTCCCCGCTACGCCGACGCGCACTACAATCTGGCGCTGGCCCACGAGCGAAGGGGCGAACGCCGGCTGGCTCTGCGCCACTGGCAAGCCTATCTGCGTCTGGATAACCGCGGCCCCTGGGCCGATCACGCGCGCGGACAGATTCGCAAGCTGCTGGACCGGGAAAAGCTGGCCATCGCCTGGCGCGCCGAGGGCTTTGTTGCACCCCGCAAGGGGACTGCGGCCCTGCAACTGGTGAGCGTCCGGCCGGAACTCCAAACGGCGGGATAAGATCGATATTCCGGGTCCTCGGAGCCAGCCTCAAGAAAAATCTCTATTCCCTTCACAACTTCCTTGAAGATTTTGAGTCTACCAATCATGAAAGCCGGGTTTGGCGTTCAAGAACCCTCACCGAGGAGGGCGGCGCCACGCCAGTTGCAGTACTTCCCGCTGTTGCTCCGAACAGATGGTACATGCGCATTGGCCTAGGCAGTGGATCGACCGATATACTCACTCATCACACTGAAGGTGCACGTATGCTTGAACCCCTCCACCCCCAATCGACAAGGATGAAAATGAAGACGATGCTTGCAGTTTCATGGCACAAGCGGATCCTGGTTTGCGGTTTGATCGCCGCCGGCGCAATGGCCTCCACTTCGGCCGGTGCGCAATCTGTGACTCCCCGCATCCGATCCGAAGTCAGCAGTTCCGAACAGGCGACGCTGAAGGGCTCGCTGCACCCGCAAGCGCAGGCTCAATTCGACGCCGGACGGATGCCCTCGAATACCAAGCTCAACGGAGTCAGCATCGTCTTCAGCCGTAGCGCGGCTCAGGAGGCCGACCTGAAGGCGCTGATCGCCGACCAGCAAAACCCAGCCTCGCCGCTCTATCACCAGTGGCTGACGCCGGACCAGTTTGCGACGCGCTACGGGATGGCGGAGTCCGACATCAATAAGGTAGAGAGCTGGCTTGAACAGCAGGGCTTTTCCATCGACTCCGTCGCGCGCAGCCGGAACATGATTCGCTTCTCGGGGACTGCGACCCAGGTGGAGCGGGCTTTCTCGACAGAGATGCACTACTACAAGGCCGCGGGCGTGCAACACTTTGCTCCCTCCACGGAACTCACCATTCCGGCGGCGCTGGCGCCTGTGGTTCTCGCGGTCGGCAACCTCAACGACTTCCGCCCCAAAGCCCAGGTGGTTTTGCCGAAAAACGTGCACGCCCGCTCTGACTTCACCTCCAGCCAGAGTGGAAGTGTTTACTTCGCCCCCGGCGACATCAAGACGGTCTATAACTTCCCGTCGAGCGGCTCTGGCTACACCGGCTCGGGTCAGACCATCGTGATCGTCGGCCAGTCGGCCATTTCAACCACCGACATCGAGAACTTTCAGAGCGCAGCCGGGCTCACGGTCAAGGATCCAACCCTGACGCTGGTGCCGGGAACGGGAACTTCCAAAATCAACCCTGGGGGCACGAACAACGGCGACGAGCTGGAGTCCGATCTGGACATCGAGTGGTCGGGCGCCATCGCGCCAGGCGCCACCATCAACTTTGTCTACACCGGCAGCAACACCAATTATGGCGTCTTCGACTCGCTTGCATACGCAATCGACAATAAGCTTGGCAACATCATCAGCGTCAGCTACGGGGACTGCGAGACAGATCTCGGCAGCACCAATGCGGCTTCTTTGGACTCATACCTCAAGCAGGGAGTAGCGCAGGGTCAGTCCATCGTCGTCGCCTCCGGCGACAGCGGGTCAACAGCTTGCTACGGCTACACCAACCTGACCACTGCACAACAGTTCGCCCTGGCGGTCAGTTACCCTGCCAGCAGCGCGTACGTCACCGGCGTGGGCGGCACCGGGATCTCCCAGGCCAGTTCGGCCTATGAAACGCAAGGCGACGGCTACTGGGCGGCCAAAAGCGGTTCCGACATTATCAGTTCCGCGCTGCAGTACATTCCAGAGGTGGCGTGGAACGACGACTCAAGCGCCGAAGCCTCCAGCAGTCCCGGTTTGAGCGCCGGCGGCGGTGGCGCCAGTGCGCTCTTTTCCAAGCCTTCCTGGCAGACTGGCGTTACGGGGATTCCCTCCGGCAACTCACGCTATGTGCCGGACATCTCTCTTTTCTCCTCGAACTACAACCCCGGTTTCCTCTACTGCAGCAGCGACAGCTCGACCGGCATCACTGGGAGCTGCTCGAACGGCTTCCGCGACTCCAATAACCAGTACCTGACCCTCGCCGGCGGCACCAGCTTTGCGGCGCCCATCTTTTCCGGCATGGTGGCCATCATCAACCAGAAGGCGGGCTACACCACCGGCCAAGGGCTGGTCAACACCGAACTCTACCAGCTGGCCGCGAACTCCACCACCTACGCCTCGGCCTTCCACGACATCACCAGCGGCAGCATTGCCTGCACGGGAGGGTCTACCTATTGCTCAACCTCAGGCGAATCCGGTTTCGCAGCCACCATCGGCTATGACGAGGCGACCGGACTCGGGAGCGTCAATCTCGATAACCTGCTCACGGCGTGGAATAGTCTGACCGCCACAACCACCACTCTCTCGGTCTCTCCTGCTTCGGCAACCGTTGGCGCCAGCGTAACCCTCACGGCCGCCGTCGCTCCCTCTGCGGCTAGCGGCACTGTCACTTTCTACGACGGAACCACGGAACTCGGCACCGGGACGCTGAGCTCAGGTACGGCCACCCTTACAACCACCGCGCTCACCGTCGGCAGTCATTCTCTTAGCGCCGTCTATGCGGGCGATTCCACTTACGGCAGTTCAACATCCGTTTCCATCACGCTCGTAGTCAGCACCTCTTCCGGTTCGACTGCCACAACCACCACGCTTTCAGCCTCCAGTACTACTCCCAGCTACGGCTCCAGCGTGACCTTCACCGCGACTGTCGCCCCCTCGGCAGCCACCGGAACGGTCTACTTCTACGATGGTGGGACAACCTCATTGGGATCTGGAACCCTAAGCTCCGGAACAGCTACCTATTCAACTTCAGCGTTGACCGCGGGTACGCACACCATCACCGCAACCTATGGCGGCGATGCAACCTACGCCTCATCGACTTCCAGCGGCATCACCGTGACCGTCAGCAGCCCCACCTTCAAGCTGACCGCCTCCAATGTCACCATCTCTCGGGGCAGCCAGGGGAGCACCTCGATCACCGTGACGCCCAATGGCTACACGGGCACGGTCGACCTTACCCCCAGTTCTTCCGCCTCTGTATCGTTCTGCTACTCGACGACCACGGCCACGGTCAGCAGTGCGAGCGCAGTCACCACGTCCATGACGATCGACACCAACCTCGCCGATTGCGCGACTTCCGCCGCCCAAACGGGCCACGGGATGAAGATCTTCCGTTCCACCGGCGCGAGGGCAAGTCTCAGCCGGCAGGCGTCTCCGTCCATTGCGGCGGCGGCCTTCAGCCTTGCGGGCCTCTTCTTTGCGGGCTTGCTGGGATGGCGGCGGCGGCAACTGCGCTTCCTTTCCTGCCTGATCGCACTCGGTGTCATCGGATTCCTGTTCACCGGATGCGGCGGCGGCAGCAGCTCGAGTTCCAGCTCGAACTACACGTCCAAGGGAACTTACACCATCACCGTTACCGGTCAGGACTCAACGTCGAGCTCCATCCCGTCCGCGACCGCAACCTTCACTCTGGTCGTCGACTAACCCCGGCTACAGACGGAAAGGGCGGCTGCCGCAACGGCAGCCGCCCTCGCTGTTGTGCGCCCAGCATGGGCGCACTCTTACGGGTGCAAGTCCCGTCACAAGCTGGTCACAGTGAGTGAAGTGAAGCGCAACTGCATGAGGGCGACCGATTGTGGGGAGGAAGCGTGGATCGAATCTG
>Ga0224528_1000448_pt1 | contig 31906 bp, 27 predicted proteins | sample CBST25metaG_2_FD_179888 | JGI IMG/M metagenome (GOLD analysis project Ga0224528, IMG submission 179888) | Peat soil microbial communities from Stordalen Mire, Sweden - C.B.S.T25 | ecosystem: Environmental > Terrestrial > Soil > Wetlands > Peat | place: Sweden: Norrbotten County, Stordalen Mire...
TTACCTCGCCCCTTGGAAATCGATGAAGCCGATTCCCACATTCCCACCGCCACGACTACAACGAGGATGAATTCAGTTCCCAAAACACGGCACGTTAAGAGATACGCATTCTGAGGGCAAGGTCACTCGCCGAAAGAGATAGAGAATCTTCCTCCCGAAATGAAGACGATAGTTTCGGTTATAGCGGGAATGTTCCGTAGCACATCTGGACCAGACCCGGAAACGTCAAAACTAGTCGCGCAGAGCGAGATGCATGAGGAGACGTGCAAGCTAGATGGATATAAAGAGTCGCTCAAAATTAGGGACAAGCAAAACGAGCGCGATCACGAATTTCGCAAGAAGCGTCTTAATCACGAAACGTTCCGGAATACGATAATTTCCGCCGTCTGCGTGGTTGGAATTTGTACTGGATTATATCTTCTAGTTGTAAAGAAAGACGAGCAGGTCGGAAGTAATATTCTCATTGCCTCTTTCCTGGCACTACTTGGGGGCGGAAAGCTTATTTCCCAAAAAGACAAGGAATAATGCTCCTGTGCCTTCTGCTGGTCTCATCTTGCGGAAAGTAAATATCCCTCCTAGTTGTCTGTGATGTTTGGCCGGAAGCACATACCCTTCAAAAGAGAGTGTAGATTGATTTGTGCAGAAGTTTTCACTTTCGCACCACCACTCCATCCTTCATCACAAAGCCACTCCATCCTTCATCACAAAGCTGACGCGCTCGACCGCCGAAATGTCTTCGAGCGGGTTGCCGGGGACAGCGACGATGTCCGCCAAATAGCCGGGCTTTAGCTCGCCGATCTGTCCCTGCCAGCCGAGCAGCTTCGCTCCGTTGAGCAGGTCCGCCTGCAGAACCGCCAGCGGCTTCATGCCGTACCGCACCATCAGCGTCATTTCCCGCGCCTGCGTGCCGTGCGGGAAGGGCCCCACATCCGAACCCACTGCGAAGGGAATGCCCGCCGCCACCTGGGTCTTGAACTCACGAATCTTCACCTCGAGTAGAGTCTGCTCGCGCGCGGCAACGGCCGGCGAAGAGGCGTGCTGCGCGAAGTACTCGAAGATGGCGAAGGTGGGCACGGCGAAGATGCCCTTTTCGCGCATCAGGCGCATGGTTTCGGCGCTCAGTTGCGTCGCGTGGTCGATGGAAGCCACGCCAGCCTGCGCTGCGTAGAGCGTGCCCGGCTCGCCCATGGCGTGAACGCCGACAGTCGTGCCCAATCGATGCGCCTCCTCAACCGCAACGGCCAGTTGCGCCTCGGTGTATTGATAGGGTGTGTGCAACTCCCCGTCGGCGACTTTGTCCGGTCCCGTCTCGTAAATCTTGGCGAAGTCCGAGCCTGCCTTGTGCTGGGCGCGCATTACTTCGACCAGTTGCTCGGCGGAGTTGGCGTAGTCGGCGTTCGACAGAATGTGCTGCGCGGGGTTGTAGCGATTGGCGTCCTCGTGCCCGCCCAGAATGTCGATGGCGTTGCCGCTGACGCGCAGGCGGGGGCCGGGGATCATTCCTTCGTTAATAGCGTTGCGGATGGCGGTGTCGGCAGAACCCGCGCCCTCGGTGCCCATGTCGCGCTCGGCCGTGAAGCCGGCCAGAAGGTCCGCTTTGGCAGCTTGCTCGGCTAAAAGTGTGCGCCAGGGAACCGACTCCTCCACGGTCTGCAGATCTTCCGCGCCGGGATGCAGAAAGAGATGAACGTGGTACGCCTCCGACCAACAGCATGGTTGACGGGTCCGGGGTGTGCGCAGGTAGGCTACTTTGTTGTTCTTGCGGCGTAAGCCATGGGGGTGAGTTCGGCCAGTGATTGGATGGAGCGGTCGGCCAGGCCGGGAAGCACATCGGCCAAGTACTGGCGGACGGGCACGCCAAGCTTGCGGCAGCTCTCCATGATGGAGAAGATGGCCGCTATCTTAGGACCCGCTTCCTTGCTGCCGATCTGCAACCAGTTGCGCCTTCCGATTGCAATCGGTCGCATTGAATTTTCCGCCCAGTTGGTACTCAGCTCGATCACCGGATGTTCCAGGAAGTGTGTCAGCTTCTCCCAACGTTTCAGCGTATAGGCGATGGCCTGACCGGCAACGGATTTCTTCAGGTATGCCCGTGAAGCCAGCATCTCCAGCAGCAGCGCCTTCAACTCATCGAGTAACGCAGGCGTGCGCTCTTGCCGCAGCGCATGGCGGTCCTCCAGCGACAGCTTCTGTTCGAGTGCCTCGCGATCGATGGCAAACAGGCCGTCCATAAGCGCGACGACGCCTTCCACTTTGCTGTTCGCAACGTGGCCTTTGGTCTGCACTTTGAGGGCATCGATAAAGCGTCTTCGCGCGTGAGCCCAACAGCATGCGCGAATCACATCCTTGTTGCCGACATCTTTTTCGTATGCCACATAGCCGTCGGTGTGAAGAATGCCGCCATAATTCTTGAAGAACTTCTGAGGCACTTCTCTGCCGCGCGTCATCTCGAAGTCGAAGATCACACCCAACCCCGGAGCGCTGTACTGCCAGAACCATGCGCGGTGGTTCTGGCCCTTCTTCTCCTGTGTCTGCACGCCGCAATATGTTTCGTCAGCCTGGATGTAGCCGCCGCTCAGCAGATCGCGCGCCATCCCATCCACAACGGGGATGAGTAACTCGCCCACGCGCAGCACCGCATCGTTGATCGTGCTCAACGCCACATCCATGCCAGCATCGCGCCGCAGCATGGCCTGCTGACGAAACAAGGGCAAGCTGTCGGCATATTTGCGAAGAATGAATTCGATGATGGTCTCATCGGCGAAGATCGATTTCGGCGCGATGCGCGCAAGCACCGCGGCCGTGGTCACGCCCCGTTCTTCGCACTTGGCACAGGCGCGCTTCTCGCGCAACAGCACGGTCACATAATACTCGGCGGGCTTCATGGACAACACTTCAGTCCGCTCGTAGCCGATGACCTTTTTCTCTTTGCCGCACTTGCCACAAGCGCATTGCTCGGGCGCGCAAGGGATGATCTTGTCGACCCGCTCAAGATGCGCTGGAAGCTCATTGCGGCCGGGATGCTTCTGGCGGGCGCTCGATGGCTTTGCCGAAGATGTATTGTCTGATTGCGCACTTGCGGAAGCATCCGGCAAAGGCACGCGCTCCACTTCGCCAGCAACCTCTTCGCTGGATACACCAGGCTCGCCAGTGAGTAACTCCAACTGGAGATCGGATAACTTCTCGGATCGCGAGCCGTACTTTCGGATGCGCTCCAGGCGCAGCGCTTCCTTGAGTTGTTGAATGATCTGTTCAGCAGCATGCAGAGCCTGATCCTTGCTTGCGATCTGCTCGTGCAATTGCGTGACGATAGAAGCCACGACCGGATCAAGCACTTCGGGAAGAGGCGACTTGGAAGCGGCATTCATCTGCTTTCATTATCTCAAATTGCACTGTGAATAAGATCGTGAATTGCCTGTATTCATGCGACTTTATGCGATATTTCACTTGCCTCGGAGAGAGGCTGGCGCAGCCACTTCCGCTTCTTGGAATCGACCAGATCGAAGCCCCCGAGAAGCATCGCAAACTCTGCCTGCGTCAGTTGCATGTGTCCATCTTCGGAACTCGGCCAGTGCAGGCACCCCTGTTCCATGCGACGCGCGCAAACCCATGCGCTCGATCCATCGTAAAAGTAAATTTTCATGCGGTCTTTTCGCTTGTTGGCGAAGAGAAAGAGATGGCCACTCTGCGGTGACTGCTTGATCTGGCCAATGACCAGACTGTGCAGCCCATCGAAGGAGAGACGCATGTCGGTTGCTCCGGTGGCTACAAAGATGCGCGTGGCAGCGCCCAGGCCAAACATCGCGCTACTCCCTGGCGAGCGCGGCGATAAGCCGCCGCAGCGTGAGGCCATCGAAGTCTCGCTCCACGGCGATGCGGATGCCGCCGGGAATTTCCACATACAGCGAGGGACTCTTCGTCACAGCCGCAGCCACGGGATGGGACTCGACAATCTTCACGGCAAGAAACCCTGTTGCGCTGGACGCATCATGCGCGGCCGCCGGCGATGCCGGCCCTGATGAAAGCTTGCCCGTATGACGGCGATGCAGACTGGAAAAGTTTGAGACCGACACCTGGTGCTGGCTGCAAAAGTCGCGCATGGTTTGCCCGCTCTGCTCATAGCTGGAAAGCAAAGCCGAGACCTCAGCAGAACTGCGTCGACGACGAACGTTTGGAGAAGAAATGACTGACTGGTTCATGCCTCCAGTCAATCACCTTCATGCCCCCGCGAAAAGGATGGCTTTGCCCGGAGCAATACTGAACGTGCGCGTCAAGGAGGCCGGGAAGCAGCGTGGTGTCGCCGAGGTCTATGACGTTTGCGCCCTGCGGATGAGAGACGGTGGTGCCGACGGCGCGGATATGGTCGCCCACCACCAGAATCTCGCCCGGCTGGAGCAGGGTTCCGGTCTCCACCTGGAGCAGGCGCGCGGCGTGCAGAACGATGGGGGCAGCAGGGGCGCTTGCCGGCTGCTCGGCGGCAAGAACTCCGCTACATGCCAGCACCGCGACAAGGCCAGCCAGAGACGCGGACCGCTTCAGCGTGTCCAGGAACAGGGAGAAATTCGGCATGGATACGACTATGCCCCATTGCGGCCGGCTTGTCGATGAAGCTGTGTGGTTTACATGTGCCTCCGAAGAATAGCTAAAGTTCCTCTTGTCTCAGCCATAGCGCATAGGGTGCTGTCAGGCGTGACACCCGTCCGGAAGCAGGCGTACATTGTCGGCATGATTTTTGACGAGACCGAGGTGCGCTGTAGAGTGGATTTGGATCTGGACGCGCATGGGATTGCGCCAAAGACGCGGTCCTTCCCAGCCCCGCAGTGCTAATCTTCCGATTGGAATAATTTCAGGAGGAAACTGTGCACTTCTCTTTGCCGCAATTTGCCTCGATTGCACTCATGATCGGACTGACCGGGAGTTTGGCCGCCCAAACATCGGCGGCCACGCCTTCAAAGACATCAAAGCCATCCGCCGCCGTGGCCCAGCCGGCGCCGCCGAAGGCTGTCGAGAACCCCACCGATCCGGTGGCCGATCCTAAAGCCGTGGTCACACTCGGTAGCGCGCGCTTCACCGTTCTCACCCCCGAGATGATTCGCATGGAATGGGCTGCGGACGGTAAATTCGAGAATCACGCCTCCTTCGTCTTCCTCAACCGACGCCTGCCTGTGCCCAAGTTCGAAAAGACCCTGGCCGATGGCGGAAAACAGCTCACCCTCAAAACCAGCGCCCTGACTCTGACGTATGCGCCCTCCGCCGATGGGCGCTTTACGCCGGAGAATCTCCAGGTTCAACTCGCAGTGGAGGGCAAGCCCGTCACTTGGCATCCGGGAATGGACGACCCCGAAAACCTGCAGGGGACCACGCGCACGCTCGATGGTGCATTGGGCGGAAAGACGCGGGAGCCCATGGGCCAGGGCCTGGTTTCCCGTTCCGGCTGGGTGTTGCTCGACGACTCCACGCGCCCGCTCTTCGACTCCTCCGACTTCAGCTTCAAAAATGGCGAAAAGAGCCCCTGGCCGTGGGTCATCGAGCGCCCGGTCGGCGAGCGACAGGACTGGTACTTCTTCGGCTACGGCCACGACTATCGCAAGGCTCTGGGCGATTATGTCCGCGTCGCCGGCCGCATTCCGCTGCCCCCGCGCTTCGCCTTCGGCGCTTGGTGGTCCCGCTACTGGGCCTATTCTGACCAGGAGATCGAGGAGATCATCCGCGGCTTTCACGAGAACGACGTGCCCCTCGACGTTTTTGTCATCGACATGGATTGGCACCTGAGCGACGACCAGCTTGCGGCACGAGGGGAGAAGGACCAGTCGGGCGAAGGCCTGGGATGGAGCGGCTACACATGGAACAAGACTCTGTTTCCTGACCCCGACCAATTCCTCGCCAAGCTCCACGCCAACGGCCTCAAGACCAGCCTCAACCTGCACCCGGCATCCGGCGTGCAGCCCTGGGAAGAGGCCTATCCCGCCATGGCCAAGGCCATGGGCATTGATCCTGCGACCAGAAAGTACGTTCCCTTCGACATTACCGACAAGACCTACGCCATCAATTACATGAACCTGCTGCACCACCCGCTGGAGAAGCAGGGCATCGACTTCTGGTGGCTCGACTACCAGCAGCAGCAGCACACCAAGATGCCCGGCGTGATGCCGACATGGTGGCTCAACTACGTGCACTTTACCGACCAGCAGCGCGAGGGCAAGCGCCCCCTGCTCTTCCATCGCTGGGGCGGCATGGGCAACCACCGCTACCAGATCGGCTTCTCCGGCGACACGGTTTCCGTTTGGGATTCGCTCGCCTTCCAGCCCTGGTTCACGGCCACGGCGGCCAACGTGGGCTATGCCTACTGGAGCCACGACATCGGCGGCCACATGCCCGGCGCGGTAGAGCCCGAGCTGTTCACGCGCTGGGTGCAGTTTGGCGCCTTTAGCCCCATCCTCCGCACCCACACTACCAAGAACCCCGATTCCGAGCGCCGCATCTGGGCCTATCCCGAGCCGTACTCGGCCATTCTGCGCTCCACCTTCCAGATGCGCTACGCCCTCCAACCCTACCTCTACACCGAGGCGCGCCGCACCTACGACACCGGCGTCGCCTTCTTCCGCCCGCTCTACTACGATTGGCCGGAAGAGGAAGCGGCCTACACCAGCAAGAGCGAGTATCAGTTTGGCGAGCAAATGCTCGTGGCTCCGGTCACCGTAGCCGCAGACAAAGTCAGCGGCCTGGCGACAGAGAAGGTGTGGGTCCCCAAGGGCGAATGGATTGAGTGGCCCACCGGGAAGCACTTTACTGGCCCCGCCAACGTCGAGCGCAGCTTCGCTATCGACCAGGTGCCCGTCTACCTGAAAGCGGGAGCCATCGTTCCCATGCAGCCGCCCATGCGCTACACCGGCGAAAAGCCCGTGGACCCGCTGATTGTCAACGTCTGGCCTCTCGCGCCAGGCACAACCTCCGCCTACGCGGTCTATGAGGATTCCGGCGTGGCGGTCGAGTACCAGCGCGGCGTCTTTGCGCGCACCCCCATCAAGGCCACCCAAACCGGCGACTCTCTCAAGGTGGAGATTGGCCCCGTCCAGGGCAGCTATCCCGGCATGAGGCCGGCGCGCGGCTTTGAACTTCGTCTCCCCGCCGATTGGCCTCCTGCCTCGGTCACCGTCAACGGTGTTGCCGTCAAGAAAGCGGACGCTACCGGCAAGGGCGGCTGGAGCTTCGAAGGAAACGCGCTGACCACCGTGATTCCCGTTCCCAGCACCAGCGTTCAAAGCAAAGTTACGGTGGAAATTCGCCGTGCTGCCGGTCTCACTGCGCGTCGGGCCGAGCTGGACGGCTTTGCCGGAACTATGGCCCTGTTGCGCGGCGCCTATGACGCCATGCACAAGACCGAGCCCGTCTCCGATCCGCCGGAGACCCTGGTGGACGCTATGCAGTCCGGCGACCGCCTCGGCTACCACCCTGAAAACGCCGTCGCGGAGATTGCTCACTTCCACCAGATGCTCCCCAAGGCACAGGCCGAGTTGACCGCCATCGGCGCAGACTTTTCCTCTCACGTGGAGGAGTACATCAAACGCTACGCGCCTGAAAACTGGCTGCCGGGCAAGCAGAACCTGAAAGCCATGGAGCAAAGCCGCATCGACGCCATGGCCCGCGCCCAAAAGCTGGTCACGGAAGCCGGTAAGTAACTACTTCGAATGGTGCCCCCCTTTCCGCGTTTTGTGCGGAAAGGATGGGGCACCACGATAGATACGCTTCATGCCGTATCCATCATGCAAGCGTTTGCGCCTGCCCAATAGACCCGCTTATCATTCGACCTTATGAAGATTTCCTTCCGTTGCCTCCCTGTACTTCTTTTGGCCGCGCCCCTGGCCTTTGCGCAGGCCCCTGCCGCAAACCCCGACCCCCTGGCTCCCACCCTGGGCGTTAAGTCCGCCGCCGAAATCGACCGCGAGTGGCAGCAGTCGGTGAGCAAATACGACGCCGAGCGCAACCGCCTCCTGGCCGAAGAGCAGAAGCAGGAGAACGACGGCCCCTTCCGCGCCGATTGGGCCACTCTGAAGAAGTACCAGCAGCCGCAGTGGTACAAGGACGCCAAGTTCGGCATCTTCATCCATTGGGGCGTCTACTCCGTGGCGGCCGCGGAGAACGAGTGGTACCCGCGCAACACCTATCAGCCCAAGGAAGGCGCGTACAAGCACTTCCGTGAACACTTCGCCTCCAAAGACCCTGCCCAGAAAGACGAAAAGGGCTACAAGGACCTGATTCCGCTCTTCCGCGCCGAGCATTTCGACGCTGCCGCCTGGGCCAAGCTCTTCAAGGATTCCGGCGCGCAATACATCGTTCCCGTCGCCGAGCACCACGACGGATTCTCCATGTACGATTCCGGCCTCTCCGACTGGACCGTGGTCAAGATGGGGCCCAAGCGCGACACGCTCGCCGAACTCTCCGCCGCCATTCGCGCTCAGGGGCTGCACTTCGGCCTCAGCTCCCACCGCGCCGAGCACGATTTCTTCTTCGACGGCGGCCGCACCATGCGCTCCGACGTGAACGATCCCAAAAACGCCTCTCTTTACGGCCCCGCGCACGAGTGGATCAGCGAAGAGGGCGGCATGAGCAACGACTGGACCTACCTCAGTCCGGAGTTTGCCCGCGACTGGCTCGCGCGCGACACCGAGCTCGTTGAAAAGTACAAGCCCGAGGTCGTCTACTTCGACTGGTGGGCCGGACAGCCGGGCTATCGCCAGAACATGACCAAGTTCGCCGCCTTCTATTACAACTTCGCAGCCGCTCACGGCTACGGCGGCGTCATTGACATCAAGGACAACGACCTGAACTGGAAGGCGGGCGCACGTGACTTTGAGCGCGGCGCACAGGACCACATTCTGGCCGACCACTGGCAGACCGACACCTCCATCAGCGACGCAAGCTGGGGCTACATCGAGCACGACACCTTCAAAACTCCGGAGTTTCTCATTCACCAGCTTGCGGACATCGTCAGCAAGAACGGCAACCTGCTGCTGAACTTCGGCCCCCGGCCCGACGGTACCATTCCTGACGAAGTGCAGGCGACCCTGCGCGAGATGGGCGCGTGGCTCAAGATCAACGGCGAAGCCATCTACGCGACCACTCCTTGGAAGACCTTCGGCGAGGGACCGACGCAGGTAAAGGCGGGTACCTTCCACGACACTGAGACAAAGGCTTACACGGCGCAGGATTTCCGCTTCACCGCGAAGGGCGCGGACGTCTATGCAATCGGCATGACCTGCCCGACAGACGGCAAGGCCACCATCCACTCGCTCGGCTGGGCCCACGAAGGAGCGGCCCTCCCCATCGCTTCGGCCGAGTTGCTCGGCTCGACCGAAAAGGTCACCTGGACCCAGGGCGCACAAGCTCTTGAAGTCACCCTGCCCACCGGCGCGCCATGCAAATACGCCTACGCCCTCAAGCTGACACCAGCAACAAAGTAACTCGCAACGCATGACCGGGAGGCTGGCTCTCGTGCCATCCTCCCAGCCATGAGAAAGCTCCCACATGCCGCACTGCTGCGGACGCTCGTCTGTTGTCGTCGAGCAGCGAATCGAGGAAGCGTTGTAACAAGGCACGACTTCAGTCGTGCCGTATGTGGCTGAAAAATAACGAGGGCTTTAGCTCCTGCTGCTTCCTTTCTCACGGCCTGGATCTTATTCAGTGAATGAAGTCCACAACCGGCCAGGCCTGGCCGCCACACCCGTTTACCATCGATCTATGGCGCTGGTTGAGGTGGAAGGGGTCTCCAAGAGTTATCCGCGGCGAGTGGGGCTGCGGACGGAAGAGAAAATCGTCGTCGAGAATGTTTCGCTCTCCATCGACTCCGGCGAAACCCTCGGGCTGGTCGGCGAATCGGGATCGGGCAAAACGACTTTGGCTCGCATGATTCTCGGCCTTGTCGAACCCACCCGCGGCGTGGTGCGGGTCGACGGCATTGACGTTGCGCGCGCCTCGGGAGCCGAAATGCACCGTCTGCGCCGCCAGATGCAGCCCGTCTTCCAGGACCCCTATGCCGCTCTGAATCCGCGCATGAAAGTGCTTCAGATCGTCACCGAGCCTTGGGCCATCCATGGCACCAGCGATGCGGCCAACGCTCCGAAGGCCAAGGCTGGGGAAGAACCAACCTCTCTCCGCGCCCGTGCCGCCATTCTTCTTCACGAAGTCGGTCTCGACGAGTCGGCGCTCAGCCGCTTTCCCCACGAATTTTCCGGCGGCCAGCGGCAGCGCATCAACATTGCCCGCGCCCTGGCTCTGCGGCCCAAACTTCTGATTCTGGACGAACCGGTTTCGGCCCTGGATGTGAGTGTGGGAGCGCAGATCGTGAACCTGCTGCGCCAGCTGCAGCGCGACCTGGGCCTGACCTATCTCTTCATCTCCCATTCCATGCCCCTGGTGCGCTACCTGAGCACACGCATCGCCGTCATGGAGCGCGGACGCCTGGTCGAGACAGGCGAAGCCGAAGCCCTCTGCGCCAACCCGCGCGACGAGTACACGCGCCAACTGCTGGCCGCTACCCCGGAGCTTCCTCTTCGGGCGTCGGCCCTCTGACCCAAAAGAAAAAAGCCCGGCGCCCCGTTCCTGGCGCGATCGAACTGCACCAGAGACGGAGCACCGGACTCTTGCGGTCATTGCCGCCGCCCTTATTTGGATTGAGGCGTTGTTGGAGGCGTTGTTGGAGGCGTTGCTGGAGCTGTAGCTGGTGGCGCTGCCGGTTGCGCTGGCGCCGCCGGCGCAACCGGCGGAGTCTTTGCTGCCGGAGCCGGAGCAGATGCCGGTGCAGCGGGCTTGGGCGCCATGCCGGGCATGGTGCGCATTCCAGGCATCGCGCCGGGATGGTTCGACGGCATCGACAGATCCGTCATGTCCACCAGCTCGATGTCGAAAATCAGGTCGGCCTTGGGAGGAATTCCCGGCTGAGTGGCGTCCGGTCCTGGGCGCCCGCGTTCGCCATAGGCCAGTTGGTAGGGAATGAACAGGCGGCGCTTGCCCCCCACCTTCATGCCCTCAAATCCCTTGTCCCAGCCTGGAATGACGCGTCCCATCCCGGCAGGAAACGCAATGGGCTGTCCCGCCTCCATCTTCGGCTTGCCGTCCTCGCCCATCACCGGCTTGTTTTCCTTGTCCGTCACGGCCGAGGCCGGATGGTCATAGGACGAGTCGAACTTCTTCCCGTCGGATGCCAGCCAGCCGGTATACCGCACCTTGTAGATCTTGTAGGGTTCGGCGGCCGCGCCGCTGCCGATGAGGATGTCCTGGTAGCGCAGCGTGAAAAGCTCCTTGCGAATGCCCTTTACCGGCGGCACGCCGGGAGGCAGCTTGAACGCGGCAGCCGTTGTTGCATGGGTCGCTGTAGCCGGCTTTGCCGCAGTCGCCGGCTTGGTCGAAGTGGCGGGTTTCGCCGCTGTTGCGGGCTTGATGGGGGTTTGGGCGCTTGCGGCCGCAACACCGGCCGCCAACAACAGAATCAATGCTGTGTGCTTCATGACGTGGTTTGACTCCGGATACTTCTTGAGGGGAGTGTATCAGGTGTGCCGCTCGGCTCCTTGAGCAGCAGCAGGCAAGCCAGCAGCGCCGTCCTCGGCGCCAGATGCTCAAGCAGAATCGACTCGTGGCTGGCGTGCGCGCCTTCACCCACGGCGCCCATCCCGTCCAGCGTGGGAATCCCCAACGCGGACGTAAAATTGCCGTCCGAGGCGCCCCCCGTTGCAGCCTCTTCCAGCGCAAATCCCAGCTCTGCCGCCATCGCCCTGGCTTCGCGGTAGAGCCGGATCGTCCCTCGCGTGCGCTCCATCGGCGGGCGGTTGATGCCGCCTTTAACGCTAAGCTGGCAGCGCTTGTCTGCCGCCTTCAGCGTGGCAAACTTCCGGTCGATGCGCTTGCCGTCCGCATTGCGTGCAATGCGCCCATCCACCTCAGCCCACGCAGCGGCGGGAATCATATTCGTCTTGGTACCGCCCCCCACCACACCCACGTTGACCGTCAGCCCGCGCTTCAGATCGCTCCAGCCGCTCACCTTCTCTACCACCCGCGCCAGTTCCCGAATCGCGCTGGCTCCTTTTTCAAAGTCCACCCCGGCGTGCGCAGCTACCCCGGTCACCTCGATTCGCCAGTTCCCGGTGCCTTTGCGGGCCGTCTTGTACGCCTCTCCCAGCGCCGGCTCCAACACGTAGACCGCCGCGCATTCGGCCGCCAGTCGTTCGGTAATCGGCCGCGAAACGGGGCTGCCGATCTCCTCTTCGCTGGTCAGCAGCAGCACAATCTCCCGATCGAGCTGCCCGGCTTCGCCCAGCATCTCGATGGCCGTCAGGGCCATCGCCACGCCAGCCTTCATGTCGAAGGCGCCTGGCCCCCACAACCGCTCGTCCGCCACGCGGCAGGGCATTGTCTTCAGCGTCCCCACCGGCCACACCGTGTCCAGATGGCCCAGTAGCAGAATTCTTCCCGCCGCGCCGGCCTTCGATTTCGGCCCGAAGCGCGCTTCCAGCACATTGCCAAAGCTGCGCTGCCGGTGCAGCTTCACCCTCCCGCCCAGCGCCTTCGCATGAGCAGCGGCCAGGGCCACGCAGGCGTCCACCGCGGCCTTCGAGTCGGAAGGCGACTCCGCCCGCACCAGTTGCTGGATCAGATGGAGCAACTCAGGCTGCTTGCGGCGCGCCCCGGCCAGCAAACCGCGCAGAGGAACCGGAAAATCGGACAGAAGGGCCATTCATCGCACCTCACAAACCGAAGATTTCCTGATTCTACGACGCTTATTGAGCACCTTCGGGTACAAATCAAGGTGACGAACGTGACGTGATGAGCTTTTCCCCGTGCTCCGACTGCCTCAAAGTGTCGCAAAAATGCTACAGTACGGCGATGCGGTTTGGCGTCTAACCTAACGACTGCGCATGAATTTATCCACAGCAAGAATGAAATTGTTATCCAATACAGCGCACTTGGAACAGACGATCGCCGCGCCCATCGAGTTCACAGGGGTGGGTCTACACTCTGGTGCGCCCGTCACCATGCGCCTGCTGCCCGCCGCGGCTGGCTCGGGAATCGTCTTCCGCCGTACCGATCTGGACAACTTTGAGATCCCCGCCACCGGCCGCAATGTGGCCAAGGTCAGCTATGCCACCAGCCTCATGCGTCAGGGCGTTCTCATCTCCACCACCGAGCACCTGCTCTCCGCACTCGTCGGCATGGGCGTGGACAACGTCATCGTCGAGCTGGACAACCTGGAATTGCCCATTCTCGACGGCAGTGCAGCGCCGTACGTAGAGGCCATTTTAAGCGCCGGCATCCGCACCCAGCGCCGCCGCCGCGAGACCATCCGCATCCTCCACGACCTTGAGGTTCGCGAGGGCAACAAGTTCATCGGCGTCTATCCAGGTTCCGGCTACAACATTCAATACACCATCGACTTTCCTGCCCCCATCGGCCGCCAATCCACTTGCATCGACTTGGCGGCGGAGACCTACGGAACCGCTATCGCGCCGGCCCGCACCTTCGGCTATAAAGCCGATGAATCGCGCCTGCGCGACATGGGCCTGATCCGCGGCGCCAGTTCGGAAAGCACCATCGTCCTCGGTCCCAAAGGCCCTGAGAACGGCCCCCTGCGCTTCCCCGACGAGTATGTGCGCCACAAGGTGCTCGACCTCATCGGCGATTTGGCCCTGGCCGGCAAGCGGATCGAGGGCCACGTGGTCGCCGAGCGCGCCGGACACGCCATGCACACCGCCCTGGTCTCCCGCCTCATGAAGGACCGTTCCGCCTGGGAGTTCGCGCACGTTTCCACGGAGACCGAATTGGCTGGTGAAGCAGCAGAGAAATTCGCTCCGGCCGCGTCTCTCGGCGCGGCGGCTTTGCTCGGCGCATAGCACCATCTCTTCCGTCGAGAGATATGTTTGGAGCAATGTCCTACAATGCCTCAAACGGTAAAATATCTCTTCCAACGGGAGTCCATTCTGATGAGTTTAAAGCCTCTTCGCCTTCTGCCCGCGGTTCTGCTGGCCGCGGCGCTTGTGTTGCATGCTGCCGACAAGCCCAAAGCCCCTGCGTCCGCTGCGGTCGATCCTTACGCTGAAGTACAACCGGCCACCGAGTCGCTTGACCTGGCCATGTACCAGCGCATTCGCGACGAGGGCCTCAACCACTCCCACGTCATGGAATTCGGCTCTGCGCTGATGGACGGAATCGGCCCCCGTCTGACCGGCTCGCCGAATCTGAAAAAGGCTAATGAGTGGACTCGCGACACGCTCACCAAGATCGGCCTGGAAAACGCGCACCTTGAGGATTGGGGCGAGTTCGGCCTGGGCTGGCAACAACTCAACACCTGGGCCCGCATGGTCACGCCGGACACTGCCGTGCTCATTGTGCAAGCCACGCCCTGGTCGCCCTCCACCTCCGGCCCCGTCACCGGCGATGTGGCATTCGTCAGCATCCAGAACGAAAAGGACATGGACCAGTACAAGGGCAAGCTGGCCGGCAAGGTCGTCCTCTTCGGCGCCATGCGCGAGGTTCCGCCGGTCGAAAAGGGCCTCTTCAATCGCTATACCGAGAAGGAACTCGACGACTTGGCCGAGTTCCCGGTGAACGGTAGCGGAGGCGGCCTCCCGCCGGATATGCAAACGCGCCTGCGCGAACGTACCGAACGCCAGCGCCTGATCGACAAAATCGCCCAATTCTTTGCCGATGAAAAAGTGGCCGCGGTCATCGAGCCCAGCCGCGACGGCCAATACGGCGGCGGTTCCGGCGGCACGCTCTTTGACGACAACGGCGCAACCCTCGGCCGCACACCCTACGTCGCAGACAAGCGGGTCAAGATTCCCGTCGCGGTGGCGGCCATCGAGAGCTACGGCCGCCTCTACCGCCTCGCCCAGGTCCACGCTCCGGTCACTGTGGAAATCGATGTGGAAACCAAGTTTTCCGGCGAGCACGAACACGCCTACAACACTGTCGCCGAAATTCCCGGCACCGACCCCAAACTCAAGGAGCAGGTCGTCATGGTCGGCGGTCATCTCGATAGTTGGACCGCCGGCACCGGCGCCACCGACAACGGCGCGGGAACCATCGTGGCCATGGAGGCGGTGCGCATTCTCAAGGCTCTCGACATCAAGCCCCGCCGCACCATCCGTATTGCGCTCTGGACCGGCGAGGAACAGGGCATCTTCGGCTCCAAGGGCTACGTCACTCAGCATTTCGGTTCGGCTAAACTCTCCACCGATCCCGACCAGTTGCAATTGCCCGAGTTCATGCGCCGCGCCGTCGGCCCGCTCGAAGTCAAGCCCGAGCACAAGCTTCTCTCCGGCTACTTCAACGTGGACAACGGCACCGGCAAGATTCGCGGCATCTACACGCAGGGCAACGCGGCCATTGCGCCCATCTTCGCCCAGTGGATTGCGCCTCTCAAGGACCTCGGCGTCACCACCATCACCAACCGCAACACCGGCGGCACCGATCACTTGAGTTTCGATGCGGTTGGCCTTCCGGGCTTCCAGTTCATCCAGGACGAGATGGACTACGGCTCGCGCACCCACCACTCCAACGAAGATGTCTATGAGCGCCTGCAAGCCGCTGACCTGAAGCAGATCGCCACGGTCGAAGCCATCTTCCTTTACAACGCGGCCCAGCGCGACGCCATGCTCCCGCGCAAGCCCCTGCCCCAGCCCGACCTGGAAGAGAAGAAGCGCGCCCCCCTTGAAGGCGTCTTCCCCGGCGCAGTTCCACCTGCCGAACCTGCGAAGAAATAGCGCAGTAGTCGCAGCAACCAATGCTGGGTGTCCCATCCTCTCGCAGTTTCATCGCGAAAGGGTCGGACACCAACCTTCCCGCCTCAGAAATGGGTGCCCCAGGTCCCGGTAATAGGACCTGGGAGCAAGCAGGTTCGCTCCGTATTGGCTCTCGTCTTGCCCGATCGCTTTTATTGCGACACGAATTGCGCAATCCGCTCGGCAACCAGTTGCGGAGCCAGCCGCATGGCCATGTGGCTTTGTCCGTGCAGTGTTGAAACCACCACGTGCGGTAACGTCTGCTGCAGCGCACGGATTGTGGCCTGAAACGGATATTTCGGGCTCTCGCTGCCCCTCAAGATGAGGGTGGGAGTGGAGAATTGGCGGTAGGCGGAGAGATCCTCACCGAGTGCATCCATGACTTCCAACTCGCGGGTCCAGCTTGTCACCAGTCCGCGCATATGCGCCCAGGCCTTGGAAGAGCGGGTCGCGGCCACCACCGGTGCCGGCAGGCGGATAAACTTCTCCATGCCCACCGCCAGCGCCAGATCCATATCGCCTGTGGCCAGCGCCTGCTTGAAGGGGACCAGATTCGTTCCCGCCACGAGCTTCCCGATAGGATAGGGCGGCTCATAGAGCACCAACCGGCGTACCGTCGCCAGCGTCGCGCCACCCAGCGCGCACGCGGCGCCGAAGGAGTGGCCCACCAGGCATACCTCCGGGCCCGCGCTCTCTAGAACGGCGGCAACGTCCTCGTATTCGTTTTGGATGGAATACACCGGGGTGATATTGCGGCTGTGCCCGCGTCCGCGCCTGTCCATCAGGATGCACGTGAAGCGCGGCGAGAGAATGCGCGCGACTTTCTTCCAGTCGCGGTGATCGGAGATGCTGCCGTGGACAAACACCAGGGCAGGCCCGCTTCCAATCTGGAAGAACCCAATGGGTGTGCCGTCTTTCGATCGAACAGAGCCTTCGATGACTGCGCTCTGAACACTTTTGCTGGCTATCGTTGTCATGATCTTCTTTGATGGTAACTACTCTTCGCCCTTGCGCGCGAACTGCCCCGCCCACCTCCGGGAGTAAGCTACTCTCCCAAGACAGAGCTTTGCGCGGGGTGGTGGGGGAATCCTGCCGGCTCGCTGGGCCAGCTACATATTCGCGTGGCCGGAACGCATCGACTCGTTGAACTGGGGCTTGGTGAAGTTCAGCGCAGCTTCCAGAGCGGCGTGGTATTCGCCGCCACGGGTCGCCAGTTGCGGCGTCGCCGCGGCATATTCGCCATCCACCGTCATCAACCCCTCGCCAGCCTCGTGGCCGGCCATGCGCAGCAGGTCCTGCTCGGTGGTGTTCAGATACTGCGCATCGCGCGGGTCGGCAATCCACACCGGCTTGCCTTCGCCCAGCACGCTGGAGAGCCAGTAGACTTTGCGCAACAGATAGCTCAGCCGCTCCGCGTCGGTGGTCTCGGTGAAGAGAAACTTTTTTTGCCAGCGGCTGTAGTAGCGCGTGGTCACCGGAACCGGTTGGCGGTTGCCGGACTTCAGAAACTCAAGCTGGCCCAGGTCGACCACTTTGCGCACCGCGTTGTAAACGAAGGTCTCGGCGTAGGGCTGCTCCATGCTGGGTACAATCTCGGCAAAGGTGCGCGTGATCGCAGCCGAAATCTTCGCATGCAGAGTTGCCTCGTTGCCGTCGGCCAGCGTGATTTCGCCGTGGACCAGATAGGTGTCGGCGCCGGAAGTCGAGGTGTGCACCGGCCACTCCAATTTACCGAAAGCCAGCGGCAACCCTGCCAGAGTTACATAGCATTCAGGACGCGGATTACGAAGCCGTTTGGCTTCGGCTGCCAGATGCGCCGTCATCGTGGGCAGTAGTTCCGGCTTGTCGAAGTCGAAGTTGCTGCTCAGTTCGAGCTTCAACGTGCGTCCTGCCGCCTCGGCGCTGGGCAGGCCTAGCTCAAAAACCGTCGTGGGACGGTTGTGTGCGCCTGCGCCCTCTGTAGCAGAAACCAGAACCAGGCCTGCCTGTTTGGCGGCCGCTTCAAGTGTCGAAACAAGATTGGACTTCAGATCCAAAGTCATGTGGGGGGAATCCTCATTTGAAACCGCTTCATTGCCATTTTAGTGCATCCCTGGGCCCCTCCAGAAACGGCTGGCCTCGCTACTCGCAGCGCAGAGCGGCAATGGAATCTACTTTGGCGGCTCTGCGCGCCGGCAGGTAGCTGGCTCCCAGCGCCACCAGCAGCAGCAACGCGGGAACGCCGACGAAGACGCTCAGATCGCGCGGGCCAGTGCCGTAGAGCATTGCCCGGATGACGCCGCAGGCCGCCAGCGCGGCCGGAACTCCGACAGCGACGCCCGCCGCCGCGGGCAGCGCGCCCTTGCGCACCACCAGCGCAACCACATCCCCGTAAGTGGCTCCAAGCGCCATGCGAATCCCCATCTCCCGCGAGCGCTGGCGGACCGAATAGTCGACGATGCCGTAGATGCCGATCGTCGCCAGCAGCAGCGCAAAGACGGCAAAACCGCTCAGCAGCGAAGCCACCAATCTGGATTCTGAAAGCGAATCGGCCACCACTTCCCGCATGGTGCGAATGTTCAGCAGCGGGAGGTCGTGATCCCGTTCCCGCACCGCCGTGCGCGCCGTGTCGGTCAACTGCGCCGCATCGCCACGGCCGCGCACCGTGACCCACATGGAATTCGAAGGCCACTGCGTGTGCGGCGCATAAACGCCCGGCATGGGCGGTTTCGTCGGCTGCTGGTGTTGGATGTTCGCCGCCACGCCCACAATCGTGCGCCATTTGCCGTCGTAGTCGTCGCGATAGCGATGCCCAATCGGGTCTTCATTCGGAAAGTACTGCCGCGCCAGCGCATCGTTCACAATCGCCACCGGCAGCGACGTCCCGTTGTCCTGCTGGTTGAAATCCCGCCCGCGCAGAATCGGAATGCCCATCGCGCCGAAATACCCCGGCGTCGAAACGTTGTACTGTACCAGCGTATCCACCCAGTCGGGAGCCTTGGGCCTGCCCTCCACCTGGAACGCGCCGCCGGTCATTCCTGGGATCATCGGCAAGGTCATTACGCCGGCTGCTGCTTCCACGCCCGGAGAACTCTTCAGCCGCTCCAGCAGGTCGCCATAAAAGGCGCTGACGCGCGCATCGGACGAGTACTTCGCGCCCGGCAGGTTCAGCGCAAAGGTCAGAACATGCTCCACGCGCAGGCCGGTGTCCACGTGCAGCGCCACGGCGAAGCTCTTCATCAGCAACCCCGCGCCCGCCATCAGAATAACGGCCAGCGCCACTTCTCCGGCCACCAGCCAAGCCATCAGCCGATTCCGCGAGCGCGCCCGGCTCCACGCGTTTCCGTCCTCTTTCAAAATCGAGTTCGGCTCCGCTCCCGACGCCGACCACGCCGGCGCCAATCCGGAGACAATGCCGGACAAGAGCGATACCGCGACGGTGAAGGCCAGCACTGCGGGATTCAGATGCAAGGTCGCATCGAGCGCCAACTCCTCAGGCGCGGCCGCGCGCAGCACCTTCATCAGCCACACGGCCAACAGAATTCCCACTCCGCCGCCACTCAGGCTCAGCAGCACCGTCTCCGTCAGCATTTGCCGCACGATGCGCCCGCGCCCTGCGCCCAGCGAAGTGCGAATGGCAATCTCCCTGGTCCTGCTTGAAGCCCGCGCCAGCAGCAGTCCGGAAACATTTACACACGCCAGAAGCAGCACAAATCCCACCGCCGCAAACAGCACACCCACCAGCGTTCCCGTCTCCTCGGCCAGCGCCGTGCCAATCGGCTGCACCTTCACGCCCCAGCCCGTATTGGTGGCCGGATATTGCTGCTCCAGTCGGCGCGCGATGGTGCTCATCTCGCTCTGCGCCTGCTCCACCGTGACGCCCGGCTTGAGCCGCGCCACCACGCCGTACTGGTGTTGATTGCGGTCCATCGAGCCGCTCTCCCGCAGCGCCGTGAAGAATTCGCAGGTCTCGATGCCGGGGAAGGCAAATCCGCGTGGAAGCACCCCAATCACGGTGAAGGTCCGCGCATTCAGGGTCATTGTGCGCCCCAGAACCGCCGGGTCTCCGCCGAACCGCTGCCTCCACGTGGCGTACGTCAGCACAGCCACTGGTGCTGCGCCGGGCGAGTCTTCCTCCGCTGTGAAGAACCTTCCCAGCACCGGCTGGACGCCCAGCACGCGCAGAAAGTCCGCAGTAGTCAAGCCACCCGCCATCCGTTGCGGCTCACCCGCTCCGGTCAGCGTGTAGCCTCGCCTCTCGGGGGTAATCGCCATCACGTCAAAAACCGTATTTTGCTGCTGCCAGTCCAGAAAAACCCGATGGCCTGTGCCGCTGTTCTTGCCACTGATGTGGCGTGCATCGACGGAGAGGATGCGGTCCGGCTGCGGAAAGGGATAGGGGTTCAGCAGCAGAGCGTTTACGGCGCTGAAAATGGCCGTATTGACGCCGATGCCGAAGGCCAGCGTCAGAACCACCACGACGACGAAGAACGGATTTTTGCGCAGCGAGCGAATTGCGAATTTCACGTCCTGCATGAGGTGGTCGAGCCCGCTCCAGCCCCATGCTTCTCGGCTCTTCTCTTCGAGCAGCGGGGCATTGCCAAACTGCCGTCGCGCTGCAAAGCCGGCCTCGTCGCCGTTCATACCCTCCGCGCGGTTCCGCTCCGCCCGGCTCTCCAGATGGAAGCGCATCTCCTCTTCCATTTCGCGATTGAACCGGCTCCTGCCCAACAGAAACAATAAGCGCCGCCAAAGTTCCCCCGGTCCTTCCATTCGCCTCTCCGATCTTCAGGCAGGCTCGATCACCCGCGTAATCGCCTCCATCACGCGCGTGAATTCCGAAACCTCTTCTGTCAGTTGTTTCCGCCCCGCGGGCGTGAGCTTGTAGTAGCGCGCGCGCCGGTTGTTCTCCGTCTGCCCCCACTCGGCCTTCACCCACCCCTTGATCAGCATCCGCTGCAGCGCGGGGTAGAGCGCCCCCTCCTCCACCTGCAGTACCGAATCCGACATTTGCTGGATGTGCAGTGCAATCCCGTACCCGTGCATGGGCCCAAGCCGGTCCAGGCTCCGCAGTATGAGCATGTACAGCGTTCCCGGAGGTATTTCCGTTCTTCCCATAGTTAGACTACTGAAAAATATCCCCTTGAAATGAACCTGTCAAGGCCACAGAAACCAGTTCCGCCCCCGAGCACCGGAGTCTCTCCTTCCCCTGCGAACCCACCAACTCGCCAGCCCCGCGCGAGCGGGGGCTAACTTGCTGTATTTTTCAGGTGATCCGTCGCGCGGAATCCAAGGTTCGCTGGTTTTCAGTGCTTTTTGTGGAGCAGGCCCATTTTTAGACGTTTTTGTGCCATTTTTGGCCCGACTAGATCGAGGTCAAAATGCTTCCACCTTGCGGCTCCGGGGCCATGCCGCATGGGTCACCGGCTTCGAGATCGAGCCATCCTGAAAGCGCCATAGCTTGGGGCATCTGTTCCACTCGCTAGTTATTCGATTTCTTCGATGTCTGAGTCCGTTGACGAGACAGTAAAGAATTTGAGCGTGTCTCCTGGTTGTGTGCGCGTCTCGCGGATTGTACCGCGGGCCAACTCAAGGACGGAGTGCGCAGTGAGGCAAGCAGACAAGCGCCAGGGTGGTACTTCGCTCCTGACTTTTCTTACTTTGTATCGCCGATCCAGATAGACGAGGTCGATTGAGAACCTCATGCCGAAGGTGTGGACAGCTTCGCAGGGAACGATCCACAAGCCCTCGTTGGCAGAGAGCCCGGTGCTCCCCAACAGCCCCTTGCGGCGCGATTCTCCACAGTCTGCGAGCACGATCGAGTCTGCGAGTACCGTCTGTCGCGTCAGATTCGAGACGCGCATACGAATCTCGGGGAGGGGTCGTCCGACCTTCAGCCACTCAAGGACGCGCGAGAACATCGTGCCATGTAAATTCATCCAGATGCTTTCCCTTCAAATGTCGTCATGCGTGCGCTTCCAGAGCTTGGTACTTACTTGGGTGCGGCGGCGCTGGAAGCCGCGCCCGGTGCTGCTGTCGATCCAAAAGAGCCTGACGACGAGCCATCGATCATGAGTGGCGTCTCCGGCTCCATGCTCTGCAGGTACTGTTCCACGGGCATGGCTGCCGGCGGATGGACCGGAGTTGCACCTGCCGACTTTGTATCTGGTGTATTCATCGGGATTCCGGAATTCGAGGGCAGAAACTTTTCCGGAAACTTTGGCAGGGGCACGGGTCCGCCGGTCGGAATCGGCGCCACAATCTCTGGAGTGACGATGACAATCAGCTCGCTATTTGTCTTGTTTTTTGAGATGGACTGGAAGAACTTGCCCAGGATCGGAAGGCTGCTCAGGTATGGAATCTTCTGGAATGTCTCGGTTTCGCGGTTGTCGAGTAACCCGCCGATGGCGAAGCTCTGACCCTCGCCCAGTTCCACCTCTGTCTTCACCTTTCGGACATTGATGGCCGGAATCTGGAATCCCGACACCTGGACGGCATTGGTGAAGTCCAGTGAACTGACCTCGGGCGCGACCTGCAGACGGATCGTCCCCCGCGGCGTGATGGTCGGAATGAAGTTCAGGCGAACGCCGTATTCCTTGAATTGAATCGTGACCGACAACCCTCCGCTCGCGGACCCTTGAACCACTGGATAGGGATATTCGCCGCCAGCCAGAAAGCTGGCTTGCTTGCCGTTCTGCGCCAGCACGTTGGGCTCTGAGAGCACCTGCACCAAGCCCTTCGACTCCAGCGCCTGAATCGTCGCACCCAGATTCAAGCCCGGAAAGAATGCAAAGAGGTTCAACTCATTCGAGAGAGTCGCTGTCGCACCTGCTGTCGCACTCGCCAGAGAAACGGAAGGCGGTGAGAATTGTCCCGTAGAAATTCCGGAGATCGTATTGCCCAGACCAGTGCTGAAGATGTTGATCCCAAGCTGCTTGCTCAGATTGCGATCCACGCTGGCAAAGATCACCTTCAAGAGAATCTGCTGCTCCGCGGCGGGAATCTGGACATTCAGGAGATTGACGACTTTGCCGGAGGCGGAGGCGATTTGAACGGCCCGATTGGAACTGTTGATGTCATTCACCGTGCCGCTGAGAAAGATGGTTCCGTTCGTCGAGCTGACCTTCAGAAACTGCCCCGGCAACTGCGTATTGAGTTCGCGACGAATTCCTTCCAGGCGGTCATTTGATTCATAGGGGCTGGTACGTACCTTCAGGTTGAAGAACTCGCGGCCGCCATTCTGTTCCCAGATGATCAGGCTGGTTTCTCCGGGCGCCTTGCCATTGACCAGGACTTCGGTTCGGCTGATGGCGACGACTTCCGCCAAATCGCCCAGACCAACCGAGACGCGCTTCACGGGCTTTGCGCAGTCAACCAGTACGGATTTTCCCACGGCTACGACAAGGTCGTTTGAAGGCGCTGGAGCCTGGGCCGACAGTGATGGATTCGCGCAAAAGCCACAGCTCAGGAGGCCCAGAATACCGGCTATTGTTACAGTTCTCGCGCTCACTGTTTTACCTCGGGAGCATCTACTTTTTCTTCGCTCTTTTTCGATCCGTTGAATACTTCAATCGAGTACTTGTCCGGCGCGGGTTTCTTGGCTCTTACCGGACCGGCTTGTCTTTTGGCCTGAACTGGAACTGGTTTCACTTCCCCAAACAGCCTGTTCATCGCTGTTCCGGGCATTTGGGCTGTCTCGGTATCGAGCGGATTGCGCAAAACAAGCTGGATGTGGGCTTGATTGATGGCCAGGCTCAAAGTCTCCGCCTGTTCCGGAGTTACCAGCAGGTTCACCACCTGAACCTTGTTTGGCTTCCCGTCGCTCTCCTGCTTGATGTCTGTGCCGGCCGACAATACCTCAATGTTCTGAAGTAGCGTCCGCACCTCGGTTCCTTCCGGCCCATTCGACGAACCGGAAGGATTGCCGGTGATGACCACATCCACGCGCATTCCAGGAGTCACAAATCCGGCTACGCCCACCACATCGTCGACCTTGACCGCACAGGCTCTCATGCCCTTTCGGATCGTGGCGGCCAGCCCGCCGCCGGAGCCCAAGGGCGCGAGACGACTATCCAGAATGGGCTCGCCCTGGTACAGGTTCGACACCACGCCACGGCCAACTGCGTTTTCCAGCTTGAGAATGGCGCCCTTGGGAAGAGAACCGGCAATCTCGACAGTGGTCAAATTGGATGGAGTCAGAACTGTTCCGAGTTTGATGTCCGAGGCTGCTGCCACAACACGGGTCGTCGCGGAGGTTCTTGTCGAGTTCACGCGATTGCCAACTAACCGATACACAAGAAGCGCGCAAGCTCCGGCAATGAGGAATGAGACGACAAGGATCGTGAGCAGTCTTCGATTCATTTGGGTATGACCTTCACCCTGGAGTTGCAATTGTCATGCCAGATGCGGCGAGGGCGGATTTCATTCCGAATCAAGCGCCTGAGAGCAAGGTGTCCCGGCAGGTGTGAACGTATGTATACCATTGCCACCAGTGTGTAGCCCTGTAGACGCTTTCTCCGCTTCCGCTGCAACGGCTTGCTTTTCTGCCTGCGCGAAACGCAATTCGATTAACCTTGAAGTTGAGGTCGCATCGAGTAGATGAGGTTATCTCGTACGCTATCCTCCCGGACGACATCGCTGTTCGCCGCGCCCACCCGATTGGGCCAGGGATCGTCGTTCCTGGTCTCGATCATGGTTCATGGCGCCTTGCTTATTCTGTTGTCCTGGGGAATTCTCTCCGCGCCACAGGTAAGCGGCCCGGTTCCCGCGCATCGATACAACGTGCGCAAGATCGCGCTGCACCAACGCGAGCCGCAGCCGGGGCCAGCCTTCGGAAGTGGCATTCGATACCCCGGTCCGCAATCCAGCGCGCAACCGCTGCAGTCCGACGAAAAGAAGCAAGCCGCGCCGCGGGCCACGGTGCGACTTGCGCAGGCAGCGCGTGGGCTGCAGACACTGATGCAGCCGGATTTCCCGGCCGACCCGGCCTTGCCCGAGGAGATCCCGGTCCCTGCCATCATGATCTGGACTCCGAAGAAGAGCCCGGTCAAGACCATCGTTCCGCCCCTGCCCGAAAAACCTACGGCTGCCGACGTAAAGCCTTCCCTCGATGCTTCCAGCGAAGCATTGAACCTGGCTGATCACCGTGTCCCGGTCAGCGATTCCGGCGCGCCGATGCCCATGCCTGCGCCCAGTTCGACTTCGCCCGTCACTCTTCAAGGGCCTGAACCGGTGCAGCTTCCCCCGGCAAGCACTTCGGACTCGGCGTCGCAGCCCACTCCTGCCGCTGTGCTGTCGCTCTCCGATCTCCGCATGAGGGAAGGAACCGTCACCCTGCCGCCTGTGAACGAAACGCTGCCGTCTGCTTCCCTCTCGATGCCGGATGTAGTTTTGCCAAGCCTTGTGCGGACCCCGAAACTCGACGCGAGTTCGGAGCAGAGTGCGAGCGATAAGGCGAAAGGGTCGGCCACAGCAAACCGGCCCTCGACTAGTCGAGTCACCCTCCCGAAAGATGGCCAATATGCAGTTGTCGTTGTAGGGGCCTCGCTTGAAGACGAGTATCCGGAGATCTTCCAGTTGTGGGAAGGAAGAATGGTGTACACCGTCTATCTGCCAGTGGGCCAGACCAGAAACTGGAGTCTGCAGTATTCCCTGCCGAACTCTGCCTCGTCCGCCGCACTGGGCGACGACGCTACCCTGCAGGCGCCCTGGCCCTACGATATCGTGAGGCCTCGGCTTGCCCCCGGCGATTTCATCACAGATGCACTCGTGCTTCACGGCTTCGTGAACAAGGCCGGCCACTTCGAGTCGCTGTCTATTGTCTACCCCGCGCAGTTCCAGTACGCCGGATTTGTGCTCAACGCATTGCAGCGTTGGCTCTTTCGTCCTGCTTCACTCAGTGGGCGAGCGACCACGGTCGAGGTGGTCCTTGTGATTCCGCGGGATGACGAAATCGGCCAATGAACCACCTCTGGGATTGCTCCCTTGCGCTGCTTCCATCGTGAGAAACAGCAACCTCAACGCGCCCTGCGTCGGACGTGTTCGGCTTCAATCCATTGCGTTGAATCCAGCACCCCAGGCGAAACAAACTGCAGGCCGACGCCGTCCACGCCGCAACGCACAACCTCCAACTGCGCTGCGATCGAAGGTCCGGAGTTTTCCTCCACTGTTTCCCGTCTTTGCAGGGTCATCACCACCATCGTTCCCAGGGCCCAGCGCTTCTCCGTCAGCAGGTACAACCCGGTCGTACTCGCGTCCCTGATTCCGAGGACTGCCAGATTGTCACCGTTCCAGTCGCAGGCAACCAGGCGAGGGTTGAGTTGCCGGGGCGCCCTGCGGCGATCGTCGAAGATCCCCCGCTCCGGCGAAATGGACGCACGATCCGCATACTCTTTGGCAGTCTCGAGAAAGGGCAATTCAGGCATCCGTTCACTCTCAGCGGCGCTCTTCAGCCGAAACTCCAGCGCCTCGGCCGCGCAGATCACCAATTGGTTGCCGGGCTGGGTCTGCGACGAATAGATGGTGTGAGCCGGCAAGGCCAACACACTGGCCGCCGCTAACTTCGGAAGAGCGATATGAAGCTTGGACGAAGACTCAACTACCTGGATGACGTGATAATCTCCGTCGAGATAGAGCAGGTCAACGGGCTTCGCCATGCGCATCGAAACCGTGTGAAGCCCTTTGGAAGGAACTACCCAAAGGTCTTCATCGTGCGGGATGGCAGGCTTGGTGTTCAGTTTCTTCAAGCGTCCCGACATGGTATCCGCAACCGTGACGCCCAAGCTCAGAAAGCATTCGCTCGTCTGGTTGTAGACGCAGAATCTTTGCCTTTCCATTTTTTCTCCCGCGGGGTAATGCCCTGCACATTCAACCGCCAATAGGGGCTTCAAGTGATTTTTCCATGGCCCCGTTCTTGATTGTCCAGGCACATTTTCTACTGAATTCTGCCGATCCATCACGAACCTGCCGGAATCCGGGACGAAGCCACAATCGGTCTGCTTTCCACTCTAGACGCCAGGTATCGCTGCCGATTCGCAGACCCACTCGACGCAGGGTTGTTTGGAACGCAGAGTTGTGACTTCGCTCCAGAGACGTATTCGACGCCATCCGGACCAACACTGCGGGGTTAGCCGCCCGCAGTGTTGCATGGCCGGAAAGCGAAACGAGTGCAAGATGCGGCACTTTCCACCTTCCATGCGAAACCATGCTACCGAACCCTGGTGCGACGGCGCTGGATGATGATGCCAAGCACGATGACGAAGAGTACAGCGGCAACAACACGAACGATCATTACGTTGTCCATTTTGATCTCCTTTCTTTCAGCTTCCGAAATGGTTAATGGTTACTGAATGATTCCGATATGAGAATTGCAGCCGGCCCCACCATGACGAGAAACAGGCAGGGAAAGATGAAGAGCACCAGTGGAAAGATGAGCTTGATGGTTGTTTTGGCCGCCATCTCCTCCACTTGCTGGACACGCTTTGTTCTGAGCGTGTCGGAATGTGTGCGCAATGTTTTGGCGATGCTGGTACCAAACTGCTCAGACTGCACCAGCATGGTGACCAGGTTGCGCACCGTATCTACGTCGGTGCGCTCGGCCATATGCTTCCAGGCCTCTGCGCGGGGGCGGCCGGCTCGTTGTTCCAGCGCGACTATCCCCAATTCATCGCTGATGGCCGGTTGCGACCGCTCCAGTTCCTTTACCGTGCGCGCCACTGCCTGGTCGAGGCCCAATCCAGCTTCAATGCAGATGATCAGCAGATCGAGCACATCCGGCAATCCCAGCCGTATGCGCATCTGCCGCTTGGTGATGACCTTCCCCAGCCAGAAATCCGGGGCCAGGAATCCCACACTGAGGGCAATCAAATATACGAACAGAGGATTCAGACTCCCCAACCCGCTGACGAACGCAGCCGCGCAAAGGGTAAGAGGAACCAGCACCTTCGCACCATAGAAGTACTTCAACGCCATCTCCCCGCGAAAACCGGCGCGAATCATGCGCTTTTGCATTACCGAGACTTCCGCCTGGCTCTTGGGCATAACCCGCTCGAACGATCCAACCACGACCCCGAACGAGTGGCTCGTTTGATGCAGCGCGCTTGAGAGGTTCCCCGGCTCGCTCGGGTTGATCACCGCGGCGATGCGTTTCAGCATCGCCTCGCGATAAAACAGGATCAGTCCCCCGCTGGCGATCAACAGAAACATCACGCAGAATGCAAGTATCGTAAGTTCCATACCTTCACACTTCCATGTGGACAATCTTTTGGATAATCAACGAACCCACCGCCAACATGCCCCCTGCTCCGTAGAGCAATTTGATGCCCAGAGGGCGCTTCCACAAGAGGCTGACAGTGTCGGGGCTGAGGAAATAGAGGATAACTCCGAGCGCAATGGGAAGAATCGTGAGGATCCAGCCCGTCATGCGCCCCTGCGCCGTGTGCACCATGACTTGTCTTCGCAGGCGAAATCGCTGCCGGATCACGTAGGCCGTCTTGTCCAGGACTTCGGCCAGGTTGCCTCCACTCTCCTTTTGAATCAGAATGGCGGTCACCACGATCCTCAGATCCTGCAGCGGAACGCGGTTGAGGAGGTTCTCTAGAGAAGTTCGTAAATCCAGGCCGAAATTCTGCTCGTCAAAGCAGATACGGAATTCGCTACCGATGGGGTCGGCGGATTCGCGAGCGACCAGGCTCATCGCGGAACTGAAACTCTGCCCCACGCGCAGAGCGCCCACCAGCAATTCCAGAGCTTCCGGAAGCCCCTCTTCAAATTTGCCGAATCGTTTAGTTCGCTTGATCAGCACATAGGCAAAGGGCAATGCCCCGGTAACCAACGCGCACAACAAGGCAAAGATGAGCGAGTTGGTGCACTTGTCGATCAGGTAGCCCGTGAGCGCAAAGCAGACCAGGCTGGTCAGAATCAGCGCCCCTGCGGTCCATTTCAAACTGGCCTGAGCCAGCAAAACTCGCAGACGCGGCGCAATATCCATCTTTTGGAGAGTGGTGTTCAGCCATGGCAGCGCGCTGAGCGAGTCGTTCTTGCGAAAATCCGTCGTGCTTTTTGGCGATGCCGACACGTCTGAGGCAAGCGCGGTGTCCAGGGTTGCCTGCACCCGCTTGGCCTGCCGCGAGGAGCCGTTGCCGCTGGCAAACAGCAGCGCAGCGACAACCGCGAACACCCCGAGGAATACCAGTACCGTGACCATTACCATTTCAGTTCGTCCTTTGCCTGCTCAGTTCACTTCCATGGTTTGCTCGAATACATCCGGCGAAAGATCGATGCCCGCCAGCTCAATGCGATCGAGAAATCGTGGGCGGATGCGAGTTGGCTGGAAGACACCCACGACTCTCCCCTCGGGCCCGATTCCCCTCTTCACAAAGGTGAAGATCTCCTGCATGCTGATGACGTTCTCTTCCATGCCGGTGATCTCGGAGATGCTCATCACCTTGCGAGTTCCATCGCTCATGCGCGAGATCTGGAGAACAATGGTGACTGCCGAGGCAATCTGGGAGCGAACTGTTTTTTCCGGCAGATTCAGATTGCTCATCGCGACCATCGACTCGAGTCTGGACAGGGCATCGCGCGTGGTGTTTGCGTGGATGGTGGCCATCGATCCTTCGTGGCCGGTGTTCATCGCCTGCAGCATGTCGAAGGCTTCTTCTCCGCGCACCTCGCCAAGGATGATGCGATCCGGGCGCATACGAAGAGAATTGATGAGAAGCTGGCGCTGGCGAATTGCGCCCTTCCCCTCGATATTGGGCGGGCGCGTTTCGAGGCGCACGATGTTTTCCTGCGCGAGTTGCAACTCGGCCGCGTCTTCGATGGTGATGATGCGTTCGGTTGGCGGAATATTCCGCGACAGGATGTTGAGCATGGTGGTCTTGCCGGCGCCGGTTCCGCCGGAAATCAGGATGCAGATCCGGGCGCGCACGGCAGCGGAAAGCAGCTCCATCATGCCCGGCGAAACGCTCTTCAATTGAACCAGCTGGTTGGCCGCGATGGGGCCTGTGCCGAAACGGCGAATGGACATGGAGGGCCCGTCGATCGCCAGCGGCGGGATGATCGCGTTGACGCGCGAACCATCCGGCAATCGCGCGTCGACCATCGGCGAGGACTCATCCACTCTGCGCCCGACGCGCGAGACGATTCGATCGATGATCTGCATCAGATGGTGGTCGTCACGGAAGACCGTGTCCACTCTTTCAAGCTTTCCGCCCCGCTCGACAAAAACCTTGTCCTTGCCGTTCACCAGTATGTCGGAGATCTTCGGATCCTTGAGCAGAGCCTCCAGCGGTCCGAGTCCAAAGACTTCGTCCAACAGATCGGATTGGATCCGGGCCTGCTCTTCGAAGCTGAGCGGAACCCGCTGGCCGAGAATGATCTCGCTGATCAAGTCGGCGGTCACCTGGCGCGCCTGCGCGGAGTTCACGCGCGAAAGCTTCTCCAGATCCAGTTTCGAGATCAGGGCGCGATGTACCTCCGACTTGTACTTTTCCAAATCCCGAACTTCCACTTTGCCACCATCCACAAACGTAAGAATCTATGCTTAGAACAATCCGATGATCCGTTTTCTCTTCTCCGCGGTTTCCGGAAGCCCACACGCGGCCCTGGCCATCCGGCAGATCATGCGCGAGATCTGCGAATCGCTCAGAGCCAGCGGAGTGGCTGTATTCTGCGTCCGCAAGGCGGTCGCATGATCGTCGGGAATCTTCCATCGAGCCGGCTTGGTGAGCGCCTTGGTAATGTGCTCCTCATCGACACCAAGCAACGAGGGGGCATACCGGTTGAGCACAACCTCCACCTTGGAGATTTCTCCGGCAAAAAACTCCGAGATCAGGCGGTTCGAGTTGCGCAGTTCGGGAATGCTCACCTGCGTAACCAGGTAGAGAGTCGCCGCTTCTTCAAAGAGAGCCGTAGAGGTCAAATCCAGCCGCGACCCCGAGTCCACTACCACATAATCGAAGTCCTGCCGCGCCACGGAGATCAGCCTGTCGATGGCCTCTTTTGAAGTTTCCATTTTGGCGAATCTTCCCGGAGATCCGAGCACTGACAAGCTGGGGCTGTACTTGCGAAGAAGTTTGGAGAGAAAGTTCGAGTCGAGCCGGTTTGCATTTTGAAGAGCGTCGACCGTTGAGTATTCAGCCGTGATTCCGAGCGTAAGTGCCGCGTCTCCGAGGGGCAGATCGAGGTCGATCAAGAGAGTGTTCTTCCCGGACTCGCGGGCCAGCAGAACAGCGAAATTGCTGGCTAGCGTAGTAACTCCGGACCCACCCTTGGCGCCGAAGAAGACCAGCAGCTTGCCTGCCACCTTCTTTTCCGGACGACTTGTCGGGCGGCGGACCGAAGCTCGAACCAGCGCCTCCGCCATCGTGCCGGGGGCGAAGGGATAGGTCAGGTACTCGCGTGCGCCGGCCCTCATGCATCGGATCATCAGGTTGGAATCGGTCTGGGTGGAATAGACCATCACGGTTGCGGCGCCATGGACGCAGATGCTCTCCACCAGGTCCAGCGCGTACTCCGGATTGCTGTCCAGATCGACGATTACGACATCGGGATTCTGCTCCATCAGCAGCGGCACTTCATCCAGGTCGGGATACTGCGCGTATTCCCTGGTCGTGCCGACCTGATGCCCGGCAAGAACATTGGCAACCGTAGTACGGCTCTGCACCTCGGGGCCGATCAATGCGATCGACAAGTCGCTGGCGCCGAGCGTTTCCATCTCTTCTGTGGCGGTCGATTTCACTTGGCGCTTTGCTCCTTTCCTCTGATCGATTGCGTTGGTGCGGTTTGGCTGGCCTCGGATTGAAATCGGGTGCATCCAGCGAACGCTTTTGCGTGCTTATATCTACCTTGAAAAGAAGGACAGTAACGTCCCGATCGCAATCGCCGGAGCGTACGGCATCTTTCGTGCCAGAGGATTGGCAAGTATCAACTCCGGATGCGGACGCAGTCCGCGCTGCTTGATGCCGGAGACCAGATCGCCCGATCCTGTGAAGAGTTCCCCGAGAAATCCCCCCCAGGCTGCCCAACCGAGAGCCATTACACCCCCGGCCAGCGCCGTGATCACCATGGCCACCATCAACTGCGACGGGCCGATCCAGGCACCGATGGCGACGTACAACTTCACGTCTCCCATGCCCATCCCGCCCATCCAGAAG
>Ga0224528_1000449_pt1 | contig 31883 bp, 24 predicted proteins | sample CBST25metaG_2_FD_179888 | JGI IMG/M metagenome (GOLD analysis project Ga0224528, IMG submission 179888) | Peat soil microbial communities from Stordalen Mire, Sweden - C.B.S.T25 | ecosystem: Environmental > Terrestrial > Soil > Wetlands > Peat | place: Sweden: Norrbotten County, Stordalen Mire...
GTTCATTCCTTTTATTTTGCGCCGCTGGCGGATAATTTTCCGCACCACCACCTGCGTGCTATCCCACCCATCCCGCAAAAAACGCGGGATGGATGGGGCACGGCAGCATTTGGTTCCCCATCGGCTTCACCGGCCCGTCGCGCACGAAACTGGTTTTCGGCATTCACTTCAATTCTGGGTGCCCCAGGTGCCTCGCTTTTGGGCACCTGGGATACCTCGAGCCTCATCGCCACGAGGGTTTTTCTAACGAGCAGCCGGATCAACGGAAGCAAGCGTGGACCAGGAGGTCCACACGACAGCCGGTCGGGAGGCCGGCGCTACTTATCCGCTTGAGCCCTTTATGATCCAATAAAACAAGCTGCGCCGGTCGCGCAAGCCGACGCTGGCCGAGGGATCATGAAGAAAATTGCCTTGATCACCGATTCGCGCAATTCTCAGCTCAAGGACGTTTTGAGCGGTGACCTGCGCGAGGTTTTTGGCGGGCGCGTCGAAATTCGCAGCTACTTTTTTGAGAGCCTCGCCCCCGATCAAGCCATCGAGGCTGATCTGGTTCTGGTCACCACGCAAAGCAAGGCGCTCGACATTCAGAGCCACGTGGCCGAAGCGCGGCGCATTCTCGTCGTGCAGCGCACGATTCGCGAGAGCGACGCCTACCGCATCTTCACCATCCCCCCCGGCACCCGCATCCTGGTGGTCAACAACCTGCCCGAGACCACCATGGAGACGGTGGCCCTGATGCAGCAGATTGATTTCGACCACTTGCAGTTCATTCCCTATGAGGAGGGCATGGACTGCTCGGAGATTCACATCGCCATCACGCCGGGCGAGCGCAACCTGGTGCCTGCTTCGATCACGACGGTGATCGACATCGGACACCGGCGCATTGATATTTCCACCTTTATCGAGATCATCAGCCGCCTGCGCATTGTGGATCACTCGCTTGATCAGCGCCTGCTGCGCTACTCACGCAGCAACGTCAATCTCGACACCGGGGTCAATCGCCAATACAAGGAGCTGTTTCAGCGCAATCTGGAGCTGGACACGGTCATCAATCTGGCCCACGAGGGGATTCTGCTGCTCGACAATCACGGCAAGGTTGCCCTGCACAATCAGGCTCTGGCGGAGATGCTGAACCTGAACGAAAGCGCCGTTGGCCGCGGCATCGAGGTCTTCGAGCCAGAGATTCAGGAGATTCTGGGGCAGAAACAGGAACAGACGCAAGAGTGGCTGGTCGAGACCAAGGGGCGCTCGATCATCGTCAACCGCCAGGATATTCAATACTTTGGCGAGCGCAGCGGCAGTTACTTCAACTTTCAGGAAGTCACCTACATCCGCCAGTTGGAGCAGAACCTGAGCCGCAAGCTGCGCGAGCGGGGCCTGACCACTCGCTACAGCTTCTCCGATGTGCTCTACCGCTCGCCCCAGATGGCGGCATGCGTCGAACTGGCCCGGCGCATCGCCGGTTCGGAGTTTACCGTGCTGATCATGGGCGAAAGCGGCACGGGTAAGGAGCTGCTGGCGCAGTCCATCCACAACGCCTCGGCCCGCTCCAAGCAGCCCTTTGTCGCCGTCAACTGCGCGGCCGTGCCGGAAAACCTGCTCGAAAGCGAACTCTTCGGCTACATCGGCGGCTCCTTCACCGGCGCTCTGCGCGAGGGTAAGGCCGGGCTCTTCGAGCAGGCCAACAACGGCACGGTCTTCCTCGACGAGATTGGCGACATGCCTCTCGCCCTGCAAGGCAAGCTGCTGCGCGTCTTGCAGGAGCGCCAGATCATGCGCGTGGGCTCGACGAAACTGACGCAAGTCAACATTCGCGTCATCGCCGCCACCAACCGCAACCTGCGCGAACGCATCCAGGCCGGGCAGTTTCGCGAGGATCTCTACTATCGGCTCAACGCTCTCTCGCTGCTTGTGCCGCCCCTGCGCGAGCGGCCCGAGGATATTTTTCTGCTGCTGGAGCATTTTTTGGCCGAGCAGAATCAGGCCCAACTCAAGTTCACCGCCGAGGCGCGCAACCTGCTGCTGCACTACAACTGGCCGGGCAACATCCGCGAGCTGGGCAACGTGGTCAACCACATCAGCTTGATGGCCGCCGATCCGGTCACCGTGCAAGCTCTGCCCTCCTATCTGGTGGGGCGTAGCGAGGGCTTCGAGGTGGAGGAGCGGACCCTGCAGGCGCGCTGCGGGCTCGATCGTGCCCGCGCCGTGCTCACCGTGCTGGCGCAGCTTGCCGCCCAGGGCCGCACCGCCGGGCGCAACAGCATCAAGGACGCCCTGAAAGACCAGCAACAGCCGCTGAGCGAGGCCGAAGTGCGCGGAGTTCTCGAAGTGCTGGCAGAGCTGGGCCTGGTGCGGTCAAGCGTTGGCCGTCATGGCACGGAGCTGTCTCCACAAGGACAGCAGATTTTAAACTGGCTTACGAATAGGAGAATTTGTTATCCTATTTAACCTATTAGAAGGCCCTGTAGTTCCTTGTCCTGGCAAATTTATTCCCCAAGTGCCGAAAAGACCGCAAATTTTCTTTCAGCGGACTGTCCCATTTCCCTTTTCATTTGGCACGGCGATTGCTTCTACCTGACTGTCTTCTCCAAGATCGACGGCCTTGGATGTTTTCGGCCTGGAGCCCGTATCCTGCTCCTAGGACCTCTCCAAGCGCCAGTACAAGATCGTGCTGGCCGGAGGACTACACGAACCCGGTTTCAGCCTAGGAAGACAGGAGCAAAGCAAGCATGAGCAAGATTCACGTAAAAACCCCTCTGGTCGAGATGGATGGCGACGAGATGACACGCATCATCTGGGCCAAGATCAAGGAACAACTGATTCTGCCCTACCTCGACATCGATCTGCGGTACTACGACTTGGGCGTCAGCCACCGCGACGCCACCGATGACAAGGTGACGGTCGAATCCGCCGAGGCCATCAAGGAATTTGGCGTCGGCGTCAAGTGCGCCACCATCACCCCCGACCAGCAGCGCATCGAGGAGTACAAGCTCAAGAAGGCTTGGCCCTCGCCCAACGGGACCATTCGCAGCATCCTGGACGGCACGGTCTTCCGCAAGCCGATCATGGTCAAAAACATCACCCCGGCGGTTTCTAGCTGGAAGAAGCCGCTGGTCATTGGCCGCCATGCCTACGGAGACATCTATAAGGCTGTGGACTTTATCGTCCCCGGCGCGGGCAAGGCCGAGCTGGTCTACACCCCAGCCGATGGCGGCGCTCCGGTCAAGCTGCTGATCAAGGAGTTCAAGGGCGGTGGCGTGATCATGGGCATGCACAACACCGACGCCTCCATCCGCTCCTTCGCCAAGGCTTGCATCGCCTGTGCGCTTTCAGAAAAGATCGACCTCTGGTTCGGCGCCAAAGACACCATCAGCAAGAAGTATCACGCTCGCTTCAAGGATATTTTTCAGGAAGAGATCGACGCCCGTCAGGCGGATTTGGACGCGGCTGGCATTCACTATCGCTACCTGCTGATCGACGACGCGGTGGCGCAGGTGATGAAGCACGAGGGCGGCATTCTGTGGGCCTGCATGAACTATGACGGCGACGTGATGTCGGACATGGTGGCTTCGGGTTTTGGCAGCCTGGGCATGATGACCTCGGTGCTGGTTACGCCCGACGGCAAATTCGAGTACGAGGCCGCTCACGGCACCGTGCGCCGCCACTATTACGAGCACCTGAAGGGCAACGCGACGAGCACCAATCCGGTGGCTTCCATCTTTGCCTGGAGCGGCGCCCTGCGCAAGCGCGGTGAACTCGACAAGACTCCCGAAGTGGTGGCCTTTGCCGATGCCCTTGAGCAATCAGTGATTGAGACCATCGAGTCGGGCTTGATCACCAAGGATCTGATGGCCTTGGTCTCGCCGCGCCCGGCTGCTCATCAGACCACCGACGAGTTTTTAGCCGCCGTGGCCGCGAAGCTCAAGGCGCGGATCGGCTGATCCGGCTGTTCATTCGCTTGGTCCAGGTTTTGTAACAGGGCACGACTTCAGTCGTGCCCAGTTACAAGGCAAGAAGTTGGCCGGGTGTCCCAGGTGCCTCGCTTTTGGGCGCCTGGGAAAGTACGCCGAAAACCGAATCGCTCTTGAAGAAAGAAACCATGAACGAAGAACTGGAAATCGAAATTCTCGACCCCCGCAAGGATCTGCCCGGCGCTGCTGCCGTGAAGCAACTGCTTCGTTCCAGCAGCCTGGGGACGGAAGCCGACATTCAGCTCTTCGTGGTGGCCCGCGACCGCGGCCGCATCGTTGCCTGCGCCGGACTGGCCGGCGATGTAGTCAAGTGCGTCGCGATTGCCGAACCCTATCGCGGCCAATCGCTGGCTCCCAAGCTGCTCAACGAGGTTCAGCAGTTGGCCGCCGAGCGCGGCCATAGCCATCTCTTTCTCTACACCAAGCCGGGCAACGCGCAGCTCTTCGAGGGCTGCGGCTTTCACACCATCGTCGAGGTTCCGGGCAACGCCTGCCTCATGGAGAACACTCCGGTGGGCCTGCGCGATTATTGCGACAGCCTGCGCGTTTTTCGCCAGCCGGGCCGGCGCATCGGCTGCGTGGTGCTCAACGCCAATCCCTTTACGCTGGGCCACTTGCGCCTGGTTTGCCGGTCGCTGTGGGACTGCGACTGGCTGCATGTTTTTGTGGTTGCCGAGGACGCCTCGACCATTCGTTATGCGGATCGCCTGCAAATGGTGCGCGCGGCTCTCGAGGGCGTCGAGCGGGTCACGGTGTACGCCGGCTCGCGCTATCTGATCTCCAAGGCTACTTTTCCCGGCTATTTCATCAAGGATCGCTGCGTGGTCGAGGCCTGCGCCACGGCCATTGACCTGCTGATCTTCCGCCGCTTCATCGCGCCGGCGCTGGGCATTACCCATCGCTTCATCGGCAGCGAACCCTACTGCCAGTTGACCCACAAATACAACGAAGACATCTTTGGCTGGCTCGAGAGTGAATCCGAGCAGGGCCAGCCGATTCATGTGGTCGAGATTCCCCGCCTGGAGATTGCGGGCCGCGCCGTCTCGGCCAGCCAGGTGCGGCGTCTGCTCGCCAAAGGTAATTTTGCCGCGATCGCGCCCCTGGTGCCGGCCACAACCTTGGCCTGTCTGCGCGACAAATATGACTTGTTCGCCGAGCTGCATCGCCGCCGGACCGCGACGGAATTGAAGGAATTGATTGAGGTGTAATTCATGATTATCAGGAAAGAAGCTCTTTGCGGAACCCTGGAGTCCAATGACCTGCTGGTCAAGGTAGCTCCCCGCGAAGGGCTCGAAGTGGTCATCTCCAGCGAGGTGATGCGCCAGTTTGGCGCGCGCATTCGCCAGGTGGTCGACGAAACCCTTCAGCAGATGGAAGTTACCCAGGGCCAGGTGATCATCGAAGACAAGGGCGCGCTGGACTGCACCATTCGCGCCCGCGTACAAGCCGCCGTGCTTCGCGGAGCCGAGGTCAACGAGATCGATTGGAGGGTTCTGTGAAGAAACTGCGCCGCAGCATGTTGTTTATCCCTGGCTCGAACGCGGCCATGCTCAGCACCGCTTTTGTCTACCGGCCCGACTCGATCATGTTTGACCTGGAAGACGCCGTATCGTTGCGCGAAAAGGATTCTGCCCGCCTGTTGGTCTATCACGCGCTTCAGCTCACCGCCTATCGCGGCATCGAGTCCGTGGTGCGCATCAACCCGCTCGACACGCCTTACGGCCTCAAGGATTTGGAGGCGGCTGTGCGCGGCGGCGCGGAAATCATTCGCCTGCCCAAAACCGATTGCGCCGAAGACATTCACCGGCTGGAGCGCGAGGTGGAGCGCATCGAGCGCGAGTGCGGCCGCGAGGTTGGCTCGACCAAGCTGATGGCGGCCATCGAAAGCGCCAGTGGCGTGGTCAACGCCGTTTCCATCGCCACCGCGAGCGCGCGCATGGATTCCATTGCCCTGGCCGGCTTCGACTACGTGGTCGATATGCAAACCCAGCGTGGCGACGGCAGCGAACTTTTCTATGCCCGTTGCGCCTTGCTCCACGCCGCCCGCGCCGCCAAAATCGACGCTTTCGACGTGGTCTTCAGCGACGTGAACGACGACGAGGGTTTTTTGAAAGAAGCCAACTTCGCCAAGCACCTGGGCTTCAATGGCAAATCGCTTATCAATCCCCGCCAGATCGAGCTGCTGCACCAGGCCTACGCACCCACCACCGAAGAACTGCGCAAGGCTGAGCGCGTTGTGGAAGCCGCTGAAGCTGCCGAGCGCGAAGGCCTGGGCGTGGTTTCGTTGAACGGTAAAATGGTCGACGCGCCGGTGGTGCTCAACGCGCAGCGGATTCTGGCCCTGGCCAAATCCGACCGTGTCGCCGCATGAATTGATCCTTCATCATGGACAAGCGCGGACGAGGACGTCCGCGCTACAGCCGGCCAGGAGGCCGGCGCTATATGAATAAACGCCGGGTGCCCCATCCATCCCGCGTTTTGTGCGGGATGGGTGGGATCGCACAACACTATTTGAAGGCTGGATCAATACTTCTGCCGTGAAGCGAGACTTTGTTTCACCATGTAACTCGGCATAACTCGGAAAGGCATTTTTCATGAAGAACAATCAGCGCACCCTTTCTTTGCAAGATCCCTGCCTCAAAGGGCTGGAGCGCTTTCAGAACTTTGCTGCCCACACGCCCTATTTGAAAGGGCCGGAAAAACTCACGCGCAAGGTGGTTGATTCCCTGGAAGAGGCGGTGCGCCGCTCCGGCCTGCGCGATGGCCAAACCATCAGCTTCCATCACGCCTTCCGCGAAGGCGACAAAGTTATCAACTTCGTTGTCGGTGTGCTGGCCCGCATGGGCTTCAAAAACCTCACCCTGGCCTCCAGTTCCCTGGCCAACTGCCACGCGCCGCTCATCGAACACATCAAGGCCGGCGTCATCACCAAAATCTACACCTCCGGCATGCGCGGTGAGCTGGCCAAGGCCATCTCCAACGGCCTCATGGAGCAGCCCATCCAGATTCACTCCCACGGCGGCCGCGTTCACCTGATTCAGTCCGGCGAGTTGAAGCTTGACGTGGCTTTTCTCGGCGTTCCCGGCTGCGACGCCTTCGGCAACGCCAACGGCGTCTGCGGCCGCTCCCGCTGCGGTTCGCTGGGCTACGCCAAGGTCGACGCGCAGTTCGCCCACAACGTGATTCTGCTCACCGAAGAGATTCTCCCCTTTCCCAACACGCCGGTCAGCATCTCGCAAGATCAGGTGGATTGGATCGTCAAGGTCGATCAGGTGGGCGACCCCTCGAAGATCAGCGTAGGCGCGGCCCGCGTCACCAAGAATCCTCGTGATTTGCTCATCGCCCGCCTCGCCGCCGATGTTATCGAGCATAGCGGCTACTTTGCGCAGGGTTTCTCGCTCCAAACCGGCTCTGGCGGAGCATCCACAGCCGCCACGCGCTTCCTGGAAGATCGCATGGTGCGCAAGGGCATCACCGCCAGCTTTGCCCTCGGCGGCATCACCGGCGGCATCGTCAACCTGCTCAAAAAGGGCCTCATCGACAAGGTTGTCGATACCCAGAGCTTTGACGCCGACGCTGCCGCATCGCTGGCCACTTCGCCCAACCATATTGAAATTTCGACCAACGAGTACGCCAGCCCCAGTTCCAAAGGCGCCTACTGCGACCGGCTCGACGTGGTGATCTTGAGCGCGCTCGAGGTCGATCTGGACTTCAACGTCAACGTCGTCACCGGCTCCGACGGTCTGATGATGGGGGCCAGCGGCGGGCACAGCGACGTGGCCGCCGCCGCCAACCTTTCCATCATCGTGGGCCCGCTCATCCGCGGACGCATCCCCACTGTCGTCAAGCGGGTCACGACGCTGGTTACGCCGGGCGAATGCGTTGGGGTGCTGGTCACCGACCACGGCATCGCCGTCAATCCCAACCGCCCCGAGGTGGAGGCCCGTCTGCGCGCCGCCGGATTGCCGGTCATGACCATTCAGGAGCTTTATGACCGCGCCGTCGCCCTCACCGGAGAACCCGCGCCCATCGAATTTCTCGAAAAGGTCGTGGGCATCATCCGCTATCGCGATGGCAGCGTCATTGACGTTGTCCGGCAGGTCAAGCCGTGACGGCGAGGCCCGTCACGCTGGCCGAGGTGCTGCTCAATCGCGAGCAGCGCGTTCAGCGCCAGCGTCAGGCTTTGGCCGCCTACGGCCGTCCGCTGCTCTCCATCACCCCGGTCAATCCCGGCCCCGTCAAGGATTCCACAATCGCCCGCTATCTGCTGGCCGAGGCGCTCGACGCCCTGGACAGCTTTTTGACAAGGCCAGCAAAGACAGATGCTCCGTGCCCCATCCATTCCGCGTTTTCTGCGGAATGGGTGGGAGACCGTGAATCTCCGAACGCCAGCCCCGCCGCGGGTGGCAGGTGGCCAGAGCTGCACCGGCAGGTGCGGAACGATCCCACAGGCCCGGAAGCGCTTCTGGTCGTCGATGCCGAGGCTCATGCGCTCAAGGAAGCCACCACGCGCCTGGAGGACGAACACCCCCTGGGCCGTCTCTGGGACATCGACGTGATCGACCCGCTGCGCGGCGCGATTTCCCGCAAGGATTTGGGCCAGCCATCGCGCCGCTGTCTGCTCTGCGCCGAAGACGCTCACGCCTGCGCCCGTTCCCGCGCTCACTCGCTTGATGAGTTGCAGCGCGCCATGCAAAGGATGGTCCATGCCTACCGCGAGTCTTGAAGAGAGAGAGCTTGCTTTTCCAACCATTTCGCAAACTACCTGCGGTGGGGAGGATGTACAGCAACTTTGTGCTTTCCCACCCATTCCGCCAAAGGCGCGGAATGGATGGGGCACGGGGCGTTCCTGCTTATGGCCTGGATCAATCGAAAGCACGGAGAAAGCAGCGAACGACCTCGGCGCTCTGGCCTGCCAAGCCCTGCTCAAAGAAGTTGAGCTGACCCCCAAGCCCGGCCTGGTGGATGGCCACAACAGCGGCGCGCATCGCGACATGGATCTGGCCACCTTCCGCGCCAGCATTCGCGACCTCGCGCCCTGGTTCCCGTTCTTCTATCGCATCGGCGCGGCCACTCGCGACCTCACGCCGCAAGCCGTGCTGCCGCGTCTGCGCCCCGCTGGCCGCGACTGCGAACAAGTCATGCTCCGCGCCACTGGCGGCGTCAATACCCACAAAGGCAGCATCTTTTCCCTGGGCCTGCTCCTCGCCGCCGCTGGACGCCTCGATAGTGAGGCGTACTCTGCCGAGAGCCTCTGCGCGGAAGTTTCCCGCATCTGCTCCGGCTTGGTCGAGGCTGAACTTCAGCCCATCCAGCAGCCTCGCACCGCTGGCGAAAAGCTCTTTCAGGCGCATGGCCTCACCGGCGTTCGCGGCGAAGCAGCCTCTGGCTTTCAAACCGTGCGCGAGCATGGCCTGCCCGCCTACGCGCGCATTTTGCAACGGGGGGGCAGGGAAGCGGAAGCTCTCCATGAGGCTTTGCTGCACCTGTTGGCGGTCAATCACGACACCAACCTGGTGCACCGCGGCGGCCTGGCGGGGCTGGCGTATGTGCAGGCCCGCGCGCGCAGCCTCATCGTCGCGGGCGGTGTACAATCGCCGCAATTTCAGCGACGCATGAGCAATTTCGACGACGTCCTGATCGCCCGCAATCTGAGCCCCGGCGGCAGCGCCGATCTGCTGGCCGTTACCTGGTTTCTTTCCCGGTTTGCCCATGAAGATGCCCGCGAGACTCTGCGCAAAATGCCCGCTTGTTAAGGGCCGGGTCAATCTCCGGTCCTTTCTGATGCCCTACAATTCCAACCAAGAGAAAAACACACCTTCTGCCCGGAGCCATGCCCATGTCAGCTAAAAGCCTTCGTCTTCTTCCCGCGGTCTTGCTGGCCGCCTCGCTCAGCCTGTACGCGGCCGACAAGCCCAAGCCTGCACCCGTTTCGGTTGCCGTCGATCCTTACGCCGAGCAGCAGCCGGCCACGGAAACTCTCGATCTGGCAGCCTATCAGCGCATTCGCGACGAGGGGCTCAACCACTCGCACGTCATGGAGTTTGGCTCCGCGCTGGTCGATGGCATCGGCGCGCGCCTCACGGCCTCGCCCAACGCCAAAAAGGCCAACGAGTGGACCCGCGACACGCTCACCAAGATCGGTCTGGAGAATGCTCACCTGGAAGACTGGGGCGAGTTCGGCCTGGGCTGGCAGCAGCTCAACACCTGGGTGCGCCTGGTCACGCCCGACACCGCCGTGCTGATCGTGCAGGCTACGCCCTGGTCGCCCTCCACCGCTGGCCCGGTCACCGGCGACGTGGTTTACGTCAGCATTCAGGATGAAAAGGATTTTGACCAATACAAAGGAAAGCTGGCCGGCAAGGTGGTTCTTTTTGGCGCAATGCGCGAGGTTCCGCCGGTCGATAAGCCTCTCTTCGAGCGCTACACCGACAAGGAACTCGACGACATTGCCGCAATCCAGATCAACGGCGGCGCGGGCGGAATCCCTCCCGAGATGCAGGCGCGCATCAAGGAACGCATGGCCCGCATGAAGATCATTGACAAGATTGCCCAGTTCTTTGCCGATGAAAAAGTGGCCGCGGTCATCGAACCCAGCCGCGACGGTCAAAACGGCGGCGGTTCCGGCGGCACCCTCTTTGACGACAACGGAGCGACGCTGGGACGCACTCCTTACCTGACCGATAAAAGAGTGAAGATCCCGGTCGTCGTCGCCGCCATCGAGAGTTATGGACGCCTCTACCGCCTCACTCAGGCTCATGCCCCCGTCGCGGTCGAGATCGATGTGGAAACCAAATTCACCGGCGAGCACGAGCACGGATACAACACCGTGGCCGAAATCCCCGGCACAGACCCCAAGCTGAAGGATCAGGTGGTCATGGTCGGCGGGCACCTTGATAGCTGGATCGCCGGCACCGGCGCTACGGACAACGGAGCCGGGACCATCGTGGCGATGGAGGCCGTGCGCATTCTCAAGGCGCTCGGCGTCAAGCCCCGCCGCACCATTCGCATTGCCCTCTGGACCGGCGAGGAAGAAGGCATCTTTGGCTCGAAAGGTTACGTCACCCAGCACTTTGGCTCGGCCAAGCTCTCCACCGAGCCGGACCAACTGGCTCTGCCCGAGTTCATGCGCAAGGCCGCCGGGCCGCTGGAACTCAAGCCCGAGCACAAGCTCATCAGCGCCTACTTCAACGTAGACAACGGCACCGGCAGAATTCGCGGCATCTATACCCAGGGCAACGCGGCCATCGCGCCCATCTTCGCCCAGTGGATTGCGCCGCTCAAGGATCTGGGCGTTACCGCCATTACCAATCGCAATACCGGCGGCACCGACCACCTCAGCTTCGACGCCGTCGGCATTCCCGGCTTCCAGTTCATCCAGGACGAGATGGATTACTCCAGCCGCACCCACCACTCCAACGCGGATGTTTATGAGCGCCTGCAGCCGGCCGACCTCAAGCAGATTGCCACGGTCGAGGCCATCTTCCTCTATAACGCCGCCCAGCGCGACCAGATGCTGCCGCGCAAGCCCCTGCCTCAGCCCGATCAGGAAGAGAAGAAGCGCGCCGCTATTGGGGGCATCTTCCCTGGCGCCGCGCCAATGCCCGCAGCGACCGAGAAGAAGTAGCGCACACAGCACAAAAAGCTCCAGACCGCGTGCAAGTTGCGTGGTTTGGGGCTTTTTTTCTTGCTCTTTGGCCTTCAGGCTCTTGCGGCGATAGAACGGCTGTTGGCCGCTCCCCGCAAGAGCAGGGATTCTGGTACACTGAATTTAGCGTCATCAAGGGGCAACAAGCGCCAGGCCGCGCCCCGCTGATTCGCTACTGCAACCCAAGTTCGGGGAGTGGCTCAGCCTGGTAGAGCACCTGGTTCGGGACCAGGGGGTCGGAGGTTCAAATCCTCTCTCCCCGACCATTTATTTCAATAATTTACAGACATTCTGGCGTCTGCCAAAAACGCCAATTTAGACAAATTAGTCGCAATGAAAACCTCAGCGGTGTTCCTGAAGCACAGGCGCCGAGTAGCCCCCCCGCTCTCTGTTGGGTAGCTCAAAAACATACGACGGGGCAAATGGTCCGAGCCGACCGCCGAAGCGCTTCGACAGGCCTGCCTCGCCAAAGAATCGCGACTTTCACAAACAGAACCCGCCTTTCCGAATCCATTGATCGTCTCGATGAGCGAGTCGAATTCGAAATTACTAGAGCGGAACCAGAGTAATCGTGCCTTCGAAAAGTGTCTCCGAGGTGGCTTTTTCTTGAGGAAAAAGCCACTTTGCCGCATTGCCCTTGGGTACAGCTACTCTGGTTTCGCTATAGGCCGCATCGACGTGGAATTGAACCAGCAGAGTAATGCGGCCCTCGGCGGACGCGGCACACTGCGCAGGCCGCGTGAACAGTTCCTAAACGGCCAGGGATTTTTTGACTAACTCGCTCACCGCGCGGCCCTCGGCGCGAAGGCTGGCGGCTTGGAGCTTGGCCTGGACGGCCTTGATGACCGTGCCCATCTCTTTGGGCGTGGGAGCTGAACCCTTGGCGGCGGCGACTTCGGCGACGGCTTCGGTGACGATAGCGGCCAGGCCGGCTTCGTCCAGAGCCTTGGGAAGAAACTCCTCGATGACGACGATTTCCGCGGCTTCCTTGGCGGCCAACTCGGGACGGTTGCCCTTGGTGAACTGGTCGATCGAGTCGCGGCGCTGCTTGACCATGGTGGCCAGAGCCTGCTGCTCCTCGGCCAGAGTCGGCGCGGCGCGCTTCTCGATGGCCTTGTTCTTGAGGGCGTTCTTGATGAGGCGCAAGGTGGTGGTGCGCTCGGCGTCATGCGCCTTCATGGCTACGATGATCTGCTGATTGACCTGAAGTTCAAGAGTTCCTGCTTCGCTCACGGAGTTCCTTTCGAGGTTGCTGATCTGGATTGAAGGGTTGGATTAGGACTGTGCCGCTAGCTGCGCGTCCTGATCCGGCTCGCGAATGCTGCCAAACTGATCGATTTGCACTTCGCCCTCGGGAAAGATGGCCTTGATCTGGAGTTGTCCGCCCATGGCCTGAATATAACTGCGCAGGGTCGAAACATACATGTCGGTGCGCTTCTCCATGCGCGAAACGGCGCCCTGGTTGACCTGGAGAACCTTGGAGAGGTTGACCTGGGTAAACTGCCGCGCCTCGCGAAGCTGGTAGAGGGTCATCACCGCGGTGGCGTCGATGACTTCCTGCCGAATGCGCGCCTCGACTTCCGGCGAAAAGGTTCCACGAACATCTTTCCACTGATGGGTCATGATTTCACTCTCCGATCTCTCTGAGATGTTGGGCATAAATCGCATCGGCGCGATGAATTGCGCCCACATACCAATTGTTGTCTCCGGTTTTATCGCCGCCCAGAATCAGATAGGCATTGCGGCGTGGATCGAACGCAAAGAGAACGCGGTAAGGCTTGCCCTGATGCTGAACGCGCAGCTCTTTCATGTTGGGATACTTTGACCCGGATAGCGTGTCAACATGGGGTCGCCCAAGTTCTGGTCCGTACGACTGAATCATATCGACACCAGCCGCGACGCTGGAACGCTCGCCGATACTCAGATCGAGATACCATTCGCGGAACTCGTCGCTGACCTCAACTTCCCACGTCATGTCTGTAATATACCTCGCAGATGATATGCCGTCAAGGTCATATCATCTAGCCGTTTTTGTGGTGGGAAGGGCCGTGTCATTTTGGTTCGTGGCAGGATGGCGGCGAAAATAAAACCCACAGAATCCACAAAGTTGTGTATTCTGTGATTGACGGATTGCCCTCCTTTGGCCGACTGGCTGGTTACGGGATCGGCGGCAACACTCCGGCAAAATTCGAGGAGAGAAAAATGATTCGCAAGACGCGCTTGTTCACCCCCGGTCCTACGCCGCTGCTTCCCGCGGCTCAGTTTGCCATGGCGGCAGCAGACATTCACCACCGCACACCGGAGTTTCGCGCCCTCTTTCAGAAGGTGCTGGCGCAGTTGAAGATTTTTGTCGGCACCCAGAACGACGTGTTGCTGCTGTCGAGCTCGGGAACGGGCGCAATGGAGGCGGCGGTTTCGAATTTGACTTCGCCGGGCGACCGGGTTCTGGTGCTTTCTGCCGGGAAATTTGGCGAGCGCTGGGTGGGGCTGGCCAAGGCCTATGGGCTGGAAGTGGATCTGGTTTCCGCGCCCAACGGACAGACCTTTGCAATCGACGACGTGCGCAAGGCGCTCAAGCCGGAGCACAAGGCGATTTACATGCAGGCCTCGGAGACCTCGACGGCGGTCAGCCACGATGTGGAAGCAGTGGCCAAGCTGGTCAAGGGCACTTCGACCCTGCTGGTGGTGGACGGCATCACCGGCCTGGGCACGACGACGTTTGACGTGGATGGCTGGGGCATCGACATCCTGATCGGCGGTTCGCAGAAGGCGGTAATGATTCCGCCGGGCTTGGCTTACCTGAGCGTGAGCGAGCGGGCGTGGGCGGCGATGGAGACTTCGAAGAATCCGCGCTTTTACTTTGATCTGCGCAAGGAGCGCAAGAATCAGGGCAAGGGCGAAACGGCTTATACGCCGGCCGTGGCGCTGGTGGCCGGGTTGGGCGCGGCGCTGGATTACATTGCAGGGCAGGCTGGCGGCGACCTGGAAAAGGGCCGCATCGCGCTGATCGACAATGCCCAGGTAAACGCGGCGGCGACGCGCGCGGGGCTGGTAGCGCTGGGCTTTACGCTCTTTGCGCCGACGGCTCCCTCGGCGGCGGCGACGGCCGTGGCTGTTCCCGAAGGCAAGGACTCTGGCGACGTGGTGAAGGCGCTCAAGTCGCGCTTCAGCCTGGTGATTGCCAACGGGCAGGGCGAGATGAAGGGCAAAATCTTCCGCGTGGCGCATTTGGGATTTTTTGATTACCTGGACACGGTGGCGCTGCTGGGCGCGATGGAGCACATTGCCAAAGACACGCTGGGCTTGCCAGTAGTTTATGGCCAGGCCGTGGCGGCGGCGCAGCAGGTCTATGCGGACGCGTCGAAAAGATAGTGAACAGCGGACAGTTTTTCATTGCTTGCTATCCGCGGGTGCCCCCGGTCTCGATTTTGAGACCGGGGAAATGACAAATTCAACCGGCCACGGCAGCAGGAAGAAACAAACAATAGAAGTGCAACAAAAAATCGGGTGGAAAAGTGTTGTGCTTTCCCACCCATCCCGCAAAATGCGCGGGATGGATGGGGCACCCTAGTTTCGAGGAAAATCCGGGTTTCAGGTCCAGTGGGTCGGCTTTGTCGGTAGGGGACTGTTCACTGTCCACTGTTCACTAGGTAGGAAGGCACCAATGTCTGAACTGAGTTTTGGGGAAAAGCTGCTGATCGCGCGCCGCAAGCTCGACCTCTATCAATACCAGATGGCCGAGCGGCTGGGGGTTCACGCCAATTCGCTGACCAAATATGAGCGTGGCGAGGGCAAGCCGCACGCCGCGGTGGTGCGCGTTTTTGAGATGCTCTGCGAGCAGCACGGAATTCGCTTTGACGAGTACGAAGCGGCGCGCAAGAACAAGGGAGAGGCAATGAAGATCGTACTGGCAGAGAAGGTATCGCCGGCGACGCTGGCCGTGTTTGCGGCCGAGCCGGGGTGGGAAGTTCTGACGCACGATCAATTGCCGGATGGCTTGGAGGCCGCGCTGGCGGACGCCGACGCGCTGGTGGTTCGCTCGGCGGTGCAGGCCACCGATGAGCTGATGGCCCATGCGCCCAAGCTGCGGGTGATTGGCCGCGCCGGGGTGGGCGTGGACAACATTGACGCCGAAGCGGCGACTCGTCGGGGCATTGTGGTGATGAATACGCCGGGCGCGAACGCCGTGGCAGTGGCCGAACTGACCCTGGGCATGATGCTGGCCTTGGCGCGCAAGCTGCCCGCTGCCAATGCCTCAATGCACGCCGGCAAGTGGGAGAAGAAAAGCCTGCAAGGGATGGAGCTGCGCGGCAAGACGCTGGGCATTCTGGGTCTGGGCCGGATCGGGCTGGAAGTAGCCAAGCGGGCCAAGAGCTTTGGGCTGGAGATTCTGGGCAGCGACCCGTTTGTTTCCGCGGCAGTGGCACGGGAAAACGGCATCAAGCTGGTTTCGCTCGACGAGCTGATCGCGGGCTCGGATTACCTGACGTTGCACGTGGGGCTGACGCCGCAAACAACCGGGGTCATCAACGCCAAAACGCTGGCCAAGACGAAGAAGGGTGTACGCATTATCAACTGCGCGCGTGGCGAACTGATTGAAGACGCAGCACTGGTCGAGGCTCTCAAAAGCGGCCAGGTGGCGGGAGCGGCACTGGATGTTTTCAGCGTCGAGCCGCCCATCGATTCGCCCTACGCCGCGCTGGACAACGTGATTCTGACCCCGCACATTGCCGGCGCAACGGCCGAGGCGCAAGAGGCTGTGGGCATTCAGATTGCGCGCCAGGTGCGCGAGTATCTCAAACTTGGAGTCGTGCAGAACGCCATCAATCTGCCTTCGCTGAGCCACGAGGAGTATCTGCAACTGGCGCCCTACATCGACCTGGCCGGCAGGCTGGGCTCGTTCCTGGCGCAGGCGGGCAAGAGCGGCATTGAGGCCATTCACCTGGTCTATGGCGGCGCGCTGGCCGAGGCCAAAACCGAGTTGGTGCGCAACGCGGCCATCGAGGGCCTGCTGGAGGGCTCGGAAAATGTGAACCGCATCAACGCCGCCACGGTGGCTGAGGAGCGTGGCATTCGCATTCACGAGGAAAAGGAAGAAAAGCAGGAGGGCGCACGGGGCGGCGCGGGGACCATGCTGACCATTGAGCTGCACACGGCTGCCGGCGTCAGCCACGCCAGCGCCACCGTGATTCGCGGCGCACAGCCGCGGCTGCTGGAGTTTGACGGCATCGACATCGAGACGCCGCTGGACGGCAATCTGCTGGTCTGCCGCAACCTGGACGTGCTGGGCGTGATTGGCAAGATTGGCTCGATCCTGGGCGAGCAGGGCGTGAATATCGCCAACTTTGCCCTGGGCCGCGAGCGCAGCGGGCCCAAGCCGGTGCAGGCTCTGGCCGTGGTGCAGGTAGACGCAGCGGTTTCAGACAAGGTGCTGGAGGCGCTGCGGACGATTGACGGGCTGCTGGAAGCGCGTTTGGTGAAGTTGCCAGAAGCGGGATTTTAGATCGGTTTCACCTCCATTGCGCAACCACCCGCAGTGGGAATGGCGCAAAAACAAAAGCGCGCCGAGGGTGGGGCGCCCAGTTCATCGGAATGAACGGGGCGCCCCACCCTCGGCGCGTTTTGTAGCGGCTAGAGAGCTAGCTCAGAATCCCTTTGATGGAAACCTGCTGGCGGCCGTCGGTGGGCGGGGTCACCAGGTTGCCTTCAATCGGTGTGCCATCGACGGTGAGGGCGATCTGGTTGCCGGGGCCCTGGCGCTCGATGGTGATGGAGTAAGTCACGCCGCGAAAAACCCGCGTGGCAGAGAAGCCGGGCCAGCTTTGCGGAATCACTGGAGCAATTTCAAGGCCGTTGAGAGTGATGCGAATGCCCAGAATCCACTGCACAATGGCGTAGTAATTCCAGGCGGCGGTTCCGGTGAGCCAGGAGTTTTTGGCCTCGCCGAAGCTGGGCGCGTCCTTGCCGGCAATCATCTGGGCATAGACGTAGGGCTCGCAGCGATGCACCTCGCTGATGGCCTCGCGCGCCGAGGGGTTGATGCGTGTGTAGTAGTCGTGGGCCTGATCGCCGTGCCCCAGGCGGGTTTCGCCAATCATGATCCAGGGATTGACGTGGCAAAAGACGCCGGCATTTTCCTTGTACCCCGGAGGGTAAGAGGAGATTTCGCCGAGGTTGATGTAGTAGTGGGTGTAGGCCGGCTGGAGGACGACGATGCCGTGCTCGGTGGCCAGACGCTCGTGGACCGAGGCCATGGCCTTGGCGGCCTTGCCGTCTTCCAGGCCGATGCCGGCCAGGACGCAGTAGCCGTTGGACTCGATGAAGATTTTGCCTTCGGCGCACTCTTTCGAGCCAACCTTGTCGCCGTGGTCGTCGTAGGCGCGCAGGAACCAGTCGCCGTCCCAGCCGTGCTGCCCGACGACCTGCTCCATTTTGGCCACTTCGGAAAGGTAGAGAGCGGCTTCGTCAGAGAGTCCGCGATGCGCGGCGAGGGCGGCCAGCTCACGGCCAGAGTGGACAAAGAGCCCGCCGATAAAGACCGACTCGGCGACTTTGCCCTCTTTGTTCGTGGTGGTCTGAAAGCTCTGGCCGGGAGTGTCGGAGAAACAGTTCAAGTTGAGGCAGTCGTTCCAGTCGGCGCGGCCGATCAGGGGCAGGCCGTGCGGGCCCAAGCGCTTCAGCGAATAGCGGAAGCTGCGGCGCAGATGCTCGTAAAGGGGCTGCGCGGAGCCGGGCTGATTGTCAAACGGCACCAGCTCGTCGAGAATGCTCCAGTCGCCGGTCTCCTTGAGGTAGGCGGAGACGCCGAGAATGAGCCAGTGAGGATCGTCGTTGAATCCGCCGCCAATGTCGTTGTTGCCGCGCTTGGTCAGAGGCTGGTATTGGTGATACGCGCCGCCGGATTCAAGCTGAGTGGCGGAAAGATCGAGGATGCGCTCCCGGGCGCGAGCCGGGGCCATGTGCACAAAGCCGAGCAGATCCTGGTTGGAATCGCGGAATCCCAGGCCGCGCCCAATGCCCGACTCGAACGAAGAAGCCGAGCGGGACATGTTGAAAGTCACCATGCACTGATAGGCGTTCCAGATGTTGACCATGCGGTTGGTGTGGATGTCGGGAGTGTTGACCTGAAAGACGCCGAGCAGCTTGTCCCAATGCGCGCGCAAGCGGGCAAACGCGGCGTTGGCCCGGGCCGGATCGAGGTATTTGGCGATGACTGGCTTAACCGTTTGAGTATTGAGCTTTTGTGATCCTGGCGGGTCGAACTTCTGATCCACGGGATTCTCATGATAGCCAAGCACAAAGACCACGGTTTTGGTCTCTCCGGGGGCCAGATCGAGCTTGATTTGGTGCGCGCCGATGGGCGACCAGCCGTGGGCGATGGAGTTGGTGAGCTGGCCGGCTTCGACCGCGGCGGGACGATCCCAGCCACGATAAGCGCCGAGAAAAGCCTCGCGCTGCGTGTCAAATGCGACGGCGGGCTCGGAACTGGCGAAGTAGGCAAAGTGGTTGCGGCGCTCGCGGTACTCGGTCTTGTGGTAGATCACGCCGTCCTCGACCTCAACCTCGCCGGTGTTGAAGTTGCGCTGAAAGTTGGTGGCGTCGTCTTGCGCGTCCCAAAGGCAAAACTCGATCGAAGCGAAAGAAGAGATATGGGCCGGAGTAGAGCGCCGGTTGGTAACCGTAAGTTGCCATATCTCAAGGGTTTCGTCGAGGGGGACGAAGTAGCGGGTGTGGGCCTCGATGCCGTTGGCCGTGGAGCCTATGACCGAGTAGCCCATGCCATGGCGGCAGGAGTAATCTTCTAATTCATGGCGCGTGGGCTGCCAGGACGGAGACCAGAACTTGGCCGAATCGTCGTCGCGCAGGTAGATGTAGCGGCCGCCAAAGTCCGAGGGAACGTTGTTGTAGCGGTAGCGGGTGAGGCGGCGCAGGCGGGCATCGCGATAAAAAGAATAGCCGCCGGCGGTGTTGGAGATGATTCCAAAGTAAGCTTGGCAGCCCAGGTAATTGATCCAGGGCAAGGGGGTGTCTGGCCGGGTAATCACGTACTCGCGGTTCAGGTCGTCAAAATGTCCGTATTTCACGATGCTTTCTCCCTCATCAAGTTCCCGCCAACAGCGCCAGCTTGCGGATAAAATCCGATCAAACGATTTTCCAGAGTATTTCTCTGTACTTTGGATGGCGAAACGTGATTATACTTGACGCGGCGCACAGGTGTGAAAAATTTCCGCGCCAAGGGAAAGAGCGGCAACTTCGAGGAGTGCCGGAAGGTGTTAGCCCTCCGTAAACGGGAGAGGTTTCTCTGTTTTTGCGGGCCCTCTGGCTGCCAGCGGGCTGAGTCAGCAGTTCGTGGAAGATTTCAGGAGTGAACCGCGGATACCCTTCGACTTCGCTCAGGATGACAGCCCCGTGGTGGGGCGGCGTACAGAGCCTTTGTTGTGTAAAGTTCTGAACAGCAGTTTTTTAACAAGAGGCCCGTGAAAGGCGAAAGCGCGCAGATGGCCTGTTCCTTGTTTTTACCGTCGATGAGCCCGCGAGGTGGCTGGGAGTGGCTGCTTTCTGCCGCGGTAGCCGGAGTGTTTTTGTTTTTTGGCATCACGGCGCTGGCGCAGGGGGCGGATAGCCCGCAAATTGCCCTCAAGGTAGACCAGGTGGGTTACCCGCTGGACGGGCCCAAGATCGCGCTGGTCAGCGCGGCGGCCGAGAGCTTCGAGGTTCGGCGCGGCAGCGACGGCGCGGTGGTTTTTCGCGGCAAGCTGAGCCAGCCCGAGGCGGACCCCGACACGGGCGACCGGGTGCAGGCGGCGGATTTCTCGAAGCTGCGGCAGGCGGGCAGCTTCTATCTGGTGGTTCCCGGAGTGGGGCGCAGTTGGACGTTCACGGTAGACAAGAATGTCTACGCGCGCACCTATTACCTGGCGATGCGCGGCTTTTATGGCCAGCGCTGCGGAACGGCGGTGGACTTGGGCGCGGAGTTTCCCGGCTACGCGCACCCCATCTGCCACCAGCAAGGGGAGTTCCACCCCAGTTCGGGCGCCAAGGGGCCGAGGAACAACCTGGGCGGCTGGCACGATGCGGGCGACTATGGGCGCTACGTGGTGAATTCGGGCGTCGCGACCGGAACGCTGCTGTGGGCCTGGGAGTTCTATGGCAAAAAGCTGGGCGGCATTTCTCTGCGGATTCCCGAGAGCGGCAACGGCACACCCGACATTTTGAACGAGGCGCGCTGGAACCTGGAGTGGATGCTGAAGATGCAGGACGAGGACGGGGGCGCTTGGCAAAAGCAGACCAGCGAGAGCTTCCCTGGCTTTGTTGCGCCCGAGGACGACCATCTGCCCAGCGAGGTGATCGGGACCGGTGTCGCGCCCTACAAAAGCACCTGCGCTACGGCGGATTTGGCCGCGGTGAGCGCCATTGCCGCGCGGGTCTACGCGCCCTATGACGCGGCCTTTGCGGCGCGGGCGCTGGAAGCGGCGCGGCGGGCTTGGGCCTGGACGGAGAAAAATCCCAACGTGGCCTTCAGAAATCCGCCCGGCGTAACCACCGGCGAGTATGGCGACGCCAACTGCGCGGACGAGCGTTTGTGGGCCGCGGCGGAGCTTTGGCGCACCACCGGCGAGGCTGCCTTCAACGACTATTTTCTGCATCAGTATGCGCAGTTTTTGCCGTCGCTCGATTCTCCGCCGGCGGAGAACTGGGCCTCGATGGGAGCGATGGGGTTGTGGACCTATGCGCTGGCCAAACACCAGGACGCCAAGGCCAATCCTCATGCGGTGACGGCGATTCGCGAGCGAACCCTGGCGGCGGCGCGCGACCTCGTCGAGCGTACCCGCGCCAATCCCTACCGGGTGAGCATGGAGGCCAAGGATTACGTATGGGGCTCGAACAGCGTGGCGGCCGGCTACGGACTCTATCTGCTGGTGGCCAACGCCTTCGCGCCAGAGAAGGATTTTGTGGAAGCGGCGCGCGACAATCTGCATTACCTGCTGGGGCGGAACACGTTTTCGCTTTCGTGGGTCACGCAGGTGGGTGAACACGCCGTCGAGCATCCGCACCATCGTCCCAGCGGCTCAGGCAAGCAGGCAGGCCCTTGGCCGGGATTGCTGGCGGCAGGGCCGAATGCGGGCCGTCAAGACGCGGTGCTGGCGGCCTTGCCCAAGGATTTGCCTCCAGCCAAGGTCTATGCCGATCAACAGGCATCGTATGCAAGCAACGAGATTGCTATTAACTGGCAGGCTTCGCTGGTGTTTTTGCTGGCGGGAGAATTGCGCTAAAAGATTGGATCGCCGGTGAACGGCGGGAATTGGGGATTCTGACATGCAGCTTCACGCACTGGATATTGTCATCATCGTGGCTTACCTGCTGAGCACGGTGCTGATTGGCTACTGGGTCTCAAAGCGCGCTTCGCAGAGCATGCAAAACTATTTTCTCGGCGGCAATTCAATGCCCTGGTACATGCTGGGCATCTCGAACGCATCAGGAATGTTCGACATCAGCGGCACCATGCTGCTGGTCTATTGGATGTTCATCTATGGCGTGAAGAGCGTGTGGATTCCCTGGCTGTGGCCCACCTTCAACCAGATTTTTCTGATGGTTTATCTGTCGTCGTGGTTGCGCCGCTCGAAGGTGATGACCGGGGCGGAGTGGATCAAGACGCGCTTCGGCACCGGGCGGGGCGCGCAACTGTCGCACCTGATCGTGGTGGTTTACGCCTTTGTGAGCATCATCGGCTTCTTTACCTATGGCTTCAAGGGCATCGGCAAGTTTGCCGCCACGTTTTTGCCCTGGCATCTTTCGCCCAATGTTTATGCGCTGATTCTGGTCGCCATCACCGCCATCTATGTGATCAAGGGCGGTATGATCAGCGTGGTGATTACCGAGGTGGTGCAGTTCTTCATTCTGGCCATCGCCAGCTTTGCGGTGGGCATCATCGCCATGATGAAGGTTGCGCCCGAGACGCTGCGCAAGGTGGTTCCGGCGGGGTGGGACAATCTGTTTTTTGGCTGGCACTTGGGGCTTGACTGGACGACCCTGCTGCCGGCGGCCACGGCCAAAATTGCCGAAGACAAATATGAGCTTTTCGGCTTTTTTGTGATGATGCTGCTCTTCAAGGGCGTTCTGATTTCGGCTGCGGGTCCGGCGCCCAACTATGACATGCAGCGTGTGCTCTCCGCCAAAAACCCGCGCGAGGCCTCGCTGATGAGCGCCTGGGTCAACATTGTGCTGACCCCGCCGCGCTACTTTCTGATCATTGGCCTGACGGTGCTGTCGGCGGCTTTTTTCGGCCCCGATCTGCACGCCATGGGCGCCAAGCTGGACTTTGAAACCGTGTTGCCGATGGCGCTGGGCCGATTTGTTCCCATGGGGCTGCTGGGCTTTTTGATTGCCGGGCTGCTGGCCGCCTTCATGTCAAACTTCGCGGCCACGGTGAATGCCGCGCCGCCTTATTTCGTCAACGACATCTACAAGCGCTACATCAACCCCCACGCCCAGCCCAAAACCTATGTGCGGCTGGCGTATTTGAGCTCGTTTGTGGTGGTGCTGCTGGGCGTTTTGATTGGCTGGAATGTGACCAGCGTCAACAGCGTGGTGCTTTGGATTGTCTCGGGCTTGTGGGGCGGCTACACGGCCTCGAATGTGCTGAAGTGGTACTGGTGGCGCTTCAACGGCTACGGCTATTTCTGGGGCATGATTACCGGCATCACCGCGGCGCTGATTCTGGCCTGGCCGGGATTGCTGGGGAATCTGCCCATCATGCAGAGCTTTCAGGCGCGCTATCCGGTCAATTTGGAAGTCACCATCATCTTTCCGCTGGTGTTGGCGATCTCGCTGGTGGGCTGCCTGTTGGGAACCCTGCTGACCAAGCCGGAAGAAGATGCCGTGCTGATGGACTTTTATCGCCGGGTGCGGCCGTGGGGCTTCTGGGGCCCGGTGCTGAAAAAGGTTTTGGCCGAAGACCCCGGCTTCAAGCGCAACAAGGACTTTTTCCGCGACATGTTCAACATCGTGGTGGGCATTGCGTGGCAGATCAGCCTGGTGGCGCTGCCCATCTACATTGTGCTTCAGGAATATGATCGGGTCGCTCTGACCCTGGCGGTGGTGCTGGTTACTTCAGCGATTTTGAAGTTCACCTGGTATGACCACCTGGTCGAGCGCGAGGTGGAAACCGACAAGGCCGATGAGTGGATTGCGTCGTAGAGGCAGATGAGAGGTATCCCACCCTGGCCGCAAAAACACAGACGCGGCAGGGTGGGGCACCCGCGGTGAAAGTTGCGTTTTGGAAGGGCACGACTTTAGTCGTGCCGAATTCAAGGCCCAATACGTGTCGGCTTTAGCCGCCGAGGGACGGTTTTGGGACTGAAAACCATCCCTCAGGGGCTGAAGCCCAGGGTTCCTGCGGGGCTGTCTTGCGGCACGGCTGAAGCCGTGCTCTTGCAAAGCAGGGAGTTTATTCGCAGCCAGTCTGGCCGCAAGCTGTTGCGCAATCGTTGATTTCTGCCGCCTATCGCGGCAATTGAAAGGCACGTACGTTGCATCGACTCGCACTCAGCCCGCTTGAACAGCCCCAGACCGCCGCTTCGCCAGCGATTACCGTCGAGCGCGTCGCCTACCACGGCTGGAGCGAGTGCTACCGCATTGCCAATGGCTTGGTGGCGGCAGTGGTGGTTCCTGCCATTGGCCGGGTGATGCAGTTTGGGCTGGAGGGCGCGGCGGGCGTTTTTTGGGAGAACCGCGCCCTCGACGGGCATTGGCACGATGCGGCGACGGATGAGTGGGTCAATTTTGGCGGAGACAAGTGCTGGCCGGCTCCGCAAGCAGTGTGGACCGGGCAGCAGGGGCGCGATTGGCCGCCGCCAGAGGGCTTCGACTCCCGGCCGGCGCGGGCCTCGGTGATCGACCGCGGGGTGGTGGTGACTTCGGCGATCGATCCCGGCTTTGGCATCCAGGTGGTGCGCTGGGTGGAACTCGAGCCCGGAAGGCCGGTTTTGCGCATTCGCAGCGAATATCGCAAGCAGCGGGGCCAGGCCGTGCGGGTGGGCATCTGGTCCATCACCCAACTGCGCGATCCCGAAGTGGTTGGTCTTCTGCTGCCCCAGCAATCGCGCTTCGCGGGCGGCTACACCCGCCTGATGACCGCCGAACCAGAAGAGTTGAAGATTGCCGGGCGCCTGCTGACGCTGCATCGCCATCCGCGGCAGTGCGTTAAGATCGGCAGCGACGGTGGCAGCCTGGCCTGGGTGGGCCGCGATTGCGCGCTGCGCATCGACGCCGAAACCGGCCCGGGCGAATTTCCCGACGGCGGGTGCGTCACGGAGATCTACACCAACCCCGATCCAATGGCGTATGTGGAACTGGAGACGCTGGGCCCCCTGACGACGCTGCACACCGGGCAGCGCATGGCGCGCACCGCCACGTATACACTGAGAGCCCGCATGAGAGCCGACGACGAAGCCGAGGCGCGCAGCCTATTGGCTTGAAAAAAAGTGAGTTGTGCGTTAGCTGAATGACCCGTCAGGCAAACCGCGGGGCGCCCGGGAAGCGGCAACGATAGAGAGTCTGGTTCCGCTTGAGACGAACTGGCGTTCATTTGCCAGGAGAGGGTGTTACAACTGAAGAGGTATGGCTAAAAGGACCAAAACCGGGGCTGCTCCGCTGCCCGGGCAGCCGGTGGGGCTGCGCACACTGGGCGAATACTTAAATCTTTCGCCCGCCACCATCTCGCTGGTGCTCAACAACGCGCCCGGGGTGCGCTCGATTCCCCAGGAAACCCGCGACCGGGTGCGCGAGGCCGCAGCCAAATTCGACTACCGACCCAGCTTTTATGCCCGCTCGCTGCGCAAAAAGCAGACCTTCAGCGTGGGCGTACTGGTGCCCGACCTGAACGACAACTATGTGGCCCAGGTGCTGACCGGCGTGGAAGAACTGCTGATCGAGGAAGGGTATTTTTACCTGACCGCCAGCCATCGCCGCAAGGCCGACCTGATCGAGGAGTATCCACGCCTGCTGATGGACCGCTGCGTCGAGGGCTTCATCCTGATCGACACGGTGCTGGAGCACAGCATGAAGCTGCCTGTGGTTTCCGTCGCCGGGCATCGCGTCATTGAAGGAGTAACCAACGTGGTGCTGGACCAGCGCCGCGCCGCCGAACTGGAGCTGCGCCACCTGCAGCAGTTGGGCCACCGCCAGATCGCCTTCATGCGCGGCGGCAGTCACAGCTCCGACGCTGACGACCGCTGGGAGTGCCTGATGGCGGCGGCTGCCGAGCTGAAGATCGAAGTGCGGCCCGAACTGACCGTGCAGATTCAGACGCGGGACTCCAAGCCCGAGATGGGTTTTTGGCCAGCCAATGAACTGGTGGGCCGCGGCGTTCCTTTCACCGCCCTGGTCTGCTACAACGATGTGGCCGCTATCGGCGCCATCCGCGCCCTGAGGGACCACGGACTGAGTGTGCCCGGAGATGTTTCGGTGGTGGGCTTTGACGACATCCAGAACGCGGCCTATCACAACCCCAGCCTGACCACGATTCGCCAGCCGATGCAGCACATGGGCACGGTGGCGGCGCGCATCCTGCTGCAAAGAATTCGCGCCACCGAAAGTTTTCCCGACGCCGTGCCGATCTTGCCCGAACTGGTGATTCGCGAATCGACCAGCGTCCCCCCGGCTCAATTGGCAAAACGGTGGAGCTAAAGCGGCCTGGCCGCTCGATTTAGTAATAGCCAGAATGTAGCGCCGACCTCCTGGTCGGCTGTAGTGCGGACGTCCTCGTCCGCGCTTGTCCATATTGAATAACCAAATTCATGAGGTTTAACCACTAGAGCGAAACCAGAGTAATCGTGCCTTCGAAGTCTCCGAGGTGGCTTTTTCTTGAGGAAAAAACCACTTTGCCGCATTGCCCTTGGGTACAGCTACTCTGGTTTCGCTATAGCCTCTTCTCTTGTTGACGAAGAGGTATTCCATTCGTTTCGTAAACCACTTGCGCTGGGGTTGGCGATAGCACAGAGATTGTGACTAATTTGTTTTCTTGCGCACTCTCCCAGGTGCCCAAAGGCGAGGCACCTGGGACACCCGCCCTGCCGAGCTTACCAAGAAAGCTACTGCCGCAGCTCGACCAGCGTCGCGCCCTGCCCGCCTTCGTTTTGCGGCGGCTCGCTGATGGTGGCCACGTGGGGATGGCTCTTCAGGAACTCGCGCACTCCGCGGCGCAAAATGCCGGCGCCGTGACCGTGAATGATTCTGACCCGTGGCAGACCCGCCAGAAACGCGCGGTCCAGATATTTCTCCAACTCTTGCGTCGCCTCGTCCACGGTGCGGCCAATCAGGTTGATCTCCATGCGCATCTCGTCGGTGTTGGCGCTGGTCACAGTAACGTGAACGCCCTTCTGCCGACGCGCCGCGGCTAGCGGATCGTACTTTTCCTTGGCCGCTGAGGCTTCTGAACGCGAAACCTCGGAGAGGTCGGAGCGCTTGACGCGCATTTTGATGGGGCCGAGAGCGACTTCAAAAAGATCTTTCTCAACTTCGCGCACCACCGTGGCAACCTTGTTCATCGACTTGAGCAGCACCTGGTCGCCGATGGCGATGTGCTTGAGCAGATGGGGCTGGGCGTCGGCATCGCCCTGGTCCGCGCCGGTGCGGTGGGCCACGACGGTCTGGTTGAAGCTCTCTTGAAACTCGCGGCGCAGGCGCAGGATGCGCCGTTCGGCCTCTTTCGACAGCTTCTGCTGGCCGACGCGATCTTCAATGGCCTTGACGGTTTCGCGCATCTGGAACTCGAAGTCCTTGAGCAAGGAGGCCAGCTTGGCTTCCAGCTCTTTGGTGCGCTTGCGCATCTCGACGTCGCCCTCGCGCGCCAGCTTCGCCCGTTCTTGATTCAGAGCGTACTGCTGTTCGCGAGCAGCCTTGCGGTCAGCCTCAAGCTGGGTCAAATCGCTGTGCAGCTTGTCGAGGAAGCGGGCAATGTCTTCCTGCTGCGAACCCAGCCGTTCACGCGCGGCGGCGATGATGGCAGCGTTCAGCCCCAGCCGCTCGGCGGTCTGGATGCCAGCCGAAGCGCCGGGAACGCCGAGACGCAGTTGGTAGTTGGGCGCCAGCGTCACTTCGTCTACGCCGGCGGCGGCGTTGAGCACACCCACTGTGTTGGCGGCGTAAACCTTGAGCGAGGTGTGGTGGGTCGAGATGAGCGACCATGCGCCTGCCCGCAAAAAGTGGCTGGCGATGGCCACGGCCAGCGCCGAGCCCTCCTCAGGATCGGTGGCCGAGCCCAGCTCGTCCAGCAGCACCAAGGATTGCTCCCCGGCCAACCGCGAGAGGCGGTCGAGGTTAGTGATGTGTGCGGAAAAAGTCGACAGCGCCGCCTCGATTGATTGCGCGTCGCCGATGTCGGCCAGGAAGGCCGTGAAAACCGGAAAGCTGGCCGCCGCGGCGGGAATCGGCAGCCCCGCCTGCGCCATCATCGCCAGCAGGGCCGTGGTCTTCAGCGTCACTGTTTTGCCGCCGGTGTTGGGGCCGCTGATGATGAGCTGACGCTCGGCCGCGGTCAGCTCCAGGGTCAGCGGAATCACCTTGCCGCCGGAGGCGCGGAGGCGTTTTTCCAGCAGGGGATGGCGGCCAGCTTCCAGGTGCAGCCGCTCAGGCGTCAGGGTCGGCGCGACGCAGTTGTAGTCGCGGGCAAAGCGAGCGCGGGCTTGCAGGCTATCGACCAGCGCCAGCACCCGCGCGCCCTCGACCAGAGCGCGAGAATACGTGCCCACCTGGCGAGTGAGAGCCATGAAGATGCGGTGAATCTCGGCCTGCTCTTCTTCCAGCAGGCGCACCAGTTCGTTGTTTTGCTCGATGGTTTCGAGGGGCTCAACGTAGACGGTTTGTCCCGAGCTGCTGGCGCCGTGGACGACGCCGGAGACGCGGCGCTTGAGTTCCGCGCGGACGGGAATCACGAAGCGGTCGCCACGAATGGTGATCAGGTCTTCTTGCGTCGAGCCGTCGCTCGATAGCTTGCGCAGCGCGGCGCGCAGGCTGTCTTCAATCTGCCGCTGCTGGCGCTCCTGCTCGCGGCGAATGCGGCCCAGCTCGGGCGAGGCGCTGTCGGCCAGCGAGCCATCGGGCTGAATGGTGCGCTCGATGGTCTCGGCCAAGGGGCGCAGACTGCTGCCGGCCAGCGGAGCCGAGAGCGTGGAAAGTCCAAAGAGCTTGCCGACGAGGCGCGCCGGGGGCGACTGCAAAAGCGCTTGCCAGGAGGCGACGTCGTTGGCCAGGCGGGCGATGGCTTGCAGCTCATCGGCTTCCAGCGCCGCGCCGGGAATCTGCGCCTTGGCGGCGTGCCGGGTGGGATCGAAGAGGCCGCCGACCGGGATCGAGGTCTGCTCCACCAGCAGCAGACGCACCTCGCCTGTCAGTTGATGCTGGCGGGCGATCCACTCTTCGTCGGTGGAGGGCACGAGCGCCAGCACGGCGGCGCGGCCCACCGGGGAAGCGGAAAAGCCGGCGATGAGAGCCAGCAGCGCTTCCCATTCGAGAGTGGCAAAATCGGCGTGTTCGACTGGCGACGGAATGGGATCGAGTAGGGGCATAGGTTTTTCTTGCTTTGTCTATCTTAACGGGCAGGGGATATTGCCGCGGTCTAGGCAGAAAAGCACGATACTGGTGCGAACGATCAGCGAGCAGGTGGCTACTTGGCAGCTTGAGCCCGCACGGCAGAGAGCATTTCGCGGCGGAGGATGGCGTTGATGCGAGATTGATAGCCCTTGCCCTGGGACTTGAGCCATTCGAGCACGTCAGCATCGACGCGGGCGGTGATTTGACGCTTCACGGGGCGATAGAAATGGCCGCGCTCGGCGTTCTTCCACTGCTCATCCGTCAGCTCGGGAATGTCGCTGAAGTCGATGTCGCTGTCGGGGCGAGCCGCCAGCGACCGTAGTTCTGCCCGCCGTGTCTCTGTCAAGGGAGGTAGCGTCTCCAAAGTGTAGCTAACGATTTTCGTGCTCATAACGTAGCCTCTCTTTCCGCGATGCAAATCGTGCCGAAATGATGCGCATCACTTCGACCGTCGCGCCATGCCAGTTTTCTTCTCGAACCGTGTGCGCCACCATCACCAGCAGAGAACCGTCAACCTCTCCGTAGGTCTGCCAGCGCTGCTCTCCGTCTTGAATGCGCTCCTTGAGCGAAACAAAGAGGGGATCGCTAAAGACCAGGCTGGCCTCTTCGAAGCTGATGCCGTGCTTGCGCTGGTTCGAGGTGTTTTTCGCCTCGTCCCACTCAAACCGGATTCCCGTCACGCCATAATTGTAACTACAAAATTGCAATTGCACAATAGGAGGCGAGCGCGTATCGAAGTTTCGAAGCAAGATTGAGCTGTCCCCTGCTCCCTGATCTCCGTTTCCCCCGCTGCTACAATCGGATAGACTGAAAAATCAGCCAAATTCCAGTGCTTTTCGAGCAAGCTGCCAAACCGATGACCCTGCGCCTTTTCAATACCCTGACGGGACAACTTGACGATCTGGTCCCCGCCGACGGCCAGACTCTCCGCATGTATGCCTGCGGACCAACGGTCTACGACTTTGGGCACATCGGCAATTTCCGCACTTTTTTGCAAGTGGATGTGCTGCGCCGCTTTCTCAAGCTGACCGGCGTTGCCGTGCGCCACGTGATGAACATTACCGACGTGGACGACAAGATCATCCGCAACGCCTCGGCGGCGGGCGTTGCCATCGGAGAGTACACGCCCAAGTTTGTCGAGGCTTTTTTTGAAGATCTTGGAGCGCTTGGCGTGGAAAAGCCAGAGGTCATTGCGCGAGCCACCGAGCACATTCCGCAGATGGTCAAGCTGATTCAGAAGCTGGCGGCGGCGGGCGCGGCGTATCAAACCGAAGACGGAAGCTGGTATTTCCGGTTGGCGTCTTTCCCGGAGTATGGCAAGCTGAGCAAGAAGGATTTGTCGGGGATGGAAGACGGCGCGCGCGTGGACCTGGACGAGTATGAGAAGGACTCGGCGCGCGACTTTGCCCTGTGGAAGGCGGCCAAGCCCGGCGAAACCTCGTGGGATACGGCGATAGGGCGGGGCCGGCCGGGCTGGCACATCGAGTGCTCGGCGATGGCCATGGAGTATCTGGGCGAGAGCTTCGACCTGCACGCCGGCGGCGAAGATCTCATGTTTCCCCACCACGAGAACGAGATTGCGCAGAGCGAAAGCGCCACCCACAAGCCCTTTGCGCGGCACTGGATGCACGTGCGCTTTCTGCTGGTGGACGGGCGCAAAATGTCGAAGCGCGAGGGCAATTTCTATACCCTGCGCGACTTGCTGCTGAAGGGCTACAAGGCTTCGGCGATCCGGCTGACGCTGATCTCCGTGCCCTACCGGCACCAGTTCAACTTTACGTTTGATGGATTGGCCGAGGCGACAGCGGCGATTGACCGGCTGCGAACCTTTTATGCGCGGCTGATCGGCGGAGCCTTCGAGTCGGGCGATAATCCGCTGCTGCAAGCCGTAGCCAAAGAGGCGCAAGAGCAGTTTCTGGCCGTGCTTTCCAACGATTTGAACACCGCCGAGGCGCGCGCGCCGATCTTTGATATGGTGCGCACGGCCAATGCGGCCATCGATCAGGGGCAGCTATTGGCAGGCGACCGGGATGCGATTCTGACCACTCTGGCCTGCTTTGACGCCGTCTTTGACGTGCTTACGGACCGCGACGCCGAGCCGACGCGACGCGCCCTGGCCTGGGCCGAGCAGGCCGGGCGGATGGCCGAGGTTGCGCCTGAACTGCTGGTGAGCTTGGCGCTGAGCGACACGGCCATTGACGCCCTGGTGGCCGAGCGGACGCAGGCCAAAAAGCAGCGCAACTTTGCCCGCGCCGACCAGATTCGCAACGAACTGGCGGAAAAGGGCGTGGTCATCGAGGACTCGAAGGACGGCGTACGCTGGAAGCGGAAGTAGCGAGGACGGAATGAAATCTGCATTCAACGTGGATTTCGAGCGCGAAGCAGATGGCCGCTGGATTGCGGGAATTGAATTTTTGCCCGGTGTGCTGGTCTATGGATCAATGCTGGAAGAAGCGCAGTCCCAGGTTGAGGCGCTGGCGCGAGAGGTTGTTCAAGAACAAGCCTCAGAAGTTGTCCAAAAGCTATGCGTTGAGGGGTACGGGCCTTACAGGCTGCGGAAAAACTCAAAATTTTAGGCCAATAAGGAAAAAACATCCCTCAGGGCCTAAAGGCCGCGTTGATTCTAGGCGGTTTACGGCACGACTAAAGTCGTGCCCTTTCAAAAAAACGCG
>Ga0224528_1000450_pt1 | contig 31847 bp, 30 predicted proteins | sample CBST25metaG_2_FD_179888 | JGI IMG/M metagenome (GOLD analysis project Ga0224528, IMG submission 179888) | Peat soil microbial communities from Stordalen Mire, Sweden - C.B.S.T25 | ecosystem: Environmental > Terrestrial > Soil > Wetlands > Peat | place: Sweden: Norrbotten County, Stordalen Mire...
GGAAATCGCCTCCCTCGCTCCGCGCCAGGCGGCTCTTGAAGAAGAGATCAAGATCCTGCTTCTGCCCACGGATCCCAACGACGAAAAGAACGTGATCCTTGAAATCCGCGCCGGCACGGGCGGCGACGAGGCCTCGCTCTTTGCCGCGGAAATCTTCCGCATGTATCAGCGCTTCGCCGAGCAGCACAAGTGGAAGATTGAGTTGCTCTCCATGTCCGAGTCCGGCGTCGGCGGCTACAAGGAAGTCATCGCCATCATCGAGGGCGACCGCGTCTACTCGCAGATGAAGTGGGAAAGCGGTGTCCATCGTGTGCAGCGCGTTCCGGCCACTGAGACCCAGGGCCGCGTCCATACCTCCGCCATCACCGTGGCTGTGCTTCCCGAGGCCGAAGACGTGGATGTGAAGATCGAGGCCAAGGACATCCGCATCGATACTTTCTGCTCCTCCGGTCCCGGCGGTCAGTCGGTCAATACCACGTACTCCGCTGTCCGCATCACCCACTTGCCCACCGGAACCGTGGTCAGTTGCCAGGACGAGAAGTCGCAGATCAAGAACCGCGACAAGGGCATGCGCGTCCTTCGCTCCCGGCTCTACGAAATGGAAATGGACAAGCAGAATGCGGAGTTGGCCAAGGAGCGCAAGCAGCAGGTCGGTACCGGCGACCGCAGCGAGAAGGTCCGCACGTACAACTTTCCGCAGAACCGGCTCACCGACCATCGCATCGGCCTCACTCTCCACCAGCTCGACCTGGTGATGGAAGGCCGACTGCAGCCCATTGTGGATGCTCTGATCTCTCACTACCAGGCCGAGCAGTTGAAGGCAGACAGCCAGGCCGCCTGATGACCTTGCAAGAGTGGGTCGGGAAAGGCGAGGCCGAGCTTCGCCAGGGACCGCACCCCGACCGCGCCCGCCGCGACGCGGAGACCTTGCTGCTCCATGTCGTTCGCCGCAGCCGCGCCGCCCTCCTTGCCCGCTGGAACGAGGTGCTCGACGATGAGGAGGAGGCCGGTCTCTTTGTCGAGTTCATTCAGCGCCGCATGGCCGGCGAGCCGATCCAGTACATCTTTGGCGAAACCGAGTTTTACGGCCTGCCCTTCCAGGTCAGCCGCGACGTGCTCATCCCGCGCCCTGAAACCGAGCACCTGGTGGAACACGTCCTCGATCTGGCCGGCCGGTTCACCGAGGCGCGCATCGTGGATGTTGGCACCGGTTCTGGTGCCATCGCCGTCACTCTCGCCGCCAAGCTTCAGGATGCGTGCCTCACCGCTATCGACCTCTCCGCGCCCGCGCTGGCTGTCGCCCAAGAAAACGCAAAGCGCAACGGAGTTGCAATCCGCTTTCTGCGCGGCGACTTGCTTTCCCCCGTCGCTGAAGAGCGCTTCGAAATCGTGGTCTCCAATCCGCCGTATGTTCCCAGCGTCGATCGCCCCACGCTCTCGGTCGAGGTCCGCAACTACGAGCCCGAGCTTGCCCTCTTTGCCGGCGATGACGGCCTCGAAGTCTACCGCCGACTCATCCCTGATTCCTTTAGAGTCCTCGTTCCGGGCGGGTTCCTCGTGCTCGAAATCGGCTACGGCCAACAACCGGCAATCGCCGCGCTGCTCAGCGCTTCCGGCTTCGCCGAGATTGAGTTTTTGCCCGACCTCCAGGGGATTCTCCGCGTCGCTTGCGCTCTGCGCCCATGAGTTAGCTGGGATCAATCAAAGGAGCTATCCTCGGCGTCACCACGCCGAGGGCCCTTTGATCCGCACGTGGTAGTTATAGACCAGAAGTGTCAGAGTCCCGAAGAGCATCGCCACCAGCGCCAGTGGAGCGCCGAAGGGATAGCCCTCCGTCAACGAAAAGCGGATCAGGATAATCGACACAATGAACGCGGCGTTGCGAAATACCAGCTCATACTTTCCTGAGACTACCAGCGACAGGATCAGGATCAGCACATCGGTAAAGATCATCACGGTGAATAAGTCGTTATAGAACGTGGTCGCGGACTCGATGGCGCCGTGTCCTGTCATAAGTGTCTGCCAGATTGCCATCGCCAACAGAACGATATTGTAGGCGGCCATCCCCAGCAGCAGCACGGTCAGACCGGCCGCAATCACCTTCTTTTGCGCAATGAACCGCAGCTTCCCTCGCGAAAGCTGCTCTGTCGAAGAGGCATCCCTGCGCTTCAGCGCCACATGCTGGAAGACGGCCACCAGAAAGAACATCAGGAACCCCGCCCACATATCCATAAACATGGGCAGCGTCTCCGGCGTCAGCCGATGTTCCGTCACCAGGTCGCCGGTCTTGGCAATATCCCGAAAAACATCGCGAATGTAGATCAGCGACACAATCTCGAACTGGTTGGCGATCGAACGTGTCGTCGACTCCGGCAGGGCCGAGATGAGGGTAAGGACCTCGTAGAAGAGGATGAAATTGAACGGGGTGGAGATAGCGGTCAGGTAGTTTTGACCTACCTCGGCAATCAGCAGCGGCGGGTGCGCCAGCGACCGGGCCAGAAAGATCAGCACCAGGTGAATCGTAAAACCCGCGATGCTCAGATTGATGGCCAGGTTCTTGAGAATCGTCCTGCTCGCATCTGAAAACATCAGATTGTGAGCCGCATCCAGCCACACCATCAGGCGGGCCGATACCGTCTGGGTGACTTGATCGGGTTCATTCCGCGTGAGCGCCATGGTCGCTGAACTCGCTTTGAACTTGTTGATGCGGCCCCAAAGGATCGCATCGCCCGAGAGTTGTCATCCTGAGCGAAGTCGAAGGATCTGCGGTTGCTCTTGCTCTGCCCGGTATCAACCCGATCGGCCCGGATCAATAGATTAACGCAGCCGGCTTGATCTTCTGAAGCAGCGAAGATATGCGATAGCCTTCATCCAACCCGCCCGGTCTTTCTTAACTCGCTGGAAAAGCCCAAGTCGTTCCCGCACAGGTTCTTGGTGATATACAGAATCTGTCCATAGTGCATGCCAAAGTGCTCCACCACCTGATAGACCGCATATAAGCCGGTCACGTGGTAGCCCTGAATGTCGTACTCCGCCACCAAGTCTTCGGAGGTCAGCCGGGCCAGAACCTTCGCTGCCTGCTCCATTGTCGCGCCCAGCTTCTCCACCAGCGCCGCAGCGGGAAGTAGCTCCTCTGCGTCGAATTCCGCGGGACGGTTGCGCTTGTCTCCCAGCTTGTTGAACGAGCCCACCAGCCACTGGCCCACGTTTCCATTCAGGTGCAGCATCAGGTTCCCGATGCTGTTGCTGGCCTCGTTGGGACGCCACCAGACCTGTTCGTCCCTAAGCGATTCCACACAGCCGCGCAGCCTCGGCCAATATTGCTCCAGCAGCTTCCGTCGCGAAAAATCAAGAAACAGCGTCGTCACATCCGCTTCCGTGCCGGTCATTGGAAATCAGTCCTCCTTCGCGTTGAACTTTCCAGAGTAGCTTACGCCCGTCCAGGCGTCGGTCTCTCGTGTTGAACTTCTGTGAAGCTGAGTTCGCTCCCATTGCCGAACCCGCTCCGCCAGCATAGAATTCCCTCTGAAATCGTTTCCAAAAGGACAACCCATGCGTATCGCTGCCCCACTCTCGCTTGCCGCTCTGGTTCTTTCTTCCCTCACCGCCCTTGCACAAGCTCCGGCCGCTCCTCAGGGCGTAGCTCTCACCCCGCCGATGGGCTGGAACAGTTGGAATTACTTTGCCGAAAGGGTCGATGACAAGGGCGTCCGCGCTGCTGCCGACCAGATCGTCTCTACCGGCATGAAAGACGCCGGCTACATCTACGTCAACATCGACGACACCTGGGAAGGCAAGCGCGACGCCAACGGGGTGCTCCACACCAACTCCAAGTTTCCCGACATGAAAGCTCTGGCCGACTATGTCCACTCCAAGGGCCTCAAGATCGGCATCTACTCCGGCCCCGGCACCAAAACCTGCGGCGGCTACGAGGCTTCCCTCGGCCACGAGGAGCAGGACGCCAAAATGTATGCCGAGTGGGGCTTCGACTACCTCAAGTACGACCTCTGCAGCTTTATCCCCGACGTGATGATGAAGCAGGCTCCCAACGACAAAGCTGAGCAGATGCGCATCATGGAGGCCGCCTACGTGAAGATGGGCAAAGCCCTCAAGGCCACCGGCCGGCCCATCGTCTTTTCGCTCTGCCAGTACGGCTGGGATGCTCCCTGGGAGTGGGCGCCCGCGCCGGGCGGCAACCTGTGGCGCACCACCGACGACGTTCAGGCCAACTGGAGAAGCATTTACGACATCATCAGCCAGCAGGATGGCCTGCAGAAATATGCCGGCCCCGGCCACTGGAACGACCCCGACATGCTCGAAGTGGGCAATGGCAAGCTGACCCTGGCCGAAAACCGCACTCACTTCTCCATGTGGGCCATGCTGGCCGCGCCTCTGCTGGCCGGCAATGATCTGACCGCCATGAAGCCCGAAGTTAAGGCGATCCTCACCAATCGTGACGTCATTGCCATCGATCAGGACCGGCTGGGCAAGCAAGGCAAGCGCGCTTATTCCGATGGCGAAGTCGAAGTCTGGACCCGTCAACTCACCGGCGGAGCATTGGCCGTCGCCATCATCAACGTGGCTGAAAACGACCGCCTCGCCTCCCACCCTTTCCACTTGAACCTGGCCAAGCTCGGCCTGCACGGCCCCGAGAGCGGCAAGGACCTTTGGACCGGCAAGCCTGTCACTCTGACCGACGGCCAGCCCATTGAATTGCCGGGCCACGACATTCTTCTGGTCCGCATCGCCTCGCCGAAATAAACGCGCTCCGCAAAAAACCTGGTATCCCGTCCTTGCCGCGACTTTGCCTCCTGCGGCAAGGGCGGGATACCACAAACTTGATCGGTCGTAAGCCCCCCGCAGGTCGCGACCTCTGCCCTATTTCGCCCGTCCCAGGCACACCGCGAACCAGCCCCGATCGTCCGCCCAGCTCTCCACCGCGGCAAATCCGGCCCTGGTCATCCTCGCCTCCGCCGCTCCAGGTGCGTACTTGTAGCTGTTTTCGGTGTGAATCGTCTCGTCTTCGGCGAACTCCACATCCAAGTTCAGCGCCTTCAGCCGTACCCGCTGCTTTCTCCGGCTGACCAGGTGCATTTCAATCCGCGACTCGGCCGCGTTCCACACCGCGCGGTGCGCAAAAGCGCTCAGGTCGAAGTCCGCGCCCAGTTCCCGGTTCAGCCTCTCCAGCAGGTTCAGGTTGAAAGCCGCCGTCACCCCGGCCGCGTCGTCGTAAGCCGCCACCAGCGTCGGGGCGTCTTTCACCAGGTCTACGCCCAGCAGCAGCGTATCCCCCGGCTTCAACCCCGCGCGCACTCCAACCAGGAGCCCCGCCGCCTCCTGCGGATCGAAGTTGCCGATGCTCGATCCGATATAGAGCACCAGCCGCCGCTCGTCCGCTTCCTCCGGCTCGAGTTCCAGCCCGCGTGTGTAGTCTTCCACCCTCGGAGCCACCCTTACCCCCGGAATCTCCCGCTCAATCCGCTCCCGCGCCGCCTCCAGAGCGGTAGCCGATACATCTACCGGCTCATAAAGAACCGTGCCTTGCTGCTTAATCGCCGCCGCCAGCAGCAGCCGGGTCTTGTCGGCCGATCCTGCGCCCAGCTCGGCCATCCGCAGCCTCCGCCCCCCGGCTGCCAGGGCAACAATCTCCGCCGCGTGCTCGGTCAGAATCCCCCGCTCCGTCCGCGTCGGGTAATACTCGGGCAGCTCGGTAATCCGCTCGAAGAGACGCGAACCGGCCTCGTCGTAAAACAGCCACGGCGGCAGCCGTTTCTGCCCCGCAGTCAGCCCTTCCCGGACAACTGCGGCGACGGATTCCTCAATGCGTGCTTCTTCGGTCTGCAAAGCTGGCTCGTTCATGCGTTCTCCTGAATCCTGTCTCGACGGGGAAGCCCAAGTTACGAACGCGCCAGCCGTATGCCGGAAAACTGCCAGCGCGTCTCGGGCGCAAAGAAATTACGGTACGAGGCTCGTATGTGCCGCTCCGGCGTCGCGCAGGAGCCGCCCCGCAGCACCATCTGGCTGCTCATGAATTTGCCGTTGTACTCGCCCAGCGACCCCGGAAGCGGCTTGAACCCCGGATAGCCCAGATAAGCGCTCGCCGTCCACTCCCAGCAATCCCCAAAGAACTGCGTTCCGCCTTGATTTTGGTGGGGCTCAATGGCAGGGGAAGGCAGCAGACGCCCGGAATCCAACAGATTGCCGCTCGTCGGCTGACCCTCGGCCGCCGCCTCCCACTCGAACTCCGTGGCCAGCCGCTGCCCCGCCCAGCGCGCGTAGGCGTCGGCCTCATAGAAGCTCATGTGGCTGACCGGCGAGTCTTCCAGCCGAATCAGAGGCAACTCGCCGCGCAGGGTAAAGATACTCCACCCCCCATCGCGCTCGGTCCAGTAGAGCGGCGCCTGCCAGCCGTTGGCCTTCACCGCATCCCACCCCGCCGAGAGCCAAAGCTCGGGCCGCTTGTACCCGCCGTCGGCGATAAAACCGGCAAACTCCCCGCAGGTCACCAACCGCGTGGCCAGTGCAAATGGCTCCAGCCACACCCGGTGCCGCGGCAGTTCGTTGTCGAAGCAGAACCCCTCGCCACTGTGCCCGGCCTCGTGCATTCCGCCTTCAAATTCCACAAAGTCCAGGTCTCCCGAATCTTCGCCACCGGTTTTCTCTGACTCACTCAGCCCTGCCTTGTACGCGGGCCGCAGCGGATTGGTGAAGAACGCGTTCAGAATGTCGGTTAGCAGCAGTTCCTGGTGCTGTTCCTCGTGGTTCATGCCCAGCTCGATCCGCTTGAGCGCCTCCGGCTCCGGACCCGCGGCCAAAAGCCGCTCCATCGCCTCATCCACATGCTGCCGGTAGCGCAGCACTTCCTCCAGCCCCGGCCGCGAAAACGATGCCCGCAGCCGCTTCTCAGGAAAGGCGGCAAAGCTCTGGTAATAACTATTGAAAAGCCACGGAAACTCCGGGTTGAAGAGGCGGTAGCCGGGCAGAAACGCGCCCAGCACAAACGACTCGAAGAACCACGCCGTGTGCGCCAGATGCCACTTGGCCGGAGAGGCCTCCGGGCACGACTGCACCATCATGTCTTCAGGCGTCAAGCCGTCGCACAACGCCAGCGTTCGTCGCCGGATCGAGAAAAACCGTGTCGCAATCTCCAACTGCTCTCTACATTGGCTGGCCGTACTCATCCTCAACCCTCCCGCATCGAAACGAGTGTATCTCAACGGTTGGCGGCGTAGCTGATCTTCGTGCAAGCGTCCCCCGCGCCGGATCGCTTTTCCTGTACGGTTGTCCTGAATTGGTGCTTTAATTCGAAGTTACGATGGGGTTGTCTTCCGATTCCATATCCCTTCGCAAGGAGGGACCATGCCAAGGATGAAGGTTCGCCACTGGTTGCCGGTTCTCGCAGTTCTCGCCGCCGGGTTGTCTCCCGCCTGCGGGCAGGACGCCGCCCAGGCGCCGCCCGCCACCCCGCAGTCGGCGTCTGCCCCGGCCGCAACCCAGCCTCAGGTCTCTGACGAGGATCTGGGCGATACGCTGATGGCCCACCTGCACTACCAGGCCGCTATCGACGCTTACAAAAAGGTTCCAGCCAACTCCGCGGCCGTCTTGAACAAGATGGGCATTGCCCACCAGATGATGTTCAACCTGAACGATGCCGCCCGCTGTTACCAGGCTTCGTTGAAGATCGATCCGACCAACGCCCGCGTTCTGAATAACCTGGGCACTGTCTACGACTCCCTCAAGCAGTACGGCAATGCCGAGCGCATGTACCGGCGCGCGCTCAAAATCAGCCCCAACTCCGCCCTGATTCTGAAGAACCTGGGCACCGACCTGCTGGCCCAGCACAAATACAAAAAAGGTTGGGAAGCGTACAAGGCCGCTCTGGTCATTGACCCGCAGATCTTCCAGAACAGAGCCAGTCCTCGCGTGGAGAACCCGGCTACCCTCCAGGAGCGCGGCGCCATGAACTATTACATGGCCAGGGGTTGCGTCCGCGCCGGCCAGAACGACCGCGCCATCGAGTACCTGCGCATGGCGCTCAACGAGGGCTTTACCACCCCCAAGAAGATCGTTGCCGACACCGAGTTCGCCGCCCTGCGCGGCATCCCGGCCTTTGAGAGGCTGCTCACCGCCCAGGGTTCACAGCAGTAGACAGCCGCCCCGCAGGTACTCGCGGACAATTAACTTCCTCGATGCACAATAAGGGAAAGTGGCGAAATATCTGTCGCCGCGGCAGAAATCCACAGATCCGGAACAGGGCTCCCCAGGCTTTATATCGGACCTTGTCCGTGGGACGAGAGTGGCCCGCCAGAGTCTATGGCAGGCTCGCGCCGCGCAATGGCCGCAATCCGGCGGAGCATCCCTTTGAAGATGCAGTAATGGATCGGATAAAGAGCATACCAATAAAGGAGCCCGCTGAGTCCGGCTGGATCGAAGATTGCGGTCTGCCGAATCTGAGAGCCATGGCTGGTTGGCTCGACTTCAAACTGAAGCCACGCACGGCCCGGCACTTTCATCTCCGCCACCAGATTCAGTTTGCGGTCGGGGACAAAACTCTCGACGCGCCAGAAATCGAGAGCATCTCCAGCGACGAGAGTGTGCGGATCGCGGCGGCCCCGGCGCAGTCCCACACCGCCTACAAGGAGATCGAAGAAGCCGCGAATCTGCCACAGAAAACTGGCAAAGTACCATCCGTTCTCGCCGCCGATGTGCTGGATGGGAGCAAAGGCCTGAGCCGGGGGAACCGGCACCTGGGTAGTCCGGGAATCGACCAGCCTTGTCCCGAACCGCACACCACCCCATGATGTGAGCTTGCCGCTGGAGGAAAGAGCGTCGGACCAGAATGTCGCAGCATACTCCAGGTTTTCATGGTGAAGGGCCCTCTCGACGGCTTTTCTTAAACCCATTGGCCGAACAGGAAGGATGGTCAACGCCGATGGATCCCGAACCAGCGTCGGGTTCCTCATGCTCTCGATCAGCTTGCGGCCGACGCGTGCATAGATGGGGGTGACCAGGCCCAACCACAAACTCGACAAGTGCGGCGTCAGGACCGGCACGGGAACCATCCATCGCCGCAGACCGCATTGCCGCGCGTACTCCTGCATGATCTCGCCATAGCTCACTTGGTCGGGACCGCCGATCTCAAAGACGGCGGACTGTTCAATGGGCAGATCCAGCGCCGCCACAAGATACGCAACCACATCTTCAATCGCAATCGGCTGGGCTTTGACCGCAACCCAACGTGGGCAAATCATGACCGGCAGACGCTGTACCAGGGCACGAATCATTTCAAACGAGAGACTGCCGGAGCCGATGACGATCGAGGCTCGAAACTCGATCGTCGGAACCGTCGAACTGCGCAGAATATCTGCCACCTCATGGCGACTTCGCAGATGTGCGGATAATGCTTGATCCTGATTGCCCAGACCACCCAGGTAGACAATGCGTTCGACACCCTGTTCGCGAGCGGCGTTGGCGAAATTCTGTGCGGCTTGCCGGTCTTGCTCTTCAAACTGCCCCGCCGAACCCATGGAATGGACAAAGTAATACGCAGTTTGCACGCCAGCCATGGCCGGCCCAAGAGAATCGCGATCCAGGCAATCCGCCTGTATCACTTCGGTAGAGGGAGATACCCGCGAGCGAAGAAATTCGGGATGGCGGGCAAGACAGCGGACGGGGATGCTTGCTGCTTCAAGCGCTTTAAGGAGGCGGCCTCCGATATACCCCGAGGCTCCCGTTAGCAGGACAAGCGACCGATGGTTCGTGCCCATGGGGGAACCTCAATGGTCCTCGCAATGTCCGAGTGGCACAATCCTAACAGTGCTTGCAGGAAGCCTCGTGTACCAAATGAACCACCCGGTTGCGGTAAGTTATCCGCCGCCTGAAAAAGACGCAGAGCGGCTTCCGCTTGCCGATTCCACCGGGGGCTACTCCCTATTTATAGATATAAGTGTATTGCCATCAATGTGCTTTCCGGTTGGGACTAGCGGGAACTTCCCAGTGATTTGCACAAACCAGGGGGCAAAAATGCCGATCCGATCAAAGCCTTGGGCGGCATATTCTTCAGCCGCCCTCAATATCCAACTTACTTCGGAGGCACTGCTCTTGCCGCTCGGAATCAGTGACCGGCAGGCACCATCTCCAACTCGGCAAGCCGCTTGGCCAGCAGCGCTTCCAGCTTGACCAGCGCGGCCGAGAAGCCTTCGATGCCTTCCTTCAGCTTGTCGGTGGCCATGCGGTCGCCGTCGTGCAGAAACTCGAAGACTTCCTTGTCCATCACGATCCGCTCGATGTGCAGCGATTGGGCGGCTTCCGGGTCCAGCTTGCGGGGCAGTTCGCCTTCGGTCGATTCCAGTTCGGCCAGCAGTTGCGGCGAGATGGTCAGCAGGTCGCATCCGGCCAACTCCTTGATCTCGCCGATGTTGCGGAAGCTGGCGCCCATCACTACGGTCTTGTAGCCGAATTTCTTGAAGTAGTTGTAGATCCGGGTGACGGACAGGACGCCGGGATCCTGGGCGCCTTCGTAGCTCTTGCCGGTGTCCTTTTTGTACCAGTCCAGAATGCGGCCCACGAAGGGCGAGATGAGCGTCACGCCGGCGTCGGCAGCGGCAATGGCCTGGTGCAGGCCGAAGAGCAGCGTCAGGTTGCAGTGAATCCCTTCGCGCTCCAGCACCTCGGCGGCGCGGATGCCTTCCCAGGTGGAGGCGATCTTGATCAGTATGCGGTCCCGGCCGATGCCGGCGGCGTCATATTGCCCGATAATGCTGCGGGCCTGCTCGATGGTGGCCTTGGTGTCGAAGGAAAGCCGTGCATCCACCTCGGTGGAGACGCGGCCGGGCACAATGGCCAGAATCTGCTTGCCGAATTCGATGGCCAGCCGCTGAAACGCCAGGTTGGCGACGGCCGCGTCGGTCGCATTGCTGCCCAGTTCCTTTCGTGCTCCCAGCAGCACGCCATCCACGATGGGCTGATACTGCGGCATCTGCGCCGCTGCGGCGATCAGAGAAGGGTTGGTGGTGGAGTCCTGGGGGCGAAACTTGCCGATCGCCTCGATGTCGCCGGTGTCTGCAACAACTACGGTGTAGTTGCGCAACTGTTCGAGCAGATTCTTAGGCATGATTCCTCCTGGGGATTGGGTTTCTTGCACTCAAGCAGGCTCTCGGCTCCAGTGTACCCTTCTTTCTGATGCGTCCGGTGAATGTCGGATGCAAACCGGTGCGCTTGGGCGTCATTCCGCAGCAAAGCTGTTGGCCAACACGCCCAGGCCGGGAATGCTCACTTCCACCTTGTCGCCAGCTTTGAGTGGACCAATCCCGGAGGGGGTTCCGGTCAGAACCAGGTCGCCGGGCTCCAGGGTGATGGCCGCAGTAATGTAGGCCAGCAGTGTGGAGATTGGAAAGATGAAGTCCAGGCTTGATCCATGCTGGCGGAGTTCGCCGTTGACGCGGGTTTCAATCGTCAGTCCGGCCTCCGGGTCCAACTCGTCGCTCACGATGGGGCCAACCGGACAGAAGGTGTCGAAGCCCTTGGCGCGGGTCCATTGGCCGTCCTTGTTCTGCAGGTCGCGCGCGGTCACGTCGTTGGCCAGCGTGTAGCCGCGAACAGCAGAGCGCCATTCTTCCGGCTTGAGCTTGTGCGCGCGGCGGCCGATCACCAGGGCCAGTTCGCCCTCGTAGTCCACGCGGGCTGAAGCGGCCGGCATACGCACTACGCCGCCGGGCTTGAGCAGCGCCGAGACCGGCTTGAAAAAGAGCAGCGGTTCGGTGGGCAGGTCGCTGCCCATTTCCTTTACGTGGTCGCGATAGTTGCGGCCCACGCAAACAATCTTCGACGGCGTCACGGGAGCCAGTAATTCGGCCGCGCTCAGTGGCATCGGCTCGAAGTCGAAGCCCCACGAAGTGGCCTTTCCATGCTGCAGGCGAAACGCCAGGTCTTCTTCGGGTGCGGCGATCAAATCGGTAATCCACGGCTCGCCGGCGCGATCTTCCACGGTGCCGTAGTGGATCAGGTTATCGAACAGAAGGCGGCAATATTTCATTTGAATCTCCTTGCGCAGTGCAGGCGGTCAGGGGTTGGGCACGGTCTCTTCCACCTCGGCGGAGCGGGCGCTCTCGTGTCTGCCCTGATCGATGGCGGTGACGGCGTAGCGATAACTGCGGCCCGGCTGAACCTCGGCATCGTGGAAGGCCGGCGGCGCCAGCGGCTGCGCGGGAGAGATGCGCTTCCATTCTCCCGCGCCCTCGCGGCGATAGACGGTGTAACCGGCCAGATCGCTGTCGGTGACGGGCTGCCAGCTCAGGTCGATGGCGGTTTCGGAGCCGTTGTCTCCGGCGGTGGCCACGGCGGCCAGTCCGGTGGGCACGGCGGGCGGGAAAATGTCCTTGGCTTCGACGCGCACTGCGGCGGAAAGCGGCCCGGCCAACTCCACAGTCTGCCCGTCCACAGTGACGCGCACCAAGCGCTGGGCGCGGTACTCGTACACCTGGCCGAAGCGGATCTCCTTGTCGAGGGCGCGGCCCGAGCGGCTTCCGGCCTCAACCAGCAGGTTGCGCTCAGCGGGTTCAGGTTCAGGCTCCAGGAGCCCTTGACGCGGCTTGGCCGCGGGTAACGTCAATAGCTTGCGCCGCAGGCGCACGGAGGCTTCTCCGGCCGCGGGTGTCCAGCGCAGAAGCACGCCTGCCTTGCGCACATCGGCCGTCAGGCCTTCGACCGGCGCGGGCGCTTCTCCCGCCACCACCTGGGCGGCGTTCGACAATCCGGCAGAGCGTCCGTTGCGGTTCTTCAGTTCGACAAAATAGCTGAGCGGGCGCGGCGCTCCGGCAGCCAGTGTTGGGGGCAGCGTATCAGTAAACTCGCCCTTGACTCCGGGTGCGAGCAGCAGGTCGGCGCCTGCCCCACTGCAGGCACTGCCCGCAGTTTCCTTGCGGCAGACGCGCACCGCGACGTCGCTCTTGAGGAAGAGCTTGTCGGTGTTGCGCCTCGGCATGGTCCAGGTAAGCGCTACTTCGTTGCCGGTCCGCGTTGCGGCCAGGTTGGCCACGCGATCCGGCAGGTTCAGCGAGGGTGGTTCCGGCGCACCCGGCGTTCCGCAGCCGCACAATACCGCGGCCAGCGCCGCCGCTGCCGTCAATCCAAGTCTTTGCACCGTACTCATCGCCTTCTCAGTCTAGAGTATTGCGGCGATGCCGGGTCCGGTTCCATTTCGTGCCGCGCGCATCCATTAAACTGAACCTTGAAATGCGGCGCTCTCTCAACCGGGAGCGCCGGGGAACGGAGTCCCTTGTGGCAGAGACGATTTTCGATGTGGCGATTGTTGGCGGCGGGCCGGCCGGTTATACGGCGGCCATTCGCGGAGCGCAGCTTGGCTTGAAGGTTGCATTGATCGAGAAAGCTCCCAAACTTGGCGGAACCTGCCTGCACGTGGGCTGCATTCCCACCAAGGCTCTGCTCTTCAATGCCGAAATCTGGGACCACCTCAAGCATGCCGCCGAATTCGGCATTGCCGGCATCGGCACGCCTACGCTCGATTGGTCCGCCGTGCTTACGCGCAAGAACGCCATCATTACCAAGCACGTCAAGGGCCTTGAGTTCCTGATGAAGAAGCACAAGATTACCGTGGTCCCCGGCTTCGGCCGTCTGACCGGCCCGGCCGTCGAGGGCGTACATACTGTTGAAGTTTCTGGAGAAGCGGGCGCGGAAACCAGCCAGATCCAGGCGAAAAACGTCATTCTGGCCACCGGATCGGACGCCAAGACGATCTTCGGCCTGGAGCCGGACGACCGCATCCTGACCAACATCGAACTGCTTTCCCTCCCCGAGCCGCCGAAATCGCTCATCGTGATCGGCGCCGGCGCGGTGGGCATGGAGTTCGGCTCCATCTTCCGCAGCTTTGGCGCGGAAGTCACTATCGTCGAGTTCCTGCCGCGCGTGGTTCCGGTCGAGGACGAGGAGATTTCCAAGGAGATCACGCGCCTCTACAAAAAGCGCGGCATCGACGTGAATACCGGCTCCAAGGTCGAGAAGATCGAGAAGACCGAAACCGGCGTGAAGGTGACCTGGACCGGCGCCAACGGCAAGCCGCAGGAAAAGGAAGCCGAAAAGGTTCTGGTGGCCGTGGGCCGCTCCGGGCGAACGGAAAATATTGGCGTGGAGAAGACGAAGATCGAGCTCGAACGCGGGCTGATCAAGGTCAACGAAGCCCAGGAAACCGCCGAACCCGGCGTCTTCGCCATTGGGGACATCGTCTTCGGGCTGCCGCAGTTGGCTCACGTTGGCGCCATGAGCGGCATCGTCGCCGTCACCAAGATTGCGGGCCGCCCGTTCCGCCCAGTGCGCCGCGACCGCATCCCCGGCTGCACGTACACCGAGCCGCAGATCGGGTCGGTCGGTCTGACCGAGGCGCAGGCCAAAGAAAAGGGCCACGAAGTCAAAATCGGGAAGTTTCCCTTTGCGGGCAACGCGAAGGCCACCATCCTCGGCAATCACGACGGATTCGTGAAGATCGTCGCCGACAAGAAATACGGCGAGATTCTGGGCGTGCACATTCTTGGCCCGCAGGCCACGGAGCTGATCGCCGAAGCCGTCGCGGTTCTGGAGTTGGAGGGGACTGTAGACGACATGATGTTCGCCATCCACGCGCATCCAACGCTGGCCGAGTCGATGCTGGACGCTTACGGAGCCGTCGAGGGCATGGCGATCAACGCGTAAGAAATCGATTTCATTAGGACTTTTCCACGCCTTGGGCCGGCGCGGCGTCATTCATCTTCACTGCTGGTATCCTCCAGCAGCGGATCGATGTCGCGCTTGCCGTGGAGGATGCGTACGATGCGCAACTCATCTCCGGCAAGAACGTAGTAGATGCGCATCGCGGGAAAGCCGTCCACCGGCCATGATCGCAGCCCGGTGAGCCTTGGATTCTGGAGTAACTTGGGAGCGCCAGCCTCAGGCATTCGACAGAGGTTCTCAATTGCCGATTGCACGGCTCCAAGGAATCGCTCGGCGGCACGAGCGGCGTCCTTCTCGATTAAGTAGTAGAAATACTGCCGAAGAATGTCTTCTCGTGCGGCTGTTCGAACGTACACGTTCACAGGTTTGAGAGAGTCCTTCCAGGTTACTTGCGTCTGGCAAGGATTTTAGCCGCATCCTGCTTGAGTTCGCTCCAAAACGCTGGTGAAAGGGGAATATCTTCTCCCGTGGTCAGCCCCTGAATCAGCAACGCCTCCAACCGGGAGTCCGCTTCTTTGGCCTGAGCCTCACGCAGCAACCCGCGAACATACTCGCTCACGTTCCCGTAGCCCTTGGTCTGGACCTCAATGTCGATGAACTCCTTGAGCGAATCGGGCAGAGAAATGGTCAGAGTGGTCATGGCTTTCCTCAAGGGCATTATACCAACAATTCTTATCTATTAAGACGATTAATCCAAGAAACAGGGGCGCCTACACCAGGTCCAACTCGCCAAACAGGTCTGCCAGCACAATGCGGACCGGCGTCTCCGGAATCGCGAGTTCACCGGAGCGCGCCAATTCCAGGCCATCCCCTGTCCCACGATAACCAACGCGGGCAGTGGGATCGATCACCCAGACATGTTCAATGCCGAAGGCAAGATACTCGGCTGCTTTGGCCGCAGTGCGGCGCAGAGTGTCCTCCGGCGATTGAATCTCAATGACCAACAGCGGCGGATGGGTGAGGATGCGCTCCCGCGGCGTTCCCGAGCGGAGAATGGTGACGTCGGGCACGCGAATGCGTGCTGGTCCAGTGCGAATGCGCACACTCAGAAGGCAAATTACGCCTCAATCGTCCCGGTAATTGAAAAATGGCGCGCCGATCAACGCGGTGAGGAACGAATGATCGACTCGCCGCCGTTTCGCTCGACAAGCGCGCCGTCCACCCACTCGCGGTCATACTCAAACGACGCGACAAGATACTCCTCGATGGAGAGATTGGTCATGGCCGCAGTATCCACCGCAAATCCGGTTTCCGCTCCAGCATTTTCCTTCCCCCACCTCTTCCCGCCCTTCAAGGCCAAGAATCCGGCTCAGCTTCCCCGCGCCTATAATTGGAGGGAGACCCAGTCCACACTTCCGGACGTGCGCAGGCTCCGAAGGAGCAGGCGTGGCGTGCCGGTCGAAGGAGGATTCTTTGGCCCCGTCTCCCGACGATCCGAAACAACTACCACCGTCATCCGGCAAGCTGCAGCCGCAATCCGGCTTTCCGCGTACGATCCAGCAGAAGCCCGCGACAGTTCCCGTCCAGGCTGTCAGTGGCGTGCTCGGCGATATCGGCGACAACGCTGTCACCGGGCGAGCTGAATACATTCGCCAAAGCACCGACGAAGAGATGATTTGGCAGGAGTCGCCGTCGCTGGCTCTCCTGCTGCCGCGCTTCATCAAGTACGCCGTGATGATGGTGATTGTGCTCATCGTCTGCTCGATGGTGAAGAACTATGTCACGCAGAACCCATATGCGCAGGCAGCCCTTGAGCGGACCGGCATCCATGCCACGGGCGAAGGCAGGTCGGCTGAACCGGCACGGAGAGCGGGACGCAAGCCCAGGGGCGGGCACCGGGCTTCGGATCAGCCTGCTGACACGGCCTCGCCCGACGGAACAGCGGGGGCGCAGCCCGAGACCGAAGCGCCGCGCAGCGAGCCTGCAGGCGGGTTGAACCAAATTCTGGCTCTCGTCAAACTCGGCTTTGCCGGGCTCTTTACGCTGCTGTTTCTGGTTTACCTGTTGAAGCTGACGACAACCAAATACTGTGCTTCAAGCCAGCGGCTGATCGTCGAGGAAGGCTCATTGCATTCGGTCAACCGGCCCTATGAGCTGCACCAGCTGGGCGATGCCGTGATCGAGAAGCCGCTACTGCTGCGCATGTTTGGCGTCGCGAATCTTGAAATCACCAATCCGCGCGTGACGTTGCTTGGGCTGCGCAACGCCGACTATGTGCGTGACATTCTGCGCCAGGGCGGGCAACTGGAAGCGCAGCGGGTGGACAAGATCCGCTTTCGATAAGGGCGGGCAGCGTCCCGCTTGGCTTGTGTTCGAAAGAGAAACGGCTCGACAGCATAGTGTGCTGTCGAGCCGTTTCTCTTTCTGAGCGCTTTCTCTGGTGAATCTCAAGTTCGTCGAAGAACAACTGCAGATCTTTCGACTCCGTTTGGCCAAAATGCCGGCCAAACTACGCTCAAGATGACAGAGCCCTTCGGACGATGACAGTGCCATTCTGAGACGAACTTTCGACTCAGGGCACTAGAGTTCAATCGACTGGTTGGCGACGAGCGCCTTGGCCTTGGCGATGAACTCGGCCAGAGGCATGGAGCCCTGGTCGCCTTTGCCGCGGGTGCGGACGCTGACGGCGCTGGCTGTCTCTTCCTTGTCTCCGAAGACCAGAATGTACGGCGTCTTCTGGTTGGCAAAGTCGCGGATTTTGGAGTTCATCTTCTCGTTGCGGTCGTCCACTTCAACGCGCAGGCCAGCGGCCTTCAACTCGGCCTCGACCTTCTTCGCATAGTCCTGGTGCCGCTCGCTGATGGGAACAAGTCCCACCTGCACCGGAGCCAGCCACAGCGGAAATGCTCCGGCGTAGTGCTCGATGAGCACGCCGAAGAAGCGCTCCACCGAGCCGAAGAGTGCGCGGTGCACCATCACCGGCTGATGCTTTTCGCCGTCCTCGCCCACGTACTCCAGCTCGAAGCGCGCCGGCAAGTTGAAGTCGAACTGTACGGTGGAGAGCTGCCACAACCGGCCCAGCACGTCCACCAGCTTGATGTCGATCTTGGGCCCGTAGAAGGCGGCTTCGCCGGGGATCGTCTTGTACGCAATCCCTTTCCGATTGAGAGCCTTCTCCAAAGAGCTGGTGGCCAGACTCCAGTTCTCATCGGAACCGGCGTAGTGTGCGCGGTCTTTGGGGTCCCAGGTCGATAGCTCAACCTTGAACTCCTTGAAGCCAAAGGTGTGGAGAACGGCCTCGGCAAAGTCGATGCAATTCACCACTTCGTCTTCAATCTGGCTGGGCATGCAGAAGATGTGCGCGTCATCCTGGGTAAAGCCACGGACGCGCAACAGACCGTGCATGGTTCCCGAGCGCTCGTAGCGGTAGACGTTGCCCAACTCGGCGTAGCGCGCGGGCAGGTCGCGATAGCTCTTGGGCGAGTTCTTGTAGATGAGGATGTGGAACGGACAATTCATCGGCTTCATGCGATAGTTGCCGTCGTCCAGCTCCATGGGCGTGAACATGTTGGCCGCATAAAAGCCCTCATGGCCGGAGGTCTGCCAGAGGTTCACTTTGGCCACATGCGGCGTATAAACCAACAGGTAGCCGCGGCGCAGGCACTCCTCGCGCATCCAGTCTTCCATCACCTTGCGGACCAGTGCGCCTTTCGGGTGCCAGAAGACAAGCCCCGGTCCCGCCAGTTCCTGAATGCTAAACAGGTCCAACTGCTTGCCCAGCACGCGATGATCGCGCTTGGCCGCTTCTTCCAGCCGGGCAAAATGCGCGTCCAGATCCTTCTTTGAGAAGAACGCCGTGCCGTGAATGCGCTGCAACTGGGGATTCTTCTCGTCGCCCAGCCAGTAAGCGCCGGCCAGGGTGGTCAGCTTCACGGCCTTCACGCGGCCGGTCGAGGGCACATGCGGACCGCGGCAGAAGTCCAGGAACTTGCCGTTCCGGTAGAAGCTCACTTCGTCGCCCGGCTTGGTGAACTTGGTGACGAAGTGGGTCTTCATGAAGTCGCCGTCTTTGTCGAATTCGGCCAGAGCCTGCTCGCGGAGTTCATGCTCGCGAACAAACGGCTCGTCCCGCGCAATCACCTCGGCCATCTTGGCTTCGATCTTCGCCAGATCCTCGGGTGTGAAGGGCTTTTCGCGGTAGAAGTCGTAGAAAAATCCCGAGTCGGTCGCCGGGCCGTGGCCCAGCTTGGTTTCGGGGAAAAGCTCCAGCACCGCCGTGGCCATCACGTGCGCGGCGGAGTGGCGCACCACCTTCAGCGCGTCGGGATCCTTCTCGGTGACCAGCTCCAGGCGGGTATCGGCGGTGAGCGGCGTCGTCATGTCCACCAGACGCGGAGCCGATGTGTCTTCGACGGCATACATTGCGGCCTCGGCTGGCTCCTCAGCCTCTTTCTCGCCACAGCAGCCCTCTTCCCTGGTGGCCCGAGTCAGCGGCGTCAGGCGCGCCACAATGGAGGCTGCGGCCAAACGCGGCGAGATCGAGTTGGCAATATCGAGGGGCGTTGTCCCGGCGGGCACTTCGCGAATGGCTCCGTCGGGCAGGTGTACGGCAATCGTCTGTGTGCTCATAAGTTGAATAGTCCTGCGATTCCGGCCACGGGATGGTCTGGCTTCGTGGCAACACTTCAGGATATACCGGCGAAAACGGGAACCGGTCGGCTCCGCCCAGGGAAACTCCTACCTTAGCTTTGCCCGCACTTCGGTCCGGATGAGGTAGAGGAAGAAAACCAGGTTCAGCAGTCCCTGGACCAGGGGGGGCGACTCGCGCAGGCTGGAGAAAATCCACAGGTTGTAGCAGGCCAGTAGGAAAACTGCGCCCAAAGCCATGGCCCATGCCCAGCGCAGCAGCAAAAGCAAGCCGGCGCTGGCCGCGATGAAGGCGGCAGCAAAGACCAGAAACAGCAGTGGATAGTGGCGTCCGGCAACGACGCCGAGGATGATCACTCCGGCCAGAACCAGCAGGTAAAGGCTGATCGCCGCCAGGCCGGGGAGAGGCAGCAGCTCGCGCTTCGGCGGCTTCGGCAGAGCAATGCCGGAATTCTCACGAGTCTCGGATTGGTTTGTCATAGTGAGTGCAGGTAGGCCAGCAGGTCGTGGAGCTGGTCGTCCGTCAACTGCGTGGCGGGCATCATCGACCGTCCATGCAAAATGGTTGTGGTCAGCCGCTCGTCGGTGGGCGGCGCACCAGACGGCATGGCCTTGATCTTGGTGATCGCCTGCAGTCCCGGCCCGTTCAATCCCCTGGTGGTGGTCGGGTGGTGGCACTTGGCGCACTTCTGGTGAAAGACCTGCGCTCCTCGGGCCTCTTCCGCCGACCACAAAGCTTCGGGCTTGGAGGCGGGCAGCGAGCGGCATCCGGCCAGGGCCGCGGCCAAGATGCCGGCCAAGCCCAGCGCGGGAGTGAGGACAGCAAGGGAAACAGCCAGGGAATGAATGCGCATCTGGCTCTGATGATACAAGGTTGGAACTGATCGAGGCGTCACTCTGCGGCGGCGATGGCCTCCGCGATGCGGTCGATCGCCTCGACTTCAATTTCGCTGTCGGGCCGGTGGCCGTTGACCAGGATGGAGAAGACCAGCGTTTTGCCGCTGGCCGTGGTCAGGTAGCCGCAGAGCGCATTCCCTTCGCTGTGCGTGCCGGTCTTGGCCCAAAGGCGACCTTTGAGCGGCGAGTCTTTGAAGCGGTTGATGAGCGTGCCGTCCACGCCGGCCACGGGCAGGGTTGCCCGCCAGCCCGCACCCCACGGTTGGCGCGAGGCGTAGGAGAGCAACTGAGTGAAGGCGCGAGGAGCGATGCGGTCGTCGAGGCTCATGCCCGAGCCGTCATAGAGGAAGAAGTCGCCGTCGTCGATGCCTGCGCCGACCAGGAACTGCCGCACCACCCGCGCGCCCTGCGCAAAGCTGCCGTCGGTGCCGTGAACCTTGCCCAGCAGGCGCAGCAGCAGCTCGGCGTGCAGGTTCTGGCTGACCTTGTTGATCAGCGTAATGTCCTGCGTCACCGGGACGGAAATGTGCGTGGCCAGCACCCTGCGGCCGTCCAGCGGTGCAGCTACCGTGGAGATTGCGAACGGCACAAGCTTCAGTGGCGCTTCGCGTTCCGCCACAAACTCGGCAAGATCATTGGAAAACTTGTGCCCGGTCGCGACTCCGCCGTTGACGGTCACGCCGCGGCTGCGCAGTGCATCCTTGAAGACTTCTGCCGTGAACTCCGCGGGCTCTTCGACGGCCAGGTTGGCATGGAAGCCCTCGGCCGGTATGGTGCCCCAGGCGCGCACCGTGCGATTGCCGGGCCGGCGGTCGAGGCCGGGGTGGGCCGCTTCGGCAGCGGGCGCGGGAGTCGCGGAGTTGTCCACGGTGTAGTACTCCACATTGGGCGTCCACACGGTCTGGGTTGCGCCGGGCGTGGTGGGATCGGGAGCCACCGTCAGTGCCACTGTATTGTCATTGAACGTAAGCGCGGAGACCGGAGCGCCATAGCTCCATTGCAGATCGTCCCAGGCCCAGTCCGTGCCGTAGGGCTCGTCGAGATAGAAGCTGTCGTCGCCCACCACGCTTCCCTCGACGGTGCGGACGCCGGCCTGTTCCACCTGCTGCGCCAGCAACTCCAGCACCTCGGTCGGGCGGCGCGGCTTTTCAGGCTCTCCGGTCGTGGGAGCTATGGCCGGTGCGCGGTAGGGATAGCGGCGGGCGCTCAGCGTGGGGTCGCCCGCGCCAAGCAGGATCAGGTTGCCGTGCAGCACGCCCGCGGCGTCCACTTCTCCGCCGGCCACAACGTGGGTGGTCCAGGTGAGGGTGTCCACAGGCAGCAGGGCAAAGGCGGCGGCGGTGGTGGTGAGTTTGGTGGCCGATGCCGGGATGAACAGCCGTCCCTCATTGAGCCCGAAGAGCGGCTGGCCGTCGAGCGTGGACACGCTGACGCCGAACTCGGCGTGGCTCAACGCCGGATCGGCCAGAATCGCCTGAATGCGGTCGGCCAAGGGACCTTTGGCAGGGGCCGGAGCCGCATGTTTCGCAGGCAGCGCTACGTGCCGCGCCTGGGCCGTCAGCCCGGTCGAAGAGACGAGAATCCCAACCAAAACGAGCAAAAAACGCCGAGTTGTCGCCATTCCCGGAGTTTAGCAGGAGGCAAGCGGAGGCGGCGCATAGTTGGCCAGTTGTTGAGGATTTGTAGGATGGGAGATTTCGCGGTTCGAGATTGCGGGTTGAACTTCGAGATCTGCCATCCTTTTTGAAACGGCAAGACAGCAACAAACGATGAGAAGCCTAGATGGGTTTGGGCGTGAGGTTTCGGGCGTTGGCGACGTTGTCTGGAGTGTCGGTGAAGGGTTTTCCTGGGGCGTAGGCGAACTTCTCAAAACGGGAACCTACCTTGCGGAGGGCGTCCTGCGCGCCATCGTCCCAGGTGACGCGCGCCTCGCCGTCCACAAAGACCCATTTGCCGTGAATATTGCCGCGCAGCGAGCGCTCAGCATCGCCGCTTTCCTTGAGCGTGATGTAGAAGTTGTTGCCGCTGCCATCGCCGACTTCCCATTTGCCGAGGTAATGTCCGCGGGAGGGCCCGGAAGCATTGGCGGCTCCGGCCTGCGCGGCGGCAGGGAACTCCACCCGCGCAATATCGGCCAGATTGAAGCTCTGGCGATGGCCATCCTTGAAGACGATGACCAGGGAGCCCTGAGCGGAGCCGGAAGAAGAGGGCGGTGTGGGGAAGCCGGCGGGCTGACCTCCCTATGAACAAAGAGGTTGAATGAAGAGTTTTATGACCCAAATTAGCAAGTTAGCTTCCGCTCCGCGGAAATCGCAAGTTAGCGAGTTGACGGCAGTTCATCCCAGCTGCAACGCGTCCAGGCGAGTCGGGCTGCTCCTATTGAGCTGGCGGGGCGCCGGGGTTGGTGGGAGGAGTGAGCAGGAAACCCTTGCGGACCAAGGCAAAGCCAGCTTGGGGGAGTTCGGCCTGGAGAAGCTGGTTTTCAGGGCCGGAGAAAATGTCAGTGGAGGCGCCGGCGATGGTGGCGATGAGGTGGTGGACGGCGATGGGCTTGCCGTCGAAAGTGCCCTGTTCGTCGGCGTAGGTGGTCAGCTGGATCGACTCGATGGAGCCGGACTGCTTGGGGAGAATGGCCCAGAGGTCGCGATTGTTCTGGGTGACGGCGAGGGCCAGCAGGGTCTCGAGAGCGCCGGGGTCGAAGTCGGAGAGGAAGACGGCGGCGGGGTGGAGGTCCAGACGGGTGGTTGCGGCGCGGCCGTTGGCCGAGATGTTTAAAAGAATCTGGGCGGGATCGGGAGTGCCAACGACGTTAACCGCCGAACCGTTGACGGTGGCGCTCAACTGCACGTGACGGAGGTGGTTGGCGGGGGAGAGTTGCTCGGTTTTGGAGAGGGCGTAGTTGAGGCCCTGCATGGCGATGCGCACCTGGGAGGTGGAGTTGTAGCCGTGTGGATTGGAGGTGAATTGGAAGGAGGCCGTGCCCACCGGCGTTCCGTGCTGCGAAATCACGAAGCTGCCGGTTTGGGCGGAGGCCGCAGGAACGAAGGCAAAAAGGCTGGCAAGAGCAAAAACAGTAAATGTACGCACAGATCTCCCCATCGACGCTGTCGGTTTAGACACGGAAAGGGGAAAAGAGTTGTGAAAAGCAGCTTCCAGCCGTCAGGGATCAGTTGTCAGTTTTGGTCGTGGGGAATGGAGACCTGTACCTTGCATGAGGTTTCTCCATTCGACAGGAAACTGACAACTGATCGCTGACAACAGCCTTTTAGCCTTTGGCGACGGAGAAGCGGCGGTTGACTTCGTTCCAGTTGACGACACTCCACCAGGCGGCCAGATAGTCGGGGCGGCGATTCTGGTACTTGAGATAGTAGGCGTGCTCCCAGACGTCGTTGAGCAGGATGGGATAGAGGCCCTGGGAAAGGGGCGAATCCTGATTGGCCGTGGTGACGACCTTCAGCTTGCCGGCGGTGAAGACCAGCCAGCCCCAACCGGAGCCGAACTGCTTGGCTGTGGTCTCGTTGAAGGTTTTCTTGAAGGCTTCGAAGTCGCCGAAGTCGGCGGTGATCTGCGCCGCGATAGCGCCCGTGGGCGCGCCGCCTACGCCGGCTGAGCCGACTTTGCCCATTAGAGTCCAGAAGGCGGTGTGGTTGGCGTGGCCTCCGCCATGGTTGCGGACGGCAGTGCGAATGTCTTCGGGAACGTGGGCCAGGTCGCGGATCAGGTCGTCCACTGGCTTGGCGGCCAGTTCGGGGTGGTTGGCCAGGGCCAGGTTCAGGTTGGTGACGTAGGTCTGGTGATGCTTGTCGTGGTGCAGATGCATGGTTTCCGCATCAATGAACGGTTCGAGGGCGGCGTAGTCGTAGGGAAGCGGTGCGAGTTCGTAAGCCATAGGGGAATTTCCTCCGTATCGGATTCTGCTGTTAGGGCGGGCATCGAGCCTGCGGTGTAAAGCGGCAGGGACTCGGCCGGCGACGGGTGAAGCGCAATGTTTTGAAGAACCTGAACAGCTCTCTCCTTGAATGGATGCGAGATGGAAGGAACAGGATGCGGCCTTGTTTCGATTCTGCGAGCGAAACTTTCTTTTGGCGCGGAACATCGAAGGGAAAACAGGCGGTGGGCTGCTTCTTCTCGATTCGCCGCTTGCCTGAAGTCTCCACTGGAAAGGTCTCATCCATATGGTGGCGAAACGATGAGCGACCGGCCTTCGTATCGATGGCTTGAGCAGCAGGGCGAGGCCTTTGGCGCGCCGGGGCTGGCGGCGCGCTGGACTTCAAGCGTGAAAGACACGGTGGGAACGGCTTATTCGGCGTCCAGCCGGGTCTGGTTCACCTGCTCGCACGGAATCCTGAACGAGATCTACCACCCCACGATCGACAGCGCCCAGGTGCGGGACATGGAGTTCCTGGTGACCGATGGGGAGACCTTCGCGCACGAAGAGAAGCGCGACCTGGAGAGCACTTTCGAGTACATCGACCCTGAGGCGCTGGGGGCGCGGTATATGAATCGCGATCCCGATGGGCGGTACACGCTGACCAAGGAGATCATCTGCGACCCGCACCATAGCGTGGTTCTGATGAGGGTGCGTCTGGAGGGGCACGAGGATCTGGTTCCGCGGCTGAAGGTGTACGCGCTGCTGGCTCCGCACCTGGATGGCGGCGGGGCAGGGAACTCGGCGCGGGCGCTGGATGTGGCCGGGCACCGGATGCTGCTGGCGTGGAAAAACCAGTGGTCGCTGGCCATGGGCTCGAGTTGTGGCTTTTCGCGGGTAAGCTGTGGGTTTGTGGGCGCGAGCGACGGGTGGCGCGACCTGATGGAGAACTGGCGGATGGATTGGGAGTACGGGTCGGCGACGAACGGCAATCTGGCGTTGCTGGGCGAACTGAATCTGGAGGCCGCGGGCGAGGACGGCGCGCGGACGTTCACGGTGGCCATCGGCATTGGGGAGGGCCACCACACGGCTCTCGAAAAGACGGTGAGCGCGCTGGCCACGCCCTTCGAGGGGCATCGCGAGCGGTTTATCGGGCAGTGGCGGCGGGTGGCGAATCCGGAGTGGCTGGGGGCCAAATCCAGAGACGACGGCAAGCTGATGCGGGCCAGCCACAACGTTCTGCTGGCGCACGAGGACAAGACTTTTTCGGGGGCGTTTGTGGCTTCGGCATCGATTCCATGGGGGCAGGTGCATGGGGACGACGACCTGGGAGGCTACCACCTGGTGTGGACGCGGGACATGGTGCAGACGGCGACTGCCCTACTGGCCTGCGGGCGGGCGGAGACGGCGCGGCGGGCGCTGGTTTATCTTGCGTGCACGCAGAAGCCGGACGGCAGCTTTGCGCAGAATTTCTGGGTGGATGGGCGGCCCTACTGGTCGGGGCTGCAACTGGACGAGGTGGCGTTTCCGGTGATGTTGGCGTGGCGGCTTTGGAAGGCCGACGGGCTGGGCGCGATGGACGTTTTTCCATTTGTGGAGCGGGCGGCGGGATTTCTGTTGCAGCACGCGCCCATTACCCATCAAGAGAGGTGGGAGGAGAACGCGGGCTACTCGCCCTCGACGCTGGCGGCGGTCATTGCGGGGCTGATTTGCGCAGCGGATTTGGCACGAGCCCGGGATGCGGTGGAGCTGGCGGTCTTTTATGAGGAGTTTGCCGACTGGGTGGAGCGGCACATTGAGGACTGGACGGTGACCAATGAGGGCGTGTTGCTGCCGGAGGTGAAGCGTCATTACATGCGCATACGGCCGCCGGAGAAGGGCGAGGCGTATGCCTGCGAGAGCTGCGGCACGGAAACCATCCGACTGTCGAACCGGCCGCCGGGGACGCGGTATGAGTTCGAGGCGCGGGAGATTGTGGACGCGGGCTTTCTGGAACTGGTGCGCTACGGGGTGCGCAGGGCCGACAATCCGCTGATGGTGGACTCGCTGAAGGTGGTGGATGCGGTGCTGAAGCGCGAGCTTCCGCAGGGGCCGGGCTGGTTGCGCTACAACGGAGACGGCTACGGGCAGCGCCCCGACGGAGGGCCTTACAGAGGCTGGGGCCAGGGGCGCGTATGGCCGCTCCTGACGGGGGAGCGTGCGCATTATGAACTGGCGGCGGGCAAGGACGTGGCTGCGCTGATTGACGCCTATGAGCACTTTGCCACCTGCGGACAGATGTTGCCCGAGCAGGTGTGGGACGAGGCGGACCGGCCCGCTTGCCGTCTGGTGCTGGGCCGTCCGGCGGGCTCGGCCGTGCCGCTGGTGTGGGCGCACGCGGAGTACCTGAAGCTGCTGCGTTCCGCGGTGGACGGGAAGGTCTTCGACCGCATTGACGCGGTGTATGAGCGGTACTGCGAACCGGAAGGGCGGGGGCGGACGCGGAGGAATCTGGAGATTTATACGCGGCGGCGGCCAATCCAGAAGATTGCCGCCGGAGACACGTTGCGTATTCTGGAGGAAAGCCGGTTCGACCTGGTCTGGTCGGCGGACGGTTGGCGGACAGTCCACACGACTCCAAGCAGCAGCATGGGCAGCGCCGGCTATAGCGCCGACATCGACCCGGCCCCGGAAGGGAGCAGCGGTGAATTGTCCTGGACGCTTCATTGGCCAGACCAAGGCCGCTGGCTTGGTTACAATGTGGAAGTGACGGTCGAAGCCAGGAAATCCGAGTGACAAGCAGCACCGAGTAAATGGGTTTACTTGAGCGTGCGCCGGTACAACGAAAGGATCTCGAAATCGAATGACTGCCAACCTCGCGGAACTCTCTCTCGATGAACTGTCCATCGATACGCTGCGGCTGCTTGCCGTGGACACGGTGGAAAAGGCCAAGAGCGGCCACCCCGGCGCTCCGCTGGGCTGCGCGCCCATTGCCTACCTGCTCTTCAACAAGCTGATGAAGCACAACCCGGCGCACGCGAAGTGGGCGGATCGCGACCGGTTTGTGTTGTCGAACGGGCACGCCTCGGCGCTGCTCTACTCCACGCTGTTTCTCTCCGGCTACGGGGTGACGCTGGAGGACCTGAAGAGCTTCAGACAATGGGGATCGAAGACGCCGGGACATCCCGAACGCGGCGACACGGACGGCGTGGAAGTTACGACGGGGCCGCTGGGCCAGGGCATCGCAATGGCGGTGGGCATGGCGATTGCGGAGAAGCATCTGGCCGCGGTGTACAACAAGCCGGGGTTTGACGTTGTGGATCACCACACCTTTGCGCTCTTGGGCGACGGCGACCTGATGGAGGGCGTTTCGCACGAGGCGGCTTCTCTGGCCGGGACGCTGGGGCTGGGCAAGCTGATTTTTATCTACGACGATAATTTGATCTCGCTGGACGGCGCGACGAGTCTGAGCTACACCGAGGACGCGCTGGAGCGCTTCGAAGCTTACCACTGGCATGTGCAGCGGGTAGCGGACGGCAACGACCTGAAGGCCATCGAGGCGGCGATTGCAGCGGCCAAGGCGGAGACCGGGAAGCCGTCGATCATCGCGGTGCGGACGGTGATTGGCTACGGAAGCCCCAAGGCGGGCAGCAACAAGTCACACGGTGAGCCGCTGGGCACAGAGGCCGTAGCGTCGACCAAGAAGTTTTTCGGCTTCCCGGAGGATCAGAGCTTCTACCTGCCCGAAGATGCTGTGACCAACTGGCGTCAGGCGCAGACGCGCGGCGCGGAGTTCGAATCCGCGTGGAAGAAGCTCTTCGCCGGGTATGCGGCGGCGTTTCCCGAGTTGGCGGCGGAGTTTGAGCGCACCCAAAAGGGCGAGCTGAAGGCCGGGTGGGAGAAGGCGATTCCTAGCTTTGCGCCGGGCAAGGCGCAGGCCACGCGCTCGGCGGGTGGCACGATTCTGAATGCGATTGCCGGGGCTGTGCCAGAGCTGTTCGGCGGGGCTGCGGACCTGACTTCCTCGACCAAGACAATCTTCAAGCCGGGCGCCAACTTCCACGAGGATCCGGCGGGGCGGAACGTCTTCTTCGGCGTGCGCGAGTTTGGCATGTGCGCGGCGGTGAACGGAATCGCTGCCCACGGAGGGCTGATTCCTTTCGGTTCGACCTTCTTTGTGTTCTCGGATTACGCCAAGCCGGCGATCCGGCTGGCGTCGCTGATGCAGTTGCACTCGCTCTTCGTTTTCACCCATGATTCGATTGCCTTGGGCGAGGACGGACCGACGCACCAGCCGGTGGAGCAACTGCTGGGGCTGCGCGCAATTCCGGGGCTTACGGACTTCAGGCCGGCGGACGCCAACGAAACGGCGGCGGCGTGGCGGCTGGCTCTGGAACGCAAGGGACCGAGCTTCTTCGCGCTCAGCCGGCAGGATCTGCCGGTGATCGACCCGGCGGCGCACGATGTGTACGCAGGCGTGAGCAAGGGAGCGTATGTGCTGGAAGATGCGAAAGACCCGCAGGTGGTGCTGATCGGCGCTGGCTCCGAAGTCTGGGCGGTGGTGGAAGCGGCGAAACTGCTGGCGGCCGAGGGAATCCGGGCGCGCGTGGTCAGCTTCCCGAGCTGGAAGATCTTTGAAGAGCAGTCCGCTGCCTACAAGGCCAGTGTGCTGCCGGCAGGAGTCCCCAAGCTGTCGGTCGAGGCCGGCGTCACCGTGGGCTGGTGGAAGTATGTCGGATCGGACGGCGACGTGATCGGACTGGACCGTTTCGGCGCATCGGCACCGGGACCGAAGGTGCTGGCGGAGCTGGGCTTTGGCGCGGAGAGCATTGCAGGCAGGGCAAAGAAGCTGGTGAAGTAGCCGTTGGTAGGGAGTAGGGAATAGTTGGTGCGCGTACCCTGTTCGCTATTCCCTACTCCCTATTTCTTACTCCCTCCAACACGAAAGGACTGATTGTGAAGTTCGTCATCGGATCGGATCATGCGGGATTTCCTCTGAAAGAGGAAGTGCGCGCCCATTTGGCGAAGGCCGGCTACGAGGTGGTGGACCTGGGAGCGTACAACGCCGAGCCCTCGGACTATCCCGACTTTGCCGAGAAGGTGGGCCTGGCGATCAAGCAGGGCGTGGCGCCGCGCGGGATTCTCATCTGCGGCTCGGGGGTGGGGGTGTGCGTGGCGGCCAACAAGATTCCCGGGATTCGCGCCGGGATGTGTCACGACACGTACTCGGCCCACCAGGGCGTGGAGCACGACGATATGAACGTGATCGTGCTGGGCGCGCGCATTATCGGTTCGGCGCTGGCCTTTGAAGTGGTGGACGCCTATGTCCAGGCCAAGTTCATCGCCACCGAAGAACGCTTTTTGCGGCGGTTCAACAAAGTGCTGGCCATCGAGGCCAGGTACATGTGTGGCGACGGCTCAAAGAACCCTGCATAGCTCCGCGAGGCGCCGATGTTCCCCTTCGACGTGATTCTCTTCGATGTAGGCGGGGTCCTGCTGACCAACGGCTGGGACCACCGCGAACGAGCGCTGGTGCTGGAGCGGTTCGGGCTGGATATTGCAGCCTTCGAGTCCCGGCATCTGGAGCCCTATCGCGCCTGGGAGTCGGGCGCGATTACCGCGGAGGCCTACCTGGACGCGACGGTTTTCAATGAGCCGCGCGGGTTTTCGCATCAAGAGTTCTTTGCGGCGATCTGTGCGCAGTCCCGGCTTCTGCCGGATGGAGCCCTGGAAATTCTCAAGGAACTCGACGCATCCGGCAAGTGTATGGTGGGGGCTCTGAACAATGAAGCGCGGGAGACCAACGAGTACCGCTTCGAGCACTTCGGCCTGCGTCCGCTCTTCAAGGTGGCGCTGAGTTCCTGCTACCTGGGACTGAGGAAGCCGGAACCTGCGATCTACCAGAGGGCTCTGGAGATTCTGGGCCGACCGGCGGAGCGGATTCTGTTCATCGACGACCGCGTAGAGAATAATGCCGCAGCCGAAGAGATTGGAATGAAGACGATCCAATTCACAGGTGCGGACGCCTTGCGGCAGGAGCTGGCGAAACTAGGCGTGCTCTGAAGCTCGTACAGGTGAGCTTTATGGCGTGGCGCGACCTGGCCAAATGCATTAGCCTCAAGGGGTGATCTGGACCAACCCAGCCGAAATGGCCTTGAACGAGCTGCGCACTGCGCCGCTGGTGCACTTCTCTCTGTTGGCGCTGAGTTCAATCTTCTTCCTGGTTGATCCTTTTGCCGCCATTCCTTCCTTTCTGGCCATCACCGAGAGTGCGGAGCCCAAGCGCCGCAAGCGCATGGCGCGCAAGGCCGCGCTGACTTGCTTTATCGTGCTGACCAGTTTTGCCCTGGGTGGGCAGCTCATCTTCAAGATGTTCGGTATCACTCTGCCCGCCTTCGAAGTGGCGGGAGGGCTGATTCTGTTGTTGATCGGCCTGGACATGCTGGAGGCCAAGCGCTCGGCGACCCAGGAGGCCACGGGGGACACCGAGGAGGCTTCTCATAAAGAGGACGCCGGGATTGTGCCGCTGGGGATTCCGATGCTGGCCGGTCCGGGTGCCATTTCTTCCGTAATGGTGCTGGTGGGGCAGGTTCCGTCGCCCTGGCATTGGGAGATGGGAGCCATTCTGGGGGCGATTACCGTGACCGCCCTGGTCAGTTACTGGGTGCTGGCGGGAGCGGGAAAGGTGCGCCAGGTGATGGGCGAGACCGGAATTCGCATTTTGGTGAGAATTATGGGCCTTCTTCTGGTCGCCCTGGCCATGCAGTTCTTCGTCAATGGACTCATGGACTTAGGTGTCATTCCCCGGCAATAGGCGAGCGTGATGTTTGGAGCGAGTGCGGAGTTTCCCACAGAAAGGCCTGCTTTCCACAGGGTGGGAGCTTGCAATAGCTCCGGAGGGTTGCTATTCTCGGGAAGTTGCAGCGAGGCGAACACGGTTTAGCCGGGTACGCGGGTTGCAAACGGAGAGTGGTTCTGTTACTCTCTAGAAGGTGTAAAGAACAGCTAACCTGAACAACGGAAAGCACTTGCAAACAGGGAGTGGTTGTGCTACTCTTTGAAAGTCGCAAACAGCGAATCGGAACAACGAGCGCGACTTGCGAATGAAGAGTGGTTGTGCTACTCTTTGAAAGTTGCAGTTTGAGCAGTGGATCCTCCCGGTGGCTTTAGGCCTGCCCGTTGAGGGAAGTGGGAAGATGGTTCGTTGGGTCAGGTGAGGCAAGAGCCCCTGAACCCCTGTAGGGAAACCCTCAGAGAACAAGCCATTGCACGACCCAGGAGTTTACTCCTGTGAGCCCTAGAGGCTCAAGCGCGGTTTGCTGGTCACTCTTTGATATTATGCGCAGTGCGACGACCCTAAGTAGGGACGTTCACCCGGTAAGCCGGTTGAAGTTCGCAAGCGAGGAACACCTGCCAACAGTGAGTTGAGCGGCCTCGAAGCGAATGTAAACGGAGCTTGACAGCGAGGTGAAAGTCTGGTAAACTTAGAAAGTCGCGCAAACAGCACCGGCAGAAGCGGTAAAATGCTAAGTCGCTGCAGCGCAACAAGTTCGAGGACAACTTAAGTGTGAAAGCTTAGGCCTCGATCCAAAACGACACCGCTTAGGCGGACCGTCGCAAGGATCTTTGACAATAAGGTTGAACATGCCAGTCGTGAGAAAAGATCAGGTTTGGCTTGATCATTCTCACAAGTAAGGCGCCACACGTTTTCGAGCGTGTTGGCGCACGCAGAACCCATCCGACCTCCGTCGGTATGGGGGACGCAATCAGGTTTCAAACGAGAGTTTGATCCTGG
>Ga0224528_1000451_pt1 | contig 31804 bp, 24 predicted proteins | sample CBST25metaG_2_FD_179888 | JGI IMG/M metagenome (GOLD analysis project Ga0224528, IMG submission 179888) | Peat soil microbial communities from Stordalen Mire, Sweden - C.B.S.T25 | ecosystem: Environmental > Terrestrial > Soil > Wetlands > Peat | place: Sweden: Norrbotten County, Stordalen Mire...
ACCTGCGGATTTTTTTGCGGTGACGACGGCACAGCCGCCGGCGGCGGCGTTTGGATTGCCGTGCTTTCAACAGCTCCTTGCGACTGGGCGGGCGCGGCCTGTGCGGGCGTCAAAGCCCGCGCCTCGACAGCCGGCGGCTTAGTCGACGACTCAGTTGGCCGCGCAGCCCTCTCAGCGACGGAAGCAATAATCAATTTTTCTGTTTTTGCCTCTGCAACCTGAGACGGATTGCCGCCAGCGCTCACGGAACCCGCCGTCTTCTCGGGGGCGGTCCGCGGCAGGCTTTGCGCGGCCACAGGCAACTGTTGTGGTGCCTCGGCGGTCAGTGCCGCATCGTTCAGCAGCGTGGCGCTTGGCTCCAGCGTGGGCCGCTCTGCCTGCCGCGGCATTGCCGCGTCGGGCTGCTCCAGTGGAGCAGGCGCACTGGCCAAATCCATCAGTGGCACAGGCGGCTCAAACTCCATGGCTGTTTGCACCCGCGCCTCGGCGCCCGCGCCGACCTCAATTTCCTCAACCCGCCCTCGCCCCAGTTGCGGACTTTCGGCCTCGAGCGTGTACTCGCCCGGCGGCAGCGCGCTGAAGCGGTAGATGCCATTTTTGGCGGTGGTTGTGCGCACCTCCGCGCCTGTAGCCTGGTTGCGCACCACCACCGCTACGCCTTGCAGCGGTTTGGAGTGAAGATCGGTCAGCCTGCCACTCAGCGAACCGCTGGCAGCCGATTGGGCAAGCATCCCCGTCGCCGCGCTCATCAGGAGCACGGCCACCGCCAACGGCTTCATCCAGCAACCCCTTGCAACTGTCATCGAGAAACCTGCTCGCGACAGACCTGGGAAAACACAAGTTGGTTCTTCGGCCTGCTCTCGCGGCGGGTCCGGAAGGGGGCTCTCCCGTTGCGTTTTTCTTTCGCTTGCGATGCTACGCCAAAAAAACAAGAGAGAACGGGATTCCGCCCCAAGGGAAGGTTTTTTTTCCTTCGCCTCAACCAACAATAAGTGAAGTTGCAAGCGATTGTAAGCCTCCTCCGGTAAACTGAAAAGACGCTATCTTTCTTTTTCGGCCAGTAGTGTATCCCCGGCCTGACAATTCACCCACAAATAACCTCTGATTGCTGGTTCCCCATGTTCATTGATGAAGCAAAAATTCGCGTGAAGGCCGGCGACGGCGGCAATGGCTGCATGGCCTTTCGGCGCGAGAAGTTCGTTCCTCGCGGCGGTCCCTCGGGCGGCGACGGTGGCCGCGGCGGCGACGTCGTCATGGTCAGTTCGCAGCGCCACAACACCCTGATCCACTTCCGCTTCAACCCCGAGCACAAGGCGCAGCGCGGCGAACACGGCATGGGCTCGAACTGCACCGGCCAGGATGGCAACTCGATCTATCTGCAAGTGCCGGTGGGCACGGCTGTTTACGATCAAGAAACCGGTGAGCTGATTCACGACTTCGAGGAGCCGGACGAAGAAGTCATCATCGCCAAGGGCGGACGCGGCGGACGTGGCAATCAGCACTTTGCCACCAGCGTTCACCAGGCTCCGCGCGAGCATGAGCTGGGCCGGCCCGGCGAAGAGCATTTCTTTCGTCTGGAGCTGAAGCTGCTGGCCGATGTAGGCCTCGTCGGCTATCCAAACGCCGGCAAGTCCACGCTGATTTCGCGTATCTCAGCCGCCAAGCCCAAAATCGCCGACTACCCCTTCACCACTCTTGAACCCAATCTGGGCGTGGTGACCGTGGGCGAAGATCCAAACATGGAGTCGTTCGTCGTGGCCGATATGCCTGGGCTGATCGAGGGCGCTCACCTCGGCCAGGGGCTGGGTGTGCAGTTCCTGCGCCACATTGAGCGTACCCGCCTGCTGCTGCATCTGGTGGATGTCTCTGACGCCAGTGGGCGGCCCGACCCGGTGGAAGACTTCAAGGTAATCAACAAGGAGCTGGCCAACTTTTCCGTCACATCCGTCGAGCAACCCATGGACGACTCGGACGTTGCTTTGGTGGAGTACCCGCTGGTCAAGAAGCAGATGATCGTCGTCGCCACCAAGATCGACTCCGCCAACCCGGAGAAACTCAAAAAGCTGGCGGCTCACATCAAGCGCCGCAAGCTGGAGTTTCACGCCATCTCGGCCGTCACCGGTCAGGGCATTGACGAGTTGAAGTGGTCGCTGGCTCGTCATCTTCGTTCCGCCGAAGACGCAATCTAGCTATTTCGATCAGGTTGCTGCCTTCCCAGGTGCCCAAAAGCGAGGCACCTGGGGCACCCGGTTGAAGACGCATAATCACGATCCCAGTCAACTTGCCCTCAGTCTGACCGCGTTTCTCTTCGCTTTTCCTTATACGTTCCTCATGGCAATTGGACGATCTGCGTGCTATCCTCTCGCCATCGGGGTTTCCATGCACATGTACGCCGCCAATCGACTGCTTGCACCGGCTGCCAAGCGCTGGTCGCGGTCGCGCGCGCACTGCATCTGCCCGCGCAAGCACCTGCGCACCCTGCCCGCCCTGACGCGACCTAGACTCTTCGGCGGTGATTAGCAGCACTCCGTCGAAGATCCGCCTCTCTTTTTTCGCCCCTCTCTGGGCGAATGGAACTGGATGATCCCATCCTTGGGATTTGTGGCTGTGCCGCATCCATTTCCGTGCATTTAGGTCGGCACAACCGTACCTGCCGAGGAGACCCGCAATGACCAAGCAAGAACTGCACGCGCAATTTGGCCCTAAAATTATCTGTACTTTACCCGGACCCAAGACCCAGGCCATCGTCAAAGACGACGAACGCCTCATTTCGCCAAGTTATACCCGCTCTTATCCGCTGGCGGCCAAGCGCGGCCGCGGCATCCGCATTGAAGACGCGGACGGCAACGAATTTCTCGACTTTGCCGCCGGCATCGCGGTGGTCTCCACCGGTCATTGCCATCCCGAGGTGGTGGCAGCCATTCGCCAGCAAGCGGGCGAACTGCTACACATTTCTAGCACTGATTTTTTTGATGAGCACATTACCTTGCTGGCCGACCGCCTCTCGGCCATTGCGCCCATGCCCGGCCCGCACAAGTTTTTTTATGGCAACTCAGGCGCGGAGGCCATTGAGTGCGCACTGAAGCTGGCTCGCTATCACACCGGGCGCCAGCAGGTGATCTCCTTTCTCGGCGCCTTTCATGGCCGCACCATGGGAGCGCTCTCGCTGACCGGAAGCAAGCCGCAGCAGAAACGCCGCTTCTCGCCTCTGGTGCCCGGCGTTACCCACATTCGCTACCCCTATGCCTATCGCGGCTGCTCGGGCGGCCCGCAAGAGGAAGAGGCCTTTAGCCTGGGCTGCGCGCGCTATATTGAGGAGAAGCTCTTCAAGACCATCCTCGCTCCCGAAGAAGTGGCCGCCATCTTTGTCGAACCCATCCAGGGCGAGGGCGGTTACGTGGTTGCGCCCACCAATTTTCTGCAGGAATTGCGCCGCATCTGCGACCGTCACGGCATTCTGCTGGTGGTCGACGAAGTGCAATCGGGCGTGGGCCGCACCGGCAAGTGGTGGGCCATCGAGCACTCGGGCGTTCAACCCGATATTGTATGCCTGGCCAAAGGCATCGCCAGCGGCATGCCTCTGGGCGTCTGCATGAGCCGCGCCGAGATTATGGATTGGCTGCCCGGTTCGCACGCCTCGACTTTTGGCGGCAATCCGGTTTCCATCGCCGCGGCCCTGGCCACGCTCGACATCATTGAGCGCGAAGCCATGGCCAACGCCGCCCGGGTGGGTGCGTTGATGCTCGAGCGGCTCAATGGGTGGAAGAGCACCCATCCGCTGGTGGGCGATGTGCGCGGCCGCGGCCTGATGATCGGCGTTGAACTGGTCAAGGACAAGGCCACCCGCGAGCCCGCCCCCGCCTTGCGCAACCGCATCGAGACCCTGGCCTTCGAGCGCGGCCTGATGGTGTTGGGCTGCGGCGAAACCGCCCTGCGCCTCTGCCCGCCTCTCGTCATCAAGGAAGAAGAAGCCACCGTCGCCCTCGACATCCTTGAAGAGGTGCTCACCATCGTGGAGAAGGAAGCTGCTCTGGCATGATTTTTTCTGTTTGATCCGGTCCATCAACACGGACAGGGTGCCCATCCTTGCGACGTTCTTGTTTTGTCGCAAGGGTGGGGCACCACCCACCTCATTCGCTGAACGGGTTCTCTCGCCTGCCCCACCGCAGGAGGTAGCAGTTTGTGTTGAAAGCACAAACCAAGTGCGAGCGGTGTGCGAGCAGTTGGCCCCACCGCAGGTGGTGGTTGCGCCTTTCGCTTTTCCGGTCGAGAATGGGTTCGCATGAACTTGCTCGAAACAATGTGGATTGACGGGCAGGAGCGCCTCCTGGCCGGTCTGGAATGGCTCGCGCGCAAGCGCCGCGGCGGCGACGCCCTGCCAGCTCACCTGCTTACCGGCTTGGATGGCGAAACCGCGGCCCTATTCTATCTGCGGCGCAAGGGGTACACCGTGGCGGCGCGGCGCTGGGCTACGGGCGAGCTGCCTGGCGACATTGACCTGATTGCCTGGCAAGGGCCCATGCTCTGCTTCATCGAGGTGAAGACCCGTACCGCGCACGACATTGCTCCAGCCGAGATCGCCGTGGATGACCGTAAGCGCAAGATTCTGCGCCGCCTGGCTTACCAATACGTTTACCAGTTGCCCCAGAAGACCGCCCCTCCAGCGCGCTTCGATGTGCTCAGCGTTTACCTGATTCCCGGCAAGCCAAAAGAATTTGTGCACTTCGAGGGCTCCTTTGGGTGGAGCGATTGGAGCGAGTACGAAAGGCTCTGACCAGCATTTTGGTTTGGAAGATTAATATGACCTACTTGGTCACGTTGGCATAGAATGAGTTCATGAGAACCGCTAAAATCAGCGAATTGAAGGCCAAGCTCAGCGCCCACATTGCCTATGTGAAGAATGGCGAAGAGGTGTTGATCTTTGATCGCAATACCCCCGTGGCCCGCCTGGTTGCGGTTGGACCGGCGGAGGAGCAAGACGCGCAAATGCGCCGTCTGATTGCCAAAGGCGTTTTGACGCCACCGAAGGTCATGCGTAAAGAAGCGGAGAAATTACCAACTCCTCCCGGCCCTATGATTTCCAGAGAAGTGATGGAGCAGGTCTGGCGTGAGGAGCGGGACGGTCGATGAGTCTTCCACCGGCTTTTTGGGATTCCAGTGCTCTTATTCCGCTCTGCGTTTTACAGCCGCAGACAGCCCGGGCACTAGAGCTTTACGACCGTTACTGCGTTGTTGCCTGGTGGGCAACACATGTCGAGATCATCAGCGGATTGACCAGGCTTGAAAGAATGGGTCAGATTTCCCATGATCGCTTTCTTCTCGGCAAGCAGTATGCTCGGAATCTTGTGCGAGGCTGGGTTTCAGTAGGATCGCCTGCTCACCTGGTGGTCGATGCTTGCTCGCTGCTTGAGCTTTATCCACTCCGTGCAGCGGACGCTATGCTGCTGGCAGCGGCTCTGGAAAGCTGTGAACACCGTCCCAGTGGAAATTGCTTTATCACCGCGGATCGACGGCTTGCTGAGGCCGCTCATGGGAGTGGCTTTTCAGTTGAGTTCATTTGAAGAAATAGTCAGACTACGTCCCTACCCCCGCGCGTCCTCGAACTCTTCCTGCCAGGCCATCTGAATCGCCTCGAGCCGTCCCTCAGTCGACTTGGCCGGATCGTCGGCGAAGCCTCTGAGTTCCGTCACATAGCGATGCAGATCGGTAAAGCGCACCGTCAAAGGGTCCAGCTCGGGAAACTTCTCGGCCAATTGAATGCCGATCTCCTCGGCATCGGCCCACAAAATCTCTCGCGGCATTCGTTCTCCTTCTGCTGACAGTGTATGAGATGCGCACCGCGCACTCTGAATTCAACTTTCTTTCCATGCGACTACAAGTGTGGACCGGGAGGTCCACGCAACAGCCGGCCAGAGGTCGGCGCTACGTCTTCAAAGATTAGGGGCTGAGCCATCAAGTAAAAACGGCCCGGCATCGCTGCCGGACCGTTACTAACTTGCAACCTAAAGTTAGCACCACCGCAGGTGGTTGAGCTATCTGTGGGAAAGCACATACCTTGTGCGAGCGAACAGCGAGCCTCTGGCCGCACCGCAGGTGCTCAGATGCGCATCGGCATCAGCACGTAGCGGTATTTGTACTCGGCGTCGGGGTCTTCCGGCCGCATCTGGCCAGCCGACTGCGAGTCCTTGAACTCCAGCCGCACTTCACCCTCGTTGTTCAGCGCCTTGAGGAAGTCGAGAATATAGCCGGAGTTGAAGCCCACCGCGATGGGGTCGCCCGCATACGGCGTATCGATGGTGTCTTCGCTCTCGCCCGATTCGGTGGAGCTGGAGCTGATCTTCAGCTCGTTGCTCTCCAGGCGCAGCCGGATCGCGCCCGAGCGCTCGTCGGCGAACTGCGCCACGCGCTGAATGGCGCTGGAAAGCTCGCTCGACCGCACCACGGCAAACTTGGTGTTGTCGCGGGGCATGACCGCCTCAAAGTTGGGGAACTGCCCTGAGAGCTTCCTGGTGCTCAGCGTACGATGGCCGATGCGGAAGAAGAGCATGTGCTCGTCGTCGGCAAAATCCACCTTTTCAACTTCGGTTCCGTTGAGCAGTTGTTGCAGCTCTTGCAGCGCCTTGCGAGGAATCAGTACACGCTTCTCGCCGCTGATGCCTTCCAGATTCTCATTGGGCTTTTCGACAAACGAAAGACGGTGCCCGTCGGTCGCCACCATGGCCAGCGACTCGGCCTTGAGCACCAGCAGCGCGCCGTTGAGCGTATAGCGCGACTCCTCGTTGGAGATGGCAAAGATGGTGCGATCAATCAGCGTCTTCAGCGCAATGGTTGAGATGCTGGTTGCGGCCACCGCGGGAAACTCCGGCACTTGCGGATAATTGGCGCGCGCCATGCCCACCATTTTGGTGTTGGAGCGCCCCGAGCGAATCTGCACCCAGTGGTTGTCGAGCAGCTTGATCGAAATGTCGCCGCCGGGCAGCAGTTTGATGTAGTCGTAGAGCTTGCGCGCCGGAATGGTGCACGAGCCTTCCTTCTTCACCTTTGCTTCGGCGCTGGTGCGGATTGCCTGGTCCAGGTCGGTGGCGGTGATATTCAGCCGGTCACCCTCCGCCTCGATCAAAAAGTTCGACAGAATCGGAATCGTGGTTTTGCGCTCGACCACACTTTGCGTCGCGGTCAGCTCTTTCACCAGTTCCTGGCGGCTTACGGTAATCTCCATCGCTTCCCCCTGCGCGGCCGGCTTCTCCACTTCAGTTTCTTCGATCGACATGCACCCACCCTCATTTTTGAGCCAAATTGGAAAACCAAAAAAACAATCCGCGCTGGCCACACTCTACAACACCTTGCGGCTAGACGGAAATAGCTGTCTTTTCTTCTTCTTGATTGTATTCATTCAAGCCGCTGGCGCGCGCGTGGAAAACCGGTGCGCTTGTCTGGATTGCTGGGCTATTTAGCCGCCTGTTGCGTCGGTCACCGAAAATGCCAGATCTTCGCCAGGCAAAATTCGGGATTTCTGATCGAGCCAAAATTCCGCGACGGATATGTACTTTTTGAAGAAAGAACTCTACATAAGCTAACAGTACCCGTAGTTCAGCTCGGAAAAGTGGAAATGTGGTGCAACTTATTGATTTGTTTCTATTTGGATGAATGTCCTTTTTTCCAAATCATGGTTGTGGATTTGAGGGCAATTGGAAAACAGGGTGCGGAGTAGTCAAACCTGCCCCTGCTTTCCCACGACTCCCACAGGGCGCGGAAATAGGTCTGTGGAAAGCTGACGGTTTATGTGAAAAGAGCGTCCCGCGTCGCACTGCGTAAGGCTTTCAAACGGACCGGTCCTCCACAGTGCTCAGCCTTCCACAGCTTCCACAGGGCGAAGAGAGGAGGAATCCCCAAGGAGAGAAAATCGGGATCGAGACCACGCCTGGAAATAGCTTTTCGTTACGGCTGTCCCGCGGGAGGGCTTCCCATTCCAGCACATTGCCTGTTTATTTAGATAGGTTTATGCCTGATCAAGGCTGTGTGCACATAGACTTTATAAGGAGAAAGGGGGGCGGGGATGGGCATCGACATAGGCTGGCTGGAAGATCAACTCTTGCAGATGTCCGCCGAAGGTGCGCCGGGCCAGGAGTTTTGCGAGGCTATCTCCGAGTTGGCCGGTAGTGGTCGTTTTTCGCAGTTGCGCGATATATTGCCCGAGATCGTCTACAACGAGCTTTGGGCGCGCTACCAGCAGGATGGCGCGGCCTTTGTGGCAGGCTGGCGGCTGCTGGCCCAAGAGATGCAGCAGGGCTTTATCCAGCACGCACGGCAGCGGCTGACCATGCTGACGCGCTTGCAGCCGATTGGCAATGGCAGCGCCACACCAGTTTGGCAAGAGATTCAGCGCGCTCTTGATGGCCAGCAAAATGACCTGCTGCGCACGGCTTTTTCTTTGGAGCTGCTGGAGCTGGTGGAGCCGGCCGTTTTGCGCGCTACCCATCTGCGCGAATGCGTGGTGGAAGCGCCCAGCTCGGAAGAGGCGGATCGTTATCTGGACGAAGCGACACGCTGCTATTTTTTTGGCTTGTTCACGGCTTGCGCCGTCATGTGCCGATCAGTGCTTGAGGAAGCGATCAAGCAGAAGCTGCCCGATTCGCTGATCAAGCTGCTGCGTACGCGCTATCGCAACACGGCAACGCTGGGAAATCTACTGCATGAAGTGAATAACAACCTGATTATGACTGGCTTTGATGCGGATTTTCCGCGCGTGGCCAATATGGTGAACGACACGGGCAGAAAGGCCGTTCACCAGGGTTTGCTTTCAGAGGACGAGGCCCGCTCGTGCCTGCAAAACGCTCGCGAGGCCCTGCAATTGCTTCTGCGCCAGTGACGCCTTCGCTCGCTCAACGAGGCGAGCCTTTTATACTTAATTTTCATGTCTTATCTAGCAGCCATCGATCAACTGAATGCCATGACGCCCGAGCTCCTTACGCGCCCGGGCGAGCCCCGCCGCAAATTCTCGCTTGCTGAGATTGGCGTTTTGCTGGAGGAGCTGGGCAATCCGCAGCGCGGCTTCCGCTCCGTGCTGATTGCCGGAACCAACGGCAAGGGCTCGACGGCTGCCACGCTGGCGTCGATTCTGACCGTATCGGGCGTTCGCACTGGGCTTTACACCTCGCCCCACCTGGCGCGGCCCAATGAACGCATTCGCGTGGATCGCGAAGAGATTGCCGACGACAGCTTTGCCCGGCTCTTCTTCCGCGTGCAAGAGGCTGCCAGTCGGTTAGTGGCGGCGGGAAAGTTGCCCCAGCCGCCCAGTTTCTTTGAGGTGCTCACCGCCCAGGCCTTGCTCTACTTTGCCGAATCGGGCGTTGAACTGGCGGTGCTTGAGGTAGGGATGGGTGGCCGACTGGATGCGACGAACATCGTCGATCCGCTGCTTTCCATCATCACCGACATTTCGCTTGACCACACGGAGTGGCTCGGCTCGACCATCGCCGCCATTGCCCGCGAGAAGGCCGGCATTCTGCGCCGGGGCGGAACTCTGATCACCCTGCCGCAATTGCCCGAGGCCAACCAGATGCTTGGCGAGGTTGCGGAGGAATTGGGTGTGCGTGGCGTCAGTGCCGTCGAATATATGCCGCCCTTGGGCGCTAGCCCCGGGGCAGCTTATGCAATTGAGGCGTTCGGTGAAACGGTGGTGGTTGATTCTCCGCTTCGTGGCGCTCATCAGCAGCGCAACCTGGCTTTGGCGATTGCGGCCGCAGTCGAGCTGAAATCGGCCCACGGACTGCCTGTGACCGCTGCCTCCATTGCCGCCGGTATTCGCCAAACCCGCTGGCCGGGCCGCATGGAGCGCATCGCCGGGGACGGCCTGGAGTGGATTTTGGACGTGGCGCACAATCCTGCCGGCGCATGGGCGCTTAGGTCAGGGTTAACGGAACTATTGGAGCAAAAGCGCCCACGGCGTTTGGTTTTCAGTTGCCTGCGCGACAAGCCAGCCGCCGAAATGGCGCAGATTCTCTTTCCCCTCTTTGACGAGGTGATTCTTGCGCCCATTCATTCGGCTCGCGCAACCGCGCTTGCGGAGCTGGAAGCCGCAGCCACGGCTACGGGCAGCGCAACGACGGTCGCCGCTTCGGTTGGCGAGGCGCTCAAGCTCGCAGCGGAGCGATCACAGGGCGGAGTCGTTGTTGTCTCTGGTTCGGTTTATTTGGTCGGCGAGGCGCGCACTCTGCTGCTCAAGCAAGGGGTTCAACGATGATACGCCGCCCTGATACGTTGCCGAGGTTTTATCGCTGGCGCACCAACCTGATCCAAACGCCGCTTTTTGCCGTGATGACAGCTATCTGTGGCAGTTTGGCGTTGCTGATTTCGTTGGTCGACAAAAAAGGAGACGTGCAGCACCGCATTGCTCGCGTGTGGGCGCGGGGATGCGTCTGGGCTTCCGCCTCGCACCTCACCGTGCGTGGCGCCGAGAACCTGCGCAAATGTCCGGTGGCCGTTTATGCCTCTAACCACACTTCGTACATGGACATTCCGGTGATCTTTGCTGCCTTGCCCCTTCAATTCCGCATTCTGGCGAAGAAGGAGCTGTGGCCTATCCCATTCATTGGATGGTACTTAAATAGATCAGGGCAAATTCCTGTCGATAAAACTGATTCACGCGCTTCACTTTCCAGCCTAGGCGCCGCTGCCAAGGTTTTGCGCGCGGGCATGCCGCTCTTCGTCTTTCCTGAGGGCGGGCGAACAGCCGACGGCGCTTTGAAGCCATTTCTCTCTGGCGCGGCGTTTTTGGCTATTCGCGCCCAGGTTCCGCTGGTGCCGATGGCCTTGAGCGGCGTCTATGAGTTGTTGCCCATTCACACCCATCATTTCTTTCCCAGCCAGCTCGTCTTGAATGTCGGTGAACCGATCGAGACCAAAGGAATGACCTTGCGCCAGGTCGATACGCTGACGGCGCGCTTGCGGGCGGTAGTCGAGAGTCTTAGTAGTCCGCAAGTTGTTGATTCAAAAATAGATGTTGATCTTGTGGGTACGGGGTTCTGACTCCGCCTCGGTTTCCCCCTATCGCTTTCTCGCCAGAGTAATTACACTGTTGCTGCCATGTGCGTTCACATTGCCATCCCCGAGCCTACCAGCAGCGATACCGCCTATAACCAGCGCACCCTGCCGGCTTATCTTTCCGCTCTGTACTCCGCTGGAGCGACGCCTATTCTTGTCCCTCTTCACGAGAGTCAGAGTCGTGTGGCGCGACTGCTTGCTAGTGTGCAAGGCATTCTGCTGCCAGGCAGCAGGTATGACGTTGATCCGCAAAGATATGGCGAAGACCGGTTGCCTGAGTGCGGGCCACCCGATCCTGGCCGCACGGCCGTCGATGAGCTGCTGATTCAAGATGCCTTTAGTCTCCATAAGCCGGTGCTGGCCATCTGTCACGGTTTGCAGACATTGAATGTGTGGTGCAACGGCTCGCTGATCCAGGATCTGAAGACAGCAGTCAATCACAGACCAGGCCGGGAGTTCGATGAGGCTCACGCGCTGCGCGTTGCGCCCGGATCGCGTTTGGCGCGCATGGTTCCGCGCGCTGAGACGGCTGATCCCGTGGTCAACTCCAGCCACCACCAGGCCGTGAATAAGCCTGGCGACAATCTGCTGGTCAGCGCAGTTTGTGCCGAGGATGGAGTCATCGAAGCGGTCGAATTGAATTCGACGGAGCATTTTGTTGTGGGTGTACAGTGGCATCCAGAGAGGAATTACACGCGCAACGCCTTTTCCCGCGCTATCTTAGCGGCCTTTGTACAGGCCGCCGTGGTTTGGGAACCGCGCCGCATTGAAGAGTCGGTCGCCCCGGCATGAGCAAGCTGCCTTTCTACGCTTCTGAATGCCTCAATGCCTTTCTGGCGGAATCAACTGGGTGCCCTGTCTTCGGCGCGTTCGTTTGCTCTTACTGCCAGTCTCTGAATTTCGGCGCCAGCGGTGGCTGTCATCCTGAGCGAACGGGGCCCCAAGCGTTCTTCAGCTTGGGGGTGGTGAGCCGAAGGATCTGCGGTTGTTTTTCCCGGAACTTTCGAATCAGGATACTAAGTTCGGGTATCGACAGCTACAGCCACTTATGGTCTTTTCCAACCGGAGCAAGCACATGAGCGATAAGCAGATTTCAGCGGGTCCACGTCTTAACGCTTTTTTGGCCGCGTCTGGTCTCAATCCGTTGGCAGAGTCACAGTCCCAATGCTTCACCGCCTATCTTTCGCTCATCCTTCGCTGGAGTGCGCGTGTCAATTTGACCGCCATTCGTGATGAAGACGGAATTATCCAGCGGCATTTTGTCGAGTCCATCGCCTGCGCCCGCGCCTTGCCTGCGGGAATCACCACCCTGCTGGACTTCGGTTCCGGCGCAGGCTTTCCTGGAATCCCCATTGCCATCTGCCGCCCAGAGATTGCCGTGACGCTTGCCGAGTCACAAAACAAGAAGGCGGCCTTTCTCGCTGAGGCAGTCCGCGTCCTGGGCCTCTCCGCCAAAGTCCATTCCGCTCGCGCCGAGGTGCTTCGCACAGTTTTCGATTGTGTCACCTTGAGAGCCGTCGATCACATGGAAATTGCCGTCCAGGCGGCGGCCCCGCTGGTGTGCCCAGGAGGGTTGCTGGCGCTGATGACGACAGGCGCTGATCGCCTCGCCCTTCAATCCGCGGCGGGAGAAGAATTTGTTTGGAGCGACCCGCTCACCCAGCCCGGAGGCGTAGATCATCTGCTGGCTCTGGGACGGAGGATGCAGGGACTTCAGGCTTAGGCAAATGCACAATGCTGAGAGGCACACCCGATTAACGGCAAGTATCGGCTTCCGTCCAATACAGTGAGTTCTGTGAGGAATCCGCTTTGCGTATCTTGCCTACGTGCTACGAGAAGTTGTTTGTGCTGACTGTTTTGATGGGTGCTTTTTATGGTCCTAAAGTCCTATCGCAATCGGCGGATGGGCATAGTGTACAGGGCTCAGTTTTGAAATCGGAGTCTTCTTTGGTTGTTGTCCCGGCACTGGTCAGGACCAAGGCGGGAGAGATGGTCTTTACTCTTGGAGCGAATGATTTCGTTCTTACCGATGACGGGATTCCTCAAAAACTCAGTCTGGAACCTGATATTGGAGGCGAACCGCTTGCTCTGGTGGTCGCCATCGAAACAGGTGGGGCAGGGGCGCGCGAATTTGCACAGCTAGGCTCCTTGCCACAGATGCTTGCATCTGTTGTTGGCAGTGTCCCACACAAGATCGCAGTGGTTTCCTTCGATAGTCATTCCGAGCTAGTTCAGCAATTCACTGCTGATTCCAGCCTAGCTGCTGAAGCCATTGCCGTACTTACGGCAGGATGTTCCCGGCGGCGCCAAATGAAGGACTGTGCGGCGCCTGGGTCGGTTCTCGACGCTACCGACGCGGATAATGGCGCGGCTATTCTTGACAGCTTCGGCTTTGCCGTCGATCTGCTGCGCGCTCAGCCGCTTCAATATCGTTGCGCAATCCTCCTCATTAGTGAGACGCTCGATCGGGGCAGCAATCTTAAACTCGGCGATGCAGTGCGCAAGTTGAGCGACACAAACACCACGATTTACAGTATTGGCTTCTCAACCAGCAAGTCGGAGGCGGCGCATTATGCCTCTCGTGAGCTGCCAGGTAGCCACAGCTCCCCAAATCCGCCACACGGGTGCATGGGCAAAGACCCTACACCAGACCCGGATGCGACGCATCACAAAGCAGTGCAAGCCTATGACTGCCTCACACAGCTTGCCCCTCCCCTGGCACTGGCGAAAATGGCGACCATAGCCTTTACCGACGGGATGCGCCGTAATGTACCTGAGACAGTGGCGCACTTCACGGGTGGTGAGTACTTCAATCTCAACAGTTCGAAGAGCCTTGAGCAGAGTATGAGTCAGATCGCCAATCATCTTCCCAACCGCTACATGCTCAGTTTTCAGCCGCAATCACCCCACGCGGGCCTCCATGCTCTCGGTTTGCGCTTGCGCGACCGGTCCGATTTTGAAATCACGTCACGCGGAGGTTATTGGGCAACCCCCGGTGAACTGGCCCAGGATCAAACTATTGAAGAGTTGATCGCGGCCGATAAGTTCTATGAACGCATTGAGCGCAAGCCTCGGCCATGTTCCACGTGGAACATTTTGGGAATGCAGGATGGGAACTCAGCCCAAAGCGGGAAATGTTCCACGTGGAACACTCGTCCGTTTAGCCCAAAGCGGGCGTAGTTCTAAAACGAAACAGCTCAAAAAATAGTCAAAATCATGCCCCAAAATTAGAAAGTTTTCCACCGTTTTGCACTTTCTGCCCCCGCCCAATCCAATTCCAGAACACAACCCCAAACTCCTTGTCCTGCTATTGCTTGGCTGCCTTTCCGCCAGCCGCACCGCAGGTGCTTTCCACAGCTTCGACGAGTTCTCCACAATGCAAGCGGCTGGCTTCATTTCGCCCTTCCCGGTACTCTTATCTCCCATGGGCAAGATACTCGGCGTTGTCAATCAAAAGGGCGGAGTCGGCAAAACCACCACTGCCATCAACCTCGCCGCATGCCTCGCTCTCGAAGGCCTCAAAATCCTCCTGGTGGATTGCGACCCCCAGGCCAACTGCTCCTCGGGCATCGGTTTCCTGCGCGACGACAATCGGCACTCCATCTATGACGTGCTGATGGGCGACTCCCCGGCCCAGCAGGTCATTCTGCCCACCGAGATCGACCAACTCTCGCTGCTGCCTGGATCGAAAAACCTGACTGGCGCCAATATCGAGCTGGCCGCCGCCGAGGATCGCGCCCTGCGTTTACGTCAGGCGCTCGCTCCGGTGCGCGACAAGTACGATCTGGTGGTGCTGGATTGCCCCCCGGCTCTCGACCTGCTTACCCTGAACGCACTGGCCGCCGCCGACACCTTGATTGTTCCCATGCAAGCCGAGTACTTTGCGCTGGAGGGCGTCTCCGAGCTGGTTTCAACGCTCGAACGGGTGCGCGCCGCCTTCAATCCCACCCTCACCATCGAGGGTGTGTTGCTGACCATGTATGACGACCGCACCAACCTGGCCCAGCAGGTAACCGAGACGCTGCGCGAATATTTCAAGGAGCGGCTCTTCCGCACCGTGATTCCGCGCAATGTGCGCCTGGCCGAAGCGCCCAGCCATGGCAAGCCGGTTGCTCTTTATGACGCTCGCTCCCGCGGCACCGAGGCCTACTTTGAGCTGGCCGGCGAGTTCATGGCGCGCAATCAGATTGAGTCCCCCCGCGCCCTGGAGCGCAAAGCCGCCGCCGATGCTGGCAACAAGCCCGAGGTCAAGGTGCGCTTTTGGCCCTACTCTTGATGGCTGTTGGATCCGGCGCTGAACGAGCAATAAAACATTCCGCTAACACTGTTTTACGAAGCTCCGGCGAAGTGGCCGGAACAGAGGACGTTGAATCATGAGCAATGCCGCACCCGATATGAAACGCCGCGCCCTGGGCAAGGGACTGGACTCTCTGCTGCCGCGTGTGCCAGTCGCACCCGCCGTCGAAACGGAAGGCGGCAAGCCGCGCGAGATTCCCCTCGATCAGCTTGACCGCAATCCTTTCCAGACCCGCACCCGCATGAATGAGGAGCAGTTGGAGGAGCTGTCCGCATCGATCGCCGCCAACGGCGTGGTGCAGCCCATCCTGGTACGCCCCCTTGCCAATGGCCGCTTTCAGTTGATTGCCGGCGAGCGGCGCTGGCGAGCTTCAGCGCAGGCTGGCAAAGCCACGATTCCGGCGATTCTGCGCCAGGTCTCCGACGAGCAGGCGATGGAAATCACCATCGTCGAGAACCTGCAACGCGCCGATCTGAATCCGATGGAGCAGGCGCGCGCTTATGAGCGGCTTTCGCGCGAGTTTCACATGACCCAGGAGCAGATGGCCGTGCGCACAGGCAAGGATCGCGCGACGGTTGCTAACTTCTTGAGATTGTTGCGTTTACCGGAATCGGTTCAGGCTTGTGTCGAGTCTGGTGACTTGAGCTTTGGCCACGCCCGCACTTTGCTGGCCTTCGAACACGCCGAGGAGATGGAAAAGGCAGCGAAGCGTGTGATTGGACTTTCGCTTTCTGTTCGCCAGACTGAGACCTATGTACAGGGACTCTTGCATCCCGAGCGCGTCGCCAAAAAGGAGCCCAAGCCCGAGCCTCCGGTCGACCCCAACGTGCGCGAGGTGCAAGAGCAGTTGCAGCGCTCGCTTGGCCTCAAGGTGCTGATTGAAGATCATGGAGGCCGCGGCAAGGTCATCATCGAGTACGCCAAGCTTGAAGATTTCGACACCCTGCTTGAGCAGTTGGCGGCGGTGTAGAGCAGCCCTCCGAATTACGCGCCGGTCGCGCCTGACGAGAGGGAAGCCGCGCCGGTGCGGCTGGACAATTCCGTCACAGTCGCGGGTCGATCGGCAGTTTGGGCTGCGCCCTTATGAATCGTCAAGGAACGGTATGTTGCGCCAGTTTCCTCTTTTGGTCACACGTCGGAGGCAGGAGGCTGTCGAATATTGATAGCGGAACGATTATTCTAGAGATTCAGTTGCAGTGCTACACTCTACCCACGGAGGTGCGTATGCCCATTGCCAGGCCCTATGGTGAGACGGAAGCGGATCGCGAGTTCGACGATGCGTTGCGCCGCATTCGCATCGTCTATCGCAACGAGGATGGGTCCACAAATTGGGATCGCTTCGACGAGGACGTGCGCAAGCGGCATGACGCCGCGAAGGCAAACCGGACCGTAAGCTCTCGAACGGAAGGCCAAAATGGCAGAACTGGAACCGATCCGGCGTGACCCGAAGTACCGGCCCAACCATGATCGGTCTGTCACGATCTCCGGCGACATAGACGATGAACTAGTCACCCGCCTTCTCCCCGAAATCGTCAGGTTGCAATCGCTTTCCCGCGATCCTATCACTGTTTACATCAACAGTCCTGGGGGCGATACCGAATGCGCAAAGTTGCTACTTGAAGCTCTTCGCGCAAGCGATCAAGATCGTTCCGAGCCCTGCCGTCTGCTTACTGTAGCTCTTGGCGAAGCATCCAGCGCTGCATCCGACATCTTGATGGCGGGCGATTATGCGCTAGCCTATCCGTATAGCAGAATTCTCTGTCATGGCACCCGTATTAGACCTCAATCGGCCTTTACCAAAGCTGAGGCGGCAGACTATGCAAAATACATGGCCGGACAGGATGAGGGCTTCGCTATCACGCTCGCGAGGAATTGCATTGATCGATTCATGTTCCGCTTTTCAACGTTTTGGCTGAATCTCGATAAAATCGATAAAGCGGGTCCGGGATTATTTGGTTACGAAGACTCAGTAACCGCAAAGAGTATTGCCGAATCCATGATTTCAATTCTCAAGTGTGGCTATGTGAACGATGCAATCCTGGAGCAACTTTCCATGGCAGGCCAAACCGCAAATGAAGTTGCTTCGTTCGCCAAGAATCCGAATTTGATGGATGCTCTGAAATTATCCGATGAAATGAAGAGAAAAGAATCGGTTAAAACCGCGATTCTGGGTGATGCCCTTACGAATATTTCCATAGATTCATCGTTCGCAAGCATGGAAGTCAAGTATTCTCTGCTTTGCGATTTTTTCGAACATCATCATCGCGAGATGATTTCGAAATTGAAAAATCGTTGGCTTGAGGATTTTTTCAATGACCCTTTGCATGACACAGCATTTTTAAAAACAGGAAGAACCGGCTTTTCGTCAAAAGAGGATTGGTGGAAGGCTGTTTTTCAATACATGGATACAATGTGTTTTTCTCTCTGGTTCCTGTTCGTCTTTTTTTGTCGCCAACTTCAAACCGGCGATTTTCCCATGAGTGCGACGGAGGCCTATTGGTTAGGCCTCATTGATGAAGTGATCGGCGTCGATCTCCGATCTCCGAGGCGACTCGTTGAGAATGCGCCGGATGTGCCTAACGAACGTCAAGGAGCAAGCTAAGCCATGAAGATGCGGCCAGGAACGCAAACGGGATTTTTGTTGTGCGGCAAAGAGTGGAGCGAAGGCGAAGCACTCGAGGTGCGCTCGCCGTGGGATCAAGGGCTGGTGGGACGGGTGACGGTGGCCACGCGCGCCGACGCACGTCAGGCGGTGAGCCACGCCGCGGCCAGTCTGCGTCGCGCTCGCGCTCTGCCCCGCTGGAAGCGTCGCGAGATTCTGGAAGACGTGGCAGCCGCGCTGATCGAGCAGAAGGAGCGCTTTGCGCAACTGATTGTGGCCGAGGCCGGCAAGCCGGTGCGCCTGGCGCTCGCCGAGGTGGACCGCACTGTTCTGACCTTCAAAACCGCCGCTGAAGAAGCCGCGCGGCTGGGCGGCGAGAGCCTTCCACTTGACCTGACCGAGGGCAACGAGGGGCGCTGGGGGTTGGTCCAGCGCTTTCCCATCGGGCCGGTGCTGGCCATTACGCCCTATAACTACCCGCTGAACCTGGTGGCGCACAAGCTGGCCCCAGCGCTTGCCGCGGGCTGTCCGGTGATTCTCAAGCCGGCTCCGCAAACGCCCTTCACGGCCTTGGCGCTGGGCGAGGTGATTTTGAAGGCTGGCTGGCCGCAAGAGGCGCTTGCCGTGCTGCCGCTCTCGAATTTGGACACGGCCTGGCTGGCGGAAAAGGAAGACCGCATCAAGCTGGTCAGCTTTACCGGCTCGGCCAAGGTGGGTTGGGAGTTGAAGGCCCATTCTGGGCGTAAGCGGGTGCTGCTGGAGCTGGGCGGCAACGCCGCGCTCCTCGTCCATAGCGACTGGCCCGACCTTGACGAGGCGGCTCAGCGCACCGCGCACGCCGCCTTTGGCTACGCCGGGCAGACGTGCATCAGTGTGCAGCGAGTCTTTGTGGAGCGCGGCATCTTTCAGACGTTTTTGTGGAAGGTGGTGGAAGAGACCGCCAAGCTGGGCGTCGGGAATCCGTCGGAAGAGACCACCGATGTGGGACCGATGATTCGCCAGGCCGAGGCCGAGCGGGTCGAGGCGTGGATCAAGGAGGCAGTCGAGGGCGGCGCCAAGCTGGTGGCCGGGGGCGAACGTAAGGGTTCGGTGATTACGCCTGCGATTCTAACTGGCACCAAGTCTGGCATGAAGCTGCGCGACGAAGAGGTTTTTGGCCCGGTGGTGGCGATTGAACCCTACGACGATTTTGAACAGGCGCTAGCCGATGCCAATCACTCGAAATATGGCTTGCAGGCCGGGTTGCTGACGCGCGACGTAAGCCGCATTTTGACCGCTTACCGTGAACTCGAGGTGGGGGCGCTGATTGTAGGCGATACGCCAAGCTGGCGGCTCGACCCCATGCCCTATGGTGGGGTGAAGGACTCAGGCCTGGGGCGCGAGGGGATTCGCGCGGCGATGGAAGAGATGACGGAGTCGCGCATGCTGGTGCTGGCGGGGCTTTAGCGCACTGCTGAAATGTGCGCCGGCTGATTGAGCGACGAGCAAGGTGGCTTTTCCCAGCAGAAAAAGCCACTCGTCAAGCAGCCGCTCGACAGCGATAAGAGAAACGCCAATAGCGAAACCAGAGTAAATGTATCCCGAAGCCTCAGCATTCAAGTTGGCGCGGCCATCAGGGAGCGTCAGCCCTGCACAAACTCGACAGGCCACAGTTACTCTGGTTTCGCTCTAAGCCTTGGACTTTTGCGCGGCCCAGCGCTTGCGCTGCGCGTCGGCAATCCGTTGGCGCGCTTCAGGGCTCAGAGCGCGACGTTTCTTGGTCTTGGCGACTGCGGTCTTGACCGCCTTCGTCTTGGCAATCTTGCCTTTGCCCGCGGCCTTCTTGACCTTTCCGGTCTTGGCGATGTGCGCGGTGATCTTGGCGGAGACTTTGCCGGTTTTGGCCAGCAGGATGCGCGCTTGCTTCAGCTTGGAAATTTCAGCGTCGATGAGAGAAACAATAGAGTCATTAGGCATAAGTCAAGATTACCTCACGAATGCGTTTTTTGCACAATTGCACCCTTGACTCTTCACATCTCAGCAGCTAAATTCAGCGCACATCACTCCGGCTTGCCGACGGATTGGTCTTGGTACGCCTTTTGCAACACATAGAAAGCCTGCTTCTTTTCGCCTTGATCAGAGATAAGTCCCTTGCGGTTGAACTCGTCTTGAATGCCCGCCAACACCCGATTTGGCGAGCGGAAATCCATCAGAACCCAGGGACTCATACCCCTAAGTTGCGTAATGCGATTGAGCATTCCCAGTTGGTGGCGGTAGATATTAGCTTGGAATTCCTCGGTCCAGCGATCCTTGTCGCCGCCGTGCAGGCCAGCCTTTGCGCCGCCTCCAAACTCGCTCACCATCAGGGGTTTCTGATAGTCGATGCGCCAATTGGTGGTGTCGGCGCTCTCCGGGTGCTGCTCGTACCAGCCAATGTATTCGTTCACGCCAATCACGTCCAGAGCTTTGCCCAGCGGGTCGTCCACTATCTTCGTGTGGCCCTCGGCGCGCACCAGCAAGGCGGCGGTGATAAGTCGCGTGGGGTCAAGAGAGCGGGCGCGATCAGCGAGAGTGGTAATAAAGTGGGTGCGCGCATCGGTGATGGGCGTCTCGTTGGCCATGGACCACAAAATAATTGCCGCGTGATTGCGCGAGGTTCCTATCTGCTCGTCCAATTGTTGCTCGGCCTTGGCCAGCACTTTGGGATTGTCGAATTCAAGCGCCCAGTAGACGGGATTCTCTGCCCAAACCAACAAGCCCAGGCGATCCGCGGCGCGCAGCATGGATTCATCGTGCGGATAGTGGGCCAGGCGAACATAGTTGCAGCCTAACTCTTTGGCCCAACCCAGCAGCGTCTCCGCGTCTTTGTCGGTGTTGGCGCGGCCGGTGCGATAAGGCGCTTCGGCGTGGATGGAGATGCCGCGCAGAAAGACAGGTTTACCGTTGAGCAGAATTTCAGTGCCGCGCGTCTCGACCGTGCGGAAGCCGATTCTTTCTTCGATGGAATCGTCGCCGGCGCGCAGGATAACCTTGTAAAGTTTTGGCGTCTCGGGCGACCAGCGCTCTAGTCCGTTCACTTTCATTTGAAAGAAGAACTGGCCAACCTTGTCGGCGCTCGCGGTGGTTTTCGCGTCTAACTCAGGAATCTCTACCTCGACTTTTGCTCCTGATTGAGCGCCTGCGACATGAATCCAGCCTTCAATCACGCTGCCTTCCGCGCGGCTGAGATGCACATCGTACTGATCGATGAAGGCCTCGGGAACTTCGATCAGCGAGACCGAGCGGGTAAGGCCGCCATAATTCCACCAATCAGTTTCGAGGGTGGGCACTCCGTCTTCGTGGCGGGTGTTATCAACCGCAGCCACTACGAAGTTGCCGCCTGCGCGAACGGCCCCGGTCACCTCGCAGTTGAAGCTCGTAAAGCCACCCTCGTGCTCGCAAACTTTTTGGCCGTTGACCCAGAACCAGGAACGATAATTGGCAGCGCCGATGTGAAGAAAGACGCGGGTGCGCGGCTTGGGCTGATACGTGAAATCGTGCTCATACCAGACAGGCCCTTCATAGTAAAGGAGCGACTCGCGTTGGGTGTTCCAGTCAGCGGGAACCTTGAGCTTGGGCGCTTTGGAAAAATCGTACTCAGTGGGAAAGCTGTCGCCGGGTTGCGCCTTGTAATTGCGAAACCAGCCATCGCTGCGCTCCTGATGATGAAAGCTGAATAGCCCTGAAAAATAGGGATCAACGATGGTGGACCAATCGCCATCAAAAGAAATCGCGGGGCGGCGATCAGCGCCGGTAAGAATTATAGGTATTTGGCCGGGCGCGGCCCAGGCATTGCTGTCGGCCAGCATAAAGGCAATAACCAGCAAGGCCATGAGGCCACGAACAACGAGAGGGAGAAATTGCTGTTTCATGACTGGTCCTCAGTGAACCGGATGACCCGGATGATTTTTTGGCGCGCGGAGAATTGCTCCGGGTCAAAAGGTTATCTTAACTTTCCACAGGATGGTCTGTATATTTCAACTGCCAGATACTTTTGCAGACAACGAAAAACAGGACAAGCCGAAGCCTGTCCTGTTTTTCGTTTTGAATCCCTTTGGGACGTATTCCCCGCCGCTTGCGGCGGGGTAGTTCATTTTCGCGGTTAGTTGCCCAGATACTCGACGTGAACGTAGGTTCCGAGACGGACGTTATAGGCGAGGTAATAGCCTGGATGGTCGGGATCCTCGTAGATCACAATTTGGTCGGTATCCCAAAGCCATCCGTCGCAGTAGCCAATGTCAAAGGCCGCAACATCCCAATACCAGTTGTTGAACCAGAAGCGGCCGGGCCCGCCGCCGCCCAAATGCCACACATGGCCGCGGCCAAAGCCGCCGGTAAAGCGGCCATGCGCGAAGGGCCGGTCAACATGATAATTGGCGTCATTGCGTCCGGTGTCGTGGCCAACCCAATGCCTTCCATCGACGTGGGGCGTGTTGGGATGACCGTCCTTGTCGCTGAAGTTGCGTTTGGAGTCGGCTTCATGAGGCGCTCCCTTGTACTCAGACGGCCCATGCGAAGGGATCGCCTGATGTCTGCCGCTGTCGGCGGGACGCGCGTCACCATCGTGACGCTGGGCAAAGGCGGGAAGGGCGAGAACAAGCAAAGCTGCCAAAATTAACTGTGTGTGTTTCATCAATTCCTCCGAATGCCCTTGTGGGCTATTTCCAACTAAATAGGGTAAAACCCAGGTCAGACAAGCAAGTTGCGATGTGGTGAATTTACTTTGGCCGCATATCGATCCACTTACTTCGTGCGTAGCCAGGCATAGAGCGGAAACTGATTGGCCAGCTCCTTCACTTCAAGGCGAATCTTCTCAAGCGCCGCGTCGTCATTGCGCTGATCGAGAGCGCGCGTAATCCAGGCGCCGATCAGTTTCATCTCAGGCTCTTTCATGCCGCGCGTGGTCAGGGCTGGTGTGCCAATACGAATGCCCGAAGGCTTGAGCGGAGGATTGGTGTCGTAGGGAATGGAATTCTTGTTGACGGTGATGCCGGCCTTGCCCAGCGCCAGTTCCGCTTCGGAGCCAAGAATCCCCTTCTCGAAGACATCGACCAGCAACAGGTGGTTGTCGGTGCCGCCCGAGACGATGCGGAAGCCGGCTTCCTGAAGGACTGCGGCGAGAGTCTTGGCGTTGGCGACGATCTGCGCGGCGTAAGTTTTGAATTCGGGGCGCAGTGCCTCGCCAAATGCCACAGCCTTGGCGGCGACAATATGTACCAGCGGCCCACCCTGCTGGCCTGGGAAGACGGCCCTGTCAACGGCCTTGGCGAGATCCTCGCCACAAAGGATGAGGCCGGAACGAGGCCCGCGCAGGGTTTTGTGCGTAGTGGTGGTGGTGATGTGCGCATACGGCACGGGCGAGGGGTGAACGCCACCCGCCACCAGACCGGCAATATGCGCCATGTCAAAGATGTAAACCGCGCCCACCTTGTCGGCAATCTGCCTCATGCGAGCGAAATCCCACAGCCGCGGATAGGCGCTGGCGCCACCGATGATGGCCTTGGGCTTTTCGCGCAGGGCCACCTCTTCGATTTCGTCGTAGTCAATCAGCTCCGTATCACGACGCACGTGATAGAAGGTGGGCCGATAGAGCTTGCCGCTGAAGCTGAGCTTGTATCCATGAGTGAGATGGCCGCCGTGGGCCAGATCGAGGCCCAGAATGGTGTCGCCCGTCTGCAAAACCGCGGCAAAGGCCGAGGCGTTGGCCTGAGAGCCAGAGTGGGGCTGAACGTTGGCGTGCTCGGCGCTGAAGAGTAGCTTGGCGCGGTCGCGGGCGAGGTTCTCGACTACGTCGGTAAACTCGCAGCCGCCGTAGTAGCGGCGTCCAGGGTAACCCTCGGCATATTTGTTGGTGAAGATGGAGCCGGCCGCTTCGAGCACTGCCTCGGAGACGAAGTTTTCGCTGGCAATCATCTCCAGTCCTTCGTGCTGGCGGAGGGTTTCATGGTCGAGTGCAGTGGCCACATCGGGGTCGGCTTGGGCAAGAGAAAGGGACATGCGGTCGGTCATGTAGAAATTTTAGCGTTTTTGAATCGGCATTCATAGGCAAAATGCAAGCAGAAGAAGATTGGGGCGCGGGCGAGAGGGGGTTGGGCTGTATCGCCTGAGGCTATTTGGGCCTGCAAAACGGCGCCTGCTTGCTGTAGTCTGTCCTATCAAGAGGGTCAATGAGCAAACGTGTACTGCAAGTTTTGCTGTTGGCGGTGCTGGCTCCGCACATGCACGCCCAAACCGCGCAGATCGACCCGGCTTTGTTGGCCAAAGCCAATGCCGGTGACGTTGCCGCGCAGGTGTTGGTGGGCGAAAGCTATGCGGCAGGTAAAGGTGTGACGCCAGACTGCAAACTGGCCGCGCAATGGTTTGGCAGGGCCGCGGAAAAGGGCGAGGTCAGCGGCCAACTGCACCTGGCCGCGCTCTATCGCGATGGCTGCAAGGGATTTGCCCGCGATATGCAGCAGGCTGCGGCATGGTATCGCAAAGCCGCCGAACAAGGCGACGTAACCGCACAAGGCACGCTTGGCCTGCTCTACACCCTCGGGCAGGGCGTTCCTCACAGCGACGTGGAAGCCTACTATTGGCTAAATCTGGCGGCGGCGGTCGAGGGCCCGAAGCAGGCGCAGTATGCCGCCAACCGGCAGATGATTGGCGCGCACATCACCGCCGAGGAACTAGCCGATGTGGAGGAGCGTGTGACCAAGTGGCTGGCCGCTCACCCGCGCGTCGCGCCGCAATAGGATGGAACACAGGTTTTTGGGAGAGCAACCCGGCCTGGGCGATTAAACTGGAGAGAGGCCGCACAACCCACATCACGCGGCCCAGACAAGGTGTACATGCTCTCCAATTTCGCTTTTTCCGCGCGCCAGGTTCTTTGGACGCTGACCTTTGCGGCGCAACTGGTTTTGCTGGTGGTTCTGCTGGGGCGGGACCGCATCCGCCGCTATCCGTGGTTCACGGCCAGCATTGTTCTCTTTTCCCTGCGCCTGCTGGCCGAGGTTCTGCTGGCTGGCCGCATGCCCATGCTCACCTTGCAGGAGGTTTTTCTCTCGCTGGCGGACCTGGCGGCAATCGTCAGCCTGTTGGTGGTGGCTGAGATTGCCTGGCAAGCCTTTGCTCCAGCTCCCCGGCTGGCCTGGGTCATCGGTGTTCTCGTGGCGCTGGTTGTGGCCGGCGGAGTGCTTGCCGCGTGGGGTCCGTGGCCCGCGCTGAAAGAATTGAGCTGGAACTCGAAGATAGGCGTCCTGCGCTTGATGCAACTGGCCGCGCAAAAGGGAGACACCCTGGTCGACTTGCTCACCGTTGAACTGGGCCTGCTGGTGGTGCTCTTTGGCCGTCGTTTCAAGGCCGGCTGGCAGAGCCATACGCAGAAGATCGCTATTGGCCTGTCGACCGTGGCCATGGCCTGGATGGGAATTCAAGGCGTGTGGCAGTTGATCGCCCACAACGCTCACCCCACCACGCAGGATGAGTATGCGCGCCTCATGTCCCTGGGCGGCAAGCTGATCAACGCCAACCAGGTGGTTTATCTGGCCGCGGCGGTGTGGTGGATTGCGTGGCTGTGGCGGGATGAACCGGGCACGGAGGCGGTCAGCGCCTCGCCCACGGAAGTTGCTTTGCCGGCAGAAGAAGCGCCAGTGAGCGAAGAGTCTACCGACCGGCTTGAGAAATAACGGGCGAAGGCTTCACAGGGGCGCAGTATTTGCGCTTCTGTGAAGTGGTGCAGTGCAAATAGTTGATTCTATTTTAATTAAAAGCATCATCACAGCTTCACGGGCAAAGTTGACGAAAAATGGCCGGGCGGTGGCCGAAGTTCAGTCGCCGGGCGCTTCTTCCAGTTCTGAGCCGAGTTTGTGGAGCTTCATCACGTGCCATTGCAGGCGGTCAAAGAAAAGATAGACCACCGGCGTGGTGAAGAGGGTGAGCATCTGCGAAACAATCAATCCGCCCACGATGGTGATGCCCAGCGGCTTGCGCAACTCCGAGCCGACGCCCATGCCGATGGCCAGCGGCAAACCGCCGAAAAGCGCGGCTGTTGTAGTCATCATGATGGGGCGAAAGCGTAACAGGCAAGCCTGGTAAATGGCCTCGACCGGGGGCAAACCCTGGTCGCGCTCGGCCTGGAGGGCAAAGTCGATCATCATGATGGCGTTCTTTTTGACGATGCCGATGAGCAGGAGAACGCCGATGATGGCGATGATGCTGAGGTCGGTTCCGGTGAGCATGAGGGCGAGAACCGCGCCGACGCCAGCAGGCGGAAGTGTGGAGAGAATGGCCAGGGGATGGATCAGACTCTCGTAGAGGATGCCGAGGACAATGTAGACGGCGGCCAGAGCGGCCAGGATGAGCCATTTTTCATTGGCCAGTGAATCCTGAAAAGCTTGCGCGCTGCCCTGGAAGGTAGCGTGAATGCCGCTGGGCATGCCCATTTCGCGCTGGGCTTTTTCAAGCGCGGTGACCGCGTCGCCGAGGGCCACGTTGGGCGCCAGGTTGAAGCTGAGGGTGACGGCGGGATACTGGCCCTGGTGGTTGACCTGGAGCGAGGTGCGGGCGGAGTCGAATTTGGCGATCTCGGACAAAGGAACCATCGAGCCGGTCGATGACTTGACGAAGATGCCGTTGAGTGAGTCGGGGCTGAGCTGATATTTGGGATCGACCTCCATGACCACGTAATACTGATTGATGTCCTTGTACATGGTGGAGACTTCGCGCTGGCCGAAGGCGTCGTAGAGCACCTGATCGATGGACTGGGCTGTGATGCCGAGGCGGGAGGCGGCGTCGCGGTCGATGGCGATATTGGCGGCCAGTCCCTGATTTTGCTGGTCGGTGGAGACATCGCGCAGCTCGGGCATGGACTTCATACGCGCTTGAAGTTGCGGCGCCCAACTGTTCAGCTCGTTGAGGTTTTCGTCGGCAAGGGTGTACTGGTATTGCGCGTCGGAGCCGCGACCGCCGATTTGAATATCCTGTTGAGCTTGAAGAATAAGCGTGGCGCCGGCAACGCTGGTGAGCTTGCGGCGCAGGCCGTTGACCACATCGTCGGCAGAGACGTGCTGAGGGTGAAGGTGAAGCAGGGTGCGCAGGCGGCCCAGCCAATCATTGGATGGAGCGCGGTAGGGGCGCTGATCGAGGGGCTTGAGGGCAATGAACATGCGGCCCACGTTGTTGCTGCCGCCGCCAGGTCCGCCGCCGCCGGCAAAGGCGGTGACTGAAGCGACCGCCGGATCGTCAAGCACCATCTGCGCCAGTTCGCGCTGTTTGCTGCGCATGGCGTCGAAGCTGATGTCTTGCGCGGCGCGCGTACTGCCGCCCATGCGGCCTGTGTCCTGCTGGGGAAAGAAGCCCTTGGGCACAATGTAAAAAAGATAGCCATTCAGCAGAACGGTGCCGATGACCACGCAAAGCATGAGGACTTGATGGCGCAAAACCCAGCGCAAGCCACTGGCGTACTCGCTGTGAAGCCAGTTGAAGGCGCTCTCAGTGGCGCGATAGACCGAGCCGTGGCGCGCCTCGTCGCGCGACTTGAGAAACCTGGCGCAAAGCATGGGCGTGGTGGTCAGCGAGACCAGCAGTGAAACGGCAATGGTGACGCTGAGCGTGACGGCGAACTCGCGGAAGAGCTTGCCGACGATTCCGCCCATGAGCAGGATGGGAATGAAGACGGCGATCAGCGAGGTGCTCATGGAAAGCACCGTGAAGCCAATCTCCTTGGAGCCCTTCATGGCCGCATCAAAGGGCGTCATGCCCATTTCAAGATAGCGGGTGATGTTCTCGATCACCACGATGGCGTCGTCCACCACAAAGCCAGTCGAGATGGTGAGCGCCATCAGCGAAAGGTTGTCGATGGTGTAGCCAAGCAGATACATAACGCCGAAAGCGCCCAGCAGCGAGAGCGGCACGGCGATGGACGGAATAATCGTGGCCCAGATTTCGCGCAGGAAAAGAAAGACCACCAAGACCACCAGCAACACGCTGATCAGCAGTGAGAGTTCTACGTCGCGCACGCTGGAGCGGATGGTGGTGGTGCGGTCCACGGCCACGTCGATTTTGATGGTGGGCGGAATCGAGGCTTGCAGACGCGGCATCTCGGCCATGACCGCATCGACGGTCGAGATGACGTTGGCGCCTGGAACCTTGAAGACGATGATGAGAATGGCGTCTTTTAACTGGCCGTGGGGGCCTTTGAGTGGGTTGATGCCACTGACGCCGGCGGTGTGAATGTCGGCGATGCTGTCGGTGACCGTGCCCAGATCAGAAACGCGCACCGGCGCGCCGGTTTGCTGGTTATAGCCAGCGACAATGGGCGCGTAGTCGCGGGCCTTGAAGATCTGGTCGTTGTCGTTGATGAGCCAGCGATGCTGCTCGTCTTGAAAGGCGCCCTTGGGGCGGTTGGCGTTGGCGTTGGCCAGGGCGGTGCGCACGGCTTCGAGGCCGACGCCGTTGGCGCCCAGTTGCATGGGGTTCAGCTCGACGCGCACCGCGGGGCTGGCGCTGCCGCCGACAAAGACCTGGCCCACGCCCTGAATCTGCGCGATCTTCTGCGAGAGGATGGAGTCGGCCACATCGTAAATTTGCGGCTTGGTGACGACATCGGAGGTCAGGGTGAGAATCAGGATCGGCGCTTCAGCGGGGTTGGCCTTGCGATAGCTGGGATTCTGCGGCAAGTAAGAAGGCAACTGACTGCGGGCGGCGTTGATGGCGGCCTGCACGTCGCGCGCCGCCGCGTCGATGTTGCGATTAATGTCAAATTGCAGGGTGACCGAGGCCGCGCCCAGCGAGCTGGACGAGGTCATCTGATTGACGCCGGCGATGCGTCCAAATTGGCGTTCGAGGGGGGTGGCGACGGCCGAGGCCATGGTCTCGGGGCTAGCTCCCGGCATGCCGGCGCTGGCGCCGATGACGGGAAAATCCACGTCAGGCAGCGAGGCCACGGGCAGGACGGAATAGGCCACCGAGCCAGCTAGCAAGAGCGCCAGCGAAAGCAGCGAAGTAGCGACCGGGCGGCGAATGAAGGGTGCGGAAAGATGCATGGACCTTGGCTTTCAGCTTCTAGCTTTTAGCTACTCGCTGGAGTTTGGTTGAAGTTCGAGGCATCCCACCCTGGCCGCAAAAACAAGAACGCGGCGAGGGTGGGGCACCCAGTTACGAGCTGATTACTGGAGCCGTTTCCTGTTTTCTGATCCCTGATCCCTGTTCGCTGCCGTTCTTCCGTTTCAGCCACTGCGCCAGCTTGTCGAAGTAAATGTAGATGACCGGCGTGGTGTAGAGGGTGAGCAACTGCGAGAGCAGCAAGCCGCCGACAATGGTGATGCCCAGCGGCTTGCGCAACTCCGCGCCCACGCCGCCGCCCAAAGCCAGCGGCAAACCACCCAGCAGCGCCGCCATGGTGGTCATCATGATGGGCCGGAAGCGCAGCAGACAGGCCTGAAAGATGGCGTCTTCGGCGGACTTATGCTCGTCGCGCTCGGCTTGCAGGGCAAAGTCGATCATCATGATGGCGTTCTTCTTGACGATGCCGATGAGCAGAATGATGCCGATCAGCGCAATCACACTGAACTCGGTGCGGGTAATCATGAGCGCCAGCAGCGCGCCCACGCCAGCCGAGGGCAGCGTGGAGATGATGGTGATGGGGTGAATGTAACTCTCGTAGAGAACGCCGAGCACGATGTAGACAGTAATGAGCGCGGCCAGAATCAGCAGCGGCTCATTGGACAGCGAAGTTTGAAAAGCCGCCGCCGTGCCCTGAAAGCTGGCGTTGATGCTGGCCGGCATGTTGATGCGCTGTTCGACGCGCTTGACGGCATCGACGGCGTCGCCCAAAGCCTTGCCCGGGGCCAGGTTGAAGCTGACAACCGTCGAGGGAAACTGCCCCTGGTGGCCGATGGCCAACTGCGCGCGCGATTGCTCCCAGTGGGCTAACATGCTGAGCGGCACCTGGGCGCCGTTGCCCGATTTGACGTAGAGGTTGTTGAGCGTGGAGGGATCGGTCTGGAAGTTCGGACCGACCTCCATGACCACGTGATACTGATTGAGCTGAGTGAAGATGGTGGAAACCTGGCGCTGTCCGAAGGCATCGTAGAGGGTGTTATCGATGTCGGCCATGGCGATGCCGAGACGGGCGGCGGTGTCGCGATCAATCACCAGTTGCGCGCCGAGGCCCTGATCTTGCAAGTCGCTGGCCACGTCGGTGACCATCTTCTCTTTGCTCAGCTCATCGACCATCTTGCGGGTATAAGTCGCCAGCTCCTTTTGGTCGGCGTCTTCCAGCGAGTACTGAAACTGTGTCCGGCTGACGCGATCTTCCACGGTCAAATCTTGCAGCGGCTGCAGGAAGAGCTGAATGCCCTGCGCGTCTTCCACGCCTTGCAGGCGCGTTTGCAAACGGCGGATAACATCGGTGGCGGAAATGAGGCGCTGATCGAGAGGCTTGAGATTGATCTGAATACGGCCGGAGTTGAGCGTGGTGTTGGTGCCATCCACGCCGATAAACGACGAGATGTTATCCACGGCGGGGTCTTGAAGCAGAATGTCGACGAGTCTCTGCTGGCGCGCGGCCATGGAGGGGAAGCTGACTGTCTGCGGAGCTTCGCTGATGCCGAGAATGACGCCGGTATCCTGCACAGGGAAGAAGCCCTTGGGCACCACCACGTAGAGCAGCAAGGTTCCGACCAGCGTACCGATGGTGACCAAGAGGGTGATGAAGCGAAAGCGCAGAACGACCGTCAGAGTGCGTCCATAAAAGGCGACGACAGAGTTAAAAACTCGCTCGGAGGCGTGATAAAAGGCGGTCTGCTCCGACTCCTTTGTGCGCTTGAGAATGCGCGAGCACATCATGGGGGTGAGGGTAAGTGAAACCACAGCGGAGACCAGAATCGTCACGGCCAAAGTAACGGCAAACTCGCGGAAGAGGCGGCCGACGACGTCGCCCATGAAGAGCAGCGGAATGAGCACGGCAATCAGCGAGACGGTGAGCGAGACGATCGTGAAGCCGATCTGTTCCGAGCCCTTCAACGCGGCGCGCAGGGGTGTTTCGCCTTCTTCGATGAAGCGCGAAATGTTCTCGATCATCACGATGGCGTCGTCCACGACGAAGCTTGCCGAGATGGTCAGCGCCATCAGCGTCAGGTTGTTCAGCGAGTAACCCAGCAGATACATGACGCCGAAGGTGCCCACGATGGACAACGGCACGGCGACCGAGGGAATGATGGTGGCGGCCAGATTGCGCAGGAAAAGAAAGATGACCATGATGACCAGAGCGATGGTCAGCAACAGTTCGTACTCGACGTCGCGAACCGAGGCGCGAATGGTGGTGGTGCGGTCGGTGAGCACCTTGACATGCACAGAGGCCGGAAGGCTGGTTTGCAACTGGGGCAGCAGCTTCTGAATGTGATCGACAACGTCGATGATGTTGGCGCCGGGCTGGCGCTGAATGTTGACGATGACCGCTGGCTGGCGATCCATCCAGGCGGCTTGCTGCGAGTTCTCGGCGGCATCGACGATGGTGGCCACGTCGGAGGCGCGCACGGCGGCTCCGTTGCGATAGGCGACGATGACCGGCTTGTAGTCGTCGGAGGCCAGCAACTGATCGTTGGCTCCGATGGTGAAGGCCTGGCGGTTGCCGTTGAGGGTGCCTTTAGCCTGATCCACATTGGACGCCGCGAGGGCGGTGCGCAGATCTTCGAGGCTCAGATTGTAAGCGGCCAATTGGGTGGGATTGGCCTGGATGCGGACCGAGGGCTTTTGGCCACCGGCGATGGAAACCATGCCGACGCCGGTGACTTGGGAGATCTTCTGCGCCAAGTTGGTGTCGGCGGCGTCTTCAATCTTGTCCAGCGGCAGCGAGTCGGAGT
>Ga0224528_1000452_pt1 | contig 31718 bp, 19 predicted proteins | sample CBST25metaG_2_FD_179888 | JGI IMG/M metagenome (GOLD analysis project Ga0224528, IMG submission 179888) | Peat soil microbial communities from Stordalen Mire, Sweden - C.B.S.T25 | ecosystem: Environmental > Terrestrial > Soil > Wetlands > Peat | place: Sweden: Norrbotten County, Stordalen Mire...
AATAACCCCGATTCCAGGAACATCCAGCTTCAACAGCAATTACAACTGCTAGCACAAACCTTCGGCTGGCTCTCGACGCTCAATCGCACTTCCAGTACCTAAAAAGCAACCCCACCAGAAAAGATGGGGTTCGTCAGCACTCTGCGCCCTGAGTTGATCAGGGCGTTTTCTTTTGTTCCGACCGGAACAAGCAAGCTCTTACCGAGGGCGAAAAATCACTTCTGGAGAGCGATTCAGCTCTGTTATGGTATTGCGAAGAGTTCGTCGGCTGCTACTTCCCCCCTTCATGCGGCCACCGACGGATTCAATCGGGAGCATCGCCGTGCGCTCCTGCATTCCGGACAGGTGCAACCATGCGTTCGATCCACGTTATTCTCCTCTCCCTGCTTCTCAGCCTAGTAATGCAATGTGGTGCCCAGACCAAAACGCCTGAGATCACATCCCCCTCTTCTGATTATTCGAAGGAAGCTTACGTGGTTGAGAAAATCTCGACCGCGATTACGGTTGAGGACGATGGCAGTAACGTGCGAGAAATAACTGCCGAGGTCAGAATCATGGCCGACGCAGGAGTGAAGGCTTTGGCCGTTCTTCACTTCACCTACACGAGTGCGAATGAAGTTGTGGACGTGGACTATGTTCGTGTCCAAAAGACGGATGGAGGCGTTGTAAAGACTCCGGAATACAACATTCAAGAGATGCCCGCCGACGTTACGCGTGCGGCTCCCATGTATAGCGATGTGCGTGAGAAGCAGATTGCTGTCAAGGGACTTGGAGTGGGCGATCTGCTTGAATACAAGATCCGCTTTCGGGTCGCAAAGCCACAGATTCCCGGCGAACTCTGGTACGAACACTCATTTGGCAAAAGTGAGATTGTTCGCAATGAACGTGTGGAATTGAGCGTGCCAAAGACGAAACACTTCACCGTCAAGAGCCCTGATTTTAAGCCAGAGATTAAGGATGAAGGAGATCGGAAGGTTTATCGCTGGAAGTACTCCTACGATGTGCGCAAGGAGGAAGACGAGGAAGCGCTGGCGATGACGAGCACGGTTCCCGCGCCATCGATACAGGTTACAACGTTCTCCAATTGGGAAGAGATCGGCAATTGGTATGCGGATTTGCAAAAGGATCAGCTTGTCGTGACTCCGGCGATCGAAGCTAAAGCCAAGGAGCTTACTCATGGCCTTTCCACGGATGATGAGAAATTGCGCGCTATTTACAAGTTTGTTTCTTTGCGCATCCATTATGTTGGACTGGATTTTGGAATTGGCAGATTTCAACCGCACGCAGCCGACGACGTCCTGGGAAATGAGTATGGAGACTGTAAAGACAAGCACACTCTGTTTGCATCCTTGCTGAAAGCCGCAGGATACGAGGCTTGGCCGGCACTGATTCATGCTTCACAGAAGCTAGATGTTGATGTCCCTTCATTGGCGCAGTTCAACCATGTCATAACGGTTGTACCTCGCGGCGACAAGCTGATTTGGCTTGATACCACTCCCGAGGTTGCTCCTTATGAATTGCTGATGCAGGTCCTCCGCGATAGGCAAGCCCTGGTGATTCCGAACGGCAAAGCTCCGGTTTTGATGACTACCCCAGCGAATCCGCCTTTTCTGCAGGAGCAACGCTTTGACATCACTGCAAAGCTGGGATCGGATGGAGTGCTGAAGGGGCATATTCATCAGAAGTACCACGGCGATAGTGAAATTCCGCTACGTGCCACGCTTAGGCAGACACCGCAGGCCAAGTGGAAGGAGTTTATCCAAAGGTTCTCGTACGCACTCGGATTTGCAGGTGATGTCAGTAATGTTGTCGTCAGTCCAGTGGAGGATCTCTCGCATCCTCTCGAAGTCTCGTACGACTACGATCGCAAGGATTACGCGGACTGGGAACACAAGCAGATACTTGCAGCTCTCCCTCCGTTTGGGATTGAGCCGGCCGCAGGGAAGTACCAAAAAGCTCCCAAAGAGCCATTTCCACTGGGAGCGCTCGGCGATATTCTCTATCACTCCGAAATTGAATTGCCTCCTGGCAGTTCACTCAATGTCCCAAAGGATCTGAACATCGTTGAACCGTATGCCGAGTATCACACTACGAATACTCTCGAAATGGGAGAGCTCAAGGTCACTCGCCGATTCTTGCTGAAGAAGACTGAGGTACCAGATAGCGATTGGGATGGGTTTAAGAAACTCGCGAAGGCCGTTTCCGACGACGAATTCAACTTTCTCCCCTTGAGTGGCGTCGGGAACGGAGTTGTCGGCAGCAGTCAGGATGGCACTGTGGACTTAGACCGAAAATTCAACGAGGGTACCAAGGCGCTGCAAAGACGGGACTTCCAGCGAGCAAAAGAGCTATTCCAACAGGTACTTGCCGCTGAACCAAAATACCGCGGGGCCCACTTCAATCTGGGGATGGCGTGCGTTTCACAAAATCAGCCCACCGAAGGCTTGGCTGAGTTCCACAAAGAGGAGGAGGTTTCACCGGACGATACTCAATCCATGCAAGCAGCGGCGAAATTGGAGATGTATCTGCATCGCGACGAAGATGCGATGCAGGATTGGAAGAAGGTGCAAAAAGTCGATCCCAAGAATCATGACGCCGCACTTGCAATTGGTCAATTCCTGTCCTCGCAGGAGAAGTATTCTGAGGCGGCAGAGGTGTTGGAAGACGCGCTGCAATCAGCTCCGGATAGTCCAAGTCTCCGAGTCTTGCTTGGCGATGCATATCTCAAAGGAGGCAAGTTCGATAAGGCGTTCCCTCTCTTGCGTGCCGCCGCCGATGGAGCCGAGAAGTCGAAGACTGTCGATTCCATGATATTGAATAACATCGCTTACGAATTGGCTGAGGCAAATACCTCGCTTGATTTCGCAAAGCAATGCGCAGAAAAGGCGCTCGCGGAGCTCGACAGTCAATCAAGTTCACCTAGCGGACGCGGGCTCCGACTCACCCAGCAATACTCGCCTGCGTGGGATACCGCTGGATGGGTATATTTCAAGCTTGGCGACTATAAGCGGGCTGAAAACTACGTTCATGCTTCCTGGTTGTTAGGACAGCAACGAACCGTTGGTGAACACCTCGGGGAAATCTACGAGAAGCTTGGGATGCCTAAAGAAGCGGCCCATGTTTACGAGCTAGCTTATGTTGCAGGAGGTGCTTCTATGCCGGGAACCTTTGGCAGAACGTCGCCAGCGAGAGTCTTGAAAGGGTATGAAGGTTCAGAGAAGACGCTGAAGGAGCGATACCATAAATTAACCGGGAAAGCGTTGGAGGACTCCACCTTTTCGATTCACCGTTCGCCAAATGGTCAATGGCCCGTTTCACCATCAGAAGAACTGAGTCGGATGCGGGAAGTGAAACTGGGAACGCATTCTGGTCCGAGCGGATCAGCAGATTTCGAACTGATCTTCGCTGTAGGAGAACCCGCTGTCGTCAAGTTTGTAGGTGGAAGTGATGCAATGAGGTCGATGTCCGCACGATTGGCTGCTGCGAAATTTCGGCTGGAGTTTCCAATGGATGCGAAAGCAACACTGGTCCGTCGCGTTACTCTTCATTGCGGTCCTTATGAAGCTTGTAGTGCCGTGATGATGCCCCTCGATTGATCGTGTGCACGATTCAATCTTCTGGCTGCGCGAGCAGCATATAAAGAGAGGCAGAGCGAAGCACAATCAATGTGCCCCAGAGAAAGATCCCGGCGATTCGCACTTCAACTACAGCAGCGGAAATTCCGGGGACTGCGGGCACCAATCCTGATGCTAGTAAGACTACGGCGAGCCACTTCGCCCATCGCCACTGCTTCCACAATCCTGCTGCGGCGACAAAGTGCACGAGCGCCGAAAGCAAGTAGGCAAGCCATCCCCGCTCTGCGACTTCTTCACCCACCACCCATGCACCGGAATTGAATGGCAACACTCCGCCCAATACGTAGACTCCGTAAACAGCAGCCAGCAAAGAAAAAGCCGCGATCAACATCGCAACTAGCGCAATGTTTCGCGGCCTTTCCGTGTCCACTGGTTGTGGATTAAGCGAGATCAAAGAGCAGGACCTCGGCGTCTTCGGTGGCTTCTAGAGTCAACTGGGCTTCGTTGCTGATCCCCGCGCCGTCACCCTGTTGCAGTGGTTTGCCGTTGAGAGTCGCCGCACCCTTTGCAACCTGCAGCCAGGCATATCTTCCCTCATTCAAAGTGATGGGGAGACTTTCACCGGGAGCAAGCTTGGTGACCAGCAGTTTGGCGTCGGAGTTGATTTTCACCGATCCCTGCTCTCCAGTGGGCGATGCAATGAGTCGCCACTGCTTGCGCTTCTCTTCGTCTGGAAACGGCTTCTGCTCATAACTCGGTTCGGCATCCAGCTTATCCTTGTCCGGGAAAATCCAAATCTGTAACAGGTGCACCGGCTCGCTCGTCGAGGGATTGAACTCACTGTGTACGATGCCCGATCCGGCGCTCATGCGCTGGCCGTCGCCGGGGAGAATGACTTCTCCGGTTCCCAAGCTATCTCGATGCTCAAGCGAGCCGCTCAGGATGTAGGTGATGATCTCCATATTGTCGTGCGGGTGCATTCCAAAGCCGCGTCCGGCGGCGATCACGTCCTCATTGATAACCCGGAGCGCGCGGAAGTGCGTGTGCTTTGGGTCGCGGTAATCTGCGAACGAAAAGGTGTGATAGGTGTTGAGCCATCCATGCTCGAAGTGTCCTCGCTGGTCGGCGGGCCGTAGTGTGATCATTCGTACCTCCTGGCCGCGTGTTCTGTGCAGCCCCTAATAAATAGATGTTGCAACAGGTAATAACGATTCATGCAGCCCCCGCGCAACTTCTTGCGTTCCAGGCCGCGTCTCAAAACGCAGGGAGGCCAGACGTTTATGGCAACGGCGAAAAGCAGTACTCGGAAGAAAGCAGCCACCAAGACCGGAGGTCGTTCAACGGCTACCAAGAAGACAGCCGCGAAGAAGAAGTCCACTTCGGGTCGCAAGTACAGTCCCGAGGCCAGCGGGTACGTGGAAGAAGAGATGAAGGAAATGAAACAAGGGAAGCTCAAGAGTGGAGGAAGTGGAAAGACGGTTCGCAATCCGAAACAGGCTATTGCAATCGGCCTTTCGGAGGCGCGCAAGGCGGGTAAGAAGGTTCCGCCGAATCCGCACAGCGAGGCCGCCTAATTGCAGTTGGCACGGCAAGCCAAGAGGCCCGGCTTTCGCTCACGGGCCTCGATCTAAATTGAGTGCTACTTTTTGTCGCGGCTATTGCTGTTGCTGCCCGAATTGCTGGACGTGGAGCTTTTTGACTCGCTCGAGCCGCTGCCGGAACTGCTGGCACTATCACTTGAACTCTTCGTCGATTCCCTAGAATTCCCGGAACCAGAATTCCCAGATCCAGAACTTCCAGACCCGCCGGAATCTCCCGATCCGCTATCGCTGTCTTTACTGGACGAAGATGAGTCCGAGCCGTTGTCCGACTTCGATGGGGCAGAAGAACCTTGGGAAGAGTTCTTGTGCGCATAGTCGGTTACGTACCAACCGGAGCCTTTGAATTGCACAGCTGGGGCGGAAATGACCTGCTCGATTTCGTCCTTCTTGCACTGGGGGCAGGTCTTCAGCGGGGCGTCGGAAAATTTTACGATGCGCTCGAAACGATGAGCGCAGTTACGGCACAAATATTCGTATAAAGGCATGATTCCTTCGGGAGAATACCGCCGCGGAATGCGGGCATGGCTCTCCAATTAAAACTCTCGGTACTTTGATTCTAGGTTCCTCTGGGCGATGCGGTCAATTTTCCTCCGTCCGCTCTGCTACACTTCGCGTTTGGTGGATTGATGTCGGCGCCGTTCGTGGCCGCGCTCCCGGAGGCTAAGCATGTCTGCAACTCAACCCTCTCTTTACTTGGTCGGCACGCCTATCGGCAACCTTGAGGACATATCCCTGCGCGCATTGCGCATTCTGAAAGAGGTTGACCTGATCGCCTGTGAGGATACCCGGCAGACCTCGAAGCTGCTCAATCATTACGGAATTGGGACCCGCACGATCAGCTATCACCAGCACAACGAGCTGACGCGTTCGGCGGAACTGATTATGCACATGGAGCAAGGCCACACGATTGCGTTGGTGACGGATGCGGGAATGCCGGGCGTTTCCGATCCGGGATTCCGCTTGGCGTCGTTGGCGATTCGGCACAAGATTCCGGTGGTTCCTATTCCGGGCGCGTCTGCATTTTTAAGTGCGCTGGTGGCAAGCGGCCTGCCAACGGACTCGTTTGTTTTCCACGGATTCCTACCTTCGAAGCTTGGACAGCGCCGCAAGCTGCTGGAAGAAATTCAGCACTCGACACGCACTCAGATCTTCTACGAAGCGCCTCACCGTTTGCTCGGAACCTTAGAGGACATTGTGGACGTGCTCGGTCCTCATCGTCGCGTGGTTGTGGCCCGTGAAGTTACGAAAATCTACGAGGAGTTTGTGCGAGCGACGGCTGCCGAGGTCTCTGAAGATTTCAAGAAACGCGATGAGGTGCGGGGAGAGATTACGCTGCTGATCGGCCGCGCCGAGGAGCAACACGGCCTCCCGGTAGTGCCCCAGAAGAATGCCCGCACGCGCGTTCGAGAATTGATGAAGTCAGAGGAGATTGACGAAAAGGAAGCAATGAAAAGGGTCGCAAAGGAGATGGGTATCAGTAAGAGCGACGTGTATAGGGAACTCCAGAAGGGCGGGAAAAAATAGCGCGAGTGAAACTCGCTCGTCCGGGAACCGACTCTTGGTCGGCTCCCGATCGAGACATTGCTATCCAGCTTTCGAGCACGCGACTACTCCACCTTTATGGCAAGCACCGAATACGGCGGAATTGTGACCGTCGCAGTTGCATTGGCTCCGTTCGGCGTCAAGGATAACGCCGTGCCCGCTGTGGGGTAAGTCGCTGAATAAGTGGTTCCGTTGAGCAGGTACTGAGTGGCCGTCGGACTGGCGAACCCGTGGTTCCCGATGGCAAGCACCTTGTTCGTAACAGCGGTCGCCGTGGGATTTACCAACACCACCGCGTCTGATCCTGGCGTATAGAATGCGGTGACGACGAGCCCTGCCGAGCTTAGCGCCGACGTGCTAGATGCGGAAAGTGCAAGGTGTCCGCCTTGTGCCTGCAAGTCAAGGAAGTTGTGACTGGCGAGCAACTCAAAGGCGCGGAACTGCGGGTACGGAAGCGGATCCGTATTCCCGCAACCGTACAATCCATCCCCCGTATAGCCCAACAAGCAGAACGGCTGGTTGCTCGCTGAATAGTAGCTTAGGTGTTGGAGCGGCGGGACTCCGCTGTATGCAGTGTTCATAATCGTGGTGAACACCAGCGTGTTCCATAACGCCGAATACTTTGGCTTGTTTTTGCAACAGTCGTTGTAGAAATCCCAGTCATCGTTGAATTCGTCCAGGAGAACCGGAATTTTGGAACCTGCCGCGGCTGCAATGCTCTTATAAATCGCAGCGAGGCCGGTTGTTGGGCTCATCGTGCGTGCGTAAAGAGAGACAGTTCCCCCCGCACCGTCAAACGTCATCGTGTGGCTCACGTCGGCCCCGGCAGGGTACTGGTGATAGCTCACAAAATCGACGAGTTTGGCTCCGGCGTTCGCCGACTGAACAAGCTGTGATATCCAGAAGTTGGATCCGTAGTAGTTTCCAAGGGCCGGACCTCCCACGTTAATTGAAGTTCCATCTTTTGCCGCTTGCGCCTTCATGGCGGTCGCAACGGCGATGTAGATGGCCTTGTACTCGTTCAAGCGCAGTTGGGTCTGTTTGGGGTCGCCAGAGTGAAGCCCGCAAAATTGGTTGATCTCGTCAGCTTCATTCCAGATCTCGTAATACTGGACGAGGCCCGGATATTTCTGATCAATGTGCGCGACATACTGCGCTGCAATCGAAGCGTAGGCAGCGTTGTCGCTCGGAGCGGAGTTATAAGGGTGCGCATTCGAAGAAGCTGCTATCTCCGAACAAGGATTGGGCGTTGGCTGTAGCCAGGTCGGAGTGTAAGCAATCATCAGAATCGCCTTCATCCCAGCCGTTTGGAGCTTGTCCAACGTAGGTTCGATATACGACCAGTTAGGATTCTTTGATGCAAATACGGATTGCACGTTCGCGTACAGGCGTGTCCCACCAATGCCGGCATCGGCCAGTTCCTCCATTACAGGAAGACTCGACAAACTGCCCAACTGTGAACCAAAAAGCCCGGCGGGTATCGTAAATCCACCGGAACGCCCGTTGAAGTTGACCGTTATGTCTCCGGTAATCGTTGAGGAGCCCACCGTGACCGTGGCAGATGCCGAGGCGGCGGAGCTAGCTTGACTAGTGACCCGAACCGTATGTGTCCCGCTCGTGCCTGGTGCGGTATAGAGGCCGAGAGTGGTTATCGTACCAGCGGTCGTATTGCCTCCGGGGACGCCGTCTACGCTCCAATTCACGGCGGTCGTTGAGGTTCCAGTGACACTGGCCGTGAACTGCTGGCTGCCATTCAGAGGAAGGATTGCCGAAGTCGGAGAAATGCTTACCGAAATCGGAGATGCGCTCTTCACCGTGAACTTCTCGTTCTTGACGACCCAGGAGCCGTTGAAGAACTGCACGGTCAGATTGTGGTTGCCGTCCGCGACCGCGAGCGAGGTATTGACACTGCTGGAAGTGGTGGTCTGAAATTGCAGAACGCTATCGATGTAGACGAGCAGTCTTGTGATTGGCGTAGATGACGCGCCCGTTGCGGAAATCAGCACTGGGCTCGAAACGGTGGCTCCAGACGCTGGGCTGCATATCGTAACCGAGGGGGCTGCGGCCGGCGAACAAGCGCCACTACCGCCGCTACTTGTGACGGTAACAATCGCGGAATCACTTTTCGTTGCGTCTGCCGCGCTGGTTGCGACAATCGTATGAGTTCCGTTCGTGGGCGGAGCTTTGTAGAGTCCTGCCGTACTGATGGTGCCGACTGTCGCATTGCCGCTGACAACTCCATCTACTGCCCAGGTCACTGCAGTATTGGCCGTGTTTAGGACGGTCGCGGAAAACTGCTCGCTCGCGCCGGGTGCAATCGTTGCGGTACTGGGAGAAACGCTGACCGACACCGGCGCTTGCCCCGTACCTGAAACGGTAATCATCAACGTGGTCTTAAAAACGGCACCGGAGCTATCCCAAGCGTTTACCGTTATGTTGTGTTTGCCAGCCGACATCGAGAGGGAAGTGCTGAGCTGATTTGCGCTCACCTTGTAAACGTTTGCATTGTCCAGATAAACAATCATTGCCGTGACGGGATGAGCGTTGTCAGTGGTTCCGGCGCTTACCGTCACAGGAGAGCTTACGGTTGAGCCATTCGCCGGAGTGCAGATAGTGACTGAAGGCGAAGCGGCGTTCAGAGTACACGGAGCGGCGGCGGCCGACGCCGAAATCATGAGGAGAAAGCCCCACAGCTGCGCGCTCAGAAGTATCGTATTTGCTAGCTTGGAATTGCCGGAACGGAGACTGAAGTTTCCCATGCTGTCCTCGAGAGATGCTGTCGAGACCTCATGGATGCTGTGACTCTCACGGCAGATGGCCAAGTTTAGTAAACATTTTTAATCGGGTTGCACAGGGTAGAGAGATTGCCGTGAAGTCATCAACTCCGGTTCCAAGCTGGGAAAATCTGCGCTTGGACGGGGCAGGTGCAGGGCACAACTTGGAAGGCAGAGATCAAAGACGATTTGGCTCCCAATTCAGGATTATTCCCTTACCGCCCTTAATAGCTCCTGAGTGTACTCATGCTGCGGATGGCCGGTGATCTGCTCGGCATCCCCAATTTCGACAATCTCTCCTCGACGCATGACGGCGATTCGCGTAGAGAGATAGCGCACGACCGGCATCGAGTGCGAAATGAACAGGTAGGTCAGTCCGAACTCTTTTTGCAATTGCTTCAGCAGGTTTACGATCTGCGCCGCGACGCTCACATCGAGTGCGCTGACAGCTTCATCGGCGACGATGAAGCGGGGGCGAAGCGCTAGAGCGCGGGCGATTCCAACGCGTTGGCGCTGGCCGCCGCTGAACTCATGCGGATAGCGGGCGAGTGCGCTAACCTCTAGACCGACAGCCCGCATTAGTTCGGCAGCATGCTGGCGAAGGATTGGTTTTCCGAGGTCTTCGTGAATGGCCAGCGGTTCGGTAACGATCTCCTCCACCGTAAGGCGAGGGTCGAGCGAGCCGAATGGGTCCTGAAAGATGATCTGCATCTCGCGCCGCTGCTCCCGGAGGGCGCGCGCGCCGAGCGAGGTGATTTCGGTGCCATCAAAGCGGACGACTCCGCTGGTGGGCTCGATCAAGCGCAGCAGCATACGGCCCAAGGTGCTCTTGCCGCAGCCGGACTCGCCGACTAATCCCAGGGTCTCGCCCTGTTCAATGGATAGAGAAACGTCATCGACGGCGCGAAGGCCATTCTCGGAGCTGCGCCCAAAGGCGTCTCCCGTGTCATAGATCTTAGTGAGATGTTCGGCTTCCAACAGCGCCATGTTGAGCAGGGTACCACGGAAGGACAGCCCGATGCCCGGGGCCGGAATTCAGCAGGCGTCTGCTTAAGAAGCAAGATACAGGAACGCCCGGCGGGGAATAACCGTCGAACGGCTGCGCTCCGCGTGCTAAAATTTCCACAGCAAATCCTTAAGAGAGAACCGCTTGATCGAGCTCGCGCCATCTATCCTGTCCGCAGATTTTGCCCGCCTTGCCGAGCAGGTTCAGCCCGTGTTGGATGCCGGTGCCACGGTCTTGCACGTGGACGTGATGGACGGTCACTTTGTGCCGAACATTACGATTGGACCGCCTGTTGTCGCAGCTTTGCGAAAGCACGTGCAGGTGCCGCTTGACGTCCATCTGATGATCGAGAACGCGGATAACTACATTCCAGCCTTCGTAGACGCTGGAGCAAGCTGGATCAGTGTGCATCAGGAAGCTTGCGTACATCTGGACCGCGTTGTGGAACACATTCGTTCGCGTGGCGCGCTGGCCGGAGTCGTTCTCAACCCCGCGACTCCAGTAGCAACGCTTACGGATATCCTTGACGTAGTCGATTATGTTCTGGTCATGTCGGTGAATCCGGGTTTCGGCGGACAGAAATTTATCCCGCGCACCCTTGGAAAGATTCGCCATCTTGCGGAATTGCGTGCCGAACGGCATCTTGGCTTCCGTATTGAGGTCGATGGCGGCATCGCTCTTGATACCATAGGCGCTGTGGTGCAAGCTGGTGCCGAAATCTTGGTCGCCGGTAATGCCGTCTTTGGTCGTGGTGATTCCGGCCACAATGTTCAACAACTTTTACAGGCAGCCCGTTCGGCCACCCTGCAGAAGGCTTAACCGCTCATAAAGTTCTATTGAGGTGTTTCCGGCATGTTTCGTCGCGTTTTCATCGCCCTGCTGCTGGCCACAAGTTTGCTGACCTGCGTGGCCTGCAAGAATAAGAAGGCCACCAATCCGCTGGCTCACATCAACTCCAAGCAGCCGGACAAGGTGCTCTTCGACCGCGCCATGGAGGCGATGAAGCAGCGCAAATATGATGTTGCGCGTATGACCCTGCAAACGCTCATCAACACCTATCCGGATTCGGAATTTGTCGCACGCGCCAAGCTGACCGTGGGCGAATCCTGGTACCAGGAAGGTAGTACCGCGTCGCTGGCTCAGGCTGAGACGGAATTTCGCGATTTCATCACATTCTTTCCAAATATGCCGGAAGCGTCTGAAGCTCAGCTGAAAATCGCTGACATTCACTATCGCCAGATGGAAAAGCCAGATCGCGATTACGCGCACGCCCGCCGCGCTGAAGACGAGTATCGCCAATTGCTGCTGCAGTATCCGGACAGCAAACTGGCCGACACCGCCCGTATGCGTCTATTGGAAGTGCAGGAAGTGCTGGCTGAGCGTCAATTCCGCATCGCGCGCTTCTACTTCCAGCGCCAGTCGCTGCTCGCCGCGGTTGCCCGCGCCAAAACCCTCACGGACACCTATCCGCTATATAGCAAATCGGACGAATCGCTGTTCATCCTCGGGCAAGCCTATGAGCAGCAGGCAGATCGTACTCGCGCCGCGAACATTCCAGACGCGTTGAAGCAACGCCTGACCAAGAATTATCTGGATGGTGCGGCTGAGGCCTACACGAAAATCGTTACGCGTTACCCGGCAATGCCTCGCTTTCAGGACGCTCAGCACCGCCTTGCTGCCATTGACCGTCCTGTTCCCAAGCCCACGCCCGAAGCCATCGCTCAGAATAAGAAGGAGCTGGCAAGCCGCACAGCAACGACCCGTTACGAACGCTTCCTGAACGACATGGGGAAACGTCCTGACCTGAGCGCCGCTACCCGGTCGGGTGCACCCACCCTGGTTGATCCCAAGGAGACGGACGCGCCGAATCTCGTTCGCGAGATTAACTCCATTGTGAAATCAGAGATGGACGCCAAGAACGGTACCGGCAAAGTTGCGGTGGAGGCAGTAAAGGCGGGCGACAAGGTTCCGGAGAATCAACCGGCACCGCGCTCAACCGAAGCGGCCGTAAACCCGAGCGACGTTCCCGCGCAAGCACCCTCTCAACTGAATGAGAGCACTGGGTCTAGCTCGTCAAGTGCAGCGACGGAAGCGGCAACTTCATCATCCGCAGATGCGACCAAGGATGATCCGAAGAACTCATCCTCCAGCCGCAAGCCGAAAAAGAAGCACCACTTTAAGATTCCTATTCCGTTCTAGTTTCAATCCGGAAAAGAATTGCGGCCCGTCCAACGTTACTATTGGGCGGGCTTCTTTCTGCCCTTCGGTTTACGGAAAAGGCTCATATTCGTTGACCTCGTGATTCGAACGCGCTAACGTGGCACAGGTTAGCCCACATTTTCTCCTAGTCAGGATTCGCTCAGTGCCACTCCTTGTGTTGCTCGCCGACGACAGCGTGCCCGCCCAGAACATGGGTAAGAAGATTCTTGTTGAAGCCGGCTATGACGTATTGACGGTCAGTAACGGGCTAGAGGCGCTCCGGAAGATTGCCGAAATCACGCCCGACATCGCCATCCTTGATATTTTCATGCCCGGATACACAGGGCTGGAGATCTGCGAGCGCCTACGCGCCAATGTCGCTACCGCCGCCCTCCCAGTTATTTTGACCGTGGGAAAGCTTGAGCCCTATCGTCCGGAAGATGGCGAACATGTCCATTCGAACGCGATCATCGTGAAACCGTTTGCGGGCACCGAACTGATTTCTGCGGTACGAAGCTTAATCGGAACTTCCACTCCTGCCGTTGCCGAGGAACCGCTAGAACAGGCGGTGAGTTCCCAAGAGGTCGATCCGCTACAGGACGACTTTATTAATGTGCCGGGACCTGACTTCTCAGACCCGCTTTCTACCGGTCAGTTGGCAGCACAGCCCTCAGAAACGAAACCGGCCGAGACAGATGACGAGCCTCTGTTCTCTTACGGATCACAGGCGGATTCCGCAAACGTCGCACCCGCCGAGGCGATTCTCCCCGAATTGGATGAACCTGCGAGCTTGGTGTTCAATCCCGATGCCGTACCAACGCCGTTCAGCGCCTCCGTAATCGACTTTCTGCCTTCAGCACCGCAGCAGTCGCCGGAAACCGAAGTGTCCGCTTTTGCAGAATTTGACCTTGGGTCGGAGCTCTCCACTTACGTACCAGTTGTTGAAGCGGCATCATCCTTAGCGACCGAGCCTTCCGTGTTCACCCCGGCGGATGCTCATTCAGTTGAACCCGCTGCCGAGGTGACCGACTCGGCATTGGCTGTTATGGTGGTCCCCGAGCCCGAGCCAGAAGTGATTGTCGCCGCTCAGCCAGATCTGGAAGCGGAGCCTTTAGATGTTCCGACCCTCGATCCGCTGCTGGAATTGTCCGAGACCGAAGCACCCGTCGTTGCGGTATCTGATCAATCCAATGACCTGTTGGAAGACTTCAACTCCGAGCGTCCAGTTCTGGATGATGTGGTTCCAGAAAGCGCAGTTCCAGACGATACGGTTCTAGAAGATGAACCAGAGTCGACCTCGTTTGAAGTACCTCTGACGCCAGAGGAAGAAGCTCGCAGGCAGGCCTTCGAAGCACTTTTCAATTCCGATGATCCGCTTCCAGTGGAAGGTTATTCTCCTTCGCTGGCAGGAAACGAAGAACTACTTCCAAACCTTGCCGGACCGACGGCGTATAGCTCTTCCAGCATTGTTGCGGACCCCGAGTTAGAGCCGCTCTTCGAGGCCGATCCGCAGTTTGTTGCGCCCGAACCTGATGCGAGTTTGGCAGAAGACGAGACTCAGATACACGCAATTGGGACGATCCCCGGACGCGACCCTCTGTTGGACGATTCTTTGGAAGCAAGCGAGTGGACGGGAATCGAGAACACATCGGAGCCTGAAAGCTTGCCGGTGTCCGAGACACCACTACCGGTGCATGAAATTGAAATTCTTGGGCAGGCGCTAGAGGCGGTGCCGGAAGCCGCTGTTCAGGAAGCCGTCGCGGACGACGAGCCATTTTTCGCGATCGAAGCCCAACCCGATCCGTTCGGAGTTCTCGACTCGGAAGAGCCGCTCGCGAGTGAACCTCAATCGGAAATACCGTCAAGTGAAGCTCAGCCTATTTCTGAGGACGTGCTTTCGGAAACACCGGTCGTGCCAGAGTTCGCGCAGTCGATTGTGTTCTCAGTCGTTCCCGATTCTGTGGCAGAGGTGCTTGAACCTGAAATAAATCAACCGCCAGTTGTAGCTCCAGAGGTGCCGGCACTTGAGTCTGCGCCCACGGAAACAGAGTCACTCCGAGAAGAACCTGCAGCCGCCGTAGAGATTTCTGATATCAGTGAGACTGAACGGATTCAGCAGGCAATCGAGCGAGTCTTTGATCGAATCAGGCCTCTGTTGGTAGAAGCGATTGTGCGAGAGATGTCGCGACGAGACTAGCTATTCTTCAAACTACGACGGGCACAGATGAACTGTGCCCGTCGTAGTTGAAACCCTATCCTAAGCGGGCTCTATCCTCATGCTCAGATCCATGGCCCGCGCCGAGTGCGTGAGTGCGCCGACGGAAATGTAGTCCACACCCGCCTCAGCGTATTGCCGCACGTTCTCAAGGGTAATGCCGCCTGACGATTCAATCTTCATTGATTTTGCTTCTTGGCGGATACGCGCGACAGCCGTATGGGTCTGTGCTGGTGTCATGTTGTCGAGCAGTATGGATTCAGCGCCGTACTTCAGTGCGCCTTCTAGCTCTTGCATGTTGCGGACTTCTACCTCAATGGTCTGCTCTCCCTTGCGGTTTGCCAGCGCGCGTTCAATTGCAACGCGTACTCCTCCAGAAAGATCGATGTGGTTGTTCTTTACCAGGATTCCATCAGAGAGATCCAGTCGATGATTGAAGCAACCACCGCAACGGACCGCATACTTCTCCAGCAGGCGCATTCCGGGAACAGTCTTGCGGGTGTCGAGAATCTTTACCCCGGTACCCTCGATTGCATCCGCGTATTTTCTAGCTACAGTGGCGACCCCGCTGAGATGTTGCAGTAAATTCAAGATCAGTCTCTCGCAACTTAGCAGTACTCGCGCATTATGACGAATGGAGGCGACCGACTCTCCTTTGCGCAGGCTCACACCGTCAAAGATCTCCTGCGGAATGCTGACCTCTGGATACGCCCTCGATTCTCCCTCGAGTTCAGCGAACACCTCGAAGATGCGTTGCACGGAGGCGATGCCCGCCAGCACGCAATCCTCTTTTGCGATAATTGTCGCCATCGCCTTCTGATGAGGATCAACTGTCGACAAGGTGGTCGCGTCACGTGTGGCTTGATCCTCAAGCAACGCGTTTGAGAGGATGGCTGTGATTCGTCGGCTATTCCAGTTCACGTTCGCTTTCCTTCCGTTACTCTGCCGTACCTAGCTCTTCGAGTCTGGACTTGGATTTTCCAATCAGAGACTCTAACTCGATGCGACGCGTCTTCAGGCCTTCGACAACCTTTGCTGGTGCCTTGGAGAGAAAACCTTCGTTGCCGAGTTGGTTCGTGTTTCTTTGATACTCGCCTTCCAACTTCTCTAACTCTTTGGTCGCGCGCGCCGTCTCAGCGGCAACATCAACTTTCTGTTCATAGACCAACCGCGCTTCAAACCGCGCCGTAGCGCGAGAGTTCGTCGCCTTCGCAAGAGATTCATCGACAAACGTCAATGTAGAAACATTCGCCAACCGCTCTAGCGCCGCAATGTTTGTCTCGAAGAGCGTGCGAACCTCGGCGTTAGTGAAGACCTCGATCGGCAGCGACTCCTTTTGCGGAACCTTCAACTCGGCACGAATATTGCGCACCGAAACGATCAGGTCTTGAAGGATCGCCATATCTCGTTCGGCATCCGTGTTCAGTTGCCTCTCGTCAGTTTCGGGATAAGCGGCTAGCGCGATGGATTTCAGCGGCGTTTTTCCGTCATAAACCGCGCTCCAAATTTCGTCCGTAATGAATGGCATGAACGGCGCGAGCAGTCGGATTGCACCTTCAAAGACTCGAACCAGGTTGCCGAAGGCGGCTCTGGCCTCCTCCCTATTAGGGGAGAGTAGACGGGGTTTCAGTAATTCGACATACCAGTCGCAGTATTGACCCCAGAAGAAGTGATAGACAACGTGTGCTGCTTCGTGGAAACGGTACTCACGCAGTGCAGCAGAGACTTCTCCTGCGACGCGATTGAAGCGGGAGAGGATCCAACGGTCTTCGAGCGTTGCGGCAGCGAATCCTTTTAGTCCAATTGCGTTTTTCCCGTTTGTCTCGGCGGCAAACTCGCTGAGTGACCAGACGTTTTGCTCTGCTGCGCGATCAACGTTCATGAACATGAAGCGAGCAGCGTTCCAGATTTTGTTGGCAAAAGCTCGGTAGCTCTCGGTGCGGGACTCGCTGAAGGCGATGTCGGTGCCGGGGGCTGCCATGGCGGCCAGCGTGAATCGGACGGCGTCGGTGCCGAACTTCTCGATCACTCCGATGGGGTCTACGACGTTGCCCTTGGTTTTAGACATCTTCTGGCGGTCGGCATCGCGGACGAGTGCGTGGATGTAGACCTCGCGGAAGGGGACGATGTCGCGTTTGTCTGGTTTCTGCTCGTCCATTAGGTGGCAGCCGAGCATGATCATGCGGGCGACCCAGAAGAAAAGGATGTCAAAGCCCGTGACGAGGGTCGAAGTGGGGTAGAAAGCATCGCAATCGGGGGTCTTTTCGGGCCATCCGAGGGCGGAAAATGGCAACAGTCCGGAGCTGAACCAAGTGTCGAGAACGTCTGTATCTTGTTGAATCTTCGAGCTTCCGCAATGTGCGCACTTGGTCGGGTCGGTGCGCTCGACGGTGATGCCCTGGCAGTCCTGGCAGTGCCAGGCGGGGATACGGTGCCCCCACCATAGTTGGCGGGAGATGCACCAGTCGTGGATGTTGTCCATCCACTGTAGGTAGATGGCCTTGTAGTTATCAGGGGTAAACCGGATGCGTCCGTCCTTGACTACTTCGCTTGCCACTCCGGCCAAGGAAGGGCGTCCGTCCTTGGTCTCCTTGTTGACGGCCAGGAACCACTGGGTCGAGATACGCGGCTCGACCACGGTCTTGCATCGGTCACACTTGCCGAGCGGGACTTGGTAGTCCTTGATGCTGACCAGTGCTCCGGCGGCTTCGAGGTCGGCGACGACGCGGTCGCGGGCTTCGTAACGGTCGAGTCCTTGGTATGGGCCGGCGTTCGCATTCATGTGGGCCGTTTCGTCCATGATCACTATCTCTTCGAGGTTGTGGCGCTTGCCTGCCTCGAAGTCGTTGGGATCGTGGGCGGGTGTGACCTTTACGGCGCCAGTGCCGAACTCGGGCTGAGCCAGTTCGTCAAGGATGATGGGGATCTCGCGGCCAACGAGCGGCAGCTTCACCTTCTTGCCGTGCAAGTGGGTGTAACGCTCGTCACGCGGGTTCACCGCAACCGCAGTGTCGCCAAGCATCGTTTCCGGACGCGTGGTGGAGACGGTGATGTATTCGTCAGGCATGCCAACGACGGGATAACGGATCTCCCAGAGCTTGCCCGCTGTTTCCTCATGGGCGACTTCGAGGTCGCTGATGGCGGTCATGCAGCGCGGACACCAGTTCACGATATAGGTTCCGCGGTAGATCAAGCCCTCTTCCCAGAAGCGCACGAAGGCTTCGCGCACGGCGCGGGAGAGATGCTCGTCCATGGTGAAGAACTCTCGCGACCAATCGACGGAGTCGCCGAGGCGCTTCATCTGTTCGAGAATGTAGCCGCCGTATTGGGCTTTCCATTCCCAGGTGCGCTTTACGAAGGCTTCGCGTCCGATGTCCTGGCGCTTCTTGCCCTCGGTCGCCAACTGTCGCTCAACCATCATCTGGGTGGCGATTCCGGCATGATCGGTTCCGGGAAGCCACATCGACGACTTGCCTAACATGCGCTGCCAGCGGGCGAGAATGTCCATCTCGGTGTGGTTGAGCATGTGTCCCATGTGCAATCGGCCAGTTACGTTTGGCGGCGGAAGCAGGATGGAGAAGACGTTGGGTCCGTCTTTGGGAGTCTCGGTGTGGAACAGGTTTTCGCTGACCCAATACTCAGCCCAGCGTTTCTCAATCTCAGCGGGATCGTAAGCCTTCGACAGTTCGTGCGGCATAAGACAGAAGTTTCCTTAAACGTAGAAACTTCAAGTTTATCAGAGCGAAATCAGGGCTGGAGCTTTGTTGACTTTGCAGGCGGCTGAAGTACAAAAGTCATTTGCCCTACCCCCCTATATTTCCGTCTAAAAATTTGAAAACAAGAGAGTTGTAAATCCTTTTTTGTCTTCCAACTTCCAGAATATCAAAACCAGGGGGCAATCCCCTCACTTGGGTGAAGACTGTATGGTGCTTATATTCAGCAGTTTGGAGAGAATTTGAAAGTTTTTGGGGTTGACAGCGTTAGGATTGGGGGCGAAACGGAGTGATTTGGGGTCGTTTTAGTGGGCTTTTTGAGGGGGAAATCTGCCACTTTGGAGCTCAAGGAGTAACTCCGTGGATATAGTTTAGGGACTGAATGTTTGAGATTTAGCAATCTTTGAGCTGACGCACATTTTGTAGTCGACTGAGCTGTAAACCCCAGAGTTGGAGCAACTCTCGGCCACCAGATCCGCGCCACGCGCCGTGCAAATTGCCTACCGATCCCGGTAAGGGGCGTCGGATGGTTTGACTTCAACCCTCATATTTAACTTGCGAAAGAAACAATCAACCGCTTTGAGAGTCAAGGTCATATCCGTCGATGGCCCTATTATGACGGAGTCTATAAAGTCTGATCTAACCGATCGGGTTAGAAAAGGCTGCAATGGATCGTGAAAAGAGGGTTTCAAAACGACCGGCATCTCCAGACGTGCCGAATGTTTCTGAGGAATAGAGACTACAACGTATGGAACTAGTGTCGAACTTGTGGCCCTAAAGCTCACAAAACGACATTCGGAGTATGTACTCTCAACGAGGAGTCGATACTCGTCTTCGTTGCTAAACGCCCCATGTTTTTTAAAGAAGGCAGTGCGCTGAATGATCAATTGAAAGTAGAGTGCAGCTTTGGATTTATCGTGGGGTGCCAGTTGTTTTGCCAGAAGTACTGCCTGCTTAATTTCGCTATCAAGTTCGTCTGTGCTAAAGCGATCAATGTACTTAACGGCCCCGAAATCCGTTTTCGGGGGAACTGGGTCAGCGGCCATCTTTAGTTGTTTAGCAAGGGGAACGAGGCCTGCACGTTTGAGACAGTCGATCTTGAAACCGATAGCGACTCCATTGCCGTTGGGACAATAAGCTCGCCATTGCGACAGGGAGTCTCGACGTCTGGAGAAGGATGCCACAAAAGGACGTGATTCAAACTCCTGACGAAAGTGTGATTCGCCCGTTTTCAGGAGCTCGTCGAATATGGATTCATCAAATATATTTTCATCCAGGTGTTTGTAGTCCAGACAAAAACCTGCTATCCGCTCGCGGGTCAGGTCTATAAAGTGGTTCCCCTCTGAAACGTCATTTAGGTAGTTGACACTGGTGGCCCAGAAACAAGCCCCGGTTGCTATCTTCGTCATGGCATCTATCGTAGTGTAGTGATACACAACTTCCGGTTCTGGAATCTCAACCATTGGGAGAGTTTCTCCTTATAAGCGATGAAAGCTCATAGGCTTCAACATGCTTTTTTCTAACTGCTCAATCCATGTGTACATTCGGTTTCTTCTATCAACGAATTTCTCGTGTGCCAGCTCAGCGTGCTCAACCGCGCCCAGTTTTTACGCATGCAAATGCAAATTCCGGTCGCCACTCCGAGTGCGCCCATCAGCCCATAAAATCCGGCGATTGCCAGCAGAAATCCATTTCCAAGCCCTGGAGTTGGGACCGGTTTTGCAAGAAATGCGTACGACATTCCTGCGCTCATCAGTAGGGCCAGTACGCCGCCGATGCACTCCAGCACGCCAGAGAGATAGATCGATAAAGGGGTTTTCATAGAAGGACGAAGTATAGAGGAAGAGCAGCATTCCGCAATACGTTACTTGCGTTCATTCGTCGCCACTCCCGATCGGGTCAACGTAAACGTCGATGGGACTGGCTTAACTCAACTTACTAATCCGAGCGGGCTCTATTGGATGGCACCAGGATGCTTTTCACGCGTCATCTTTAGAACAGATTAGATCCGCTCCAAAGGCCTTCCAGCGTGTGGTGCTGGAAGGCAATTTACGTCTGCCCTGAGCTGCAACTCTGCCCCTCTTGCGTCGAAATCGCAGACGCGCTGAGACGCCGATGGTCGACCAGCAGCTTGAATCAGGAACTCGGAGCAACTCCGGGACCTACTACTTCGACCAATATTACCTACTCCCATAACTAATAAGGATCGCCAATATCGGAAGATTTCTCGATCCTAGGCAACTTGGCATAGCAGCATAGCCTCCCACTCCGGCAGTCTGACTAGCTACATTTGCACGTTGTAGGAGGAGGAATATGTCGGTGCCCAGAACATCTCCAAAAGAACCCAAGTCATGTCGAAAATTTCAGCGCCCCCTTTTGACGCTCGTTGCGTTGGCCGGGTTTTTGGTGCTCGCTAATTTTGAAGCGGTAGCGCAACTGACCACCGCAGATATTACCGGCACGGTGCACGATAGCACCGGAGCCGTGGTGCCAAATGCAAACGTTACACTGCAACACTTGGAGACACATCAGAACCTGAATTCAAAGTCGAACTCTGTAGGAAGTTTCGTATTTACGTTACTCCCACCTGGTCACTACAGCGTTAAGGTTGAGGCACAGGGATTCAAGAGCGTTACTATTCCTAACCTTGCTGTCGAGGCTGGTGATCGTGCACGTGCTGATACCACGCTTCCGTTAGGTCAGTCATCGGAAACCGTCGAGGTGACGGCGCAGACTCCTTTACTGCAGGCAGATAATGCGACCGTTAGCTCGACGATTACGGATCGCTCGGTTCAAGACTTGCCTTTGAATGGGCGCAACTTCGTACAACTTGTGCAACTGGTTCCGGGAGCTAATGAAGGTCCTGGAAATGGACTGACGAGTGGCGGACGTCCGGATGATCGCCGACCTACGAATGGGTTTTCGGTGAATGGGTTTGACGACATCTTGAATAACGAAGTGATCGACGGCATCGACAACAATGAACGCGTTATCGGCACCATTGGAGTGAAGCCTTCGGTTGATGCGATTCAGGAAGTTACGGTCGAGACAAATAACTACGCGCCGGAAATTGGACGCACGGCTGGCGGTGTGGTGAACGTCATTACGAAGTCGGGAACCAATAAGTTTCACGGTACCGCGTACGAGTTTTTCCGTAATGACATCTTCGACGCGAGGAATGCATTTGCTACGACGGGTGCAAAACCTGAGTTAAGGCAGAACCAGTTTGGTGGCAGCATCGGCGGTCCGATTATCAAGGACAGGACGTTCTTCTTCGGAGACTACGAAGGGTTCCGTCTTGTGTCGGGTACAACGCAGACGAGCACGGTTCCGACGATTGCTCAGTATGACGACATCCACAGCCTCAACGGAGGAACACCGCAAGCACTGGTTGCGCAAGGCAACGGGACGGCTGCATACGCGGTTGATCCGGTTGCACTGAATTACTTGATGCTGTTTCCAGCACCGAATACGAATGGGTCCGGTTTTAACTACAGCGTGAATCCGAGTAAGACGCAATTCAGCCACACGGTAGATGCTCGCATTGATCATAAGTTCAACGCGAGTAACAACCTCTATGGCCGATACACTTATAACAACGTTGCGACTAACACTCCGGCTCAGTTACCGAATGTGGTAAACGGGATCGTTGCTGGAGGCGGTAAGTACAACTTTTCGGGTCCGGCGGCGGATAAGGCAAATCAGTTTGCGTTTAACTACACGCATATTTTCTCGGCGAACACACTTGTTCAGTTGAGAGCTGCCTATACGCGAATTAACAACGCGTCTTTCCCTCTGGACTATGGAACCGATGCCGATACGAAGTTCGGGTTCGGTCCGAATATGAACTTCAGCACGCTGACTTCAGGGTTGACACCGATCTCCATTACTGGATTCCCAGATCTTGGCGATGGCGCGTATGTACCGCTGCAGGATATTGACAGCACGTTCCAATATGACGGCACCGTGTCATACCATCACGGCAACCACGATATGAAGTTTGGAGCGGGATTGATCCGACGGCAGGCGCGCAACATTCAGAGTGCGTTCCCATTTGGTCAGTACAACTTTGGACTGAGCACGGACGCGAACAGCACGCAGATTCTCGCGTCGACTCTGGTGGGCGCGTTCACGTCGCCGGGACCGGCGAGGAACGTGAACTTGTATGTTCCGGACTATCGCACTTGGGAGCCGAGCTTCTTTGTGCAGGATACGTGGAAGGTGACTCATGGGCTGACTCTTGTGTATGGCTTGCGGTATGACGTTTTCACTCCGTTCACGGAAGCACACAATCACATTTCAAACTTCGACTACAACGCGGCGGTGGCGGGCGCTTCGCCTGCGGCTGCATTACAGGTTGCGAACGTAAATGGTGTTTCGTCGACGGCAGGTATTAAGACCGACTACTCGAACGTTGCTCCGCGCGTTGGCTTCTCGGCGGTGATCGCTCCAGGGACGGTGTTACGCGGCGGATTTGGGTTGAGCTTCTTCCCGGGCAACTACACGTCCAACGCCGATCTTAAGAACGCTCCGTTTACGTCGGTGTATGCGCCGGGTTGCGAGGCGCATGTTGCGTACCTTATACAGACGGGCCTGGGCCAGCCGACGAATCAACCCGACTGCGCCGTGACCGCCGGTTCACAAGCCTATGCAACGTTTGCGGCAGGCTTGCCTTTGCCTGCTCCGCAGACGATTAATAGCAGCTCGTTGTCGTTCGTGGCTGAGGATCCGAAATTCCGTGCGGGAATAGCTGAACAGTTCAATCTGTTGATTGAAAAAGCGTTTGGGCCGAACGTGCTGACGATCGGATATGTTGGGGTTCTAGGGCGTCACCTTCCGGAGACGATCAACGATATTAATGAACCTGCGTTGAATGCTCTGAACGTGCGCCCGTTGGCTGGAGTGCTGCCAGGTCTGAATGGAGTGGGTTGGCTCGTCAGTGGGGGAGTTTCCAGCTACAACGGGCTGCAGACCTCCTTCCAGCGCAGGTACAACAAGGGCCTGACGTTGAACTTCAACTACACCTACGCTCACGCACTCAGCGACATTACAGGGTTGAGCGAAGAAGGGCAGGAAGGATGGGGTAACGCGGACCCATTCAATATCCGCAAGTACGAGTATGGAAACGCAGACAATGATATTCGTCATCGTCTTGCTGGAACCGTCACGTATGAGCTGCCTTTTGGACGCAATTTAAAAGGTAGTAGGGGGATGCTGTTGGGTGGATGGCAGACGAACATGCTTATGGCTTGGCAGAGCGGCAAACCATTCACGGTCGTCAATAGCGGAAGCGGTCCGGATGCCTCGGGCACGGGAGCGATTAGCAATCGGGCTCACGGCTCGGCCATCAATGGAGGTGTGGATCGTCCGAACATGATACCCATACCATCGGGTCCGATACCGGCTGGCACCTACGTTGCGTTCGGGCATGCGTTCCAGCCACAGGCACTGGGTACAGTGGGTTCCGAGTCAAGAAACGCACTGTATGGACCGGACTTCCGCCATGTGGACTTGTCGTTCTTTAAGGACTTTCCTGTGAGGGAGACTCTTAAGGTGCAGTTCAGGACCGAGATATTCAATATCTCGAACACGCCAAATTACTTCGTCAATAACAACGTGAACAGCAGCCCTCCGACGCTGGTTGGAAACTCTTCTTTCGGAAAGGTGCAAGCGGTCGATCCGAATTACAGTCCGAGAGAGTTCCAGTTTGTGCTCAAGGTTCTGTTCTAGACGAGTAAGTATCAAGAAAAAGCTCAGCCAGGTCAATGCGGCTAGCTGAGCTTTTTTATTTTCCTGGTTAAGTTAGACTACTTTGCTTTCTGCTCCGCGATCCATTTGTTGGTGCGGGCGTCGAGCATATCCAGTGGGAGCGTTCCGCCGTTCAGCATCTCGTCGTGGAAGCTGCGGATGTCGAACTTTAGTCCTAGCTCTTTCTTGGCACGCTCGCGGAGTTCGCGGAACTTGAGCTGTCCTAGTTTGTAGCTGAGTGCTTGTGCGGGCCAGGCAATGTAGCGGTCGGTTTCGGATTGAACTGTGGGCTCGTCGACAGCGCCGGATTTACGCATGAAGTCTACGACTTGATCGCGCGACCAGCCTTTGGAGTGGATGCCGGTATCGACGACGAGTCGGACGGCGCGGAAAAGTTCTGAGGAAAGTCGTCCATAGTCGGAGACTGGGTCCTGGTAGAAGCCAACTTCTTTGCCGAGTGCCTCGGCGTAAAGTCCCCATCCTTCGATGTAAGCGTTAAAGCCGAGCCCATGCAGGCGGAACTTTGGCATGCCTTGCAGTTGCTGCTGGATCGATAGCTGGAGGTGATGTCCGGGGACGCCTTCATGGTAGGCAATGGCCTCGTCATCGATGAGTGAGCGGTCTGCAAACTTAGAGGTGGCGACGACGACTCGGCCAGGACGTTTGCCGTCAGGCGTGCCGGTAACGTAGTGCGTTGCGGCGGCAGACTGGAAGGCGGGGATGGCTTCAACGGTTACAGGTGACTTCGGGAGCAGATTGAATAACTCGGGAAGTTTGGGCTGCATCTGCCCGATGTAATGGCGGAAGTCTTCGAGGATTTGATCGGAAGATGTGGGGATGTATTTGGGGTTGGTTTTCAGGGACGCACGGAAGGCGGCGAGGTCGGCGAAACCCTCTTTCTTCGCGATGAGAGTCATCTCGGCCTGAATGCGTTCGATTTCGCGAAGGCCGAGCTGGTGGATCTCGTCGGGGTCCATATGGGTTGTGGTGCGTCCGTAGATGTCATTGCGGTAACGCTTCTCGCCATCAGGCAGAGAAGTGATGGCGAGGGTAGTGCGCCCGGCGGGAGCGTACTGGGTGCGGAGAAACGCTGCGAAAGTTTTGTATGCGGGGAGGACGTCGGTGTTGATGGCGTCGGCGATTTGCTTGGTGAGGCGGGCCTGATCTTCAGGCGAGATGTCGGCTGGGTACTTCTTGGTCGGCAAGAGAAACGGGTCGGCTTCGACGATGCCGTCGCACTGGACGGGCAACTTCTCCATGAGGAAGCGGACGGGCATGAGCTTGTCCTTCATTCCGGCGCGAAGGACTTCGGTGGTTTGGTTGAGGACTCGCGGGATTTGGTGAAGGCGGGCGATGTAGTCCTCATAGTGCTTGACGGAATCGAAGGGGACGGAGAGCGGCATGTCGGCGAGCCCGGTGTGGATTCCATTCTGCTGATTGATGGGCATCTCGTACTCTTTGAGATCGTAGTCGGAAATGCGCTGCTCGAGGACTCGGACTAATAAGTCATGCGAGAGCTGGTCTTGGTCGGAGAAGCCAGTGGTTGGAATCGCTTTGAGGCGAGCGAGGAAAGTTTTGTCGGTTTTGTGGCGCTCGGCGATGGCGGCGAGTGAGTACTCGGCTAGTTTGTCGTTGTAGCGGTAGTCCCCGAAGGCGGTGGCTCGCTCTGGGAAATTGCGGAGATCGGACTCGTACTGCTCCTCGAAGATCGCGTTTTGGGCGGCGAGGCGGTCGATGGCGGGTTTAGCCTTCTGGGCAAAGGCAGAACAGGCAAGGACAACTAGAAGCATCAAGCTGGAGTGGAAGCGCATAGTGTTTGAAAGGCTAACAGAAGGAGAGGGTTTGGTGCGCGTAGAAATAATCTACTGGCCTTCATCGTGAGGGGACGGTGGTACTTCGGTCTGCACTTCAAAGATGGCCATCCGCATTCGGTTGTCCAGTGCCCGGAGGGAGACCGTCATTGAGCCTGTTGTGTGATGACGCGCTAACAGGAATTCTGGTAGCCACTCGTAATTCGTTGTCGGACGCTGCACGACCATTAAGAAGTGAGGGTTTTCGCGAATGAAATCGTTTACGTTCTCAGTGCGGATGGTGAGACGTTTGGAAAACTGGACCAGGTTCGTTTGGTCCGTCATTGCGCCTTCGTACTTTTCGGCCTCCTCCAAATTTGTCAGTCCCCATGTGCGATGAGCCACCTGCGGTGATGCGTAGAAGTCGATAAGGTGATAGGTGTAATTGTCGACGGCAACGGGAAGCGACGTGGCACTCAGTTCCTGGACCCATGACTGGGCTTGGACCCGGGCCGCCAGGTTTTGATGTACTCGAGCGGGGTGAAGAAAGACTGCAACTCCGTCTACGAAGTAGCCGCCATTTTCATTGCATAAGAACAGCAAGGCCATCATGGCGAGAAACACGATGCCTTCTATGTGTCTCCTTCGGCACAGTTCCGCAACTCCGGCGAGCAGGCAGAGAATCAATCCAGCGCAGCATACGATGACGTACTTGTATTGGAAGGCCCCGACACGCAGGGCCAGTACCCATGCATAGACCGGTAGCAGGATCAGAGAGGTTGCGAGTATCCACTCTGCTCGCTGAAGGCCGCTGGATGAATCGCTGTCGTGCAGTGCTCCCTTTCTTGCTTGAAAGACGCCGAACCACACGATGAAGATCGCAAAGACCAGGAGGAGAGGCCAACTCTCCAGAAGGCACTGTTCGTAGGCCTCGCCAGCTATGCTCAGACTCGGCTTGGACCAGAAATGTTTTGCGTAGTAGTGGTGCGCGATCAGCTCTCCGGGTGCTACGGGTAGCCATCCCAACGGAGATAGCAGCACTGCTAGCCAGACCGGACGATCCACTTTTCTGTGTTCGCGATCTAGGACCAATTGCGCCAGTGAAAACGGCACTACCAGCAGTAATGCATAGAAGTGTGCATTCATTGCGAGCGCCAGAGCACACCATAGTCCAGCTACAGTCCAGGGTCTTCCATGTCCCTCTACTGCAGATTGCCAGAGCCACACGGCCAAGCCCGTGCAACCCAGAATGATGGCATAGGCTCGCGTCTGGATTAGTAGTTCGGTGACCCTTGGCATTTCCAGCGGTAACATGAGAGCCACGAGAGCGAACTCCGCTGAGTAGCGTCGCCGAAGGAAGGCATACATTCCTATGCCGAAGAATTGCGAGATAAGCAGGAATGGTAGTCGCGAAAGTAGCTCGGGACATGTTGTGCTGTTGTGTGCCAGATGAGCGATGAATGCTGACAAAGGGCCCGTGGTGTCGAGACCGTCTGCGAAGAAGCTCCAAATCGAATGAAGCGTTGGAAGCGCCGCGATACGGTGTGTTACATACTCGTCGTACGTAAGCAACGTGTCAGCCGACTTTCCGATCAAGGCGACTGCGACGATAGTCGAAAGCAGAACCGCGAGTCTTCCAGAATGTTTATTGAGCCATGCAGAACCCCGCGTACCCCATGACATGATGGCTATGGATTCCATGAACCTTCCTTGAAAGCGACAGACTGGATGGACCCGCACTCATGCGGAACGCGAGAACTTCAGACCTGATCATAAAATGAGCGCAAAGCTCTTGGTACAAGAGGCGGAATTCTAAATGATGAACTCTGCTTGAGTGCACGAAGATGTGTAGCCAAGATAAGAGCCACGCGCCAAAGCACGAGTCATTTGACCGTGCTCGATGGTGCTGGCGACGTCAGATAGCGGCGAGCAATTCGTTCGGCGGGAATCGAGATATAGCGGGCGACCAGCCATCCGAGCATGCACGAGAAAATCACAGCCGGTATGTACCAGAGGATTTCCCACCAAGGGCCTTTGCCGCTTCTCTTGTAGATAGAAACGACGGTCAATACCACGAACATGTGTGAGAGGTAGATTTCGTAGCTTAGGCGTCCACAGGCGCGCAACCAGCTTGTTCCGGGGATAGTCCACGGCTTGTCGTTGATGGATTGCCAATGAAAGGCCAGCAGGAGGCACGCGGTAGAGCAGGTCAGCACGAGCATTGTGCCATTGCCGAGATGGTTCCAGAGGTTGTCTTCGAAGAAGAGGACGGCGATGATTCCGGAGGTTCCGACGGCGGCGAGAGAAAGCAATGCGCGTGGATTGCGGAGGCGGAAACGCTCGACGATCATGGCTGCGAGGACGCCGGTGGCAATGGCCGCCATGCCGGGGAGGTATGCCTTCTCCTGCCAAACTTCGTTTCCGACGATGGCCGCTCGCGAGATGGGGAGCGACAGAGCGAGCAGGCCCAAGGATGGTGCGAGAATCCAGTTCTTGCGCAGCGAGAGGCAGAGCAGGGGGAATGCTAGGTAGAAGACCTCTTCGATGGAGAGAGACCAGAGAACATCCCAATTGGCGGGGAGGTATCCGGTGTAGCCTTCGTACCAATTCAGGTGCAGGCCCAAGGCTGCGAAGACCGCCCGTGGGAGCGACTGGTTGGGGCGGTGGATTGCGTAATCCTTTGCCCCGGTGAAGTGCAGCAAGGCAAGGATAGTGACGAGGATCAGCAGGCAGGGGAGAATGCGGGCTGCGCGGCGAGTGTAGAACTCACGGGCATGGATAGCGGCAAGGCTTCCCCAGCGGGTGAGAGCGTTTGAGGTAATTAGGAAGCCGGAGATTACAAAGAATATGAAGACCGCCTCGTATCCGTTGTAGATCAGGGCGTCGAGGATGCGTTTCGGTACGACCGGGGCAAGGACACCGTGTTTGAGAGGAATGCGCAATCCGATGTGGAGCATAACGACGAGAAAAATGGAAAGGCCGCGTAGAAGGTCGATTCCGGGATTGCGGGAGAGTGCTTGCGGCGGTACGTTCAGGTGCGTCGCTTGGAGGACGGCAGGTTCGAGTTTTAACATCCCTTGAATTCCTCAAAGAGCTTCATAGATGGAGGGCCTTCAACCTATTGTTTTCCTTTCCATGAAGGCTCTTTGGTCCCCATGTAAGAGAAATTGATTTTTACCTTCAGTTCCTTGCCCTTGAATGCCTTTGGAAGGGGCTGCACCGGACTTGAAAACAAAACGCTCTCTAGTGCCAATTGGTCTAAGTCGTCCTGACCTGAAGAACTGGATATCCGCGCGTCCTCGATGCCACCCTTACGAGTGATCGTGACAAGGACGGTAGTGTTCCCGTTTCTATGACTGAAGTTCTCTTCGGAGTCGCTGATCAAATGATACCAATTGTTCATGACCGCTCGGTGGACCACCCTGTCTACATAAGTGGGAATCTCCAGATTGCCGAGGTCGTTGATCGCTCTTGCAGTCGTGCGACCGTTTAGACGTGGGTTATTGTAGGCACTCTCCTTAATGGCGTCATCAATGCTGCTAGCAGCGGATTTCTGGAACTGATCGAACCTGCTGCTTTCGTTGTAAACGTCCTCGCGAGTCTTCTTGCCATTAATGAAAAAGCCTTCATAACGGTCGCCGTTGGCCGCCGTCCACACACCTTTTCTAGTTAGTTTTCCGCGAACGAAATCGCCCTCGTACTGGTCGCCGTTCGGCCACCTGGCGGTACCCTTACCGTATAGTTTGCCGTTAGCAAAATCCCCCTCCAAGCGACAGCCGTCCGGCGTCGTAAAGACGCCTTTCCCGGTGCGCCTGCCGCCGACATACTCACCTTCATAATGATTGCCGTTCTTCCACGTGAAGACTCCCTTGCCACTCCGCTTGTTTTCAACGAAATCACCTTCGTAGCGGTTGCCGTTTGAATAGACGATGACGCCTTTACCGGTTCGCTTGCCATCGACGTAATCAGCGGTGGACGTTTCACCGGGTTTGCCGTCCCTGAACCATTGGGCGGTGCCGTTTCCTGTTGCCAATCCGTTTGGGCAGGTGCCGGACCAGCGAACCGTTTCGCTTGACTTGGGATGGTCGTTCCAGAGTTTGCAGCCAGAGATCTGGTCTGTAGTCCATTCTCCGGCGGAGGAGTTTGTGACTTCGTTATCGGAGGCGTCTGTCGAGGAGGATGGAATGGCTCCGGTCTGCGCGGGTGCGGTCGTCGTCAGCAGGGTCCCGAGAAACAAGGCGACAAGAGCCACATCTCGTTTTGACATGCAGTTCTCCCGTTGAAAAAACAAAGCCCCGCGATTTGTCGCTTTGCGCGGTCAATATTCAGCTTACCTGCATGTTGGTATTTGTAACAGGAGCAGATTTCGTTGCGCAGAACTGAATGAGAGCAACTTCAAAAGTTCGCAGGAGTGGAGGGCGCTGGTTCCCACATCCACGCCGAAAAATCGTCGGCGCGGATGTGGGGTACCCGAGGTTTTTGATTAGGCGAGCTTCTTTAGCAGCAGTTCGTTTAAGACTGCAGGATTGGCTTTGCCTTTGGAGGCTTTCATGACTTGGCCAACGAAGAATCCGATCATCGTTGTTTTGCCTGCGCGGTACTGCTCCACTTGTTGGGGGCTCGCGGCTAGGACTTCGTCGATCATCTTCTCGATTTTGGAGGTGTCGGTGATTTGCTGCGGCTTTTCTTTTTCGTAGATCACGGGGAAATCTACGTTCTGCTCGAAGGCGTGGTCGTAGAGTTCTTTCAGGATTTTGGAACTGATGGTTCCGTCTTCGAGAAGGTCGGAGGAGATGCGCGCTCCAGCCATGGTTACAGGGGAGTCTTCGAGTTCGAGTCCGGCGGCTTTGAGGCGGCCCTGGAGTTCGCTGATTACGAGGTTGGCGAGGCGCTTGGGAGACTTCGCTATTTTGGCTTCGGTTTCGAAGGCTGCGGCGCGGGACTGGGTTGCGGTCAGGGTGGCGGCGTCTCCTTCGGAGAGTCCGTATTCGGCGATGAGACGCTGGCGCTTGGCTTCGGGGAGTTCGGGGAGCGTTGTGCGGATGGCGTCTTGTTTCGCTTGGTCCACGATCAGGGGGAGCAGGTCTGGCTCGGGGAAATAGCGGTAGTCGTGAGCTTTTTCCTTGAAGCGCATGGTGTAGGTGCGTCCCTCGCCGGGGTTGTAGAGGCGAGTCTCCTGCTGGATGGTGCCGCCGTCTTCGAGGACTTCGGTTTGGCGTTCGATTTCGTATTCGAGCGCCTGTTTGACGAAGCGAAAAGAGTTTACGTTTTTGACTTCGACTTTGGTGCCGAGAGCTTGCTGTCCGCGTGGACGGATGGAGATGTTGGCATCGCAACGGAGCGATCCCTCTTCCATGTTGCAGTCGCTGACGCCGGTGTAGAGGATGATTTCCTTGAGGCGCGTGAGGTACTCGTAAGCCTCTTCGGGAGTGCTGATTTCGGGCTCGGAGACGATTTCGGCGAGTGGAGTGCCTGTGCGGTTGAGGTCCACGTAGGTTTTCGAGTCGGAGTCAGGGAAGCCTTCGTGCATGGACTTTCCGGCGTCCTCTTCCATG
>Ga0224528_1000454_pt1 | contig 31675 bp, 20 predicted proteins | sample CBST25metaG_2_FD_179888 | JGI IMG/M metagenome (GOLD analysis project Ga0224528, IMG submission 179888) | Peat soil microbial communities from Stordalen Mire, Sweden - C.B.S.T25 | ecosystem: Environmental > Terrestrial > Soil > Wetlands > Peat | place: Sweden: Norrbotten County, Stordalen Mire...
CGGGGCGGTGACGGTGGTGGCCAGATAGTTGCCCACGCCGCGCGTCGCCAAAAAACCGCTGATGGCGCTGAGCGCCTGGGGCGTGGCTTCCATCAAGTCGTGGCCGGCCGCGCCGTGGGTATGCACGTCAAGGAACGCCGGCGCCAGGGTTGCGCCGGGAAAGTCGAGAACCCGCGCCTGACTGGGCAGTTCTACGGCTGAGCGGGTTGCAATCGAGGCGATCCGTCCTTCTTCGATCATCACAACAGGAGCTTCGAGCAGCCCGGTTCCATCCCAAAGCCGTTCGGCGGTAATCACGGTTTGCATAGCAGGATTATCGCACAAACGCTTGCAGTTTTGATCAGATTAAGCCGTTTCGATCAATGAACCAGCGTCAGATTGCTGTTTGTCATGGTTCCGCCCTGCACCGCCTTGATCACGGCCTGCGTCGCCGCCAGCTCCGCCCGGCAGGCCGTCAACTGCGCCGAAAGATGGGCAAACTGCGACTCCAGGTGCAGGCGCAACTCTTCAATCGAGTTTTCCAGCCGGTCGTTGGCGGCGATCTGCTCGGTCTGGCTCACTTGCACGGCCTTGAGGTTGGGCAGGATCACGTTCGAGAGGAGATGGCTGATGATTTCGACAGGATCATTCATGAGGAAATTCTAAGTTCATTTGGCAAAAAGCGCCTGATTACGAATATCCGTGCATTGGTAACCCGCCGCTGTTACGCCTCTGTGAAGCTAAAAGCCGCCGTTTTTGCTAGAGTTGGGCCATGCACACTCGGTTGCGGTTGACGGCATTTTCTTTTGTCTTTGCTCTCACTGCGAGCATACTTCCGGCGCAGACGATTGATCTACCCACCAGCAAGCAGTTGATGGGAGAGGCTCCGGGGCATCCACGGCGGTTGAACAGCCTGCCGATCACGATGGCCGTCTCACCCGGCGGGCGGTACATTGTCACGGTGAATGCCGGCTATGGAACCTATGAGTCGAAGTATGAGCAGTCGCTGGCGGTGCTCGACACCGGGAGCGGCGCGCTAGCCGATTTCCCCGACGCGCGCACCCTGGTCAACGCCAAGCAGACGCTCTACTCCGGGTTGGCCTTCAGCCGCGACGGCAGCCGCCTTTACGCCAGCATGGCTTCGCTTACCGACCCGCTGGCCAAGAGCAAAAGCGAAACCGGCAGCGGGATTGCGGTGTATGACTTTGCTACGGGCAAGATCACGACCGAGCGCATGATTCAATTGCCGCTGCAAGCGCTGGCGCCGGGGCGCAAGACGAAGCTTAGCCACGTGGCGGGCGGCAGCCAGGGCGTTCCCTATCCGGCGGCGATTGCCGTGCTGGGCTGGGCAGGCGCGGAAAAACTGCTGGTGGCCGACAATTTGTCCGACGACGTGCTCTTGCTGGACGCAAACAGCGGGCAAATCGAGACCCGCTTTGACCTGGCCGAGAATGATGCCGTGCCCTCCACCTATCCAGTGGCGCTGGCGGTGAGCAAAGACGGCAAGCGCGCTTTTGTGGCTTTGTGGAACGCCTCGGAGATAGTGGAGCTTGACCTAGCCAGGGGCACGGTCGGCCGCAAGCTGGCGCTGCTCAAGCCGTTGAGCCCCATTGCGCCGGGAACGCACCCCTGCGCCTTGCAACTGACGCCCGACGGTCGAACGCTTTATGTGGCTCTTGCGAATCGCGACGCGGTCGCCGCCGTGAACCTTGCGGCGGGCCAGTTTGCCGTGAAGGGATACTTTGACACGCGCCTGCCGGGGCAAAGTTACTTTGGCGCCGAGCCGGTTGCTCTGGCGTTGAACGCCACTGGCAGCCGTCTTTATGTGGCCAACGCCGCCAGTGACGCAATTGCCGTGCTCGACACCGCGCGGCTGACCCCGAGCGCCGTTCGCAAGGGCTTTGTGGAGCCGCTGGGTTTTGTTCCCACCGAGTGGATGCCGATGTCGATGGCTTACCTCAGCGGCAAGCTCTACGTGGCCACCGCCAAGGGGAAGGGAACTGGCCCCAACAACATGCCCCAGGCGGAGACCGAGGAGTCGCGGCGGATGGGTATTCACCGCCCATCGAGCTACATTGCTACCCTGCTCTACGGCTCGCTGGCCACGGTAGGCGCGGCGGAGATCGAACGCAACCTGAAGGCGTGGACCGGGATCGTGCTCGAATCCAACCGGATGAAGGCGGCCGAGGAGAAGATCGCCTTCGCCGGCCCCGAGCAGAATCGCATCCAGCACGTGATTTATATCATTAAGGAAAACCGCACCTACGATCAGATTCTGGGCGACCTGAAGCAAGACGGCAAGCGGGTGGGCAATGGCCTGCCTGGACTGGCGATGTTTGGCGAGGCGGTTACGCCCAATCTGCACAAGCTGGCCTTGCAATTTGGGGTGCTCGATAACTTCTATGACTCGGGCGAAGTTTCGGGCGATGGCCATGTCTGGTCCACCGCGGCCATTGGCACCGACTACCTGGAAAAAACCTGGCAGCAGAGTTATCGCGGCGGCCAGCGCACCTATGACTACGAGGGCGTGGTGGCCGAGGGGTTGCCGCTCGAGCAAAAGATTCCCGACGTGAACGAGCCGGCCAGCCATTACCTGTGGAGCAATCTGGCCGCTCACGGCAAAAGTTACTATCACTTTGGCGAATATATCGCGAGCACCTTTTGCAACGAGGTCAAAACCGCCAATCCCCAGCAAGGGCCGGTGCTGGCTGGCGCCAAGTGTGCGCAGGGAGCGATAGCGCCGGGTGAGCCGCTGCCCGCGGAGTGGGGCGGCGGGGTGAACCAATGGCCCTGGCCGATTCCCCGCATTGCGACGAATGTTGCCACCAAGCCGGAGCTGGTGGGCCACTTTGCCGTCGAGTCGCCAGACTTCGAGCTGAGAATCCCCGACCAGGTGCGCGTCGAAATCTTTCTGCGCCACTTGCAGGGCTGGATCGCCGATCAGCGGCAGGGCCGCGACACCATGCCCAACTTCATTCTGCTGCGTCTGCCCAATGACCACACGGCCGGCACCACGCCGGGCGGGCCAACGCCCAAGTCGTCGGTCGCCGACAACGATCTGGCCGTGGGACGCGCTGTCGAGGCCATTTCGCACTCGCCCTTTTGGGATTCGACGGCTTTCTTCATTCTTGAAGACGACGCCCAGGCTGGCGCTGACCACGTGGACGCGCACCGCAGCATCGCGCTGGTCGTCAGCAAGTACGCCCCGCACGGGCCGAAGGACGCGCCGTTTACCACCGGGGCTCCGTCTACCGCTGGGGCTCCATTTGTGGATAGCCGCTTCTACTCGACGGTGAGCGTGATCCGCACCATGGAGGCGCTGCTTGGCCTGCCGCCGATGAACAACAACGACGCCTTCAGTTCGCTGATCTCCACCCTCTTCACCGGACCCGGCGACCAGCCCGCCTACACGGCGGACTATAGCAACCGCGACAACAAACTCATTTACGCTGCCAACAAAAAAACCGCCGTCGGCGCGGCCGAAAGCATGAAGATGGATTTTCGTCATGCGGATCGCGCCCCCACGGAAAAGCTCAACGTGATTCTGTGGAAGGACGCCATGGGCGACGCCCCGGTTCCGGCCACGCTCACCGAACATCACAAAAAGGCCGCCAGGGACGATGACGATTAGAGGGTTGGTCCAGCGCCAAAGAATCACACAGGGCGCCCCATTCATTCCGCGTTTTTTGCGGAATGGGCGGGAAACCTCAATGGATTTGTTACCAACAGGTCGCGCCGTAGGCGCAAGGTTTATTCGCCCCGCGCTTCAGCGTGGGGTGAGGTGGTAAGGCGTTGAAGTAAACTGGAGTCCCGTAGGGACGGTGCATTATGGCGCATACGTACGCGAACAATTTGATTCATTGTGTCTTCAGCACCAAAGAGCGCCGCTCGCTCATCCCAGCTGCGCGCACCGCCGAACTCTACGCCTACTTGGGCGGCATTGCGCGCGGCGAGGGTTTCTCGCTGATCGCCGCGGGCGGAACGGCCAATCATCTCCATCTGTTATTCGACTTGCCGGCCACTTGCTCTCTCGCCCACGCGGTTCAGAAGCTCAAGGGAAGCTCTTCCCGGTGGATGGGGAATGACTTTTGCTGGCAAGAAGGGTACGGTGCGTTCAGCGTCAGTTCATCGCAGATTGAGATTGTGAAGGAGTACATTCGCAACCAGGAAGAGCATCACCGCAAACGCGATTTCGAACAGGAGTTTGTTACACTTCTACGCAATTGTGGCATCGTATACGATGAGCGTTACGTGTTTGGGTAAGCTGTTTTTGCGCCGTCCCTACTGGACTCCGGCCTTTGTGGTAGGGCCAGCAACCCCACGCTGAAGCGCGGGGCTAATAACCGTTGCGCCTACGGCTCGGTGCTTCATCCCTTCATCAAGTGCGCAGTTAAGAGAAGCCCAGAAGGATTTCTTGGAGGGGACGGTGACCGAATCCGAAATTCAGTGTCTCCGAGACAACATCGACAAAACGGTTGAAATAGGGACAAACAGTGGTGAGCGGCTCATTGCAAAAGTGCTGTTCGTAACATGCGATGAAGAATACGACGAGCATGAGCTGACCTATCAAGTTGTCTCATCGAATCGGCTTGGGTCTTATTTGCAACTCGAAAATACCGGTGGATATGTTTTGGATTTTGACAAGATCAAGATATTGTCGGTAAGACCGCACAATTGAAGTTGGTAAAGAATCCGCGCCGTAGGCGCAGGGTTTGTTAGCCCCGCGCTTCAGCGTGGGGTGAGGGAACGCAACAATTGACGGGGAGTCCCGTAGGGACGACGCAAAACGCAGTCAGCCGCACCACAGGTGCCCCATAGAACGGAGTTTATCCATGAATTTGATTGTGTCAATTACCGGCGCATCGGGCGCGGTCTTTGGGCGCGAGTTGCTGCGCGCGCTGGAAACTGACCAGCGCGTCTCGCAAGTGCATTTTGTGGCTTCGGAGAACTCGCTCCGTGTGATCGCGGAAGAACTGGGAGTGAGTGGCCGCACACAGTGCCTGGAAAAGCTGCTGGACGCCAAGCCAACCAAGACCGTGCAGCACTCGGACGCCGATATTGGCGCGTCCATCGCCAGCGGCAGTTATCCGTCGAGCGGCATGATCGTGCTGCCGTGCTCGATGGGTACACTGGCTTCGATCGCCAATGGCCTCGCCAACTCGCTGATCGCGCGCGCCGCCGATGTAACGCTGAAGGAGCGACGCCCGCTGATTCTGTGCGTACGTGAGACGCCCTTCAATCGCATTCATCTGAGAAACATGATGCTGGCCGCCGAGGCGGGCGCGGTGATCTTTCCCGTGATTCCAGCCTTCTATAACAAGCCGGTGGATTCGGCCGAGATGGCGCGGCAGTTTGTTTGCCGGGTGCTGGCGCACATCGGCCTGCCGCAGCACGGCGCGTTTGTGTGGAAGGCGGAAGAGTAGCCGCGCGCGGTATACAGATCAGGGGGACAGCTATAGGATGGACGTGCCATAAAATCTTTGCATTTGCGAGGCATTCAGGATGCGTTGCCGTCTTTCTAGCGCTTTGATCCTTGTCTTGGGGTTGATGATCTTTGCCGCAGCCGGGCATAGCCAGAGCGCGGCAATCGAGAGTGCGCCGGTGCTGCACACCAACGCCAACCTGGTGCTGGTGGATGTGGTGGTGACGGATCACGACAAATCGGTGCATGGGCTGGACAAGAGCCGCTTTCACATCTTCGAGGATGGGCGCGAGCAGGCGATTGCCTCCTTTGACGAGCATCAGCCGGCAGCCCTTGCTTCAATGCCGAATCTGCCCAAGCTGGGGCCGCATATTTATTGCAATACGCCGCCCTACCCCGGGACGGGGGTGGTGAATGTGCTGCTGCTCGACGGGCTGAATACGCCGATGACCAACCAGATGGAAGTGCGCCGCGCGATGATTGACTACCTGGGCAAAGTGCAGCCGGGGACGCAGTTGGCGATTTTTACGCTGGCCTCGCGGCTGCGGCTGGCCGCGGGCTTTACCACCAACGCGGCACAACTGAGCAAGGCCTTGCAGAACTCAAAGAATGGGGCCATGCCGTCGGTGCTGCTGGACCTGGAGACACCGGCGACGGTGGAGGATTTGGCCGCGGAGATCAGCACCCCGGTTGATTCATCCAAGGCTCAGGCGTTGATGTCCGATCAGGTGGCCAGCCTGTTGCAGTTTACCGCCGACATTCACGCTTACCAGACGGACATGCGAGTGCGGATGACGCTTGATGCGCTCGATGAGCTGGCGCGGTATTTGAGCGCGATTCCAGGGCGCAAAAATCTGGTCTGGTTTTCGGGCTCGTTTCCGATGGCGCTGGACCCGGACCTTACGCTGCGCAGCCCGTTTGAGGTGATGCGCAACTACACCGATCAGGTGCGAGAGACAAGCAGGCTGCTGGCGATGGCGCGCGTAGCGGTGTATCCGGTCGATGCCCGGGGAGTGATGCCGCCGCCCTCGTTCGACGTTTCAAGCAAGGGGCCGCGAACGGGCCTGGGCGGGTCGGGATTCGCGCGGGCCAACAGTAAATTTTTTCAGCAGACCGAAGCCGAACACACCACGATGGTGGAGGTTGCAGAGCAGACCGGCGGGCGGGCGTATGTGAGCACCAACGGACTGAAGGAGGCCATGGCCAGCGCGGTAGAGGACGGTTCGAACTATTACACGATTGCCTATGTGCCGAGCGCGGTGAAGCTGGACGGGCAATTTCACAAGCTGCAAGTGAAGCTGGAGGGCGGTTACAAGGCGGCCTACCGGCGGGGCTATTACGCGGAGAACGAGGCCAAGGCTACCGCTGTCAGCAATCCGAGCGTGGTAGCCGAGGCGGTGCAGATGGGTGCGCCCGATGCGACGCAGATTCTGTTTCAGGCGCGGGTGCTGCCGTCGACCGACGCGGTGTATAAAAACGCCAACATCTCCAGCGTGCCCGCCGGAGCGATGGCGGCAACGCTGAAGGGGCCGGTGACGCGCTATATGACGGAGCTGATTGTGGACGCGCGGGGGCTGAACTTTGAGCTGGGTGCCGACGGGACACATCGCGCGGCGATCGAATTTGCCGTGATTGCCTATGACGGAGAGGGCAAGAAGATCAACTACATTGATCGCAACGTGCAGTTGAATTTGAAGCCAGAGCAGTATGCACATGCGTTGAGCAATGGATTGCCAGTGCTGGCGGGGCTGGATTTGCCGGCGGGAAAGATGGCGCTGCGCATCGTGGTGGCGGATCAGCGGGCGGGCCGTGCCGGATCGCTGGAGGTTCCCGTGACGGTGGCGGGCAAGTAAATGAGTCGCGGCCAGGCAAGAATACTGGAACCGATTGGGTCCAAATTGAATCTCATCTAACAGATCATTTCGATTCGCTGGATGGATGAGATTGACTGGAAGCCAGTTGCCGGCGCAGCGCCAGGGCGCTGTTTTACACTGGCATCGGAAGTTTTTCAGCGAGGGAGCCTAGGGATGAGCGAAGCGGCGAATGCAGGGCCTTTGAGTGCGGAGTTGCTGGCCAGGATGAATGCCTACTGGCGAGCGGCCAACTACCTTTCGGTGGGCCAGATCTATTTGAAAGACAACCCGCTGCTGGAGCGGCCCTTGACCCTGGACGACGTGAAGCCGCGTCTTCTGGGCCACTGGGGCACCACGCCGGGGCTGAACTTTCTCTACGTGCATTGGAACCGGCTCATCAAAGAGCGCGACCTGAATATGATGTTCATCATCGGGCCAGGGCACGGCGGGCCGGGACTGGTGGCCAACACTTTTCTGGAGGGCTCCTACAGCGAGGTTTATCCGCACATCGAGCAGAACAAGGATGGAATTAAGAGGCTCTTCCGGCAGTTCAGTTGGCCCTATGGCATTCCCAGCCACGTTGCGCCGGAGACGCCGGGCTCGATCCACGAGGGCGGGGAACTGGGCTATTCGCTGGTTCACGCCTACGGAGCGGCCTTCGACAATCCCAGCCTGATTGTGGCCTGCGTGGTGGGCGACGGCGAGGCAGAGACCGGGCCGCTGGCGACCAGTTGGCACAGCAACAAGTTTCTCAATCCGGCGACCGACGGGGCGGTGTTGCCGATTCTGCACCTGAACGGCTACAAGATCGCCAACCCCACGGTGCTGGCGCGCATTCCCCACGCCGAGTTGGAGAGCCTGATGCGCGGCTACGGCTACGAGCCTTATACGCTGGAGGGTGACGACCCGCTGACCATGCACCAGCAGGCGGCGGCGCTTTTTGACAAGATTTTTGACCGCATCGCGTCGATTCAGCAGGCGGCACGCGAGGCCGCGGCCAAGGGCGAAAAGGTGGAACGCCCGGCCTGGCCGATGCTGATTCTGCGCACACCGAAGGGTTGGACAGGGCCGAAGTTTGTGGACGGCAAGCCGGTGGAAAATACCTGGCGGGCGCACCAGGTTCCCTTCAGCGAGCTGCGCGAAAAGCCCGAGCACATGCAACTGCTGGAAGAGTGGATGCGCAGCTACAAGCCAGAGGAGCTGTTTGACGAGAAGGGAGCCTTCCGCCCGGAACTGGCCGAGCTGGCGCCCAAGGGGCGGCGGCGCATGGGGATGAACGCCCACGCCAACGGCGGGCTGCTGCTGCAACCGCTGAAGATTCCCAACTTCCGTGATTTCGCGGTGAAGATTGAAGGGCGCGGAGCAAAAGACGCCGAATCGACGCGGGTGCTGGGGCAGTTTCTGCATGGCGTGATGGAGGCCAACAAGGAGCAGAAAAACTTCCGCGTCTTTGGGCCCGACGAAACAGCCAGCAACCGCCTGGGCGACACCATCACCGGCGTGGGCAAGGCATGGATGGCCGAGACGCTGCCGGTAGACGAGAATCTCTGCGAGACCGGCCGCGTGATGGAGATTCTCAGCGAGCACATGTGCCAGGGCTGGCTCGAGGGGTATCTCTTGACCGGTCGCCATGGCTTCTTCAGTTGCTACGAAGCCTTCATTCACATTGTGGATTCCATGGTCAATCAGCACGCCAAGTGGCTCAAGGTGACGCGGCAGATTCCCTGGCGCAAACCGATTGCGTCGCTCAATTATTTACTCAGTTCACTGGTTTGGCGGCAAGATCACAATGGATTTTCGCACCAAGACCCGGGCTTCATCGATCATCTGGTGAACAAGAAGGCAGACGTGGTGCGGGTCTATCTACCGCCAGACGCCAATACGCTGCTCTCGGTGGGCGACCATTGCCTGCGCAGCAAGAACTATATCAACCTCATCGTGGCGGGCAAGCAGCCTGCGCCGCAGTGGCTCACCATCGACGAGGCGATTGCTCACTGCACTACCGGGCTAGGCATCTGGCCGTGGGCCTCGAACGACGAGGGAAGCCCGGATGTGGTGATGGCCTGCGCTGGCGACGTGCCTACGCTGGAGACGCTGGCGGCGGTGGTCTTGCTGCGCGATCTTGCGCCCGACTTGAAGGTGCGCGTGGTGAACGTGGTGGACCTGATGGCGCTAGAGCCTTCAAGCGAGCATCCGCATGGACTCTCGGACGAGGAGTACGACCGCATCTTCCCGCCCAAGACGCCGGTGGTTTTTGCCTTTCACGGCTACCCGTGGCTGATTCACCGGCTCACCTACCGGCGGCACAACCATGATGGCCTGCACGTGCGCGGCTACAAGGAAGAGGGCACGACGACCACGCCCTTTGACATGTGCGTGTTGAACAACATTGATCGCTACCAACTGGCGCTGGACGCGGTCAAGCGTGTGCCCAGGCTGGCCGCGAAGGCCGACGCCGCCGAACAGTGGTACTCCGAGGCGATTCAGCGGCACAAGCTTTATGTGGCTGAAAACGGCGACGACCTGCCCGAGATTCGCAATTGGCGCTGGGAACAAAGTTGATTGACCAACAACAATCTGGGTACTTCACTAACAACATGCTGGGTGCCCCCACTCTCGCCTTTCATCCTGAGCGAAGCGCCAGCCCCACCGCAGGGGTCTGTCATCCTGAGCGAACGGGGCCCCAAGCGTTCTTCAGCTTGGGGGTGGTGAGTCGAAGGATCTGCGGTTGTTCTTCAACGAACCACAAACTTCACTAGCCCCAACTTCGAAGGATTGAATTTATGGCATCCCTGCCTGTACTGGTACTCAACAGCGGTTCTTCTTCCATCAAGTTTTCCATTTACGAGGCCGCGGAGAGCCAGCGAATCAAGCTCTTCGATGGCACGGTCGACGCCATCGGCACCGATCAGGGCAGTTTTTGGATCAAGGACGCCGAGGGCAACAAACTGATCGATCAAACCATGACGCTGCCCAACCGCGCGGTGGCCTTCAAGCTGATCGCAGATGCTCTGAACTCGGGCAAGTTTCCCGCGCCGGCGGCCATTGGCCATCGCATGGTCTGCGCCGGGCGCGTCATGCAGCGCAATCTGCGCGTCACGCCGGCCATGATCGACGAGATGGAGAGCTTCAAGGACTTTGCGCCCCTGCATACGCCGATTGGCGCCTACATCATGCGCGAGGCTCTCGAGCTGTTTCCTGGCATTCCCAACTTTGCCTGTTCCGACTCCTACTTCCATCGCAATATGCCAGCGGTCTGCACACATATGCCAATTCCGGCCGAGTACACGGCGATGGGGGTGCGGCGCTGCGGCTATCACGGGCTTTCGTACGAATCGATTGTCCACCAGTTGAAGCCCCATGTACCGAAAAAGCTGATTGTGGCGCACCTGGGCAACGGAGCCTCGATCTGCGCCATTCACAACGGCCGGAGCCTGGATACGTCGATGGGGCTCACCCCCACCGGGGGCATCATCAGCGGCACCCGCACGGGAGACATTGATCCTGGGGTGATGCTGCTGATTTTGCGCAAGATCGCCATGACTGGCAAAACCGCCGCCGAGGCCGCTGACGAGCTCGAGATTGTGGCTTGCAAGCAGGCGGGCCTGCTGGGAGTCAGCGAGCTGTCAAACGACATGCGTGACCTGCGCGCCGCCGTCAAGGCCGGCGACCCCAAGGCGCGGCTGGCGGTGGATATGTTCATTCTGGCGATTGTGCGCTGGATTGGAGCCTTTATTGCCGAGTTGGGTGGGCTGGACATGCTGGTTTTTACCGGCGGCATTGGCGAAAACGACATCGATGCCCGGGCCAAAATCTGCCACAGCCTGAGCGGGTTGGGTGTGGTGCTCGACAATGATCGCAATAAGGTGCGCTCGGCGGCGGTGATTTCTGCCGATTGGTCGCCGGTGACGGTGCGGGTGATTCCTCCGGCCGAGGATTTGGTCATTGTGAATCATGTGGTGAGGCTGCTGCAGGAGCAAGCGTGAGGTTGCGTATTTCAAGGGCTCCGCACTTCACCAGTTTCACAACGTCTGATTCTAGGCCTCTGACCGTTTGAAGTAGTACCAACTGTGGGTGCCCCAGGTGCCTCGCTTTTGGGCACTTGGGAGTGAACCAGAAGCACAAAATTATGCGGTCGCGTCCTAGTTACATATGGCTCCCGGTGCTTGATGTATTCGGCAGCGCCTTCGCAACCTCGCGATGCTCCCGAACGGGACCGCCAAGATGATTGTGTCGGCCTCGAGTACATCCCGCAGCGATTTGGCAACGACCGTGGGTCCAATCGCCCGAGCCTCTGGTGCCAGCGCCTCGAGCGGCTGGTGGATCGCTACTGTCACGTTGATGTTTCCACGGGCGAAGGCGTGGGCGAGGGCCTGGCCTAGCCCATGGTCTTGGCTATCTGCGCTCCTGTTTGTCCTTGGTCAAGCTGACGAAGAATCAGAGCCCGCCGCAGAACTCGCGCTGATTCCCGCCCTTTCGTCAGAATCACCGTGATCTGAAACCGCGCCTTCTTCCCCAATCTGTGTCGGATTGTCACGCCGCGACCGGTGCTGCTCACTGATCCAGCGCCGAAAGTATTGATATACCGTGCCCTTGTCCTTGTGTCCTTTCTTGACAGAGATGCGGGAAGGGGTGCATTCCTTTGGGCCGGATCAATAAAAGCTGCTGAAGCGGCATCGGTTAGTGCGTTGTCGTGGAGGTGGCTTTCGGCAGATTGTTCAGCGCGCCGATGACGATGCCGGGAGTCAACACCTCAGGAAGCAGATCCGGCTCATTGTGTCCCGGAATGTAGAGTGCATATGCTGGAACCCCGCTGCGCCCCAAAGCCGTCAGCGCGCGCGTAATCGCTTCGTCATGGCGTGTCCAGTCGGCACGCAGCAGAACCACGTTTGTGGAGTGGAAGGCCTGTTGCACTTGCGGCTGCTGCAACGCGGCCCGTTCATTGACCTGGCAGCTCAGGCACCAGCCCGCGGTAAAGTCCACAAAGACCGGCTTGCCCTGCGCCAGGGAGCGGCGAACGGCTTCGTCAGACCACGGTTGCCAGCCAGTGGATGCGGCGGAAAAAGAACTTGCACTTCGATCCGAACCGGTTGTGTCCACACGGACTTCCGCCCATCTTTGACTGAAGACGGCAAGCGCCACAACGGCTCCAAGAAGAAGCGCGGCCAGTAGGACGGCTCCTCTCCGGGCAGTCCAACGGCCCAGGAACCATCCCGCGATCGCCAGCAGCAGAAAGCTAGCCAGCAGAGCCGACAAAACATTGGCTCCGTATGCTCGCGCCAGCACCCATGCCAGCCAGATAACGGTAACAAAGATGGGGATGGAGCAGGCTTGCCGCAGCACTTCCATCCACGCTCCGGGACGGGGCAGAAGGCGTGTCCAGGAGGGCTGTAATGTAAGCGCGAGATAGGGCGCCGCCAGTCCCAGGGCCAGCGCGGTGAAGACTGCAAAGACAACGGCGGCGGGCTGCGCCAGCGCATAACCGATTGCAGCTCCCATCAAGGGTGCAGTGCAGGGGGTCGCTACCACCACGGCCAGCACACCGGTAAAGAAGCTGCCTGCATAACCTTGTTTGCTGGACAACGAACCGCCTGCGCTGGTCAATGTCAGGCCAATCTCAAACTGTCCTGCCAGCGACAGCCCCAGGAAAAAAAGCAATCCGGCCATCAGCGAAAGAAAGATCGGCGACTGAAATTGAAAGCCCCATCCCAGCGTTGCTCCGGTGGCGCGCAACCCCAGCAGCACAGCCACCAAGCCCCAGAAAGAAAACAGAATCCCGGCGGAGTATACCAACCCTTGCAAACGCAGCTTGCGCTGTTCCTGTTGCCCGGAGTTGACCAGCCCCAAACCCTTGAGGAAAAGCACGGGAAAGACACACGGCATCAAATTCAACAGCACTCCGCCCAAAAAGGCTAACCCGAAGGCCCGCAACAGCGCGGCCCAGGAGAAGGGAAGCGCTTTGCCGGTTCCGGCGCTCGCCTGCGTGGGTTTCGGCGCCGCTGCGGGCAAAAGCGTTGGAGATGCCGAGACGGGTGGTGCGGCGGGCAGCGCTGCAGAAACCACCGAGGCGGGCAGCGCCGTCAGTTCAAATGCTCGCCCTCCAGTGAGTTCCAGCACTCCTCGCAGTCGCGTTAAAGAAGTAGACAGCGCCACGTCCTTTTTCAAGTCAAGAAGCAGGCCATTCGCCGTGGGAGTGAACTTCTGCGGTGCTGGATTGTCGATGATATCCGGATCGGCAGGGAAAAACACTGCACTCTTTTCTCGCTGGCCGGTTTCAACCGTGAGGCGAAAGCCTTCTTTCGTAGCCTGGAAAACTGGTGTAACCGTGCTGGGCAATGAGCGGGGAAGGCTGCTCAAGAATCGTTTGAAAAGCGGGTCGGATAAGGGGCTCGACGGATGAGAGCCAATATCCACGTTCTTGACAATCTCCAACTCCGCGCTGCCGGGGATGCAGCTATTCTCGCAAACCAGCCAGTCCACCTTGGCATGCAAGGTAGCCGGACCCGCCTTCGCGCTCTTGTCAACCCGTATCTTCAGAGGCAGCAAGACCTCATCTTCGTAGCCATAATCCACCAGTGAACTAAGTTGCAGACGGCGTGGAGCGGGAAACTCAAGGGCTCCAGATGTTATGCCGGCGGGCAGGTTCCAGAGCACATGCGGAGGTTCTCCGGCGTCTCCTGCGTTCTTCCAGTAGATATGCCACCCACGGTCCAGCTTGAAGTAGATTCCAGCATCGTTCAACGGTGTGCCAACGTATAACTTGTCACGTGGAATGAGCAGCTCAATATGAACATGGGGGGCGTCCACCGAGGATGCCGCAAGCAATGGAAACCCCGTTGTAAAAAGGAATAGAACGGCTAGAATCTTGCCTAAGATACGCATCAAAAAGAACGCTCCTTTGTTAGATACAGTTGGTTGAGTTTAAGCTGAATTTTCACGAAGAGGGCGTCAGCGTTACTCACAATAGATCCATGTAAAACGTTTTCAGCTTGCAAAATCGTTCTGAATGCCAACATAGGAAATAGCTCACTTTGAGAGTTCGAAAAGAAAAGTTGAAAATGTGTAACTTCCCCGCCCGCGCGGAACGTAAATTTTCAAGGCTTCAGATTTCAAACTGGCGATAAATAACTGAGTGCCGGTCACGCTGACCCTAGTTGACAAAATCTCTATCGATCTATTGGGCTAAAGTGTACATCGAACGGGCAGTGCTCTTCTCTGGTCAAGCACCGAGGTCGTTGGCTTCTTCGCTGGGACAGCGGCGAAAATCGCGGTGGCGACCTCGACCACGGCCACCATGCGCAGTGAGAGTACAGCGTTTTTCATGCGAAGAGCTACCTCACGGCTAACTGGTATGCCGAATAGTCGGATTCTATCCCAAAAACGGCGTATTCCGTCTGTCATTTTGGCTATTATCACATCATGTTGTGATGGCTGTCACGGATAAATTTCCAGAATTTACATCAATATAAGCCATGACTTTTGGCTATTTTCTGTCATCCCGCGCTTGTCGTCGTTTCGCACAGCATATGCTGGCGGAACCGGGGACGCGTGTAGCAAACGCATCTGCGCAATAGATTCCAACTTTGAATCTGTGCATATGGCCCGCTGACCAGCAAATCTGGAGTGGGCCTTTTTATTTGCCTAAAGGCCTGTCTTCCAGAACCTTGGAGCAGGCCTTTTTCTATGAAAAGCACTTGTGCCAGTCAAGCGAAAAGTTCTGCCTTCGATAAATCCAAGAGTATTTCTGGATTGCTTGGACGCAATCCGGCCCAACTGTATCCGCAAAAAGATGGAGAAAAGTTTAATGAAATTCGCTTTCTTGAAGCTAACGATGTACGCCTTCACTTTGGTGGCAGTTCTGGCTCTGTTAGAAACCAGTGCGCCTCCCCTGCGGGCGCAGGTGAATTATGGTACTGTTCGCGGGCGCATTACGGACGCGTCAAGTGCGGTGATTGTCGATGTCGATGTGACGCTTGTCAATGTGGGCACGAAGATTACACGCACCACGCGTACCAATCAAGCAGGCGATTATTTTTTCACGGCCGTTGCGCCGGGAACCTACACCGTGTCGATTTCGGCAAAGAATTTCAAGAATGTCGAGCACAAAGGAGTCATCGTAGATCTTGAACAGACGGCGACCGTCGATGAAAAGCTCGTAGTAGGCACAACAGGCGAGACGGTGGAAGTAGCTGGAACCGAGCCCTTGATCGATACGTCGACCGCTTCGGGGGGACAGCTCATCACTGAGGAGCAAGTTCAGGAGCTTCCCAATCAAGGGCGCAATCCGTTTACGGTGAACAAGCTGGACAATAACGTGACGCCAGTGGGCGATCCGAGGTTTGTGCGCTACGAAGATCAGAACGGCACCGACTCGCAGTCGGTCTCTGGCGCTCCGATCGGCGTCAATGGCTATGTTGTCGATGGAATCCCCATCTCCACTTCGACCGGCGGCGTGACGTTTGTGCCGGCGATCGAGGCAGTTTCCGACATCAAAGTGCAATCCAACACCTACGACGCGGAACTGGGCAGGACCGGCGGAGGCATCTTCAATACTTCGCTGAAGTCGGGCGCGGATACTTATCACGGCGAGCTGTTCGGCCTGACCAGGCAGAACGGGCTGGCCGCCAACTCCTGGTTTGACGATCAAAATGGCATTGCCAAACCGGACTACACAACCTATCAATATGCCGGAGCCTTCGGCGGCAAGTTACCCTTCAGCAATAAGAGTCATTATCTGAAAGACACCTTTTTCTGGGTAACAGAAGCCGGCTACCGGCAGGCCCAGCCGCTGGTCAGTTCAAGCACCAGCTTCTGGGTTCCCAGCGCGGATGAAAGAGCGGGCAACTTCACCGCTGACAACATCACGCTCTACGATCCGACGCAGCCCTTCGTGGGCGGAGTCCGGACTGCTGTGCTGACCGGCACACTCGACGGAGTGGCCACGCCGAATGTGATCCCCGCGAACTTGATCAACCCGATCGGCCAGTACATCGTCAATCAATTTCCTCAGTCCTCGCCACAATACGCGGGTTATGCATACAGCGCCAGCAATTGGCAGGCGAACTACATTGGATCGGACGACTTCAAAACGCGTGGCGATGAGTATGTCGGCAAGCTGGACCATGTCTTCACGCCCTGGTGGTCGTCGTCGGTCTCCTATGTCCATCTTGCGACGCAAGAGCCGGGCGGCGATCTGTTTCATACCATCGCAGCGAGCGATGGTGTGCTGACACGCTACATTGATGCGACGGCTTGGAACAATACATTGACCATCAACCCCACCACACTGCTAACGCTTGGCTATGGATATAGCCGTTACTACTCGACAGTGCCGCAGTATAGCAACGGCTTTGACCAAACCAGCGGCTTTGGCGGGGTTGGATTTCCAGCTGGCTATGTCGATCAGTTGCAGTCGAAGACATTTCCGACCATTACGTTGTCTGGTATAACCAATGCGGCCTCGCTTGGCGCTGCCAACACCGGGCCGACCATCAAGACGCAGAAAAGTTTTGTCGCGGTGCTGACCAAAACGATCGGGAAGCAGAATCTGAAGGTTGGTTATTCCTTCCGCGACTTCCACCAGGCTTCTTCGGTTGAAACCTCGGCTAACGGTTCCTTTACCTTCACTGGTCAGTATACCGATGCGAGTGGCGCGGTCGAGTCCAACGGGCCGCAGGCAATTGCAGATCTTCTTCTCGGCCTACCTTCCTCGGCTAGCGCCCAGATCAATGCCCAAGGTCTCAACCAGTTCGTTCATTATCAATCATTGTTCATTCAGGACGATGCACGCGTGACCAGCAAGTTGACGGTGAACTTTGGAATCCGGTATGAATATGAACCGGGGCAGGAGGAGGCTAGCAATCGTTACAATGTGGGTTTCGATCCGAATGTCTCCTACGAGTTTCAGGGAGCCAGCGGGGACGTCGCGGCCAAGGGCGCGATTGCCTTTGCCGGCGTAAATGGATACTCAAAGCACTCGGGAAACTTGAGCAATACAAAGTTCAATCCCCGCGTCGGCGTGAGCTATGAGGCGCGGCCTGGAACGGTGGTTCGCGCCGGTTATGGAGTCTTCTACGCAGCCGTGCCGTTGGCATCCGCGTCCACCGGATTCTCGCAACTGACAAGTTATTCGCCCGGTAATGCAACGACGGCCGTCGCAGCGGGGCCGAACGGGTGGCTCTCCAATCCATTCGGTTCAGATCTTCTTGCGCCTACCGGTACTTCGCTGGGAAGTTTGACTGGCGTCGGCGGCAACATCACGGTTCCTGCCTTCCACCTGAACTACCCGTTGGTGGAGCAGTACTCGGTCGATATTGAAAAGCAGTTTCCGGGTGAGATCGTCGCCAAAATTGGTTATGTCGGAGCGCATGGGCGCAATCTTGCGGATGCGGTGAATATCAACCAGATTCCCGATAGTGTTCTGGCCCAGTATGTGGGCGGAACCACCAGCTTGGCCACCAAGGTAACCAACCCTTACTACGCTGCGACGGTTGGCGGTTATCCATCAACCCCCTTCGGCATCATCGCGCAGCCAAAGGTGGCGCTGGGTCAGACGCTGCTTCCTTTTCCGCAGTTTGGTTCCATCACGGAGACGGAGAGCATTGGCCACAGCCTCTACAATGCGCTCGATCTGAAGTTGCAGAAGCGTTTTAGCCACGGGCTGACCGCGCTGCTGGCCTATACCTGGGCGTCGAACTGGGACAATCTATGGGGGTCGCCGGTATCGGGCTTGAATACCCTTAATCCAAACCCTAGCGGCTCCGGCCCGCAGGATAACACTAATCTCAAGGCGGAGTACTCGCGCGCCACCAACGATATTCCCAACCGCTTCACGGCCGCGATTACGTACGAAATTCCCGTAGGGAAGGGCAAGCGCTTCCTGGGAGGCGCCAATCGCGCTGTCGATGCCGCCGTGGGCGGATGGAAAATCAACGACGTGACGGTTCTGGAAAATGGCGGTCCGTTGCCGATTGTGCAGACCGACCTCAACTCTGGAACATTTGGAACCACTGGAGTGGGAGGAGCCGACCAGCGCCCGAATCTGGTTGCTGGAGTCAGCCCATGCCGCTCTGGCAGTCCGGAGAGCCGCCTGGGCGGAAGCACCGCCACCTCTTATTTCAATCTGGCGGCCTTCACGCCGGCGGCTCCTTACACCTACGGCAATGCGCCGCGTACCCTGAATTGCTACGGGCCTGGATTTGAAAATTCCGACATAGCGATCAACAAGAACTTCAAGCTCCCCGGAAAATTAAACTTTGAATTCCGGGCGGAAGCTCTGAACGCCTTCAATACGCCGGAGTTTGGCCAGCCTGGCATCACGCTTCCTTTGACGGTTCCCAAAGGAGCGGCTCCCAATTCGGCGGGTATTGAGTTCCCCGTGGACAATGCCTCGACGGGCGCAATCACGTCGCAGCTAGGATTCTCACGCATCATTCAAGTCGGCGGCCGGCTATCCTTCTGACCGCACAACCAGGTAGGCAATCCCGGTGAAAATCACTTTCTGTTAGTAGCCGGGGAAAGCAATCACAAACGAGTCAGCAAGAACGGCAACTCACTGACATCAACCAGAGAAGGAGCAATACGATGAGAGCATTTACGAAAGCCGCCGTATGCGCGGTGACGTTCGTTCTTCTTGGCGCGTCCATTGCGATGGCGCAGTCAACGAATTTAGTGCAAGCGATTGACGGGCGCTGGGACGCCAGTATCAACGCCAACGGACTAGTGATTCCATTCCGGCTCGACATCACCGGATCAGGGCCGACGCTAAAAGGCGTTCTATACGACGGTGCAAGGCCGAACGACGGCACAAGCAGCGCGACTTTTGAGAACAACAAACTTGTCCTGAATCTCGAACAATACCTTACCACGATCACGGCAACGCTGCAGGACGGAAAACTCACCGGGTATCTCGTTACTTCGCGGGATACGAATGCCAAAAAAGCGGTCAAGTCAAAAGCGGTCGACGATGACGCAAACGCCACCGATGTGGAAAGGCTGCAGAAGCAAGAGTTTGGGGAAAACCCTTACGGAAGCTCGAAATTTGAGGCCGTCCCTCACGTAGACACGGCAGAGGCTGTGGCGGCTGATGTGCCGCAGATCGGCGGTTCGTGGATCATTCCGCTCAGTTCTCTGTCGATCAAGGGTGAGAGTGCATTCCGCTTCATCGTCAAGCAGGAAGGCGCCTATGTCGAGGCGTCGATTCTTCGTGTCGACGGAGATACGGGCGCATACTCTGGAACTTACAAAGACGGGAAATGGGTGTTGAGCCACTTTGATGGCGGGCGTCCGGGTGTCATTGAGGTCTCCGTTGCAAAAGATGGTTCGCTTGAAATCAATCAGCTGAGTGGTGCCGCGAAAAAGAGGCCTGCCGCTCAGGATGGCAGCAATGCCCCAGTGGCCAGCGATGTGGCCAGTGTGCAGGTCAGCGGTCGCTATGCCCGCACATTGATCGCCTACCGTCCCGAGGTGGAAAAGGCCAAAGGACTTCCGGAGCCCGATGACTATCAGACCCACACGGGCATTCGCGACCCGGACGAAGTCTTCAAATTCAACTTCCCGAACGATCATGGCAAGCTGGTATCGAGCGAGGATCCTCGCTTCAAGGGTAAGGTTGTGATCGCGATGGTTACTGGAACCTGGTGCTCCAACTGCCACGATGAAGCGCAGTATTTGGTTCAACTGTACAGCAAGTATCACAGCAAGGGGCTTGAGATTGTCGCTCTCGACTTTGAAGAGCCTTCCCAACTGAACAGCTTGGCCCGCGAACAGGCCTTCGTGAAGCACTACGGAGTCAAGTACGACTATCTGATCGCTGGCACCACGGCCGAAGTGTGGGAGAAGATTCCGTACTTCACCAACCTCAATAGCTGGCCGACGATCATCTTTATCGGGCGTGACGGGAAGGTGAAGGCGACTCATACCGGCTTTGCTTCTCCGGCCAGCGGCGAATTCTACAACCAACTGAAGGCTGAATTCGAATCGAACGTTGAGAATCTGCTCGCCGATAAACCGGTGCAGGATGTCACTGTCGCTGGAGCCGTTACTGCCAGAGCGGGACAGTAGAACAAATTGCGACGCAAATACGAAGGCAGGGTTTGCCCGTTGGAGCGATTGTAATCAACGGGTAAACCGGCCTGAATTGCAGATAACAGCGATGCGGAAAACAGCCTGAAGCGTTACTGAAAAACGCGGATGAAAATGCTGGGCAAGGTGATGGCGTAGCGGCATTCCTGAAAGTGACCGTGGAAAGAACATACGGATGAATCAGCAAATGAGGCAACTCACTGGCGCTAATCAAAGAGGGAGCAAAACGATGAGAGCATTTACGAAAGCAGCCGTACGCGCGGTAACGTTCGCAATTCTTGGCGCGTCCTTTGCAATGGCACAGCCAACGAATTCGGCTGAGGCGGTGGACGGACGATGGGACGCCAACCTTATCAGCCGGGGACAGGTAATTCCATTCCGGCTTGACATCACCGGCTCGGGTCCGACGTTGAAGGGAATTTTTTTTGACGGTAAAAGGCCAAATGACGGCACAAGCAGCGCAACCTTTGCGGATAACAAGCTTGTCCTGAGGCTCGATCAATACCAAACCGTTATCACGGCAACGCTGCAGGACGGAAAACTTGCCGGGGAAGTTAGTATTACGCGGCCTGTGCTGGCCAAAGCGGCCAAGACTGACGCGGCAGCAGCCGACGCTAACCCCTCCGAGGCAGAACGGCTGAAGAGAATCGAGTTTACAGGAAATCCATATGGAAGCTCAGCATTCCAGGCCGTGCGTCATGTAGATACAGCAGAGGCCGCGTCAACCGATGTGCCGCAGATTGGCGGTTCATGGATTATTCCGCTCAACGCTCCATCGGCCAAGGGCGAGAATGCATTTCGTTTCATCGTCGAGCAGGAAGGCTCCTATGTTGAGGCGTCCATTCTTCGTGTCGACGGAGATACGGGTTCTTACTCGGGATATTACAAGGATGGAAAATGGGTGTTGAGCCACTATGATGGCGGGCGCCCAGGAGTCATTGAAGTCTCTGTAGCAAAAGATGGTTCGCTCGAAATCATCCAGGAAACAAGCGCTCCAAGAAAAAAACCAGCCGCTCAGGGCTCCGGCAATTCCGCCGCGGGCAATGATGTGGCTAGCCTTCCGGTGAGTGGCCGTTATGCCTCCACATTGATCGCATACCGCGCCGAGGTGGCAAAGACCAAGGGACTTCCGGAGCCCGACAACTACCAGACCCACACTGGCATCCGCGACCCGAACGAAGTCTTCAAATTCAACTTCCCGAACGATCAAGGCAAGCAGGTTTCGAATGACGATCCCCGCTTCAAGGGCAAGGTGGTAATCGCGATGGTTACTGGAACCTGGTGCCCGAACTGCCACGATGAAGCGCAATATCTGGTTCAACTGTACAGCAAGTATCACAGCAAGGGGCTTGAGATTGTCGCTCTCGACTTTGAAGAACCATCCCAATTGAAAAGCCTGGAGCGTGAACATGCCTTCGTGAAGCACTATGGAGTCAAGTACGACTATCTGATTGCTGGCACTACGGCCGAAGTGTGGGAGAAGATTCCGCAGTTCACCAACCTCAATAGCTGGCCGACGATCATTTTTGTCGGACGCGACGGGAAGGTGAAGGCGACTCATACCGGTTTCGCATCGCCAGCAAGTGGCGAATTCTACAACCAACTGAAGGCTGAATTCGAATCAACTGTCGAAAAACTGCTCGCCGATAAACCGGTGCCGGATCTGGCTAGCGCAAGCACTCCATCCGGTCCAGCGGGAGAGTAAAACAACACGGATTGCCCGCAGGAATTTCATCTCTGGCGGGCAATCCAAAACAGATTCAAGCAAGCTATTCGCCAAGATGTATTTAGTTTGATGACACGCGCGTGGGGAGAATGTCGAATGAGAGTCAAGGATAATGTCATGGCGGTCATCGCGGTTTTGGCGCTGCTGCCGACCTGCGGGTTTGGTCCCAAGCCGGCGGAGAACCTGGAGGCGGACATTATCGTGACATCTGCGCCGACCTATGAGCCACTAGCTGTTCTGCACGGTGAGGAGCGCTTCCCCAAGGGCGCGCAATTGCTTCTAGTGCATCAAGGGGTGGCGCATCCGCTTCTTCCTGGATTTGCGGCCTCTGCTGATGCCAATGTTTCCTTCGATGGCAATAGGGTACTTTTCGCAGGCAAGCAGAATGCGGGTGACCCCTGGCAGGTGTGGGAACTGACGCTTGCCGATCACTCTGTGCGCAAGTTGATCGGTGGTGCAAGCGATGTTATTCGCCCGTTCTATCTGCCCTTCGGTCGACTGGTCTACGCGCGCCGCACCGCGCATGGTTTTCAGTTGGAAGCGGCTGGCAAGGATGCGCCGGCGGCACTTGATCCGATTGATGCGAATGCCGGCTCAACGGTGCTGGCAATCACCCATTTACCAGGCAGTGTAATTCCCGCGGACGTCCTCCAGGATGGACGCATTCTGTTTGAAGCTGGTTTCCCGCTGGGCACGGGATCCTCCCCGGAATTGTATTTGGTCTATTCCGACGGTTCGGGTGTTGAATCGTACCGCTGTGATCACGATGTCAGCGGCTCGCATGGGCGCTGGGGCGGTCACCAGTTGGCGTCGGGTGATGTGGTGTTTACCCACGGGTCTACGCTTGCGCGATTCACTTCTCCACTCGCCCAGGAGGCGGCCATTGTTGCGCCGCAAGCCGAATATGCAGGTGCACTTGCCGAGACAAATGCTGGGGCATGGCTGCTGAGCGCGCGTGCCGGTGCTGGTTCGCACTATGCACTGAAGTCGTGGAATCCAGGGTCCGCTGCGCTGCAAACGTTGTTGGAAAATAAAACCGGAGATATTGTCGAGCCGGTTCTGGTTGCGTTGCACACGAGGCCCAATCGCCATCCCTCCGCGCTGCACAATTGGGGTTATGCCAACTTGCTGGCACTCGACGCGCGGGTATCGCGCGAAGGCAATCTGCAGGGAACGCCCACCACGGTGCAGTTGGAAACTCTGGACGATGCGGGCAACACCATCGTCACAGGCAGGGCGCGGGTCGAGTCCGATGGCTCGTTTTTCGTGAAGACTCCGGCTGACAAGCCAATACGTTTTGCGCTGCTGGATCAGAACGGCACAGTCTTGCGTCAGGAACATGCATGGTTCTGGAGCCGCAGAGGCGAACAGCGTATCTGCGTGGGATGCCATGTGGGACCAGAACACGCCGCGAGCAATCGTGTGCCTGCCGTACTGTTGCGAACCACCATACCCCAGGATCTATCCACCGTTCGCTCCTTGGCAAACACACAGCGCACAGGGCAGGAAAACAACTAACGGCAACTAATAGTCAACCTAGAGTTCCATTCTTTTGTCAGCCAAGAGTGAACAACGAGTTGTTTGTAAGGGAGTTTGAAGTGAATCGGCGCATTCAGATTAAGATAGGCATGAGAATTGTCGTGGTCGTCCTGGCCTCACTTGTGAGCACACTGTGGGCGATGCGGTCGGTGCGTGCGGCAGCGGAATTAAAAGATGTCACATACGCATCGCCGCTCGAGGTTTTGTTCTCTCCCGATGGCGCTCGCCTTTATGTGCTCTGCCAGCAAAGCAATGAAGTACGGGTTTTGGATAACACAAATCATGCGGTTATCAAGAACATTGCCGTCGGTCGTGTTCCGCGCGGGTTCTCACTTTCTCCGTCTGGTGACCGCCTGTTTGTGGCCAATTCCTGGGACGATACGCTTTCAGTCATCGACACGGCCAGGTTGGTTGTAGCGGCAACGTGGCATGTAGGCGCGGAGCCCTCCAGCGTGGTCGAGGACAATGCCGGCAAGCATGTGTTTGTGGCCAATCGCATCAGCAACGATGTCGCAGTGCTCAATGCTCAGACCGGCGTGGAAGAAAAGCGCCTCGCGGCAGGACGCGGAGCCAGTTACCTCACGCTTTCCCCGGATGGCGCCCGCGTCTACGTCTCGCATATCTATCCCAATCTCAATTTGTCGGTGCAAAGGACAGGAAGAGAGAATCGCACCGCTCCAGAGTCGGAGATTACCGTGATTGACGCGGCGCAGCTCACCGTCATTGATCGTATTCCCCTGCATGACATCGCAGGCGCCTTTCATCTGGCCATTTCAGCGGATGGCCGTTTGGGCGTGGCGGCCGAGCTGCATCCAAAAAACCTTGTGCCACTGGCGCACCTTGAACACGGTGGGGCCTTTGCCGATACGATTACCTTGTTTGGCGAAGACGTCGGCACACCCGTCGAGGTTCCGCTGGACGAATTGGAACGCTATGCCGCGCAGCCCTTCGGTCTTGCCATTGCACCAGATAAATCACGGATATACGTCACCAACAGCGGTTCAGAGATCGTGACAGTCATTGATGTGCAGCGGCTCCTCAACTTCCTTCATGCTCATCCAGGCTCCCATGCCGAGGATCTCTCCGCCAGTTCCAACTATGTAATTACGCGCATTCCTGTCGGGCTGAACCCGCGTGGCGCAGCGCTAAGCCCGGATGGCCGCAAGCTGATTGTGGCCAACCGGCTTGACGATACGCTGAGCGTAATCGACACCCGTTTCAATCGTGTGGCCTCTACGATCACACTCGCCGGCCCCAAGGTTATCTCTGCATCGCGTCACGGAGAACAGACATTTTACACCGCGCGATATTCTTTTCAGGGGCAGATCGGCTGCTCCAGTTGCCACATCGACTCCACCTTTGATGGCATTACCTGGGATCTGGAACCGGATGGTTTTGGCCGAAATATTGTGGACAATCGCACTCTCGAAGACGTCAAGAATACAGAGCCATACAAGTGGAATGGGGCCAACCCAAGTCTTCACGTTGAGTGCGGACCTAGAACCGAAAAGTATTTTTGGCGTTCAGAAAATTACGACGATAAAACGCTGACGGATCTGGCTGTTTATATCCGTAATCTGCCTCCAAGGCCCAATCGATTCCTCCGTAAAGATGGCACATTGACGCCGGAGCAGGAACGCGGCAAGGTACTATTCGAGCGTTCCGTAGACAAGTTTGGCAATCCGATCGAAGAGGCCAATCGTTGTTCTCATTGCCACAGCGGCGCCAAAGGCACGGACCAAAGGTCTTTCGATGTGGAAACGACCAAAATTACCGACGACGTTGGACCGCTGGATACACCGCAGTTGACCAATATCGCGCTAACCGCGCCCTACCTTCACGATGGTTCCGCGCGTACGCTTGAAGAGCTTTGGACGATCTACAACCCAAATGATCAGCATGGGAGAACCAATGATTTATCCAAGCGTGAGCTGAACGACCTGATTGAATACCTGAAGACACGATAGTGAGATACTTCAGCCTCGGAGCGTTGGCCTTCGTGGTGACAAGGGATGAATGGAATGCAGGAATGCTTGTCGTTTTCTATCCACGTGATTCGCGGACCGGATTTATCGCGATGTACGGACAGATGTCCAGGTGCTATGCGAATCGAATCCAGTTCTGCACCCATGCGAGTACGGTGCTCGGTGCGGATCCGCGTGACGCGAAAAACTGGCCAACGCCATTTTGTGTCCCGTTGACCTACAACCATAGCAAGAACATCGATGGAAGTTTTCACAAATCTGGCAGAGTAACATTTGTGTCAAGTTTCCGTACCCGGATGGATGCGCCAACAAACCCATGGGATGGTCTCGACACGCCATGATGTGAAAAAACCAAAAAGGAAATGAGCTAACCATGAGTCTTTATCTCAATGAGTCGCTGCAAGACCGGGTAATCACTTTTGACCCCAGCAACGCGCGGAAGCAATTCAACAGTGTGCGCCGCAGTGGATCAGATGAATTGTCGATTTTTGAAAAGCTGCCTTCGCAATCAGGCAAGACGGTCGCTCAGTTTGTGTTCGGCGGGAACAGTTTTTACGAATCCGCACACGCACGTTTGGGCGGGCCTGACTGGCCTCTGTTTTGGCTCCAGGGAGATGTCTGCCCAGGAACTCAGATATCCGGTGCTCAAGCGTTTCTGGTGGATAAGGCCGAAGTCCGGTACATAGAGTTGGACGGGCGTATTGTGGGAAGCTACTGGGAAGATGCCGATGCGGAATACAGCTTGCTTGCCGGCATTCTGCCTGCCAGTCTCCATGCAACCCGTGGGGATCAGGCGTATAGCAGCTTTGAACAAATTGAAGCGGCACTGGGCAAGGTAGGCTTGGATTTCTCGCATGTTGCGCGCACCTGGTTGTATCTGGATAAACTGCTGGACTGGTATGACGAATTCAATGAGGCGCGCACGAGATTCTTTCAGAGTCGCGGGGTCTTTGATCGTCTTACACCCGCCAGCACCGGCATTGGCGCGTCCAACCCCACCGGAGCGGCACTGACCGCGGGCGCGCTGGCAATCCGGCCCAAGCATGACGGGGTCACCATTCGCGAAGTAGCGTCTCCGCTGCAATGCGAGGCTACCGAATATCGCAGTTCCTTTTCCCGTGCCGTGGAAGTAACTTTCCCCGGTCGGCATTATGTCACCATATCGGGTACAGCCAGCATTGCGCCCGGTGGTGAAACTCTGTATGAAGGCGATGTGGTGAAGCAGATTCATTTGACCCTCGATGTTGTCGAGGCGATTCTCAAGTCGCGCGGATATAAGTGGGAAGACACGGTTCGCGCCATTGGTTACTTCCGCGACATCAACGATCTTCCCGCGTTTGACGCCATCTGCAAGGAGCGTGGAATCGCCCCGCTGCCGCTGGCGCCTGCTCATGTGATCGTCTGCCGGGACGATCTGCTCTTTGAGATCGAGATCGACGCCCTTGCCGCTGGAAATTACGAGTAAAGCAGAAAGCAGGGATGTGATGCATAGATCGAAAGGCGGGCGAATCTCCGCCGACACGAATTGTTGATCGATGTCGATGTTCGCGCGATTATCTGTTTGCAAGCTCCAGGAACGGATGAGAGCCTTGAATGACCTGTCGCAGTGGCAGGGGTGGACTGTCTCAGCAGGCTGGAGAAGCAATTCATCAACCAAGCACCGTTCAGCCGCGATCTTGTTCGTCTCGTCTGAACCAGAAAGGATTTATCGCTCATGAAGACGTTCTCTCGTGTCCTTTTCTTCTTTTTCGCGTTGTCCACCTCATTTGCTTTGGCGCAAGGCTTTATTGGCAGATGGGATGGCACCGCAAGGGTCAGTGAAACGCTGACGGTTCCTGTGCATCTTGAGCTTTCCGGTTCTGCCAATCATGTGGAGGGCGCTTTTCTCAATGGGCCGCAGCGTTTCGTGTCCACAGAGGGCAATATCAGCGGCAATTCCCTCACGCTCAAGTTTGCGCAATTTGACCTCACCTTTCAGGCAACTTTGCAGGATGGCGTCCTGAAAGGGACTTATAGCAAGAACGGCGGCGGCTTTTCCTATCCGGTGGAACTCAAGCCGCATGAGCTTCCACCAGCCGATGCCCAGGCTCCCACCATCCAGGGAGTTTGGATTATTCCCACCGAGAGTGCGAAGGGAGAGCACGCCTTCCGCCTGATCGTAAATCAGTACCTTTCCAATGCTTATGCGACAATTCTCCGTGTCGATGGCGACACGGGCGTTTTGGCAGGCTCTTTTAAGGACGGAAAATATGTCTTGAGCCACTTCGGCGATGTGCGCGCCTCGATTCTTGAAATTACGCCTGCTAACGACGGCACACTGGATCTCACGCTCTATGGTACGCATACCCATGCAGGGCAAGATGGGCAGCCAACCAAGCTCAAAGCGTACCGTCCGGCAGACGCGAAGGCCAAGAATATTCCTGAGCCCGATGATTTCAGCACTCATACATCGGTCAAGGATCCCAGCCAGCCCTTCCAGTTCAGTTTCCGCGACCTGAATGGCAAGCTGGTTTCCAATACGGACGCTCAATTCAAGAACAAGGTTGTTCTGGTGAATGTGACAGGCAGCTGGTGCCCGAACTGCCATGATGAAGCTCCCTATCTTGCCCAACTCTATCGCAAGTATCACGCCCGCGGAGTGGAGATTGTAGCCCTCGATTTTGAAGACCCTGCGCAGATTCAATCTCTCACGCGCCTGCGCTCCTTCATCAAGAAATACGGCATCGAATACACGTATCTGGTGGCAGGGGAACAGAAGGAAGTCCACGATAAATTGCCCCAGGCGGTGAATCTGAATGCATGGCCAACGACGTTCTTTATAGGAAAAGACGGCCTTGTTCAGGCTGTTGAGACGGGTTTCACTTCGTTGGGTAGCGGAGAATTCGATCACGACGTAAAGGCCAAATACGTGGCTAACATCGAAAAGCTGCTGGCAGAAAATGCGCACGCCACAGGCAATTGATGTTCAACCGACTACGGCGGAAAGCATGAAGGTAAACATGGTGGCTGCTTTGCCATCCATGTTCGCCTTCATGCTTTCAGCCGCTTTTTGACCGTGTTGCAAGCAGCGCGAGCCACATCAGGTTTTGAACTTATTTGCTTGAAGCAGGAATATGCGGAAGCCTGCCGCTAATCAGAGCAAGTCCTGAGCGACGAATAAAGGCCGCTGTGTGTTTCATAGAAGATTGGCGCGCACATACGACTTAGCCATGGTTACAGTCCAACTGTATAATGAGGATATTGCAATGCAAAATTTCCTTCGTCCTTCAGATGGCCTTATTTGTCTTCCAAGAGGTTGAGATGCAAGTCACTCGCAGAGATTTTCTGAATTATTGCGTTGGGTCTGCCGCTGCGTTGGGGCTGGCGAACGTGCTGGCGCCGCTGGATAAAGCACTGGCATCTTCAGGCGGTCCACCGATCATCTGGCTCAAGGGCTCGTGCTGCTCGGGATGCACGGTTTCACTTGCCAACCGCATTTCCAAAACTGCACCCGTGGATGCCATGGATCTGCTGATTCATACCATCGATCTTGTCTATCATCCCGTGCTCATGGGAGCTGCCGGCGAATCCGCCGTGCAACAGCTTTTCGATGCTGCCTCCGGCAAGTTCATCTTGGCGGTTGAAGGTGGCATTCCCACTCTCTACGGCGGCAAGACATGCACTGTTTATACCCATAATGGCGTTGATGTGACGGCACTGGAAGCCGTCAAGCAACTTGCTCCTAAAGCCGCTTACGTGCTCTCCATTGGAACCTGCGCAGCCTTTGGCGGACTGCCCGGCGCACATCCCAACCCTACGCAAATAGAAAGTGTAAGCGATGCCTGCGGCGTATCCACCATTAACATCCCAGGCTGCCCGCCTCACCCCGACTGGATTGTCTGGACAATCGCCCAACTGCTTGCCGGGAAGACTCCTGCGCTGGATGCCAAGCATCGCCCCACCGAGTTATACGGAAACACGGTTCATAGCAAGTGCTCGCGCCACGATAAACCCTGGGCCACTTCTCTTGGCTCGACCGGCCTCTGCAACATGAACCTCGGCTGCAAAGGGCCTCAAACCTACGCCGATTGCCCCACGCGGTTGTGGAACTACGGAACCAATTGGTGCGTGGGCACTCTCTCAAGCTCTGGCAATGGTGCCGACTCACTCTGCGTTGGCTGCACTGAAAGTGGTTTCCCCGACAAGTTTGCACCCTTGTTCAGCACCATGGGAGCAACGCCTCCTGATCATGAAGTGCTTAGTAATGCAACCTGTATGACTTGCCACGAGAGCGGAAGGCCTGATTAATCGGGCTCCCCATACCGCAAGCATTTCGGTTCAGAAATATAATTGCAGCATGAATTGCACGGTCAGGCTGTTCCGTTGAATCGTACTGGAAGCATGGAGATTTCGCAATGGCAAAGATAACAATTATTGATCCCCTAACTCGCGTTGAAGGCCACTTAAAAGTTCAGGTCACTATAGATACCGTCAAAGGCAAACAGCAGGTAACCGACGCACGGTGTACGGGAACCCAGTTTCGGGGTTTTGAAAAAATCCTTGTTGGCAGAGACACCAGAGACGCGCCTTACATTACGCAGCGCATCTGCGGCGTCTGCCCGGTTTCGCATACCATCGCGTCCTGCATGGCAATTGAACAAACCGCGGGCGTCATTGTTCCCGCCAATGCGCGCATTCTGCGCAACCTGGTGCTTGGCGCGAACTTCATCCAGTCGCACCTGCTACACTTTTATTTTTTGTCGGCGCTCGATTACATTACTCCGCCAGCCTCCGCGCCCTGGGCGGGAGGTTGGAACGTCGATTTGATGCGCAGCCCGTCGATGCGGCAGATCTCGACCAACTTTATATCCGCGGTTTCCATGCGGCGCGAGGCGCATGAAATGGCGGCTATCTTTGCGGGCAGAATGCCGGGGCTGACCGCTATCCAGCCTGGCGGCTTCACCACCAAGCCAACGGCCGTCATCACCGGAAAATTTACCGACTATCTGAAAAAACAGATTGAGTTCATCAAGAACAGCTATATCCCAGACGCAGAGTTGCTCTCCAGCAAATACAGCGATTACCACCATATCGGACGCGGTCCTGGCAACTTGATTGCCTTTGGCGGTTTCGAACTGGATGATACGTCCAATTCAGACCGACTGTTCAAGCGCGGTGTGGTTTTCAGCTCGAAACCCACATCCGTGGAGAAACTTTCCACCGCAAACATCACCGAGATGGTTACCAATTCCTGGTACGCTGATTCGACCAACAATGCCAACCCCGCGGCCGGCAAAACGGAAACGGTCGATCCCGCGGCCAAGCCAGCCGCATACTCCTGGATCAAGGCTCCACGCTACAGCAACCTTGCGTGCGAAGGCGGTCCTCTGGCGCGGATGTGGGTCAATGGTGATTATCGCGCTGGCATTTCGGTTATGGATCGTCACGTAGCACGCGCTTATGAAGCGAAGAAAATCGCTGACGAAATGATCCTTTGGCTCAAGGAGCTAAAGGAGGGCGCACCGGAGTATGTTCCCTGTGTGACACCTTTTGAGAAAGCGGGCGAAGGATTGACGGAATCTTCTCGAGGCGCCCTCGGTCATTGGCTCACCACCGCTTCCAGCGCAAACAAGGCGCCCAACGGCATGGCCGCTATCGCCAATTATCAAGTCATTACTCCAACCTGCTGGAATGCCTCGCCCAAAGATACAAATGGCGTTTACGGCCCCATGGAGCAAGCACTGATCGGCACCCCCGTATCGAATGCAGATCAGCCCATTGAGGTGCTTCGCGTGGTTCATTCCTTCGATCCCTGCATGTCGTGCGCCGTGCATGTTATGCACCCGGATGGAACGCCGGTGACCATCTTCAACGCTCAACCTACATTCTAATCATGAACACATTGATTCTCGGTATCGGCAATCTTCTCCTCTCTGATGAGGGCGTGGGCGTGCATGTTGTTCGCGCCCTGACGCAGCGAGAACTTCCCCCGGGAGTCACGGTTGTTGAGGCAGGCACAGCTTTTCTCGACGTACTCTCTGATATCGCTCAGGCAGACCGGATTCTGCTTGTCGATGCGATGAAAGGCGGAGGAGCGCCGGGCACCGTC
>Ga0224528_1000456_pt1 | contig 31584 bp, 13 predicted proteins | sample CBST25metaG_2_FD_179888 | JGI IMG/M metagenome (GOLD analysis project Ga0224528, IMG submission 179888) | Peat soil microbial communities from Stordalen Mire, Sweden - C.B.S.T25 | ecosystem: Environmental > Terrestrial > Soil > Wetlands > Peat | place: Sweden: Norrbotten County, Stordalen Mire...
GAAACTTCATCTTGGGGATGTGGTGACGGCGCGGAGAGTTGTGTTTGTTCGGCATCGAATGGGCAGCCTTTCGAGAATATCTCCAAGAGTAGCCGATTTCAGCCCTATCCATGCAACAACGCACTTCTCGATCGCCTTGGCGTTGCTCAGCGGGCTGGCCTTCGGACTACTTCCGTCGCTTCGCATGTCGCGTCCTGATCTCGCGCGCGTGATGCAGGCCTCCGCGCGCAAAGTGGCCGGAAGCATAGGCCAGGCACGCGCGCTCAACCTGCTCATTGCGGCACAGATCGCTCTCACCATCATCATCATGGGAGCCGCCGGACTCGCCATCGGCGGCTTTACGCGGATGACCCACCGCACCCTTGGCTATGATCCTGCACACGTAATGTCCGTGCCCGTCCCGCTTCACGAACATAGCTATCTGACGCGCGAGGCAAGGACCTCCTACATCAAGACACTCGAGGAGAAGATTGCCGCCGTACCCGGCGTCAAGCAGGTCGCTGTATCCGCTGACGCCCCGCCGCCACTAACCGGCACTAACCTTGCCTTCGAGATCCTCGGTTCGGCTTACACACAGCGCCAGACTGTGAACACGGACTTCGTGGGCCCGGAATACTTTTCTACTCTCCATATTCCGCTCCTGCAAGGGCGCCTATGGAACGAAGCCGAGAACACCCGTGGTGCCGCAGTCGCCGTGATCAATGAAACGCTGGCGCATCGATACTTCCCCAACGGTGACGCGATCGGCCGGCAGCTGCGTACGCCCATGCTCACCCTGCAGCACGGCGATCCAGGTAGACTCGTCGGAGTACCCGACTCCAATGGCTGGGTTCAGATCATCGGTGTCGTCGCCGACTCTCTCAACTCCGGCTTGGACAAACCAGTGCAGCCGGAGCTCTATGTGCCCTACACGCGCTTCATGTGGCCCGAGACTGGTTTCCTCATCCGCACGCACAGCGCCCCGCTGGCAACACTGCACGACGTGCAACGCGCCATCCTGTCGGTCAACTCAGACCAGCAGGTTGGCCAGGAAGTTCGCGATCTCAGCCAGTGGATCGAGCAGCAGCCCGAATACAAGCAGCAGAGACTCTTCTCCATCCTCTTCGGTCTCTTCTCTGGCCTCGCGCTCGCACTCGCACTCGCCGGGCTCTACAGTGTCGTCTCTTACTCCGTCACGCAACGCACCAACGAGTTTGGAATCCGAATGGCTCTCGGAGCCAGGCGTACCCACATACTCTGGATCGTCTGCCGCAACACAGGTATCACTGTTTTCAGTGGCCTGCTCGCCGGCATCCTGATCTTCCTGACCTTGCAAAGGTTCCTTGCCCATTGGACCCAAAATAGCTACTCGAGCCCCCTCGTGATTGTTGCTGCGGCCGCGCTCTTTATCCTCTGCACGGCGTCGGCCTGTACCATCCCAGCCCTACGCGCTACCTTCATCGACCCCATGCAGGCAGTCCGCTACGAGTAGTCAAATTTTGACGCTTTGCATATTTCAACTCCATCGAGCTTCCTGCTGGTTCATGAGGAGGCTGATTAACGAGCGCCGCACCGTCGAGTTAAACCTCGGATCAGATCTAGCCGGAAGCGACCAACTCAGTTGACTTGTGTTTACTAAACTCGGGGGCGCAGAAGCAGAACATTGCGGTCCTGTACTCGATGGCTGGCGATCGGTGTTTACGGGTGGTTGGTTGGCCACCCTTTAATTACTTATGGATGAGGAACCGATCAATACATATCGGACCATTGGCCCCAAGCGGTCGCGCGGTTGACTTTCGCCATGCCGACTTTCCGTTCTCTATCCGGGGTTGATGAGTGATTCGGTGATTCTGCAACAGCTACGATCTTGACAGCACAGGCTATGAAGTTCAACACTGAGACAGATACTGAAACAACCCTAAAACACAGTTTGCGTCTGACGCTCGAATAGACGATTTTCTGGACAAGTTGACGTGCCGATTGAACCGTCAACCTCTCGCCAACAGGCCGTGCAGACAGCAGCGACCCCGTTCGCAACCTTGGTCAAACCACAATCTGTGGTGTCTAGCGGCATCGAGTAAACACCCAAGTTTTCTGTTGACACATTTGCAAGCCGCATGCAAAATCGTTTTAGAAGAGTCTCTTTTGCCCTTCTTATTCCCCCGAACCTGGAATCCTACAGTGCATCTAGAATTCGGTCAGGACGATTCCGTCAACCGAATAACTTCGGTTTCACGCGGATATCTCTTCCGTCCGCGCGGGCGACGGTATGTCGTCGTTCCGCGTCCCATGTGTTGACCTATGTTTCGCTCTATGTCGTGACCGGCGGATGCCTGCACCCCTTTCAATTCTGATTTGCGTGTGTTCCAGCACGGGCGACTATGGTGGTGCGCCTTCCAGGTTGCCAATTTCTACCCTCCCCAGGGTAGGCCCGATGTCAGCTCTCTACTGGCCGCGGCACAGTCTCGCTCTGCTGTGTCTAGCTCTGCAGCACTCCTACCAACCCTCTCTACTCATTCAAGGAGAAGCTCACTATGGTGCATAACTCACGCATTGTTTCGCGCAAGAAGCATCTAACTCGACGCCTTGCTTTGTTGGCATTCACTCCATTTCTGCTACCCGTCGTCCACGCCCAGACGCAGCTGGATGTCCCGAACGTCTCCAGGTATGCCTCCGACCATGGCCCAGCCCGCCCGGAGAAATCGACTACCATCACCGTTCACCTCAAACTGCGCGACCAGGCAGGGTTCGATAAAGCCGTCGAGGAACTGTACCGCGCCGGATCGCCCACCTTTCACCATTGGATGACCCCAACGGAGATCGCCCGCTATGCAGCTACCGCCGACGATATCGCAGTGGTTCAGAAAGAGCTGGAATCGCACGGATTCACCACCATCGAGACCGATCACGTCAACTCCACCCTCCGAGCACGCGGCACGATATCGCAGCTGGAGAGGGCCTTCCAGACACAGATTCACGACTTCGAACGCGAGGGCCGCTCTTTTCATTCCAACGTTACGCCGGCGTCATTGACCGGCGCCGCTGGCAGCCTGGTCAAGTCTGTGTCCGGCCTGTCTACCCTGCCCCTCAAGTCCAATCTTGCCGTTGTCACCGATCCACGCACCGGCAAGGCAAGGCCTTTCGTCGCAGTCAAGAACGACACCAATCCGGATCTAAGTAAATACTTCATCAATAACTGCTTTACCAGTGCGAAGAGCATCCAAATCACGACCCAGGGGACACCTCCACTGCCAGCGGCGACTTATTTCGGGAATTTTTTCGATGCTGGAAATCTTCCCTGCGGCTGGACACCCGCGCAACTGCAAAACTACTATGGGTTGCAGAAGGCATATAAGGCGGGCTACCAGGGCGAGGGCCAGACCATCGTGCTGGTTGACGGTCCTTCGTATGGCTCGCAGGTAGCTGGGGATTTTGCCACCTTCTCCAAATGGACCGGCCTGCCCGCGCCCACCAAGAGCAACTTCCAAATCATCTACCCTGACGGCCAGCCAAGTGCAGTCGAACTCGGGTACATCAGCGACTGGACCCAGGAATCCGATCTGGACGTGCAGTGGGCCCACGCGATTGCGCCCAAGGCCAAAATCGTCCTGCTCATTCTTCCCACCCAGGACTGGTCCGAACTGGAGTACGGTATCCAGTACGCCGTCACAAATAAGCTCGGCAATGTCATTTCCAACAGCTACGGCTACCCCGAGTTTCTCTGGGGCAAGCACACCGTGCTCGGCTTCGAGCAGACGCTTGAGACCGCGGCAGCGGCTGGCGTGACGGTGAGCTTCTCCAGCGGCGATGCCGGAGATGAAGGAACGGGCGCTCCAAATCTTGGCGGAGCCCAGTATCCGGCCACATCTGCGTATGCGACCGCGGTCGGTGGAACCAGCATCGATCTGCTCAATGTCGACGGCACCAGCTCCGACACCGGCTGGGGAACGAATCAAGACTTCTTAGCCTACGGCGGGATGCTCGCTACAGTTACTCCCAATGGATATTACTGGGACGGCGCCGGCGGCGGAGAAAGCACCCTGATCGCCAAGCCCAAATGGCAGAAAGCTCTGCCTGGAAGCGGCCGCCAGGAGCCGGACATTGCAGCGATCGCCGACCCATACACCGGCGGAGTGATGGTCTACTATGGTCAGATTGGCACCATCGGCGGAACCAGTCTTGCCAGTCCCGTCTTCTCCGCCATCGCGGCTTTGGCATCGCAGAAAGCCGGAGCCAGGCTGGGACAACTGGCGCCCTTGCTCTCCACTCTCCCCAAGGGCGCAATCAACGATGTTCTGCCCGTCACCAGCCCGGAAAACGTGGTTGGTTTCGAGGTCACGACCAGTGGCGCAACCTACTACACCGCTGCCGAGCTGTCAGCACCGCTGGGGAACACAACCAAGTTCTACAGCGCCCTTTACCAACAGGAAGGCGACAACACCGGAATTTGGGTGGTTCAGACCTTCGGAACCGATAGCTCACTCACCGTCGCACCAGGTTGGGATAACGTAACCGGCTGGGGCAGTCCTAACGGCTACACCTTTATCACTGACGTCGCTGCCGCGGTCAAAAAGTAAAAGACGTACGCCACCAAGGTATTCATTAGCGGCGATCCCAGAGCAACAAGCGGGGTGGGGAGGGTTATCCCTCCCTACCACTTACGCGCATGTGGAAATCCATTCGGCCGTTACGGCGAGTGCAAGTCTCTGTACCGTTCGGTGGACAAGGCACAATACGCGATCAACTAAGCAAGCACAGTTCTCGTCAACATCCCGTTGGGCGGTGGTTGAAGTCACTGCAAAGCAGTTCGATTGGCGACAGGCCAAACCACTCATCGGCGACACTTTCCATAAGGACAACCGGTTCGGTCCTGATAAGCGCCGCAGGCTACGGGAGCTTCCTCAGAGACCAAGCCGGACTTGATGAGAGCGCGGGATTCAAGTCGCAATGGCGATTTCGGAGGACTAATTCTGAGATCGCCCAACAGCGCCGTGTCAACACGGCATCAAATCGGCATTACTGGGAGGGCCTTTGCTTCACCAGCATAGCCGTCCTGCTTTTCGTCCGAGTGATACAGAAAGAGGTGGCCAGCGGCTTCAAGAGACGTGAATGCTTCCGACCTCGCTAGAACAATCGTGCGGATCGGAGACTTCCAGTCGCATGTGATGAACGTCTGCACATGAGCGACGCAACCACCAGGTCGTATCTCCGCCGCGATAACGTGTGCTCTCCATCCATCTGGCGGCGTTAGGCCGTTCGCAATTGTACTGAGGAGAGGGGTCTTTCTCTCCGTGATAAAACTGCTCGCGCGAGCCTGCGAGTCATCAATGTCCTCTGCGATGAACTGACGAATATCCGCGAAACATCCCTCACGCCCTGTGAAACGAGAAAATTGACTGAGAAAGTAGTGAAACCCGAGCTTGGCGAAGGCACGATGATAGCGATCGGTCACTTGGAACTTGAGCACGGGGCGTTCGATGACGTTGCTCATTAACGTCCCTTCCGAAAACGTCGCATTAGGCCACGCCTGCTGAATCAGAGGCTAAATCCATTCCCGTTCGTGCGGATGAGACGCTAGAGCGACATCGCACGGCGTAGTGATTTGGCAACGGTCATAAGCAGCTCGAAGTTCTTCGGGCGTCATCTTTGGGTTAAGCGGTATGTCATGAAGAACCTTTCTGCTCTCCTTCTCAATGAAACTGATGGCGCACAATTGCGTCGCTTGACCCCTGCCGATTTCGACGCTGACTTCTCGTCCAGCTACTCGATCAAATGTTCTGGCCTCAATACGCTTGCCACCTGCGCTGCCTCTCATGAATGGATTCACTGAGTCATGCTCTTTGCGGCCGACAATACCGTAATACTTCCGAAAGAAGCCCTCTACGCCGCAGCGCGCTAATTGCTCATCGAGCACACCAAGCCTATTGTTGTTGCAATTCGAACAGAGACGATCCGGCAGCATCGGCGCGTTCCTAAAACACCCAAAGGCCGCGGGGAGAACGTGCTCAGTCGAACCCACAGAATTCGCGCAGTAGAGGCAACTAAGCTTCACCCTCCCATCAAATTGCCTTCTCAGCGTTTCGGGCATGTCGTATTTCATACTGTTCCGTTCAGCGGCGCAGTCCATAGGCTCCAATCTATGGCTCGCGGCGTGGCTTGTACTTTAGAGTATGCCTCACCTTTTCATCAATGAAAAGTCTGCGCTCTAGCTCGGCGCTTGAGGGCGGTTCAATGGCGATGCTGATCACCGGAGGCTGGGCGACTTCCCATTACAAATGCACATTGCGACGAAGTCATAGAATCAGGTGGCATTTCTTGTATTTCTTGCCGCTGCCGCACGGGCACGGATCATTCCGTCCGACCTTTCGTTTTCGCGGTTTTCCATCGACAAATTTGATGCCCGAATCGCGAGAGAGTGTGCGAGTGGCCTCCTCCAGCTCATCGTTCTTCTCCCATTCGAATTCGGCGTTGTATCCAAATAAAAGTGATCCATCAAAAGCATCGACCCCAATCCCAAACCACGAAGGCGCTTTCATCTGGTACTTCTTAGCTAACACGTGACGCTCTAGCCTGCCTGGATCTTCCGCTGACCTGGGATAGTTGCAATGGATGGTTAGGCCAGTATCCCCGCCACTTCCCATTGTGCAGTTATGGTGTCCTTTTATCTCGCGAGTCTGACGGGTTAAATACTCGAGCCCTTGGCTCAGTTGCGTTGCGCTCTCGCTGCCCATCTTGAGCAGCATGAAGCCCAAATCCACAAGTTCGCCGCGAGGGTCGTTGTCGAGTTCGGAGACCAATTTAGCGTAAGCGCTGCCCCTCATTATCGTCAGTATCCCGTGAGGCGTCCGATCACCCGGGACACCATCCCTTCGGACAGCCATCGCCGCATCGAGGCTGCTGGCAACGTCGTCCTGCAGGTGAAGCCAATCCGTGTCCGGCGAAAGCCAGAGATTCGACGTCAAGTGGTATCCAAGGACAGTGAGTTCGTGGCCCGCAAAGACCCTGTCGGAGTATCCCGTTCTTCGGTCGATATAGCTTAGGAGTTGCAGGGGCGAAGCGAGCATTTCCGTCATAACGTCTAGGGTGAAAACATCGGTCACAAGCGGCGACGGGATCTTTCCCGAGACCACGGGTTTGAGAAATTGTCCTACCTGGAAACTAATCGCCGGATAATGGTCCGAAACCAGGCAGAGTAGATAAACCTTTTTTAGCTTGGGAATGGAGATCCGACTCCCGTCCCTGTCGATAACCTTCTTATCTCTGTGCAATAAATGATTCGCACAATTGAGAGCCTGCTCGTACGAATCCGAAATGCTGGCAGCAAAGTCACTCCGGATTGCGCCGTCATTGCCCCTTCTCGCCGCAACGGTAAGGCGTTTGGATTTGACTTGCACGACGATGGCTCTGTTACCAAATAGGACGAGATTGTCGATCTCCCCGGCGGTAGTTGTGGAACCTTCTTCAATGATTACGTTGCGGTACGTATGCTTCTCACCAAACACGCGAGCGAGGCACTTAGCAGAAAAATCCTCTGTGAAGTCCCCTCGGTGCGTAGCCGCTGTATCCCTGTATGAGTCATCTTGGAACATCCAATAGAACGGCGATTCGTATAGAGTCTCGTAAAAGCTATACGCCTGAAAGAGGATGTAGGTACCCTGATTTGTGCGGACAATCGGCTGCGCGTTTGCAAGATTGAAATCGTTCAGCGCCCCAAAGGCCTTGTTGTTTTCACCATTCGAAATGCTGAACGAGTTAAGCACATTGATGATCGTCTGCTCGTTCTCGCTGCTCCCTTCCAGTAGCTCCTGTGGGGTAAATGTGAAGCCTGGCAGAAAAGTAAAGTCGTCCGGAAGCCCTGATCGCAGAGAGTTGTAGAGATCTCCAATGCGAGTCTGTTCAAGGGCGAGGATGGCCCTCCCTACCACCGCAGCCTGATCAATGGTGAATCCTCGGTTCGTATTCACCCATTGCTCGTCAGCACTGTACTTTAGCGGTGCCAGATCTCGGTATTGGGAGGCGTAGGCTGATTCTCCGGTGTAGAAAATGGGCTCTCGCAGGAATGCGCCCGAACCGAGGACCGCGTCGGCGCCCTCATCACGGGCATCCGAACGCATGGCCGCTTTTAGCGGCCCGGCAAGACTGCGGTGCAGTTCCTCAAGGAGCTCTAAAGTCTGGCTTCCTAGCTGTGAGATTTGCTCCTGAGTGGGAATAGTGAAGTCAATGGCCTGCTTGATCATCAAGCCGAGCAACGTAGAGAGCTCCGTTCGTATCAAGTGGTCTTTGTCGAAGGTTTCGTAGAAATCCTCGCCCTTGATGCCCTCAGCGAAACGAACGAATGTATTTTGAACCACGAGAGCTGCAAAGACGTGGATGTAACCGGAAGCACAGCATAGCTGTTCGAGGTCAGCGAAGATCTCGGCTTCGGATCGAGAAGCGCTTGGCATATGGGAATTCTAGCTCGCCGCTTGGGCGGGTGGCCCCGGTCCTGCAAGCTTCGTAAACCACAGGTGAGGGTGCCCCGGTCCCTCGCACTTGGGGACCGTGGATTCCACCGGCCTCACCAGGCCAGAGCCTAAATTCCGATAGATCCTGAGAAATGCCCCAGGCTCCGGGAGCCCCCCCGTACCCTGATCTGGAGAAAGGCCACTAGATCCCAGTCGCCATGACGACATTTCAGGACTAAATTGGGGTCCCCCGCTTGCATCTGATGAGCCGTCACTCACTCTTCAAAACCTCCAAGTGTCAAAACGGAGCCAAAGATGTCGGGAGGAAATGTCAATTGGATATTCATTTCACCAAAAATGGGCGGCATTCCTGCAAACGTTCAAACATTTTACGTCAAGTCAGGGCATAGTCCGATTGGACACATGGGCATCGCTCAATCTGTGGAAGTGCCATTTGAAGGGCGGGATTGTGTCTCGATCGACATCAGTGCCTGGCGAGAGGGTCCCTACGATGGCAACCCGTTCAATTCGCGTCAACCCGAGCTCACTCGGGCGAGCAGATCGACGCCGAAGCCCGCCGTCCCAGCCGAGTGCAACAACCCTGAGTATCTCGTTCATCTGTCAGTGCGAACTTGTCGTCTCGCTGCCTCGCCATTAACTTGGGGATCAACATATGGAGATGAGAACCTTCCCAAATAGGGTCTCCGGACTCCAGCCTAGCGCGTCGCAAGCTGTGAAGGCCCAAACGAAAGGAAGCGGCGAGTAGACAAAACAGCAAAAATTCCAACAGCAAAGATCCAGTACAGCCTTGATACCAACCCGGTTCCGGACCAGTTAAGGTTGCGATAGCCGGAGAGATAGTTCGGTCGGGGACTGCAAGTGGCATGATTCTCGGATCGATCAACAAACCGAGGAGATAGCGTTGAGTGTATTTACCTGCGCACCGAGTCACCCCTCACTGCACCGTAATGCTCTGCGTCACTGGCGCCGCTGCGGCATAAGTCCCATTACCGGCCTGCGCCGCAGTGATCGAACAGGTACCCGCGGCGACGAAGGTCGCCACCTTACCGGAGACCGTGCAAGTGGAAGTTGGGCTCGAAGTATATGTGACGACCAAACCCGAATTGGATGTCGCAGCGAGGGTTAATTTCTCTCCGTGCGTCTGAGTGGGAATGGCGTTAAACGTTATCGTCTGCGGCAGCAGCACCTTGAAGCTCTGTGTGACCGAGATTGCGGCGGCGTAACTTGTGTTGCCAGGCTGCGAAGCGGTAATCGTACAGGTTCCGGCCGCTAGGAGGGTCGCTTCGCCACCCGATACGATGCAAACAGACGCCGAGTTTGAAGCGTAGGTTATCGGCAAGCCCGAACTGGCGGTTGCAGCCATTGTCAACGGCGTACCGACAACTTGGGTTGCAATTGGACCGAAAGCAATCGTCTGCGAACTCAGAACCGTGAAACTCTGCGTGACGGGCGCTGCAGCCGCATAATTCGCGTTGCCGGCTTGGGAAGCGGTAATCGTGCAGGTCCCGGCGGCTACAAAGGTCGCTACTTTTCCAGCGACTGTGCAAACCGGGAGCGTATTTGATGCATACGTGACCCCGAGGTCTGAACTCGCTGTTGCGCTTAACGTCAGCGTTTTCCCCTCCGTTTGTGTTGAAATCGGACCGAATGCGATGGTTTGCGGCAAGAGCACCTTGAAGCTCCGCGTTACCGGTGTCGCCGTCGCAAAAGACGTGTTGCCCGCTTGCGACGCGGTAATCGCGCAGGTGCCGTCGGAAACAAATGTCGCCACTCCATTTGAAACTGAGCACACCTCCGTGGTGCTCGAGCTGTAGCTCACGGGTAAGCTCGAACTAGCGGTCGCGGTGAGTGTCAGCGGTGTTCCAACCACCTGCGTCGGAATCGTCGCAAATGTGATGTTCTGCGAACTCAGCACGGTGAAGTTTTGGGTGACCGGCGTGGCCGCTGCATAGTTTGCATTGCCGGCCTGCGAAGCAATTACGGAACAAATTCCACCGGCAACAGAGGTCGCGACTCTTCCAGACACTGTGCAAACCGAAGGAGTTTCCGACGCATAGGTGACGGCCAAGCCTGAACTGGCCTTGGCGCTCAACGTCAGGTTCGTGCCCTGGGTCTGGGTAGCGATTGCGTTGAAGGCGATCGTTTGCGGTTCGAGCACGTTGAAGCTCTGGATGACGGGTTTCGCCGCAGCGTAGGCAGCGTTTCCCGCTTGTGACGCGATGGTGGTGCACATCCCGTTCTTCAAGAAGGTTGCAACTCCGTTCGATACCGTGCAGACCGTTGTTGTGCTCGAACTATACGACACGGGCAGGCCGGAGCTGGCTGTCGCCGTCAGAGTGAGTGGCGTACCGACAAGCTGAGTAGGAACGGTGGGGAAGGTGATGGTCTGCGTGGCCAGCACCGTGAAGGTTTGGGTCACCGGAATCGCTGCGGCATAAGTGGCGTTGCCGACCTGCGATGCCGTGATGCTGCAGCTACCGCCTGCCAGGAACGTAGCTGTGTTGGCGGAGACTGTGCAGACCGACGTCGTGGATGAAACGTAGCTCACGGCCAGGCCCGAACTGGCTCTTGCGTTCAAGGTTAGGGTAGCGCCTTGTGTCTGGTTAGCAATTGCGCTGAAGGTAATTGTTTGGGCCTTGAGCACACTGAAGCTTTGTTTCACCGGTGGCGCCGCCACATAGGCGGCATTGCCGCTTTGTGATGCGGTGATCGTGCAAGTGCCGATGCCGACCGCCGTCGTGGTGCTTCCAGAGACTGTGCAGATCGACGCGCTCGAGGAAGAGAAGCTCACGGTCAGGCCCGAAGAAGCTGTGGCCGTCAAGGATATCGTTGCACCAACTGGTTGGGCTGGGATGGGGGCGAAGGTGATTGTCTGGGTATTCAGAACAGTGAAGCTCTGAGTGACAGAGGTAGCCGCAGAGTAAGTGTTGTTCCCCGGTTGCGATGCGGTGATGGAACAGGTGCCTGCGGCCAGGAAGGTCGCTGTGCCGCCTGAGACTGTGCAGACGGCTGGCGTGGAACTTGCGTAGCTGACGGCCAAGCCCGAACTAGTACTCGACGTGAGCGACAAAGGCGTCCCAACGTACTGAACGGTAATTGCACCGAAGGTAATGGTCTGCGCTTTGAGGGCGGTAAAGTTGGCTGTCACGCTTTGTGGTCCGCTCATGTTGACCGTGGTACTGGCGGCGGTTGAGGAGGCAACGGATCCAGTCCAGCCAGCGAAGACATAGCCGGCATTTGGAGTGGCGGTGATCGTAGCAGAGGAGCCGGCGTTGAGGTAGCCGCCGCCGCTCACGCTTCCGCCAACAGCTGGGTTCACCGCGGCACTCAAGAGGTATTGAGTCTGGAAGATTGCAGTGTAGCCGGTAGTCGAGCTGTTAGCGGTGACGGTGTGACTGATTGCGCCGCCGTCCGACCAGTTAGAGAAGACATTCTGAGTGCCGGCAGATACCGATTGCGGCGTGGTGGTAGTGAGGGAGTGAGTGGAGCCAACAGCCCAGCCAAAAGTCTGTGCCGAGTTGTAGCTGACTCCATCGACGGAGAACGAGGCTCCCGGCGGGTTGGTGCTGACGGAGACAGCGAGCAATCCGACGCCCGCGAGTTGAATCGTCTGAGTGCCCGCGCTGTTCAGCGAGTTGTCCTGTATCGTGACTGTCCCGCTGGCTGGCCCGCCTGCTTTCGGCGCGACCTGGACGCGGATATTGCAGGAGGCGTTGGGTTGTACCGGCGAGCCGACTGCGCAATCTCCGCTGTTGCCGGTCAATACTCTAAAGTTAGTGTCGCCGGCATCGATCGCGATCGATGCGATGGTGAGCGGCGCGTTCCCCTGATTGGATAAGACCGCTGTCTGCGCCGCGTTCTGGCCATCGATTACATTGCCAAAGCTGAGCGTGGATGGGCTGATCGAAGCGCCTGGATTGCACTTGCCATAGCCTTCCGCCTGCACGATGTTGGCTACTTCGCCTGCGCTCAATGCGCGCGAGTAGGCTGTCGCTTCATCAATCAGGCCGTTGAATGTGAACCATGCTCCGCTGCTGGCCGGCCAGCTCTGCGTGAAACCGGTTCCGAGTTCATACTCGATCGATGATCCGTTCGGAGCCTGCGTCAGTGGCGTGATTGTCCCAATTGCTCCGCCATCCAGATACACAGTTTCGGTAGTGCCGTCATAGGTCACGGCAGCGTGGTGCCATTGGCTATCGTTAACCTTGATCGCACTGACGACGGGGGCTACGCCAGCCGTGCCATAGAACATTTGCGCGTAGAGCCTGCCGTCCGTTCCCACGTAAACTCCGGGGGTCCATCCCGGCACGCTTGCTTCGTAGGGACTTCCGCTTTGCTGGCCCAGGATCACGCCGCCGTTGGCTCCGGCCGTCTGGAACCAGGTTTCAAAGGTGAATGGCCCATTGCTCGGCTGGGCCGGGAATGCGCCGGCCGGCAGAGCGACAAAGGGACTTTGCGTGCCATCGAAGCTGAAGGCCTGACCCACGATCCCAGGCGCGAAGCTGACGTCGCCCCCGAGTGTCGCGTTGTATAAGCCCGTGACGTCATTGGCATTGCCATCGGCTTTCCACCACGCCGTTACGCCCGCCGGAGGAGCTACGCAGGATGTATCTGCGCTGGCGAAGGCGATGTTCGCCGTGGTGGTCGCCGTCGTGGACGAAAGCTGGTAGTTGGCGGCGGCCGAACCGCCTAACGTAATGCCGGTGGCTGTTACGGGAATATTGTTGTCGACGCCTGCGCTGGCGAAAGTCGCGCTGCCAGCAGTGCAGGTCAGATTGCTCGTGTCAACGGGCAACACATTGCTCAACACGCAACTGCTGATGGTTGCGGTGGTTGTGCCATTGAAAGTCTTGTTCGCCGCCGTAATGGTCGGCGTCACGACGACCGGAATTGCAGACACGTTCACAGACGCACTGGCCCCGAGGTAAGGTGGATTCGCCGGCCAGACGGCCTGTAGTTGGCAGGTTCCGACACCGCCGGTCATGGTCACCGACGTGCCGCTGGCCTGGCAAGGGCCAGCCGCGGTGATAGTGGCCGTTGCTCCAGACGTGTTGCTGAGCGATAGCGTGAACGAGGACCCATAAAGCGCAGAGGAGGGTCCGGTGAGCGTGACGACCGGTGTGACCTGGCTCGATCCCGCCAGGGCGACTGTCTGGCTGCCCGCGCCAAACACCGCGTTGTTGGTCAGGGTGACCTGTCCATTGGCCACAGGGGCTTGCGGCGAAAATTGCACGCGCACATTGCAGGATGCATTTGGTTGAAGCACTGTTCCCGTAGCACAATCGCCTGCGCTGCCATTCAACACCGAGAAGTTCGTGTCGCCGCTATCGATAGTGACCGCCGAGATATTGAGCGGCCCATTGCCCGAGTTTGACACCTGTTCGGTCAGCGTTGTGCTCTGGCCCTCGATGATTGTGGGGAAGTTGAGCGCGCCCGGATTCAGGGCCGCCACGGGGTCGCACTTGCCATAAGTGCCGGCTGCGACAATGCTCTGCACTTCGGCCGCGCTAAGCGCGCGTGAATAGATCGTGGCCTCGTCAATGAGCCCGGTGAACGGGTACCAGGCACCATTTCCGTCGGGCCAGACTTGCGAGAAGCCGGTTCCCAACTGATAGATGATGTTGGCTCCATTCGGAGCTTGGGTGAGCGAGGCGATTGTCCCCAGCGATCCCCCATCCAGGTATACAACTTCGTTGCTTCCGTCATAGGTTACCGCTACATGGTGCCACTTGCCGTCGTTCACGACAATGGGGCTGGAAATTGGCGTAACACCGTTGGTGCTGTAGAACATCTGGGCGTTAAGTACCCCATCGGGACCGATATAAATCGCGGGAGTCCAGCCGCCAACGCTGGTTTCATAGGCGGGTCCGCTCTGTTGTCCCAGCACAACGCCGCCGGTTGTGGTCTGGAACCAGGTCTCGAAGGTGAAGGGTCCGTTGCCCGGCTGGGTGGGGAAGGCGCCGGTTGGCACCGCGACATAAGAGTTCAGAGAACCATCGAAGCTGAAGGCCTGACCTACTTTACCCGCCGCGAAGCTGGCATCTCCGTTTAACGTGCCATTGAACGCACCGGTCGCGTCGGCGGCATTGCCATCGCCTTTGAACCACGCCGCGATGCCTGAGGGCGCTGCGACGCAAGCGTTGGCGGAGTTCGATATCGTGATGTTTGCCGTGGTCACCGCGGTTGTTGTCGCGAGCACGTAATTGGCCGCTGCCGAACCGGTCAGACTGATCCCTGTAGCAGTGACGGGAATGTTGACATCTGCTCCGGCTAATGCAAAGGTCGCGCTGGCCGCCGTGCAGGCGACGTTGCCTGCGTCAACCGCCGCCACATCAGTTACTGAACAACTGGTGATGGTAGCCGCCGTGGTGCCGTCGAAAATCTTGCTGGCCGCTGTCACGACGGGCGTAACGGGCAAGGGAGCGGCGACAACGCCGAGTGATGCTGTCGCGCCGCCGTAGCTGCCGCTCGCCGCCCATGTGGCCTGCAATTCGCAGGTACCGGCGCCGGCCGTCAAGGTGACGTTGGTCCCGTTGACCTGGCAAGGTCCGCCCGTTACCGCGATGGTAGCTGTCGCGCCGCTATTGCTGGTCGCATTCACCGAAAATGTCGTGCCATAGAAGCCATATCCGGGGCCGGTGAAGCTGACGGTCGGCGGCTGGAGAAGCGTTCCGCAGACATCGACGCTGTCCTCTCCAGGGCAGGTCGCTCCGTTGATATAAGGCGCGGCGGAATTACCGCGCGCAGGCGATCCGGCATCCGCCGCGATGTTGGCGGATCCGCTGCCTGCTCCAAAAGTCGAACCGCTGTTGACCGCCTGGGCGCCGTTGTAGATAAAGAGTGCGCCGCCTTTGCCCTGGCCGTAGTTGGCCGTGGTCGCCCCGTACCCGCCTGAGTACGCCGTTACTAAATCCGTACCGCCCACAGCGGAGTTGTTCAAGAACTGGTCGTTGTTCAGAGTCAGTGTGCCAGCGTATTCGAATATCGCGCCGCCGAAGCCTGCGCCGCCGCCGCCGCCGCCAATGGCGGTGTCACGGCTGCTGTTGTAGCCCGAACCGCCGCCAAAACCGCCGACACCGGGTGTTACTGAACCGCTGTAACCAGCGCCGCCGCCGCCGCCGAAACCGCCATTCCCGCTGGTTCCGTCGAGCGCACTCCCGCCGCCGCCGCCGAACCCGCCGTTCCCGGCCGGACCACCATTCCCGTTAATGCCGCCTGCGCCGCCTCCGCCAAAGTCGCCGGATGCGCCATAGAACAAACCTCCAAGGCCCAGCAGGTCTCCGCCTGCGCCTCCCGGAATGTAGAACTGATTGTAACTATTTTCAATTACGCCACTTCCACCGAAGCCGCCACCGCCCTCCTGTCCGGCTTCAATGGTGCTTGCACCCAAAGCCTCGTTGCCGGCGAAGATGACCTCAGTCAGGTTGACGTTGCCCCCAGCCATGAAAATGGCGCCGCCCATGCCCGCCGCGCCGCCGCCCTGGCCTGACGAGCCGCCCTGCCCCAAACCGTTCTGCAGTGTCAGGCCGCTGATCGATACCGTGCCGCCGCCAATGAAGAACAAACGGGTGGCCCTTCCGCCATCGATTGCCAGCGCGCTCGCGCCCGGGCCGGAAATGGTCAGACTGTCGTCGATGCGCAGCCGGCTGGTTAGCGCAATCACGCCCGTCAACTGAGAAAGATCGACGGTGGATCCGCTGCAGGCATTGTTCACCGCATTGCGCAGGCTATCGTCGCTCGCCTGGGTAACGGAGACGGGATTACCGCTAGGGTTCAGGCATTGTTCTGTCGTCACCGTCGTTTGATTTGTGACAACGCCGTCATACCCAGTCACGGTGAATGTGCCCGGCGTGCCGTTTGCCGTCAGTTGCGGCGAGGCGCCGTATCCCTGGCTATCCAGGTTCACGGTGACCGAACTAGCTCCATTGAAAGATCCGCCAGCCCCGTTTGCAGCGGGCACGGCTGTGTATACGATCGAACCTGCGGTCGCTGTCGGCGACGCTTGCATGATGAACGGTTGCGGCAGCGTGCGCGTGGTGACGCCTGTCTGGCTGGCGCCGTAGGCAAAGCTGGCTACCGCGTTATTCAGGGTAAAGCTATACGAAGGCAGGCCCGGCGAGCTCGCCACCACCGCAAATGTCCCCGATGTGGCGTTCGTAGTTAATGCTGGCGCGGTCACCGTGCCATCCGATGCCGTGGTGTTTGTAAACGTACTGCCACCGGAAACGAAGGTCGCCGAGGCTCCGCTGGCACCCGGAGTTACCGTGAACGTTACGGCCACGCCCAGCGTAGGTATTGCGTTCTGGTTTACCACCAGCACCTTCAGGTTGTTGGCAAAAGTGGTGTTCGGCGCGGCGGTTTGATTATCGCCCCCCACAGGATCGATCTGCGTATAGTTTGCGAGGTTGAAAGTGACGAGGGCCCAGCCTGCGCCAGTTATGCCCGTCGGCGCAAAGGCGGTCGCGTTGTAGCTCCCGATTGTTCCATTCGCCGTCAATGTCGGGGCGGATGCACTCCCGTCGGAACCGGTTTGCACGGTCACCGTTGTAACCCCGCCGCTGAAGGTTCCCGATGCTCCGCTCGATGGCACCGAGAATTGGATAGAAAGTCCTGACAGCGGGGTTCCGCCCGCGCTGTAGGCTAAGACTTTAAGATTGGTGGCGAATGGCTGATTGAGCAATGCACCCTGGCCGGCTCCGGCTGCCGCCACAAGTCCGTTAGGGGTGCCTGTCAGGGTAAAGGTTTGGGAAATGCTTGTACCCTCTACCGTGGCGGTTACCGCAGCCGTGCCTATCGTTGTCGCGTATACCTGGCCCGTGGACAGGTATCCGTGGGCATCGGTTTGACCGGAGTACGAGCCGTTGGAATAGGCACTGCCGAAACTCACGCCATTCGTGGGGGCAGAAAATGTCACCCAGGCCCCCGGAACTCCATTGTTGTTCGCATCCAATACCTGAACAACGAGGTTGGTAGCAAACGGCTCGAAATAGGCGGTGCTTTGGTTGTTTCCCGCCACAATATTGATCGTCGCGGGGGGAGCCGGCGACTGCTGTTTTATGAAGACCGGTACACCCAGAATCGTGAGCGTTCCGATACGTGGAGCGCCATAATTTGTGCTGTAGGAGAACTGCACCACTCCATTGGCCGCGCTCACCACCGTGAGCCATGGCGAGTCGCTTACCGGGGCGAAGACACCGGTCAGACTTTGCGAGGCGGGCAAGACCTGGATCGACCCCGCGCCGCCGTCCGCAGACTCGGTGAAACCAGCCCTTCCGGTCGAGATATAAGCGTTGGGCATCTCTCGGACCCACTGCTTGGGGCCTTCCGATATGTAGACGTTGCGTGCCGAATCCACAGCCGTATAGAACACTCCGTTCAGTAAATTGGCCAGTTCGACGGGCTGGTTGATATAAAGGGCGCCTCCACCCGTGGTTCCAAATGGATCCACCCTCCCGAGCCGAGTGCCGGTGAGATCGGCGAAATAGATATAACCCCCGTTATCGACGGATAGCCCTGAGATTGGCCCGCCGCCGGGATTGCCGTTATAGGCAGTGTCCGGGACAAGGATGGTTCCAGGGGCAGGTGTCACGCCTGTAGGCAGGGGATTGGGAAAACTCAAGAATATCGGGTTTTGACTTTGCGGATTGGCGCCGATCGTTTGATCCCCGATGTCCGCGACCCAGGTGTTACCCAAAAGATCGGTAGCGCAGCTCGCATTGTTGACGTTATCCGCCAGAGTGACATTCTGGCCGGCCGCATCGACACAGACCTGCGCCGGAAAAACGGCGCTTGAGTTCCAGATCAACTGGGCTGTCTGCTGGTTGGCTGGCAGCTCGGCGACAAAGTAACTCTTGGATGTTTCAGTTGTGAAGAGGAAGAACATATCCCCTGCCGCGTCCAGCGCTACGTCCAGCGGTGAGACTTGACTGAGGTCGGCGGCGCCAACCCAACTCAGGCTCATGTTTACTTGTGTCAGTTGCTGGGAGGATGCATTCCATTCCTGGACCGTCTTCGAAGGCTGATCGGCGATGTAGAGGTTGCCCTGGTTGTCCGTTGCGATCCCCATCGGACCAAGCAGCCCGTTGGCATTCGACGCTAACGTCACCAGTCCGGCATGCACATAACCCTGTCCGGCCTGCGTGACGGTCAGCGTAGCACTTGCCGGCCCGCCGATGTTGATGGTTGCGGTACGCGTAGCGCCGGTGTTGGCGGTGAAGTGAAACCGGAGCCTGGTTCCACTATCGCTGAAGTTGGCGCCCGCCACAACGGTGAGCCAGTCGGCGCTTGGGTTCACCTGCCACGTCTCGGTTCCGGTGAGGCCGGTGGCGAGAACGATGACGCTATCGGTGCCGTCCTGCGCAGGTTCGACGAATGAGGACAGCGCCGGAGTCAGTTGGACCGTTTGGGCCAGCGCCGAAGTCGTCAAGAGCAGAGGCAGAAGGGCAAATAGGATCGTGCGGGCAAGTTTCATGATTTGGCTCCTATCAACCAAGGCGCAGAAACGCCGGCTCGAACCGCAAAATGGAGGAAGAAAGTTGAATTTTTCGAAGTACAGCCGGCTGGGCGGGAGATTTAGCGGTATTTTTCGAAAATGATGCGGTTCGGGGCGGGTAAATTACGCCTATGTTATTGAGGACTCCTGTGCGGCAAAGTCCGCGAACCGAGCCTTTAGCCCTGAATCAGAGAGGAACGCACACAATGAAACCAAACACAGTGCATGAGATGGCTCCCCGTTTTCTCGAGTCCGGCAGCTTGCCGGACGCTGGTTTACGTGAGGGGCTGACGGAACTGACCTACTCTGAGCTTGCCTGCGCCACAGGCGGCCAAGGCCAGAGCGCACCCACAGTGACTGTGCTCCAATTCCTTGGTACGAACAAAACACCGGACCTGGGTGGACCGAACTCCGGGCCTACGATCACCCTGGTCCCAAATTACAACCCGCCAACGATCATCACTTGCACGGGCTGCGGGGGCTTTGGGGATCTTTGGGGTGGACCCACGGAATCTCTCCAGATTGCGGCGATATGGACCACCATATCGACTTGGGTATTCAATGCAACTCTCATTGGATCCCTCGTAAACGTTATAAAGAACATTCAACAGGTACAAGCGGAGAATCTTGTGAAGGAGTACTACGAGGGAGAGTACAATCCGCCTCAGGTTCAGACCATACAAGCGGCGCAAGTGCCGAAGGTTGCCGCGCAGTTAACGACGGAAGAAGGTCTGACGGCCGGGGAGGAAACATTTGAGGAGGTTGTAGCGGGCCTTGAGGCAGCCGCGGAAGCGTTCGCGGAGTTCGAGTGAGTCAGATGTCGTACCCTCCTCGATTTGGCGCGCGCATAATGCTGCTCTCAAAGCATCGGCCATAGGATGACTGAATGAAAGAGCAGATATTTCGGCAGGTCGCCCTGGCCCGCATGTCATCGCCTGACCAACTGGACCAGGTGGTGACGATCACCAGCGCCCGGGAATGGCTGACTCTCCTCTCTGTGGTACTGGTCGTTGCGTGTTTTGTTGTCTGGGGCTTCACCGGTAGTCTGCCAACCAGCACCGAGGCGCCGGGGATCCTGGTCAGCGCTGGAAAACCGGTCAGCGTGGTGGCGCCGGGGGCTGGCAGGATCGCGCAGTGGGTGGTCAAACCGGGCGAGTCCATCAAGCCCGGGCAGGTAGTTGCGATCCTTTCAGCTGAGCGCGCCATCCAGGGCTCCTCGTCGATGCGGGAGATTGATTCGCCGTACTCGGGCAAAGTCATCGAAATCCAGACCCCACAAGGTTCGCGGGTTGAGGAGGGCGCGGCAATTCTTACTCTCTCGCCGAAGGACGCGAAGGCCCTTGAGCTGGCAGTGTTCGTTCCTGCCCTGAAAGCCCAGGAGGTGAAACCCGGCATGGCGGTCGAAATCAAGCCTTCCTTTATCGCCGGTGGAGAGTATGGTTTCCTGCGCGGCAGGGTGAGTACGGTCGCCGAGAATCCATCAAGCGATGCGGCACTTGCAGTCATGTTGCAGGACAGCCCAATGGCCCAAACCGTAGCGGCGCGCAGACCCGTCAACGAGGTGCGTATCCAGTTGATCGCCGATCACGGGACGCCGAGCGGTTACCAATGGTCTACGAAAGAGGGCGCACCGCTAAAGATGGCTATCGATATGCCATGCGTGGCACGAATTGTTGTTCGCGAAGATCCTCCTATCAAGTTGGTGATTCCGGCTGCCAGGAAATGGATCGAGGCGTTCTAATGCTCGAGAAGGTAAGAAAGTCGCGGGTACGCACGCCTACCGTGATGCAGATGGAGGCTGTGGAATGCGGTGCGGCCGCGCTTGGCATCGTCCTTGCCCATCACAAGAAATTTGTGCCGCTGGAGCAGTTGCGAAGGGTCTGCGGTATCTCGCGCGATGGTACCCATGCAGGCAACATTGTCAGGGCCGCTGGCCAGATGGGGCTTCTCGCAAAGGGCTATAAAGCCGAACCGGAGGATCTGCCCGACCTGCCGCTTCCGATGATCGTCCACTGGAATCTCAATCACTTTGTGGTGGTGGAAGGATTCGCCAAGGACACGGTATACCTGAACGACCCGGCCACGGGACCGAGGATGGTCGCGGACGACGAATTCAATCTGAGTTTCAGCGGCGTGACCCTCGTTTTCGAGAAAGATGAAACATTCGTTCCCGGAGGTTTGCGGCCGTCAGCCTGGCGTGGGTTGTGGAAGCGCCTGCCTTCCCATTGGACGCCCTGGACTTTCCTGACCATCACATCGCTGGCCTTGGTGATTCCGGGGCTGGTCTTACCTGTTTTTTCACGCGTCTTCGTCGACGCCATTCTGACGGCTGGCTTAACAACGTGGACCAATCGGCTACTTCTGGCTATGAGCATCACAGCCGTAGTCACCGCCGCCCTGACCTACCTGCAAGCCACCGTATTGACGCGGTTTCAGGCTTATCTGGCGCTGAGTTCATCCAGCCGTTTTGTATGGCATGTGCTGCGGCTGCCGCTGGAGTTCTTCTCTCAGCGGTTCGCCGGAGACGTGAGCGAGCGCATTAGCAGCAACGACAGGGTGGCGGCGCTGCTGGCAGGTGGAATCTCCACGCATCTCGTCAACCTGTTGGTGATCGGCTTCTACGCTTTTCTCATGATCCGCTACGACATTTTGCTCACCTCGGCGGGGGTCTTGATCGCATCCGCGAACCTGTTGGTTCTCTTCCTGGTGTCGCGCGCCCATACCGATCAAAACAGGCTCCACTTGCAGGAAGAAGGCAAATTCGCGGGTGTCTCTCTGGCTGGGTTGAAGATGATTGAGACCGTGAAGGCCACTGGCGGCGAAGCCGGATACTTTGCTCGCTGGGCAGGCTATCAAGCCAAGGTGCTGAATGCCCGCCAGCAGCTCGGTGTCACGTCGCTTTGGCTTTCGACCGCTCCGTCGGTTCTCAATGCGATCAATGGAGCCGCCATCCTTTACCTGGGCGGTCTGCGAATCATGAATGGCGTACTGACCATCGGAATGCTGTTCGCTTTCCAGGCGCTGATGGGAGGTTTCATGGCTCCCGTAATGGGACTTATGGGCCTCGGCAGCAATCTGCAATCGTTACGCGCTACCCTCACCCGGCTCGACGATGTCATGGATTGTCCGGCGGACGCACATGTGGATTGGGACAGCGTGCCCGCAGCGGTTGACGGTACGCTTACCAAGCTCGCGGGCGAGATTGAACTGCGCAACCTGGTATTCGGCTATAACCGCCTGACAGAACCCCTGGTGACGGACTTCAGTTTGCGGATCAAGCCCGGGCAGAGAGTCGGCCTGGTGGGCGCAACCGGCAGCGGTAAGTCCACGATCGTGAAGCTCGTCTGCGGTCTGTATCAACCCTGGGAAGGCGAGGTGCTGTTGGACGGCAGGCCTCGGGGCGAGATCGCACGATCTCTCATTGCCAACTCTGTCGCGTTCGTGGACCAGGACATCACATTTTTTCACGGCACAATCCGCGAGAATCTGACGATGTGGGACTCCACCATTCCCGAAAGGGACGTAGTACAGGCGGCCAAAGATGCCTGCATTCACGACGACATCATCGGCATTCTGGGAGGCTACGAGCGGACACCGGGCGAAGGGGCCAACGACCTCAGCGGCGGCCAGCGCCAGCGTCTTGAACTGGCCCGAGCGCTGGCTACGAATCCACGGGTACTGATTCTCGATGAAGCGACGAGTGCGCTGGACTCGCGCACCGAAAAGCTGGTGGATGACAATCTGCGCCGCCGCGGTTGCACTCTTCTGATTGTGGCGCACCGACTAAGCACCGTGCGGGATTGCGACGAGATCATCGTCATGGAGGACGGTCGAATCGTACAGCGCGGAAGGCACAACGACTTGATCCGAATGGAAGGACCGTACGCGTCCTTCGCCCAAGTCGAGCAAGCAACATGACGCCCCCCGCCTGGATAGTGGAAACCGGCTACGTGGATCTTTTTCTGGCACCCGTAACCACTGCGGGAACCTATGACAGACTGCCCGCAAACGTCCCGGCGTTATCGGCGACCTGTCCGAATCTCGTCTCGCCCGGGCCACGAAGCCACATTGCCCGCATCGAAAAGGGCAGCCTTTTCCTCGAAATTGACGCATCGACCCTACCGAACGGCTGGATCATCTTCGCGCAGTCGACGCCTGAAACCAAACTGCGGAGTACGGATCTCGCCAGCGTTCCCGCGAAATCCATAGAATCCTGGCTTTCGCTGCTTGCCGGGGTGATCACGCGCAATGGTGCGGAGCCTGGCAGAGTCCAGCCACTATCTCCGGAGGTTGTCGCGGAGATTGCGCGCGATCTGCGGACTCCGGCTGCCCTCCATGAAGACAGCAGTCGGGCCGGGCTAGAGCAGTTCCATCGCATTTTCGGCAGGACCCTGGTCCTCGCCCACGAAGCGGCTGAAGCGAAAGAACGGTTGCTGCTCGAAGCAAGGCGATCCGAGGATGAGTCGGGACTGAATGCCGCGCTCCACCAATTGATGGCTCCCTTATCCAGGGCGGCCGGGGAGCAGGCCCTCCAACCCCACACCACCGATCCCCTACTCAAAGCCTGCCGTGCCATTGGCGTGGTTCAAGGTATCAACTTCAAGGCTTCGCCAGATTTCCTCCGTAACCTTACCGCCCCCGATCCGCTAAGCGCGCTATGCAGAAGCGCGGGAGCACGCCACCGCCGTGTTGCGCTGGGTGGCGATTGGTACCGGCGTGCGGGTCAACCCCTTCTGGCGTATCGCGAATCCGATGGCCGTCCACTGGCCCTGTTTCCAGGCCGATCGCGTTCCTACTCTGTTTACGATCCTGTGACAGGCTCACGAACCAAAGTAGACCGCGATCTGGCGGATTCCCTTCGGCCATTTGCATATTGCTTTTACCGAGGTTTTCCGCCAACGCCGGTCAAGCTGAAAGATCTTTGTCTTTTTGGATTAAGAGGCTGCTGGCGCGACCTCGCTCTGGTCTTCACGCTGGCGCTGCTGGTCGGGCTGATGGGAATGGTGCTCCCGGTCCTAACCAGGGACGTATTCGACGTCATTATTCCGGGCGGCCGGCGCAACAGCCTGATGGGGGTCGCGGTGTTCATTCTCGCCGCTTCGCTCGCCTCTACACTAATTGGGTTGACGCGCGGATTTGCGCTCCTCAGGATTGAGAACCAGGTGGAGGCCGGAGTCCAGGCCGCCATTTGGATGCGCCTGCTTTCACTTCCCGCCGCGTTCTTCCGGCAGTTCTCGGTGGGCGACCTTGAAGCCCGTGCTACGGCTATCGGTACCATTCGTCAAATGCTCACATCTTCGGCCCTTTCGGTCCTTTTTGCGGGCATCTTCTCCATTGGCAATTTCGCCTTGCTCTTTTACTACAGCGTCCCGCTGGCCCTGGTCGCTACCATCCTGACCATTGTGCAATTGACGGCTTTTCTCGGCTTTGCCATAGCGCAACTGCAGATTCAGCGCGCCAGCCTGGATGTCCAGGGTCGCCTCTATGGGCTGTTGCTTCAGTTGATCGCCAATATCTCCAAATTTCGAGTGTCGGCCACCGAGAATCGAGCGTTTATGGCCTGGTCGCGCATCTTCGTCGCATACAGAAGGCGCGGGATGCGTTCCGCCAGGGTGAGCAACGGGATGGCAGTCGTTGGCCGGGTCTTTTCCATAGTTTCTTCCATGGCCATCTTTTGGATAACAAGCAAAACCACGACCGGATCTAAAGCCTTCACCACCGGCGATTTTATGGCGTTCATGTCGGCCTACGGTTCGTTCTCCGGAGCGCTGATGAGTATGGGCCAGGTCGGCGTGGGCTTGGTAGCGACGATTCCTTTGTATCGGCGGGTCAAGCCGATTCTCAATGCGCTGCCGGAATCGGATCCATCCAAGCAGGTTGCCGGTGAACTCGCTGGCCACATCGAAATGCGCAATGTTTCCTTTCGCTACCGCAAGGATGGCCCGCAGGTTCTGAAGAACATCTCGCTGTCCGTTGCTCCCGGCGAATTCGTGGCCATCGTAGGGCCGTCCGGGTCGGGAAAATCCACGGTTGCGCGCTTGCTACTGGGTCTTGAGAGGCCCGACTCAGGAGCGATCTTCTATGACGGACAGGACATCGCAACGCTGGACATCGCCAGCCTTCGCCAGCAGATGGGAGTTGTGATGCAGAATTCGAACGTCTTCAGCGGCGATATCTACAGCAACGTCGCATCTTCCACACAGTGCACCGTGGAGGAGGCGTGGCAGGCGGCCCGAGTCGCCACACTGGATGACGACTTAAAGGCGATGCCCATGGGAATGCATACAGTGCTGGGCGAAGCCGGGGTAGGACTTTCCGGAGGGCAGCGCCAGCGCCTGATGATAGCCCGCGCCGTTGCCGGCAAGCCGCGAGTTCTGTTGCTCGATGAGGCCACCAGCGCGCTCGATAACCGCACACAAGACAAGGTCAGCCAAAACCTGCGGCAGTTGCGGTCGACCCGCGTGGTCATCGCCCACCGGTTGACCACCGTGATGAATGCAGACCGCATCTTTATGATAGACAATGGCTTGCTAGTGCAGTCAGGGTCTTATCAGGAGTTGTCTGCTCGACCAGGACCATTCGCAGAGTTTGTGAAGCGGCAGCTAACATAGTCGTCATCTTTGGTATCTTACTGCAAATAAAGGTTCAGCTCTATCAGGGCCACTATCGGCTGTCCTGCCCGCTCTCTTGCCAAGGCCCTGGATCGCCTGCCTCCCGAACCCTGACACCCCCCAACCTTAGCAGGCAAATTGTCGAACTGCGCGAGTGCTCTAACTCCAGAAACCGCGCACGACTGATACTTTTTACAGATTCTTAACGCGGCCTGTATTATGGTTACCTGAATCCCCATATCCGAGTCAGCGGAGCGGTACTGAGCTGACCTTCATCACGTCTTGCACGACCTCTTACAACGTAAACGGTGCAGGTCTGCACTTCCGAAGTTAGGAATTTGCCAGCGTTTTCGGTGCGAAGGTTGACGCCGCGGCCGTTTTGCGGCAATTGCTTGCAAGCAAAGGAGGTCTCCGAAGGTGACGCCTGAAGAGCATACGCGGGCGGTCGAATTATTCGAGGAGCTTCGCGAATTATCGCCAGCCAGCCAAGCCGAGGCGCTAGCGGACGCTTGCCATGGAAATGCCGCCCTATATTCGCTGGTTCAGGACCTTCTCAGAGCCGATCAAAAAAGCGGTGCGGCTTCCTTCCTCGAACGCAACGCTTTGGAGGATGCGGCAACTCTTCTGATTCAAGATTTTCCAACCTTTCCTGACACCGGCAGCCGTGTTGGAAACTACCGTCTTGGTTCCAGGATTGGATCTGGTGGAATGGGTGTGGTTTTTGAAGCCGAAGACCTTCGCCTGCCGAGACGCTTGGCCATAAAGCTCCTGCCGCCCCAGTCCTTTGCCTCCGAGAGCAAGGAACGGATTCAGCGTTTCGAGCGCGAAGGGCGAACTGCTTCGTCGCTTAATCATCCTCACATTGTCTCCATACTGGATGCCGCCTTCGATCAGGGTTTTTACTACATCGCGATGGAGTTCGTGGAAGGCCAAACGCTCCGCACCCTGATTGATGAGTCATCGAATACGCTGGAAGCGGCTACTTTTCTCGATATCATGTGCCAGACCGCCTCGGCCCTTAGCGCCGCGCACCAAGCCGGCGTGGTGCATCGCGACATCAAGCCAGAAAACATCATGGTGCGGCCGGACGGATTCATCAAAGTGCTCGATTTCGGTTTGGCGATGGTTCGAGAGTCTTCTCGCGACCCCGCCGATCTCCGCACCAAACCGGGTCACCTGGCCGGGACCATTCAATATCTTTCACCTGAACAGGTTTTAGGAAAGCCAGCTAGTCCGCGTAGTGATTTATTCAGTCTGGGAGTGTTGGCATATGAAATGGCGACGGGCCAGCGTCCCTTTGAAGGCGCCACCGACGGCATGATTTTCGACGCCATTTTGAACCAAACGCCGATGCCACCGTCTGCGTTACGTGCCGATATTGGGCCCGACGTGGATAAGATGATTCTGCAGTTGCTCGAAAAAGACCCCGACCTTCGCTTCCAGACAGCTGCAGATCTAAGAAGTTGTTGCAAGCGGCTGACTCGAGATTCCTCACGTCCCCCGTTACTAAAGGCAAGCCTTCCCCACAGGGGGCGCCGTCTTCGCGTGAGCACCGTGCTGGTGGCAAGTTTGACAGCCCTCATCGGCGTTGGCTCGATATGGTTCTTCGGGCATCCCAGCCAAACCGCCCCCTCGCCGCTTCCCGTCCACTTCGAGCAACTAACGGACGGCGATAGCGAGCAGAACTTCCCGAGTCTCAGTCCGGATGGCAAGCAGTTCGTTTATGCGAGCCATCGAAACGGGAAGTGGGACATTTTTCTGCAGCGCACCGGAGGCAGGACTAGTCTTAATCTAACCCGCGACTATCCCAACGATAATACGCAGCCTGCCTTGTCGAGCGACGGTTCACTCATCGCTTTTCGCTCCGAACGCAACGGCGGCGGACTCTTCGTTATGGAGTCCACAGGCGAGAATCCTAAGCGAGTTGCGGCGCGAGGCTACACGCCATCGTGGTCGCCCGATCGCCGCCGCCTCGTGTTTTGTACACACACTTTTGTGGCGCCCGGCCAAGTGCCGCCGCCTCCAAGCCAGTTGTACATCGTCAACTTAGAGGACGGCACGCAAACTCTGCTCAAGACCGGCGACGCCTTGCAGCCCAACTGGTCACCGCATGGATATCGAATTGCCTACTGGGGGTTATCCGCCGGCGGACGTCGAGACATCTTCACGATTGCGCCCGGCAAAGAGGGGCAGCCTGTGCCGGTAACAGCGGATGCGCCTGTTGATTGGAACCCCGTCTGGTCGCCTTCGGGGCAACAGCTTTATTTCCTAAGCGATCGTGGCGGGTCGATGAACATCTGGCGAATTGCCATGGATGAACGGTCTGGAAGCACTCTAGGACCGCCGGAGCCGGTTACCGTGCCCGCAGAGTCGGTCGGTTCTCTGGCCATAGCGGGCTCCGGGAACTCCTTGATCTATTCGCGGACTTCGAGGCGCACGAGTCTGGGACGGATCATGTTTGATCCACTTCGCCGCGTGGTGAAAGGAACTCCGGAACCTCTAGGAGAGGGCCAAACAGCTTTTAATATTGGCTTCTCGCCGGACGGGTCGCAATTGGTCTACGACACCATCGGTGACGTTTCGGAAAATCTTTGGATCATGAACTCCGATGGCACCCACAGGCGTCTCCTCACTTCGGATGCCTATCGAAACCGCGGCCCGCAATGGTCTCCCCGCGGGGACGAGATAGTATTTTATTCGGACCGGTCGGGACATTACGAGGAATGGGTCATTCACCCTGACGGCAGCGGACTTCGTCCCCTTACCGACGGCGGCAAGCTCGACATGCAAAACGGAATTTGGTCGCCAGATGGAGAAGAGGTCCTCGCCGGGCGATTCGGTCAAACGCTGCTGCTCGATTCCAGGCGTGCTAACCCGGTCACAAATCAGAACGAGGCTGCTGCCGCTCTTAAAACCTCAAGTCTCTTTTGCAGTGCGTGGACCTATGGGCCGGACGGAAGCTTGGCTGCTTGCGACTTCGTTCAAAATTCTGGCGGCTACGAGGCGGTGGTGTATTCCCCGGCTAAAGACAAGCTGGAAGAGACGGGAATAAAAGGAACATCTACTATCTGGGCACCTTCCTCAAACAAGGCCGACAGTCACAGGGCTTTAATCCTCGCCCGGGACTCCCGCTGCCTGCTTTATGATCGCGTGCTCAAGCGCGAGTCGGAACTTTTCTCGGTTCCGCCGAACAAAATTATTGGTCTCGCTTCCGCTCCCGATGGCAGGTCCATTTACTTTACCGAGAGCATTCGGGAGTCGGCTCTTTGGGTTGCCTCGTTTCGAGACAATAGCGGAGATCGACGCGCTCAAGAATGATCTTTATTGTAGTCTTCAAGTATGCGCAAGAGTCCGCTATCTGCCGTCCAGCTCACGGTCATGCTCAGGGCCTGGAATGATGGCGATTCCTCGGCACTTGAGCAATTAACACCCATCGTCTACAACGAGCTACACCGTTTGGCAAGACTGCGCATGCTTGCCGAGCGACCGGAGCACCTGCTGCAACCCTCTGCGCTGGTCAACGAGGCCTTCATCCGTCTCATGACAGGTTCACACGGAGAGTGGCGCGACCGGGTCCACTTCTTTGGTTTCGCGTCCCGTCTGATGCGTCAGATCCTGGTGGACTTCGCGCGCGCCCAGAAAGCAACGCGCCGCGGAGCGCGTGCGACGCACTTGGACCTCGCCGTCGCCGAAGAAGTCCCGGTGCAACCAACGTTCGATAACCTGATAGATCTGGACGCTGCGCTCGAAGATCTAGCTAAGCTTAACGAGCGCCAGGCACGTGTTGTGGAACTTCGCTACTTTGGGGGTCTGGAGAATTCCGAAGTAGCCGAAGCCCTCGGCGTCTCGGACGACACCGTGATGCGGGACTGGCGATTCGCGCGCGCCTGGCTCTCTGACCGCATCGCTAGGAAATAACGCTTGTCGGGAACGGAGCAAGCACGAAGGAGAATCCTCGCCTGCCTATGAGACAGGCTTGGCCGGACTCGCGAAAACAGCCAGAGGTACCAACCGACGGATCGTGAATATGCGATCCCAACCCGCAAATTCAGGGTCACTCCATATCAGGGATCCGCTGACCTCTCATTTGAGGGTCAAGCGGCGGCAATCGGCAAGCTGGATGTCTATGCCTGGTGAGGAGTTAGCGCGGGTGACGCCGAACGTCTGCCAAATCGGCCGCGAACTCAGAATTCGATCAAACACGTGCCGTCTTGATAGCTCAGAACACTGTCACTGTCTACCAAATGCACATTCCGTGAAGGTGCCGAACCTAAACCGCCGCTTCCAGTGAGATAATCGGCCAATCTCCCGGATCACGCCCTCCCGCCTGTAGGTAAGAAGTATATTTTCTTTCAGTTGAAGTTTTCTTCAGGAGGCGGGGCTCCGCTTCTGGCAGTGATCTTGTCGGGTCGGAACCAGAGGCGAAACCCCTGTGAAATACGATCCTCTTTGTCTCAGTGTCCGTCCCGCTGTGCGAGCTTTCCACGGGCTGGGGGGAAGACTGCGACGGGATCATTCTACGCCATTGCCCGGTTTGTGAACGGGATTCGATCATTGGTCACGGGCGCCGTCGCAAGCAGGCCCACGACGAGTATCACGACTGGATTGTGATTCATCGTGGCCGCTGCGCTGGTTGCGGTACGACCTTCACTTTCTTTCCGCTGTTTTCTCTTCCCTACACGCATTACAGCCTGCTGGCGCGCTGTCAGGCACTGTTGCGACGCTTTGTGGAGCACTGCTCGTGGGAGAAGGCATTGCCCAAGCTTCAAGACCCTGATCGCTTGCCTGATCCTTCCACTGTCCGCGGCTGGGCGAGCGGCCTGGACACGACCCAGTTGGCTCATTCCTTTCTCAGTGAGACCGTTTCCCGGGTAGCTCATTGGCTAGATCGCGGTCGTCAGGCGCTTGGCGAGGCCGGACCATTGTCCTGGATAACTCCTGTCTTGCAGAACCTATGGCCGTTGCGGCTTTAAGAAAAATCCCTTCACCCACCATCCTTGCCTTGGATTGCCGGCGTCCTGCTCCTACGCTGGGCTCCGGAGGCGAAAAAAGCTCTGTGGGCGAAGACGTCGAAACTCTCAAGCGGCGAACGCCGCTGCTGGACTATCTGCGGCAGCATAATTGGACCGGTCATTCTGCGAGTCGATCCGAGGTCGTTGGACTCTGTCCGTTGCACGAGGAGACCTGGCCCTCGTTCTATGTCAACACGCGCAAAAATGTTTTCTACTGCCACGGCTCCGGGCAAGGCGGAGACCTGATTCGCTTTATTCAGTTATCCCACCATCTGTCCTTCCGCCAGGGCCTCGCCTGCCTCGATTTGCAGACCAGTCCTACAGTCGATTCCGCCGCAGTGCTGGAACAGGTTTCCGCTTTCTATCAACAGCAACTCGATCACTTTCCCCAAGGGATGCGCTATCTCAACCGGCGCGGAGTGCAAGATCCTGCCCTAATCAGGGAACTCGATATCGGTTATGCCCCCGGCGGGAGTCTGCGCCGTCATCTCACAGCACAGGGGCATGCTTTCGATCTGCTACGGCAAGTCGGACTACTCAACGTGAACGGATCTGACGCTTTTTATCAGCGCATCGCCTTCCCGTTGCGCCAAGGCGAACACGTCGTCAACCTCTACGGCCGCAGCATCGGCGCTGCCTTCGCGCATCGCTTTCTGCCGGGGGCCAAGGGCGGCCTGTATGCCTGGGAGAAGGTTCGACATGCTCCCGAAGTCATCCTGGTCGAGGGCTTGTTCGACTATGCCGTGTTGCGGCAGGCGGGCTTTCACAACGTCACCTGCTCGCTGGGCACACATCTCAACGCGGACCAGTTCCGCCAGTTGTGCGACGGTCTCCGCACCGTCTATCTCACCTTCGATGTCGATACCAACCAGAGCGGTCAACTGGCCGCCGAGCAGTTAGGTTATTATTGTCCAACCCCCGCGAAAGTAAAATCACTCCCCCTGCTTTTCTACACCCTCTACACAGGAGTATGGGAAAGACGGTGCAATTGCCAGCAATAGGCTGGAAGATTCCGCGTCCCCGCC
>Ga0224528_1000458_pt1 | contig 31365 bp, 22 predicted proteins | sample CBST25metaG_2_FD_179888 | JGI IMG/M metagenome (GOLD analysis project Ga0224528, IMG submission 179888) | Peat soil microbial communities from Stordalen Mire, Sweden - C.B.S.T25 | ecosystem: Environmental > Terrestrial > Soil > Wetlands > Peat | place: Sweden: Norrbotten County, Stordalen Mire...
CGCTCCTCGACCGCATCGCCTCGCTGCCGCCGGAGTACAAAGCCGACCTGGGCTTTGCCGTTCTCGACGCGGCGGCCGACAAGCTCACCCCCGCGCAAAAACGCGCCCTCCTCGACGACATCTTCCACAGCGCCGCGCGCTCCCGCTACCCCTATCCGCTCAACGAAGCTGCGGGCTTCGACCTTCCCGTGGCGCTGCTGGATGGCTCCACGCTCGATACCTTGCAGATTCAGGCGCGCGCTATCGACCACGCCCTGCCCGCAACTCCGCAGTTTGCCCGCGAGCTCTTTGAAGAAGTCAGCTTCCCCCTGAATCGCGCCTCCTGTTCCGACGCCAATGTGGAAGATGTCTCGACCTTTTACACCATCGCCGCCAAACTCGTCGCCGATCCGCGCATCCGCAAAATCTCCGGTGAAGACAAAGCTACCTATCTGCTCAGTCTGGCTGCCGGCATCAAGATTCCCGCCCAAGTCGCCCCGTTTGCCGAGTTGATCTCCAACCCCTCGCTGCCCGCCGATCAGTTGAGCCAATTGGTGAACGCGCTTGTCGCCGCGCTCAACAGCACCGCCGCTTCGGATCGCGAGATGAACGCCGCGGAAAAGGGCGGGGAATTGACGGAAGCCATGCAGCAACTTTCCGCCCGTCTGGCGCAGGCGGGCATCGCACCGGCACGTCTGTTGGCTGCCTATCGCGGCTTTCTGCTGCGCGGCTTGACGGTCGAAAGTTGCGCTGACGACTCGCTCGACCGCGCCGCCGTCGCCGAGCATTTCAACGCCCTGCTGCCTCGGCTCGCTTCGCCCGATCTGGCTCCGCTCACCGCCGCGCTGCTCAAGCCGCAGGCGCAGGGAGCCTCCGCTCCCAGACACAAAACCAATTCCTACAATGAGCCTATGATGAATCGCCTCTATCGCATCGCGGCGGCACAAGTGGCTCGCTCCACCGACGAGGCGCGCTCCGGCCAAACCAGCCTCATCGCGCCCGATCCTTCGGATGTCGAGGAAATCATTCGCTACGCAACTTCTGCCGATCCCGTCGCCGCCGATTGTCCGGACTGCAACTTCGAGTCCAAGGGCGCTCTGCTTCATGCCCTGGTGCAGTTGTTTCCAGCGGGTTCACAGTTGGATAAGGTGGTCTACGCCGACATTGATTTTCTCTCGATGAATGACATGCAGAAGGACGAGCCTCCCGCCTGGCTGCATTTTTTCAAGGAGCTGCTCAACGCCAGCCGCCGCGCCAGTGCCGAAACCAAAGCCGCGATGACGGCCAAGGCGCAGAAAGGGAAGTTGCCGCCACTGAGCGCTCCCAGCGCCGCCGCCGCGCAGATTCGCAAGATCCTGCGCTCTTCCGCCGATCCCGTGATTTCCGCCTATATGTCAGCGGAGGATTTGCTGCATCCGCCCTATCTGACCACCGAGCAGCAAATGGGCATCAAGCCGTAGGTGTGGTTCGATTGCCCTTCGCCAAACTCTCGGGCGTCACCACCTGGTGGCGAACGTAGTTATAGGGCGGCACGGTATTTCCGCGCAAAATCGAAATGCTCAACTGGATCAGGCGCGGACCATAACTGGCCGCCTCGTGCGAAATCGATCCGATCAGGGCGCTTGTGCCGCCGCGCATCTCTGTGAGCACTTCGGCAATGCAATCCTGCCCGACAATGGCAAAATCCTGCTCGCGCCCGGCCTTCCGCGCCGCGTCCAGAACGCCCAACGCGCTCGAATCGGTCGCCGCAGCCACCAGAATCCGCTCGCCGCTGGGCCGCCCACGCAACCATTCGCTCACGACTCCTTCGCTGGGCGCGCGCATTCCTCGCCCGTCAAGCTGAATGAAGCGCTCGGCGGGCAATTCCCCGAGCCGCTCGCGAACGCCGTCAAAGGCCCCGCTGATGCGGCTCTCGACAAAGCTGCCCGCCTCGGCAAAGCCCACGCCCAGAATCCAGTCGGCCGCGCCCTTCCACTGGCGCTGCGCAAACTGGGCCAGCAGCACACCGGCCTCGTAACCCACCTCGAAGTTATCCACGCCAAAATAAGTGGCGTGAGGGTGGGGCACATCGATCGCCACCAGCGGAATCTCAGCTTTTTTGAAGATGTGCGCCACGCGCGGCGCGGCCCGCTCCTCGACCTGAAACTCCAGCACCAGGTCCACCCGACGAGCCACAAACTCCTCGGCGTTCTGGATGGCCACATCCGGATCGTACTGGTTATCCAGGGTCAGCAACTCGACCCCCGCCGCCGCGGCAGCCGCTGCGACGCTTTGCGCCACCGCATCGGAAAAAGGCATTTCGCCGCTCTGCATCGCAAAGCCAAAGCATAGCCGCCGCGGTCGCGAAACCAGCCGGTAAAGCCCGTTTTGCGCCTGCGCCACGTAGCCCCGATGCACCAGCGTTTTCAGAATGCGATAAACACTGGTTTTGGAAATCTGCGTCTGCTGAAAAACGTCTTCCAGCGCCACTGGCGCATGGCTGCGTTCGAGCAACTCCAGCACATCCAGCGCCTTGGACAGAATCGGAATCAGGTATAACCGCTTGATTTTGGCTTTAGACAATTTTCTTTTCTCCACGCCGGGCTCCAATCAGCCAGTCAGTGATCAGCATAATCCAGCGCGGCTTAATTTACGCCTCGCCAGCCCCACCGCGGGGTGGCTTTGACAAGGCCAGAGCGCCTTGCTAGACTTGCCCGGATAAGAAATTGTTTCAAACTCGAAACATAAACCATCCGCCCAGCTCCCTGCACGAGGCGCGCGGATTTTTCAATGCAACAAACAACTGAGGTGAAAATGAAGATTTTGCGCTCGATGGCATGGGGATTGGTTCTGGCGTCGGCTTCGATAGCCTGGGCGGTGACCGCGACTTCCGCGGGGCCGGTCGAATTGCGCGTGGATGAGCTGAAGACGCCTTTGGGCATCGACGACCCCGCGCCGCGCTTCTCGTGGCAGTTGCGCGACCCGGCGCGTGGCGCGGCACAGTCCGCCTATGAGTTGTTGGTGGCTTCGCGCCCCGCGCTGCTCGAAGCTGGCAAGGCGGACCTTTGGCAGAGCGGGCGCGTCGCCTCCAGCCAGTCGCTCAACATTCGCTACGCCGGCCCGGCGCTGGCCGCCAGCACCCGCTACTATTGGTGCGTCAAGCTGTGGGATGCGGCTGGCAAGCCCTACCCGGCAAGCCCCGTCAGTTGGTGGGAGACCGGCCTGCTGAAGCCCGAAACCTGGCAGCGGGCCCAGTGGATCGGCTTTGAAACGCCAGAGGAAGACGCCGTGCGCCACGCCCCCGCTCTCTGGATCGCCAATCCCGACGCCAAATCCCTCGCCGCCAACCAAACCCTCGCCTCCGGCAAGAGCCTGGAAGAGCGCTTCGCCTATCGCCTGACGGCTACGCTGACCAAGCCCGTCCTCCGCGCCGCTCTCTACACCAACGCCGAAGACACGGTCTCTGCCTGGGTCAATGGCGCACAGTTGCTCGCCGCTCAACCCTTGCCGCCCTGGGGCCGTCCGCCGTGGAAGAAGTTTCTCCGCGCCGAGGCCACCGGCCACCTCTCTGCTGGCGTCAACACCATCGCCATCGAGGCCATTCACTATGCCTCGGATGCTGATGACCTGGCCCGTGCCGATGCGCCGGCGATGCTGGCCACGCTGGTTGTTGAATACACCGACGGAACCACCGCCGCTTTTGCCAGCAACGCCGATTGGAAGACCGCGATTCACGCCCCCGCCGGATGGCAGCAGCCCGGCTTTGACGACGCCGCCTGGAAGGCCGCCGTGCCCGCCACGCCGCAGCCCGACCTGCGCGCCTGGATTCCCGACTCCGTTAAATCCCTGCGCCACGACTTCACCCTCAGCCGTCCGGTCAAGTCCGCCCGCCTCTATACCACCGCTCTCGGAACCTACGAACTCTTTCTCAACGGCCAGCGCGTAGGCGACCAGGTGATGGCTCCCGGCTGGACCGACTATCGCCTGCGCGCCGACTACCAGAGCTACGACGTGACCGCTCAGCTTGCCAGCGGCAAAAACGCTCTGGCCGTGCTGCTCGCTCCCGGCTGGTACTCGACTTCGCTGGAGTGGTACGAGGTCGCCAACAACTACGGCGCAACTCCGCCCGCCCTCAAGGCCCAATTGCGCATCGAGTACGCCGACGGCTCGGTCGAGTGGGTAGCCACCGGCGCGAATTGGCAGGCTGCGCCCTCCTTCATCCTCCACTCCGAGCTTTACGACGGCGAAAGCCAGGACGCTCGTCTTCGCCAGCCCGGCTGGGACAAGGCCTCCTTCGACGCCAAAAGCTGGCAGAGCGTGCAATCCATCAACCCCAAACCGCTCCTCATCGAGGCCGCCGATTACCCTCCGATTCGCGTCGAGCGGACAATTGAGCCCAAGTCCGTCGCCAACCCCAAGCCCGGCGTCTATGTCTTTGATATGGGCCAGAACTTCGCCGGCGTCGCTCGCCTCCGCGTTCAGGGCCCGGCCGGCACGGTCGTCCAACTGCGCTTTGCCGAGATCGTCAACCCCGACGGCACCATCTACACCCTCAATCTGCGCAACGCCAAAGCCACCGACACTTTCACCCTCAGCGGCAAGGGGACCGAAGAATTTACTCCCCAATTTACCTTCCACGGCTTTCGCTACATTGAGTTGACCGGGCTGCCCACCGCGCCCGCCAAGGACGCCATTACCGGCCTTGTCTTCCACACCGACGCGCCTTTCACCGCCAAGCTAGTCACTGCCAGCCCCTTGGTCAATCAGCTCTGGAGCAACATTCAGTGGGGCCAGCGCTCCAACTTTGTCGGCATCCCCACCGATTGCCCGCAGCGCGACGAGCGCCTGGGCTGGGCGGCCGATGCCCAGGTCTTTTGGCGCGCCGCCAGCTACAACATGGACTTGGCGGCTTTTTCGCGCAAGTTTGCCGCCGATTTTCGCGGCTCACAGGCCACCTCGCCCTACTATGGCATCTACGTCCCCGGCACCACCCAGATCAACACCGGCTACGGCGCGGGCTGGAGCGATGCCGGCGTCATCATCCCCTACACCTCGTGGCTGCAAACCGGCGACGTGAGCGTGATCGAGCAGAACTGGGCCGCCATGGAAAAATATCTCGACGCCATCCACACGGCTAACCCGGATGGCCTTTGGAGTAAAGAGGCCGGGACGGCCTTTGGCGATTGGGTTTCGCCCGAGGGAACCACCGACTATACCCTCATCACCACCGCCTACTGGGCCTACGACGTGACCCTGATGCGCCAAATGGCTCACGCCACCGGCCGCATCGCCGACGAGCAAAAGTACGCCCAGCTCTTTGACAAAATTCGCGCCGCCTATCAAAAGCAGTTCATTCGCCCCGATGGCCTGGTGCTCGGAACCGATCCCGACGCCAAAAACCGCCCCCGCGACACCCAAACCGGCTACGTGCTCACCCTGCACATGAATCTCGCGCCCGAAAATCTGCGCGCCGCCGTTGCCCAAAAGCTGGCCGACAAAATCCTGGCCAATCATTCGCTGCTCGCCACCGGCTTTCTGGGCACACCCTATCTGCTCGAGGAGTTGACCAAGACCGGCCACTCCCAACTCGCCTACAAACTGCTGCTCAACACCGATTACCCCTCCTGGGGCTACATGGTTCAGCACGGCGCAACCACCATGTGGGAGCGCTGGAATGGCGACAAAATGCTCGCCGACCCCGGCATGAACTCCTTCAACCACTACGCCTATGGCGCGGTGGCTGACTGGATCGACCGCTACGCCGCCGGCATCGACGCCACTCCCCTCGACGCGGGCTTCCACACCGTCGTTCTGCACCCCACCTTCGATGCGCAACTGGGCAGCGTGAACTTCGACTACGATTCGGCGTACGGCCCCATCCACTCCGACTGGGTAATGAAGGGAACTGCCGCGGAGTGGAGCATCACTCTGCCGGCTAACACGACCGGCTGGCTGGCGCTGACCTCAGCCCAGGCCGCGCGCTACAAACTCGACGGAGTCTCCATCACTTCCAGCCATCAGGCAAGGCCCATAACTCGCGGCGCGGAAACCGGCTTCGAGTTAGCGTCTGGAAGTTACCACTTCACGGTAACTCTGGAGTAGGTCTATAACTTGGATAAGTAAAACCAGGCGCCCCACCCTCGCCGTGTTTTGTGCGGCCAGGGTGGGTGTAGCTCACCCTTCTAACGCCAGCCTTGCTGCACATGAAGCTGTAGCGCCGGCCTCCTGGCCGGCTGTAGCGTGGACCTCCCGGTCCACGCCTGTTTCTTTGCAATGCGAACCGATCAATTCACCGGAGGCGTGATCAGCCGGAGTCGCCCCGGCAAAAATCTTCGCTTCCGCTCAGACCAGCGCCAGGATCGGCGTTCGACCTTCTTCAGCTTGTCGTTATAAGTGGAACTCCGCGTTTCTTCCAGCGAGTTATCGGGAAAGCGCATGAAGGTGCTGGCGCGATTCAAGGTGGCATCCGCCGCGCCGGCGGTAACCTGCAAAAGAGAATCCTCAGTAGCCAAAGTTTGCAGTAGTTTGCCGTCCAGGATGGAGAAGACCTGCGTCTGATCCTTGGCGTATCCCGAGCCGTGGCCAAGGTTCACGTGGTGGACCACCACGTCGTCCACGTCCGCTGCTCGCAGCGGCATAATCTCAAACGTGGCGGCCATATCCCAGCAGTCAAGTTGTTGCTGGCCGACAACATGCCAAGGCTCTTTTTGCGGATTTTCATCCGATCCTTGCAGCAAATAGAGATAGCACTCGGTGCTGCCCCCGCTGGGCAAAAACGCAATGCCATCGTGCGCCGCGCCGCTTGTGCGAATCGGTCGCAGCGCGATGGCTTCGCCGGGTAGCGGCGTCTGGGTGGCACGTTGAGCGATGGCCGAGTCGATGCCCAGCCTTGATAGCAAGCCAACCCTCTGATGCGCGTCTGCCTGAGCCAGTTCCTGCTCCATCTCATCCAGCTTGCCCAGAGGAATATCGCCGCTTACGCCGACAGCAGGGCATTGCGCCGAGAGCTGAGGCAGGGCCGAAAGAAGAAAGCCAAGGATCGAGGCCAGCAAAATCTTTTTGTGTATCATGGATGACTTTGCCTTATCCCCGCGGATCAGAGGCGCGCAACTGGGCGACGATTTCCGCGGCGGCCGCGCGGGCTCGGTCGCCCTGATCGGGCGGAAAGCTGATGGCCCCCACGCGGGCGTGGCCGCCGCCGCCATAGCGCTCGCAAACCCTCGCCAGGTTCACCATCGTGGCCGGATCAACCCTGGTCCAGGGATTCGATCCCACCGAAACCTTGGTGCGGAAGCTGGACTTCGACAAGCCGATCGAGTAGGTGGCCTGAGGATGCAGATAGTAGGGAATGAACTTGTTGAAGCCCTCCATCTGATGGTCCGTAATATCAAAGAAAATAGTTCCGTCGCGCTCTTCGCTGCGGCTGCGAATCAACTCGATGGCCTCGGCATGGCGCTCCAGCAGCGGTGGCAGCAGATGGGCGATAAAAGGCTGGGCCAGCACCTCAGCCAGTGGCATCGAGGTGAGCAGCGGGATGAGGCGGGGAATGAACGCCGGGTCTTGCGTGGCCTCGATGATCAGGGTCAGCTTCATCGCCGGGGCGGGCATTTCCACCGCCGACTCGGGGCTCTCGTACTTGGCGCCGTCCACAATGTCGGCCCAGTGGATCAACTCGGCCAGCGGCTTGATGTCAAAGCCAAATTGAGTCGAGGCGATGCGCGCCAAAAAGCTGGTGCACGAGGTCGATTGAGTGTCGAGAAAGCGGTGCCTGCCGCACTCGGGGTCTTGCTTGCAAGCCAGGTAGTGCTGCTCGTCCGCGGGTGTCAAAAAGGCCGACTGGTGATGGTCAAACCACCAAGTGATGCGCGGCGAGGCGGAGTATTTGAAGTCGACGATAGCGTTCTCGTCGCCCGAGAATTCGCTCTCGTCAAACAGCGCCCCAGCGCGATGGACCAGGCCGTGATATTCGTAGCTGGCGGAGGGGTTGACGCGCTCCCGGTGGAAGCGCGTGAACAGCGAAGCAGAGCAAGCTCCGTCGAAACATTTGTCGTGATAGAAGACGCGAACCTGCAATGTCTGAAATCTCCCTGTGCTGGAAAAGTGGAAGAACCGGAACTGTTAAGCATCAAGGGGCGAGGCGCTTATGTCAAGGTAGCAAGGCAAAGAAATGGGACGGGGATGTGCCCAAAGATCGTGCAGAGAATATTGGGGGGCTGGCAGCTCGCGTGTAATACGATGTATTATTTCGTATTATGAGCACACCGCGCACCATCAGTTTTCGCATTGCCCCCGAAAAAGTAGAAGAACTTGACCGAATCGCCAAAAGCCTCGACCGCGACCGCAGCTATCTGCTGAACGAGGCAGTGGAGGGCTATTTGGGTGAACAGCGGCGCTTCGCGGCGATGGTCGAGCAGGGGCGCGAGGATCTGCGCAACGGGCGCAGCTTCACCCAGGAAGAAGTGGAGCACATGGTGGGTGAGTGGGAGAGCGCGGCGCGATGAACGTGATTTGGTCTGCCGCCGCGGTCCGGCATCTTCAGGGAGTGGTGGAATACCTTGAAGGCGAGAGCGTTCGAAGAACGATCACCATTCGCCGAAGAATCCTGAAAACGGTGCGGCAGTTGGGGCAAATGACTTATTCCGGCCGAGTTGGCCGCGTAGATGGAACTCGCGAGGCGGTAGTTCCCCGTTCGCCTTACATTGTGGTGTACGAGGTTTCCGCGCAGGCCGTCGAGATTGTGGGTATTTGGCATGGCGCTCGCCAATGGCCGGAGTTTTTCGATTGATCCGGCCCTCACATCGTTTCGTGCGATCCAACCAAACGCGGGATGGCGTCGTCGAAAGCGGCAAAGCCCGTCAGCGACGTCCCTTGTTGCTGGATTTGGTTCGCGTTTTCTCCGGTTATTTTCGTGAATAATAAGGGAATCTTCGGCAAGACACCAAGTTACCTCTTGACAATTATGGTTCATTACCGCGAAAGTAACATATAGAGAGGCGCGTTATGCGCCCGGAGGCCTGCTCTGGCGCTCCGCACACAGCCGATGGCGACTACCCCAATGAGCGTGGAAACACGCGAAGTGCTTCGCTGTGATGTTTGCAAGCTGATCCAATACCGGACCACCAACTCCCTGTGCCGGCGCTGCCACAAGCCGCTGGACGCGGAAGAAGAGCCGTGCCCGGGGCCGGTCGCCGTGGAGATGCAGATCAGCGAGCCCTCGACCGAAGCCGGGCTGAAAGTGGCCGGGCAGGTGAAGGAAATTCGCCGGGCGCGCCACTTGAGCCAGCGCCAACTGGCCGGACGAATGCAGGTTCCGCGCACCTATATCTCGAAGATTGAGAACGGCAAGGCCATCCCCACGCTGGGCTCGCTGCAACGGCTGGCCGACGCGCTGGGCGTGGATGTTTGCCAACTGGTGCGCGACGCTCGCAGCCAGCGCGACGAGGAGGTAACGGCGATTTTGTCTGATCCCCTGCTGGCCGAGATTGCCGCCCTGCTGCCATCGTTGCAGCCGATGCACCGGCTGCTGATTTCGGGCGCGGCGCGTGATCTGTCCATGGGCCACCGCCGCATCGCCTAGCGATTGCGGCGCGGGGGCGCTTGTGCTAGGGTCGATGATGCGACCTATAGCCGCGGGCGCCCGGTGGACGCCGCCGTGGGGCCGCAAAAGCACAACAATAGAGGCGATTTCTTGGTTCCTGTTGGCACACTGCGCATCGACGAGTTGACCGCTGAGGAGCGCGCTGTTTACGACCGCTTGAAGCCGGAGCGGCTGCCCGACCACGTGGCCATCATCATGGACGGCAACGGGCGCTGGGCCGGAAAACGCCTGCTGAAGCGCGCTCTGGGCCACCAGCAAGGCGCCAAAAGTGTGCAATTGGTAACCGAAACCGCCAGCCGCATCGGCCTGCCCTGGCTGACGCTTTATGCCTTTTCACTGGAAAATAATCTGCGCCGCCCCAAGGCCGAAGTGAATTTCCTGATGCGCCTGCTCAAGAGCTACCTCGAGAGCAACCTGCAGCGCATGATGGACAACAATGTGCGCATCTGCTCGATCGGCCGCACCCGCGAGTTGCCCCCCGAGGTGCAAGAGAAGCTCTGCTGGGCCGAGGAGGCCACGGCGCGCAACACCGGAACCACACTCACCTTGGCGCTGAATTACGGCGGCCGCTCCGAGATGGTCGACGCCTTCCGCGCCCTGGCCGAGGAAGTGAAGTGCAAAAAGCTGAACCCGGAGCGCATCAACGAAGAAGACATCCATCGCCATCTTTATACGGCGCACATGCCCGACCCCGATCTGCTGATCCGCACCTCGGGCGAGATGCGGCTGTCGAATTATCTGCTCTGGCAGATTGCCTATACCGAAATCTTTGTCACCGATCGCTTGTGGCCCGATTTTCGCGGCCTGCATCTGCTCGATGCCATGGCAGACTATCAGCGCCGCGAGCGCCGCTACGGCGGATTGAGCCAAAGCTGTGGCCAGGTGGATGATGCCCCTGATCGAATCAAAATCCAGGTTGGCTGATTACTTGCGTACGTTTCTGATCTGCTTATTTTGATTTTTACCATTGTCTTGCGGGCTGATTCTGACGACAAGCAGGGTTAGAGGCAAGACTCCGTTGAAAGACGAAGTGAGACCCCCGAAGGAAGTTGACTCCCCGGACAAGGCGTCAGTCGAGCAGTTGCGCCTGCGCGTCAAAGAGGCTTTGGCGCAGCGTGGAGGCTCGCAAGCCATCTTGCATTGGCTGCGCGCGGATGCGGAAAAGCACGGCTAACCTGTATTTCTCACGGCCAGGGCGAAACTCCGTAGCGCCGACCTCCTGGTCGGCTGTACTGGCGGCGTCCTCGCCGCCAGAGCGAAGCCTTTTTCCTCACTGTAGTTTGCCTACAGCATGACAGCGCGAACGGCCTCGGCTTGGGTCAGCAGACCCACCGTAGGTGCTTCAGCCCGGGCGCCATCCAGTTGCGCCCCAATGAGTGAGCTCACCCAGAAACGACACCCCACCGCGCCCCTTTCATTCCGCGTTTTTGGCGCAATGAGCGGGAAAACTCGATCCATTCGCGATGCGCCGGATCAATCGCGGAATCGCCGCGCCGTTATAATGAGGCAGACGCGCTGCGGACAAGGCCACCAGAGAGAGACGATGACAGCACACCAGCACCCTCTTCAAAAGATACTCGATCATCGCATCGCCATTATCGACGGAGCGATGGGCACCACCATCCGCACCTATGGCATGACCGAAGCCGGTATGCGCGGGGCGCGCTTCAAGGATTCGACCAAAGACCTGCTGAACAACGGCGACCTCTTCAGCCTGACCCAGCCGAAGATGATCTGCGATATTCATCGCCGGTTTCTGGCGGCGGGCGCGGATATTATCGAAACCAATACCTTTGGCGCCACCAGCATTTCGCAGAGCGAGTTCTTTGTGGATGACCCGCGCGAGCACGGCGACCGCAAGGATCCTGACTTTTATCAGAAGATCATTGACGACGCTTTTCTCAAGAACCTGGCTTGGGAGATCAACGAAACCTCGGCGCGGCAGTGCCGCGAGTGGGCTGATCGCGTGGCCAATGACACCGGCCAGCAGCGCTTTGTGGCTGGCTCCATCGGACCCCTGACGGTTTCGCTGACCAACTCGCCCGACGCCGACGATGCGGGCTTTCGCGTCATTACCTTCGACCAGGTGAAGAGCGCCTATGCCCAGCAGATTCGGGCTCTGATTGCCGGTGGGGTGGACTTGCTTCTGGTCGAGACGATCTTCGACTCGCTCAATGCCAAGGCCGCGCTGGTGGCCGTGCGCGAGGTCTTCGACGAGGACGGCCTGAGCGCCAGCGGCCGCGAACTGCCGGTGATGATTTCTGCAGCCGTGGGACGGGGCGGCGAGACCATGATCTCCGCGCAGACCATCGAGGCGTTCTGGAACGCGGTCAAGCACGTTCATCCGCTGTCGATCGGGCTGAACTGCTCTTTGGGGCCGGATTTGATGTACCCGTTTTTGGCCGAGCTGGCCGATAAGTCGAACGTGGCCATTAGTTGCTACCCCAATGCCGGCTTGCCCAATCCGCTTTCGCCCACAGGCTTCGATCTGGGGCCAGAAGACATGGGCCGCTATCTGGGCAACTTTGCCAAAAATGGATTGATCAACATTGCTGGCGGCTGCTGCGGCAACACGCCCGAACACATTGCGGCCATCACCCTGGCGCTCACGGGTCAAGCGCCGCGCAAGGCGCAGACCAGCGTCGCGGTGGGCTTCGAGGCCGAAACTACCAGCGAACTGGTGCGTCCCCTGCGCCTTTCCGGTTCGCAGCCCTTCACGCAGCAGCCCGGCGTTTTTCTGATGATTGGCGAGCGCACCAACGTGGCCGGTTCGCCCAAGTTCGCCAAGCTCATCAAAGAAGGCAGATACGAAGAAGCCGTCAGCGTGGCCCGGCAGCAGGTGGAGAACGGCGCGAATGTGATCGACATCTGCATGGACGAGGGCATGATCGATGGCGTTGCGGCCATGACTCGCTTTTTGCAGTTGCTGGCCAGCGAGCCCGAGATCGCCAAGATTCCCTTCATGGTCGATTCCTCCAAGTGGGAAGTGATCGAGGCAGGGCTCAAGTGCCTGCAGGGCAAGGGCATTGTCAACTCGATTTCGTTGAAGGAAGGCGAGGAGAAGTTTCGCCAGCGCGCAGCCGCAGTGCTGAAATACGGCGCCGCGGTTGTGGTCATGGCCTTCGACGAGCAGGGTCAGGCCGCGACTTATGAAGAGAAGATTCGCATTTGCCAGCGCGCCTACAAAATTCTCGTGGACGAAATCGGCTTTCCGCCCGAAGACATCATCTTCGATCCCAACGTGCTCACCGTCGCCACTGGCATGGAAGAGCACAATAACTACGCTCTGGATTTTGTCAACGCCACGCGCTGGATCAAGGCCAACCTGCCTCACGCCAAGGTCAGCGGCGGCGTCTCCAACATCTCTTTCAGCTTTCGCGGCAACAACAAAGTGCGCGAGGCCATGCACTCCGCGTTCCTCTATCACGCCATTACGGCGGGCATGGACATGGGCATTGTCAACGCCGGAATGCTCGAAGTGTACGAGCAGATCGAGCCGGAGTTGAAGACGCTGGTTGAGGATGTGCTGCTCAATCGCCGTCCCGATGCCACCGAGCGATTGGTGGAGTACGGCGAGGCGCTGAAGGCCGCGGGGGCAAGCGCGGGCAGCGCGGCGTCGAGCGAAAAGAAGACCGAAGAGTGGCGCAACGGCACGGTCGAGGAACGCCTCTCGTATGCGCTGGTCAAGGGCATCGACGCATACATCGAGATCGACACCGAGGAGGCTCGCGTCAAGCTGGGTCGGCCGCTGCTGGTGATCGAAGGCCCGCTGATGGTTGGCATGGGCGTGGTCGGCGATCTGTTTGGCGCGGGCAAAATGTTCCTGCCGCAAGTGGTGAAATCGGCGCGCGTCATGAAGAAGGCCGTGGCCCACCTGACGCCGTTCATGGAAGCCGAAAAGGCCGAGAGAATCGCGGCGGGCGAGGTAGTCAAGGCGCAGGGCAAGATCCTGCTGGCAACCGTCAAGGGCGACGTGCACGACATTGGCAAGAACATTGTCGGCGTAGTGCTGGCCTGCAATAACTACGATGTTATCGACCTGGGCGTGATGGTTTCGTGCGAAAAGATTCTGGAGCGCGCCAAGGCTGAGAAGGCAGACATGATCGGCCTCAGCGGCTTGATTACTCCGTCGCTTGACGAGATGGTGCACGTGGCCAAAGAGATGCAGCGGCAGGGATTCAAGCTGCCTTTGCTGGTGGGCGGAGCCACCACCAGCCGCGCCCACACCGCCATCAAAATCGCTCCGTTTTACAGCGAGCCGGTGGTCCATGTGCTCGACGCCAGCCGCGCGGTTCCCGTCACCACCAGCCTGCTCAGCGAAGAGGGCAAGACTGCTTACGTGGTCAAGTATCGCGCCGAATACGAGGCCATTCGTCAGGCTCACGCCGCGCCGCGCCCCAAGCTGGTTTCACTGGATGCGGCGCGCAAACGACGCACGGCAATTCAGTGGCGCGCCGAGGATTTGCCCCAGCCGGAATTCACCGGTGTGCGCGTTCTCGATAACTTCTCTCTGGCCACTCTGCGTGAGTTCATTGACTGGTCGCCCTTCTTTCACACCTGGGGGCTGAAGGGCCTATACCCGCGCATACTAGAGCACGAGCAGCAGGGCGAACAGGCGCGGCAAATCTTCAAAGACGGCAATGCGCTGCTGGATCAAATTATCGAAAACAAGTTACTCACCGCGCGCGGCGTTTACGGATTCTTCCCTGCCAGCGCGGTCGGCGAGGATGTCGAACTCTACACGGATGAAGCTCGCGCCACGGTACTTGATCGCTTCCACTTTCTTCGCCAGCAAACCGGCCACGATGTGAATCAGCCCTGCCGTTCGCTGGCTGATTTCATTGCGCCCAAAGAAACCCGCCTGCCCGATCACATCGGTGCATTCGCGGTTACCGCCGGCCTTGGCTTGAAAGAGTTACGTGACAAGTTTCGCGCTGATCAGGACGATTACAACGCGATCATGGCTGAAGCTCTCGCGGATCGTCTGGCCGAGGCTTTTGCCGAATGCCTGCACAAGCGTGTGCGTGACGAATGGGGCTACGGCATTGCGGAAAACTTGAGCCACGCGGAGATTTTGCAAGAAAAATATCGCGGCATTCGCCCCGCCGCGGGCTACCCTGCCTGCCCCGATCACACGGAAAAAGGTACGCTTTGGCAGTTGCTTGACGTGCAGGCCAATACCGGAATGCTGCTGACCGAGTCGTTTGCCATGTGGCCCGGGTCAAGCGTCAGCGGGCTTTACTTTGCCCACCCCGCATCGCGCTACTTCAGCCTGGGAAAGATTGACCGCGATCAGGTTGCCGACTATGCCCGGCGCAAGGCAATGACCGTGGCCGAAGTCGAGCGCTGGCTTGGCCCAAACCTGAACTACGATCCTGCTGGGTAATTCTGCTCCCGATGCGGAAAAATCCTCCGTCTTCCACGAACTTGTTCGCCTTTGGCAGTAGCACGTATTTATAATTAGTATCATCGGAGCGGTCTTGCCGCGTCTGAAGAAACTTCGCGCCAAGGAGTCCGTTGATGGGAGCGTTATTCACAAAACCCGAGGCAACTTCCCGCCCCGCGCGCCTTCCGTTGCATGGGCTGCTCGGCCTGTTCAACGACTCGCCCAGCCATCTGCGCTCCAAGGTCATCGGCATCTACGCAATCCTGTTCGTCTTCAACGTTGCGGCGTGGCTTTGGGCAGTTGTTGCCTTTCGGCATTATCCGGTGCTGCTGGGCACGGCGCTGCTGGCCTATAGTTTTGGCTTGCGCCACGCCGTCGATGCCGATCACATCGCGGCCATCGACAATGTGACGCGCAAGCTGATGCAGCAGGGCAAGCGCCCGGTCGCCGTTGGCTTTCTTTTTTCGCTTGGCCACTCGACCATCGTGGTGCTGGGGGCGACGGCCATTGCCGCCACGGCCCTGGCCCTGCAGCATCGCATGGACTCCGCCCGCGCCATTGGCGGCGTGGTCGGCACACTGGTTTCCACGCTCTTTCTCTTCGCCATCGCCATCGTCAATCTGATCGTGCTGCGCTCCATCTATCAGGCCTTTGTGCGTGTGCGCAGTGGCGCGCCGTATGTCGAGGAAGATTTCGATCTGCTGCTGGCCGATCGCGGCTTTCTCTCCCGTCTCTTTCGCCCCATGTTTAATCTGATCACCCGCAGTTGGCATATGTACCCGCTGGGTTTTCTCTTTGGCCTCGGCTTCGATACGGCCACCGAAATCGGACTGCTCGGCATCTCTGCCGCGGAAGCCTCCAAGGGCCTCTCGTTGTGGTCCATCCTGGTTTTTCCGGTGCTGTTTGCCGCGGGCATGTCGCTGATTGACACCACCGACAACATCCTCATGCTGGGCGCGTATGGATGGGCTTTTATCAAGCCGGTGCGCAAGCTCTATTACAACCTGACCATCACTTTGGTCTCGGTTCTCGTCGCTTTGGTTATTGGCGGCATCGAGGCGCTGGGCTTGCTGGCCGATCAATTCCATCTAACTGGTTTCATCTGGACGCAGGTGCAAAAGCTCAATGGCAGCTTTGGCGCGCTCGGCTATTGCATCATCGGATTGTTCGCGCTTAGTTGGATCGTCTCACTGGCCATTTACAAGTGGCAACGGCTGGATGAGATCGAAGTGCGGCAATAGGCCTTTTTCCCGCGCACGGCCCATCGGCCCGCGCGGCTCAGTGTGCGCATAGCGAAAATTCGTGCTACGCTGCCAGCTTTGGCTTACAATCGAAAGTTGTCGCGGGGGTGTTGATGGGAATCTTAAGCAGGATCGGCGTAGCGCTTGATTCCGATCTTCTCAAGCAGTTTGATCAGTGGATGGGCAGGCGTGGTTATACCAACCGCTCCGAGGCGTTTCGCGACCTGATTCGCGACCGCCTGGTTGGCGAACGCACGGCAACCGCGAACGCCGTCGTGGTTGGCAGCGTCACCCTGATCTATGATCACGACGCGCACGGCGTGGGCGAAAAGTTGACCCGGTTGCAGCACGAGCATCATGACCTGGTTGTCTCCACTTGCCACGCTCATCTGGACCACGATTCATGCCTCGAAGTACTGATCGTGCATGGAAAATCCGCGGCGGTAGAAGCGTTTGCCAGCAAGCTCATCGCGCTGAAAGGCGTTCAGCACGGGCACCTGGTGAAGACCGTTCCCGCGCAAGCGCTGGCCGCGGCAAAGCCGCACAAGGGCCCGCATTCCCACAAACACTGATCGAGTGGCGGTCTGCTGGCTGGTGGGGAAACAATCGATCTCCGAAAGCCCGTTGCGGTTTTTCAGTAGCTTCTTCCCAGCCAGAATCGCACCTGAAATGGTTCGACGGGATGGAAGACGCGGGTGAACGAAGGCGTGGCTGTTGGCGTGATTTGCGAAATATAAGCGTAGTCAATGTCGCTGTCGCGGCGGTTCAGCAGATTCAAAAACTCGGCAGCAAAGCGCCATTTCTTCCTGGTTTGATAACTGATCTCCCCATTGAGCAGCGCCGTTGCATTGGAGCGATAGATTCCGTCGGATGTTAATGCGCGGGGGCCAAAGTAGCGCAAGCGCAAACTTGACGAGAAGCCCTGGCAATCATGCAATGTGATTCCCGATGCAATCACCGCCTTCACCGCTTCGGGCACCAGCTTGCCCCCCGGGCCTTGCACAAGCTGGCTGCCCACGCTGCTGTACGCCGCGTCATTTGCATCGATTTCTGTAAACTGGGCGCGGGAATCGGCAAGGTCAAGATCGATCGCCACGTGCTCCCGCGGCGTAAAGTAGTTTGCCCATTCAACGCCATAGCGATTGCTTGGCTCCGCTGAGGCAACCGTGCCCCCGGTGTCGCCATCCTGCTGCAATTCAGAGGCGCTGTGCAGATACCAGAGCGAAAACGTACTTTGCAAATGAGAAACGGCCGCCGTGCGCGCGCCAAGTTCGCCGCCCTTGGTTGCAATCAGCGGAGGGATTTTCGCGACTGGCGTATTGGGGTAAGGATTGTCAGGCGAAACCGGCTCTACTGTTTGCGTTGCCCCGCGCCCGTCGTTGCTGTGATAGCTGAATCCGCCCTGCGCATAAAGCTCCGTATCGGCCCACGGGCCAAAAATCAAATTCAATTTCGGGCTAGGCAAAAACTTGCTGGCCGTTCCAGAATTGGCCGCGTTCACCGCGGATGAATAAGCCAGGCTGGCGACGTCAAAGTATTCCAGGTCGCCGCGCAAAGCAGCCATCGAGCGGAATTTTTTTGCCCACTGGATTTTATCTTCCCCGTAAAAACTTGTTACCGTGTCCGTAAAGCGATCACGCTCCGTGGTTGCGGGCAAAACTGGCGGGTTGGGGCCGGAGTAACTCGCGGGAGGGGTCTGCGGCGCGTTGTCATCGGTTTTGTCCACGCGCAAGCGATTCTCCGTCTGGTAAAGGCCGTTGTTGATCCAGTCGTTGCGCACCTGCAAGCCAAAGGTGTTTTCAACCTTGCGGCCAAACCATTGTCCAAATAGAGTGTGGCGCGCCTCCAGACCAGCGACCCAGCGCCTGTCTTGCTGCTCAAACTGGTCGCCCTTTTTGTCGTCCGTCAGGTAGTAAGTGAAATCAGAAAACAAATCGAGGTCGTAATAGAATGCGTAGGCCGAGATTTTCGACGCGGATCGTGCGCCTTGGCGATGCCCCTCGCCCTGCAAGCTATAACGCTGGCTGTGGCCGCCGTCGGTTGGGTCGAGCGCGCCAAAGAAACCAACCAGCGGCACGGCACTCACGGGAATTTGATCGCTCGAATTCCACTTTCCCCGGTAGCCGCGGGCCGTGATGCTGACGCCAACAGCGTCGTCGCCCTGGCTATAAGTCAGCAGTCCGTTCACTTTGTTATACGCATCGGGATGCTTCCATGGCCCGTCATCGTAAGACTCTTCTCCGCCATAGAGCAAGCTGCCCCTGCCCAGCTTTTCAGAGACGCCAAAAACCATCCGCCCGTAACCATACATGCCGCCTTCTACTTTGAAAAAGTTCCCGGGCAGCGTTTTGAAGAATTCCACATGGGCGTTTGCCGCCGAGCTGAAGTTACCTACATTGGCGTAATAAGGGCCTTTCTCGAAATCCACCCGCCGCACAAACTCCGGGATGACTGTATTCATGTCCGAGTAGCCCTCGCCGTGCGCATGAGAGGGCAAGTTCAGCGGCATATCGTCGAGAAAAATGGCAATGTCCGTGCCGTGATCGAGATTGAAGCCGCGCAGAAAATATTGGTTGGCCTTGCCGCCGCCGGCGTGCTGCGTGATGATGAGGCCGGGCACTGCCTCCAAAATCTCTCCCGAGCGCAGGATCGGACGATCCTCGATTTCCGTTGCGCCCACCGTTCCCTGCGTTGCTGATTCGGCTACTCCGATCAGTTCATCCTCGCGGCCTTGCACGTTGACGGTGGTGCTTACGGCGCCGACGGCCAGCGAGATGCGCAGCGGGGCCGGCGCGCCAGTAGCCCCGATTGCGACAAGGAATTCTTTGGTTTCAAAACCGGAATTCATTACGACGAGTTGATAACTTCCCGCCGCGAGTCCCGCAAGAAGAAAGTATCCGCCGCGATCCGATTGTGCGATTCTTTGTGCTGAGCCATTCGCGCCGCGAAGCTGCACAATAGCTCCGGCAATCACCGCGCCCGAGGCGTCCACAACAGTTCCCGATAGCTGAAACGGAGAATCCTTGTTACTTGCGGCGGCCGCGTGGTCGCGCGGATCAAGCACCGGCCCGCGGAGGTCGGACTGCTGCGCGTTGAGCAGCAAGGCTGCGTCAAGCAGAGCAAAGAAAATGATTCCGCGGAAAAGCATGGTGCATTGGCCCCTGGAAGGATTGGCAAATCGCATGCCCAGGCAAATCGGCGGGCAGGAACTCACCGAAGTGAAATTATCGCACGAGTAGCACGTATTTCAAAATAATATGCGGCAGACTGATTAGAAACAAAATCTCTGTGTGCGTAGTTCGTTGAAGAACAACCGCAGATCCTTCGACTCACCACCCCCAAATTGAAGTACATTTGGGGCCCCGTTCGCTCAGGATGACAAAGCTATCTTTTGCTCAGGTACAAGGATGACAGGTAAGCGTGAGTCGCCCGTTTCATGCACGGCGGGTCGGAAACACTGGTGAGGAACTACGGCTTGCCCGGCAGGTCTACCAGGCCCGCGACCAGCGGTTGCCTTCCTTGCTGTTCAAGGTGCGCAGGGAAGACTGCTGTCCCCCGCCAACTTCCAGCTTGCGGCCGATCAGCCACAACAGGTCGGAGAGCCGGTTCAGGTAGGCGAAGATGACGGGAACAACCTCTTCGCCCGTTTCGTTCAATCGCACCGCACAGCGCTCCGCGCGGCGGCAGATGCAGCGAGCCACATCAAAGGCCGCTCCGGCCGGGTGCCCGCCGGGCACGGACCAATCCAGCAGAATCTCGCTGGATTCCTCGATCGCGTGAACCTCAGCAGTCAGCGCATCCACGGCCTCCTGGCTGAGCGGGGTTGGGCCTTTGCGGCTGCCGGCGGGGGTCGCCAGCATCGAGCCGACAATGAATAACTCGCGTTGAATGCGCAGCGCCATTGCGCCAATCGCGGCATTCTCGCAAATCGAACGCGCGAAGCCCATCGACGAGATGAGTTCGTCGACCGTGCCATAGGTTTCAACGCGAAGGGACGATTTGGAAACTCGTACGCCCCCGACGAGACTGGTCTCGCCCTGGTCGCCGCTTTGAGTGGAGATGCTTGTCAATTGCCTGCCTCTTTCGTGAAGAGGCGGAAGACTTCGCTGGAGTCGCTCTAATTCAGGAGTGACATGGAACATTCGCATCTTCCTGAAATCCGCAAAAAGCCTGCCGCACTGATTGCCCTTGGTAGGTCTCCTGACTGCGAGGCGGCAGGCTGGCTGCCTTGCTTCTGCTTCCCCGGCCGCTTGCCCGGGTGATTCTGAGAGCAGCACCTCGACTACACGGTCGGGACCGTGCCAGAGTTGCGCCGGACTTCCCTGTTACGCCCTTCCGGGCACCAAAGGAGACTTGATTATAGAGGAGCTTGACGAGCGCTTGCAATTGGCCGTGAATCGCCGTTGCCGCGTCCTCTCGCCGAGAATTTCGCCCGGGGCCGGTGTGCCGGCAAGAAAAATTGCCCGCGCCACGTGCCTCGTGTAATCATGGTGCATCGGCGAGTCGCCGATACCTCCATGTCCAAGTCCCCTATTTTTCCTTCCGACGTTCCGGATTCCTCAGCGCCAACTGGTCCGCGCTCTGCGAACGGTCCCACCCTACGCAGCTTTGAAGCGCAAAGGCAGAAGCTCTCGCCCGCTCCGCGCGGCTGGATCACCTAGTGGCCTGTAGCGGCGGGTGTGGCGCTGGGCATGATTTCTCCCTGGCTGCACGGCCAACTCGCCGGCTTTGAGCCCTGGGCCGTGCGCATGGTCTTCCCGTTTGTGCTGTTGGCTGGCCGGCCGGAGATCGGCCTCAGCGCCGAGCTGACCCGCACTCTGCCGCAAATCATGCTTTACCTGCAATTTCCGCTGGAAGGCCTCTTGACCAAGTTCTCGTTCAGCCGGGGCATGAAGCTGATGGGCGCGCTGGGCCAATTGATCTTTCTCCATGGCGTTTGCGCACTGGTTTTATGGCTGGTGGCGGGCGCGGCGCAATAAGCCGGGGCCTTTTTGGGCAATTTCCGGCGCTCAAATCTGTGCGTTCTGTGCGTTCTGTGCGTTCCATCTTGGACATTTTTTGACATGTGTTCAAAAAATGGCCTGCGCCGCCAACACGTGAGCTGAATCACCGCCCCGCGCCGCGGAAATCTGCGATTCTGAAATAGATCGCCCAAAAAGGAAAAATCAATGAAGAATCTTGCAGTTCTGACGAGTGGTGGAGATGCGCCGGGAATGAACGCGGCCATCCGCGCGGTGATTCGGACAGGCCAATCCCGGGGAATCAGCACCTGGGGCGTTTATCAGGGCTATTCCGGGTTGATTGAAGGCAACTTCAAGCGGCTGGGTACGCGCGATGTCAGCAGCATCATTCAGCGCGGCGGCACCGTGCTGGGCTCGGCCCGCTGCCCCGAGTTTCAAACCGAAGAAGGCATCGAGCTGGCGCTGCGGCGGCTGCGCGGCGCGGGCATTGACGGCGTGGTCGTTATCGGCGGCAACGGCTCGCAGACTGGCGCCAATGCCCTGCGCAAGGCCGGCTTTCCGGTGGTGGGCGTCGCTTCGACCATCGACAACGATCTGTATGGTTCAGACGTGACCATCGGCGTGGACACCGCGCTCAACGTCGCCCTCAACGCCATCGACAACCTCAAAGTAACCGCCTCGTCGCATCGCCGCGCCCTGCTGGTCGAGGTGATGGGCCGCAAGTGCGGTTACCTGGCGCTGATGGCCGGCATCGCCGGCGGCGCCGAAGCCATTGTGATTCCCGAGGTCGAGGTGGTGCCCGAGCAACTGGCCGCGCGCATTCAGGATGTTTATGAACGCGGCAAGCCGCACGCCATTGTAGTAGTGGCCGAGGGCGCCAAGTACAACGCCGAGGGGCTCTGCCGCTATTTTGAGGAGCACGGACTGCTGCAAGGGTATGAGTTCCGCTCGACGGTGCTGGGTTATGTGCAGCGTGGCGCCGTGCCCACCTGCGCCGACCGCCTGCTGGGCACTCGCCTGGGTTCTGAAGCCGCTGAGCAGATTATCGACGGCAACCATGGTGTGCTGGTGGGCATCTGCAAAAGCGAGCTGACCACCACTCCGCTGGAAGAGGTCGTTCACGGCAAAAAGCCCCTCGATCCGTGGTTTTTGAAGGCCGCCGACATGCTGGCGCGGTAGTTTTTCTTCAGAAATTGCGTCTGATTCAAAGCAACGGGAGAGGCCAAAGCCTCTCCCGTTGTTTGCACTGCCGCAACTTATGAACAGAAATCAAGCGCCGGTCGTTAGCACCACTCTGAAGCGAGCCTTGCCGCTCATCATGCGATCAAACGCCTCGGCGGCGCGCTCCAGCGGATAGGTTTCGGTCATGGCCTTGACGCCCGTCAAGGCGCTGAATTTCAGCGTGTCTTCCGAGTCCATGCCGGTTCCCGAAGGCCAGCCAGCGATGCTGCGGCTGCCCATGATCAGCGAGACGCCATTCACCTCGAACGGCTTGTCGGGTACGCCGTTGATGATCAGCTTGCCGTTGGGGCCCAGGCCATTCACCGCCGCCGCCAGAGCCTCGGCGCTGGTCAGGGTAGAAAGAATCACCGCCGCGCCGCCCAGCTTTTGCAGCTCCGCCGCCGGGTCTTGGGTGGTGCTATCAATATAGACATGTGCGCCCAGTTGTCGGGCCAGTGCAGCCTTCTCTTGCCCGCGCGCAATGGCCACGGTGCGGTAGCCGCTTTTGGCCGCGAACTGCACCGCCAGGTGGCCCAGGCCGCCGATGCCCAGAATCGCCACCGTGTCGCCGGGGCGTGCGCCGCTGTTGCGCAGACTGTTGAAGGTGGTAATGCCGGCGCACATCAGCGGCGCGGCCTCTACGTCCGAAAGCTCATCGGGAATCAGCGCCAGGGCATTGGCCGGAGCGACAACATAGTCTGCATAGCCGCCGTCAAAGCTGACGCCGGAAACCTGCCCGTTTTCACAGAGAATGAAGTCGCCACGGCGGCAAGCCGCGCAATAGTTGCAGTGGCCGCCATGCCAGCCCAGGCCCACGCGCTGGCCTGTCTTGAAATGCGGCACGCCGGCCCCCACCGCGTCCACCACTCCGGCGACCTCGTGCCCCGGCACACGCGGATAGACGATGCCCGGTAAAGCGCCAAACTTGGTGATGGAGTCGCTGTGGCAAACGCCGCAAGCCTGCACACGAATGCGCACCTGCCCGGCGCCGGGCTCGGGAAATTCTTTGGTAATCACTTCAAAGGCTCCGCCCGCGGCGGTAACCTGTACGGCACGTCCAGTTACTGAAGGCATAAGGAAGTTTTCTCCTGCGGGTTGGATGTGGCGCGCGGAAAGAAGTTGCAGCTTATGAATTGCCGTTGCCGCAATTCATCGCGACGACAAGAAACTCCGGCCAGCAGCCCCGCCCTGCGCCTGCACTTTATACTTGAAGAGACATGAAAGACTTTCTACCCGTAGACGAACAGATGGACTTGCTGGAGAAGGGCGCGGCAGAGATTATCCGTGTCGGCGACCTGCGCGAGCGCCTGGAAGAGAGCCGCAAAACCGGACGCCCCCTGCGCATCAAGGCCGGCTTTGACCCCACCGCCCCCGACCTGCACCTGGGCCACACCGTGCTCATGCGCAAGCTACGCCACTTTCAGCAGCTCGGCCATACGGTCATTTTTCTCATCGGCGACTACACCTCGCTGATCGGCGACCCCACGGGGCGCAACGTGACCCGCAAGCCGCTCACGCGCTCTCAAATTGACGAGAATGCCGCCACATATAAACAGCAGGTCTTCAAAATTCTCGACGAGAGCCTGACCGAGGTCCGCTACAACAGCGAATGGCTGGGCAAGCTGGACTACGAGCAGACCATCCGCCTGGCCGCGCGCTTCACTGTATCGCAAATGCTCGAGCGCGACGACTTCAACAAGCGCTACAACGCCGAGTTGCCCATCAGCCTGCACGAATTTCTCTATCCCGTCATGCAGGGCTACGACTCGGTCTGCCTGGAGTGCGACGTCGAACTGGGCGGCACCGACCAGAAGTTCAATCTGCTCTGCGGCCGCGAGCTGCAGCGCCAATACGGCCAAAAGCCGCAAATCGTCCTCATGACGCCCATCCTCGAAGGCACAAACGGTGTGCAGAAGATGTCCAAGTCGCTGGGTAACGCCATCGGCATCAACGAGCCACCCGCCGAAATGTACGGCAAGCTGATGAGCATCAACGACGACCTCATGTGGAAATATTGGGTCTTCCTGACCGATCTGAAACAGTCCGAAGTGGACGCGCTCCAGGCCGAGGTTGCGGCGGGAAAATTGCATCCCATGGAAGCCAAAAAGCGCCTCGCCCGCACCATCACCGCCGACTTCCACGGCCAGGCCGCCGCCCAAGCCGCCGATGAAAACTGGGCACGGATGTTTCAGCAGAAGGGTGAGAGCGAAGATCTTGAAGAGGTTTCTGTCGCGTTTGCCGATGTGGCCGGCCCTGCCCAGTCAGGTCCGACTGAGACAGATCCGGCCGAGGTGTGGCAAGTTCGCCTGCCGAAGCTATTGATGCAAATAGGGTTGGCAGCATCAGGCGCGGAGGCTTCCCGCAAAATCTCAGAGAAGGCCGTAAAGGTGAATGGGGATGTAGCTCCTACTCCGATGTTGTGGATACTTGAAGCCTTACCCGTACGGCTGGTCATCCGCCTCGGCAAGCGCGCCAAGGTCGCGGTGATCTCGTGATTTTACTTCAGCATCAACAGAGGGAGCAGGGGCCTTCAGGCCCCTGAATGCAGTGGCGCAATCGAAGGGCCTTTAGGCCCGAGACTTTTCCTTCTTGTCAGTCGCCCACCGGCGTTCCGGCCCGCAAGGAATGAGACTGTAGCGCCGGCCTCCTGGCCGGCTGTCGCGTGGACCTCCCGGTCCACGCAAACTCTGCGCCATCAGGGAAAAGGCTCTAGCCGCCAGCCTTTCGCCTACCCATCCGCTTCCATATCCGGCTCCGTCCATAGCAAAATCGCCTGCGGCAGCGTTAGCGCCAACCCCACAAGGGCGGTGGTCAATCCATAGATCAGTTGGTCGGCGGGTATCGGGAGCCACGCCAGCAGGCTTGGCTTGTAGGCGTGAAAGTTCGCCAGCCCCGCCAGGCCAACCAGCGCCAGCGTAAGCCCCTGATAAGCCAGATAGTGCGCCCGCCCGCGCTGGTCAATCTCGCGCTCGTCGTTGCGATATTCACTTTCATGCGGCTCGGCGCGATAGACGCGCAGCAACAATTGCAGGTCAGAGATTCCCTCTGTGCGTCGCGGAGCCTTGCCGTTGAAAGGCTTGATCAGCCCGCCAAAGTAGTAGCCGCCCAGAAACAGCCTGTTGATCAGCAAGGTGGCAAAAAACAGGAGGAAGCCTGTCTCCCGCCAATGATCGAGGAACCAACCCGCCGCCATCAGCGCCGCCAGCACGAGATAAACCAGCACCACCAACCAGCGCCGTCGGCTCCGCGCTGCCATATCGATCCGCCTGCCCAGCAAGACAAGTTCGGCGTTCATTCGGATTCCTCCATGTCGGGCTCGGATTGAGGCGCAGCCTTGCTTCCGCCCATTCCATACACCTGCTCGCTCAACGGCCGCAGCGGCTTTTTCGAGAAGATCGCTTCCACCGGCAGCGAAAAGTACTCCCCCAGCGAGAGCGCCAGTTTCAGGCTGGGACTATAGTCGCCGCGCTCCAAAAAACCGATGGTCTGGTAATTCACATCCATCGCCTCAGCCAGTTGCTGGCGGCTGATGCCCCGCTCGGCGCGCAACACGGCGATGCGGTTATAGAGCCCGCTCTCGCCTGGCGATTTTTGGCCTTCATGATTCATTGACAAAAGCAATTGTTATGCAATCGAAATATTTTGTCAAGATATTTAACGGTCCAGCTACGGAAAATATCCCCTGCAGAGCCAGGGGCATAACGGTTTGTGGCCTCTCAAGGGGTCTGGCCACGCAGCAATACTGAGTGAAGCGTATTGCGCGTGGACAGCCTGAAATCCGCGCCGTAGGCGCAAGGTTTATTAGCCCCGCGCTTCAGCGTGGGGAAGACGTAACCAGCCATACATGCGGAGTCCCGGAGGGACGGCGAAAAAATATAGATATAAATATCCCAGGTTAGGCGCGATGAAACTGCGCCGAACCCGGGGCACCCGCGTTGGTTACGACAACCGCGTTACTTGCCCAGCGCAAAGTTCCGGCCCGCCTCCAGCAGCTTGGCCACCGACTCCTTCGAGCAGCTCTCGGTATAAATCCGCAGCAGCGGTTCGGTGCCGCTGGCGCGCAGCAGAATCCAGGTTTCTGCGGCGTTGGGCTTGGTGGCGGCCTCCGGGTTTTGCAGGTAAAACTTCACCCCGTCCAGCGTTTCCTGGCGCAGCACCGGCATTCCGGCAAAGGCCGGGTCGCCGGGCTTCAGCGCCTTGGCCCGCGCAATGGCTCCGTTCTTGACCTCGTCCGAAATATGCAGGTCGATGCGGCCATACTGGTGCTCGCCATATTCGGCTTGCAGGTCGGCCACCAGTTGACCCAGCGTCTTGCCTTCTTCGGCCATCACGTTGGCCAGCAGCAGCGAATTCAGCAGCCCGTCGCGCTCGGGCAGATGGCGCTGAAAGCCGATGCCGCCCGACTCCTCGCCGCCCATCACGATGTCGCGCTCCAGCATGTAGTCGCACACATACTTGAAGCCGATGCCGTGCTCGATCAGTTCCCTGCCGTGCTTGGCGCAGATGCGATCCAGCATTTTGGTGGTGTTGAAGGCCCTCGTCACCGCGCCCGGCCAATCGTTGTGGCGCTTCAGCACCCAACTCAGCAGGATGGAGAAAATCTTGTGCGGATCGACAAAGTTGCCGTGCTCGTCGGTCGCGCCAATGCGGTCGGCGTCGCCGTCGGTGCACAGGCCAGCCTGGCAGCCGTTGGCCACCACCGCCTCGCCCAAAGCTCTGATATGGGGCTCGATGGGCTCGGGGTTGATGCCGGGAAACAGCGGGTCGGGATTGGAGCGAATCTGCACGTACTCAACGCCCAGATGATCAAAAATCTTGCCGATAATCGTTCCACCGGCGCCATACATCGAGTCGAGGCCAAACTTCATGCCCGACTTGGCCAGCGCATCCAGGCTGGTGAAGCTCTCAATGGCGGCCAGATAGGGCGGCAAAAAATCCACCTCTTCAATCGTTGCCGGCTGCGCGGCGCGCTCGACCGGCTTGCCCAGAAAGGTTTCGATTTCGGCAATCATCGACGGCTTGCCCGAACCACCGTACCAGCCCTTGTATTTCACGCCGTTCCACTGCGCCGGATTGTGCGAGCTGGTGATCATGATGCCGCCCGCCTGGCCGCGCTTGACCACCGCATAGCTCAGCGCCGGGGTGGGCGTAATGTCATTGGCCAGCAGCACCGGAATGCCGGTTGCCGCCACCACCTCGGCGCAGGTGCGCGCGAAAGCCCGCGAGCCAAAGCGGGTGTCGTAGCCAATCGCAATGCCCTTGGAGGGGTCTTCCTTGGCGTACACGTAAGCGGCGATAGCCTCGGCGGCGATGCGCACATTGGCGAAGGTAAAATCGTCGGCGATTACCGCGCGCCAGCCGTCGGTGCCGAACTTGATCTGCGAATGAGCCATGATTGGGTTCTCGCTCCCTGCTCCCTAGGGTAACGGATCAGGGCGCGAGTTGGCACCACCGCCACCTGCGGTGGGGCCAGCGATCCCTACTTTTGATCCGGCCCCTGAATACGGACAACTGGGTGCCCCATCCATCCCGCGTTCCTTGCGAGATGGGTGGGATCGCACGACACCATTTGAGGGCCGAATCAATTGGCCCGGGCCGCTTTGCCCGCGCCGTTCACAATCTTGATTTCAAAAATCGTCGGCCACTGTTTCCCGGTCACAAAGATGCGATTACGTTTTGCGTCGTAGGCAATGCCATTCAGCACGGACTCCGCATTGACCTTTTGGTTTTCCGGCAGCAGGCCCGTCAGATCGATCCAGCCAATCACACGTCCATCCACGGGCGAGATGCGCGCAATGCGCTCCGTGTGCCAAACATTGGCGAAGATCTCACCTTGGATGTATTCCAGCTCGTTCAGTTGGCTGATTGTCTGCCCGCCGTCTTTGACAACGATGTGGCGCGTCTCTTTGAAGGTGTTGGGATCACGAAAACGCAGCGTCGCGGTGCCGTCGCTGGTGATGATCTCTTTGGCCGAGTGCGTCATTCCCCAACCCTCGCCGCTATAACTGAACTGCTTGACCAGCCGCAGAGTGAAACGGTCGTAGACAAAGCAGAGGTGCGATTGCCAGGTCCATTCATAAAGATTCGGACCCCAATCGACAATCCCCTCGCCAAAGTACTGTGGCGCAAGGCTCAGCTTTTGCAGCACCCTGCCCGTCTTCGGCTCAATGGCCATCACCGCCGAGCGGCCATTCATCCCTGTCCCCTCATAAAACAGGCCATCCAGATAAAAGAAGCCTTCGGTATAGCTATCGGTCGAGTGGGGATACCTGGCCACAACCCGGTAACTGCTCACCGGCGCGGCCGCGCACCCCGCGGAAAGAAACACAAGCGCCAGCGCAAGGCTGGAAACGATGCGGCGTCGAATCGAAAGAAAATTACACATGCTGTTTCAGATTATCTGAAAATGCGGCCGCGGCTATGGCACTTCTTTTCTGGCCGGATGGGTTTTGCGCCGAAACGTTCTGCTGCTGACCGCGCAGACCGCTGGATCGGCCTTGAAAAAACGCCATCTCCGACAGATTTCTAGTAGAATCCAGCACAAAGAATAATTGACTTTCATTCAAGGAGCCTCCGTGAATCCCCTGGACCCAGAGACACAGCCCCCTGTGGCGGAAACGCCGCTTGTCCCTTCCCCCGCTGAATCTGATTTGGCTGCCGAAACAGCGCCCGAGGGCCGGCCCGCACACGACTTGAGATGGGTCTTTCTCGGTGAGCAGGGCTTGCGCGCCGGCTGGTCGATTGCGCTGTTTCTCGTTCTTTCCGTACTTTTTATTGCCGTGCTGGGAGCCAGCGCCCAAGCGATCGCGAAAAACCTCCATCACCAGCCCAAGACAGGCAGCCTGACGCCACTGGCGGGGCTGATCGGCGAATCGATTCTGGTGCTGGCGATTCTGGGCGCGGGCGCTCTGATGGCCAAGCTGGAAGGCCGCCGGCTGCTGGACTATAACCTGACCGGGCCGCGACGGCTGCTGCACTTTGCCAGCGGCGCGGTGGCTGGCTTTTTGGCGCTTTCGGCGCTGGTGGGCGGGCTGCTGTGGGGCGGCTGGATGCACCTGGGACCAGGCTCGCTGACCGGTGTGCAGATCTACGGCTACGCGGCGGCGTGGGGCGTGGTTTTTCTCTTCACGGGATTTTTTGAGGAGGGCAGCTTTCGCTGCTATCTGCAATTTACCCTGACCCGCGGCATCAACTTTTGGTGGGCGCTGGGCCTGGTGGCCGCGCTCTGCCTGGAACTGGCGCTGCGCGCCAAGGGCAACGGCGTTTGGGGCGTCTATGGCATTGCGCTGCTGGGGCTGCTTCCTTGCCTGTATCTCCATTTGAAGAAAAGGGCACGGAGTGCCTTCTGGTTTGCGGCGTGGGTCACTTCCACGCTCTTCGGCTTTATCCACACCAGCAACAACGGGGAAAACTGGATTGGAATCTTTGCCGCCGCGCTGGTGGGTTTTGTGTGGTGCGTGAGCGTGTGGGTCACAGGCTCGGCGTGGTGGGCGATTGGTTGCCACGCGGCCTGGGATTGGGCAGAAACGTATTTTTATGGCACGGCCGACAGCGGCCTGGTGGCCACCGGGCATTATTTGACGGCTAGCGCGGCAGGCAATCCGTTCTGGAGTGGCGGCGCGGACGGGCCGGAGGGCAGCTTGCTGGTGCTGGGCGTGATTCTGCTGCTGCTGGCAGCGCTGCTGGTGATTTATGGACGGAAAGGACTGCGCGTCCAGCGGGATCTGTAGTGTGCTCCCGATGTCGATAGCGGGAAGAAACAAAAATACAAGTCCAACAAAGAACCGCCAGCAAAGTGTCGTGCTTTCCCACCCATCCCGCAAAGAACGCGGGATGGATGGGGCACCCGGCTTAGATAGACATCTACTGATCCCTGTTCCCTGTTCTCTGTTCTCTGTTCTCTGTGCCCTGTCCCCTGTTCTCTGACAACTGTTCACTGTCCACTGCCGTCGTGGAGTTATCCTGTTCATTGACCCATGAATCCTTCCGACGCAGTAGGCAGAACTTCTGATTTCGCCGTTTCCTCCTTGCTGGGCAACCGTGGACGCCGCTGGCTGCGCAGGTTTTTCTGGTTGGCCGGCGGCTTGCTGGCCGTGCTGGTGCTGGCCGTTGGCGCGGCAGCGCTGTGGTTGAGTTCTTCAGCCACCTCGGCGCTACCCAAGCTGGATGGCGAGTTGCACGTGGCCGGACTGACCGCGCCGGTGGATGTGCGCCGCGACGCGCATGGTGTGCCGCACATTGAAGCGGCCAACCAAGACGACCTGTTTGTGGCGCAGGGCTATCTGACCTCTCAAGACCGTCTCTGGCAGATGGACATGCTGCGCCGCAACGCCTCGGGTGAGTTGGCGGAGATTCTGGGCCCGTCCATGGTCAAGCACGACAAGGCGCAGCGAGTCTTGCAATTTGAAAACACCGCGCGGCGCATCTATGCCAACCTGCCCGCCGCCGACCGCGTCCGGCTAGACGACTACGCGCGCGGGGTGAACCTCTATATCGCCGATCATCCCCACACCCTGCCGCCGGAGTTCAAGCTGCTCTTCTACAAGCCCCGCCCGTGGACCGGCGAGGACTCGATCTCGATTGGCCTGATGATTGTGCAGATGCTCGATACGCATTGGGAAGAAAAGCTGGGGCATGAGGCCGTGGCCGCCAAGCTCAATAATCCCAAGCTCGATGCCGATTTGTACCCGGTTGGTTCCTGGCGCGACCACCCGCCCACCGGCATTCCCGTCGATCTGAGCCAGCCGCATCCCGAGCCTCCGCCCTCGACCGATGAGGACGACGAAGACGACCGCAGCCAGGCGCGCAATGGGGCGGGGCACGAAAATCCGCTGGAACTGCGGGCGCTGATGGGCCTGCCAGCCTGCGACGGCTGCACACCAGGATCGAACAATTGGGTGGTCGCCGGCAACCACACCGCCAGCGGACAGCCGCTGCTCTCGAACGATATGCACCTGCCGCTGACCGAGCCCAACATCTGGTTCATGGCCGACCTGAAGG